>QXGG01325287.1_pt1 | contig 10480 bp, 9 predicted proteins | sample 1982491 | NCBI WGS metagenome assembly QXGG01 (sample SAMN09924614, study PRJNA488089) | Wastewater metagenome, whole genome shotgun sequencing project. | isolation source: South African research farm wastewater | place: South Africa: Irene, Agricultural Research Council, Animal Production Institute... | reverse complement strand
GTATTTGACGTTCGCGATAGGCTGGCAACCGAACAGGTGTTCCAGGAGGTGGGGACGCCAGATGCCTTGGTGGTCAACGCGGGCTATTGCCCCTGGGATGACTGGGAGGAGGAGGGCTGGGATGAGGAGTTCCAAAAAGTCATCGATATCAATGTGATGGGTGTCATCAACATTACCCGTGCCTGCCTCAACGGCATGACGGCAAGAGGCAGCGGCAAGATGGTGCTGGTCAGCTCGGTGGCGGCGAGAATCGGTGGTCTACGGGCCAGTCCCCACTATGTGGCGGCAAAGGGAGGGGTGAGTTCGATGGCTAAATGGCTGGCCAGAAAGGCAGCACCCCATGGCGTTCAGGTCAATGCCGTTTGCCCGGGTGCCACGATCAGCAACATGACACAAGGGCAGGTGTTTGACACGGGCTCCATTCCAGCGCGTCGCATGGCGACTGCCAGAGAAATTGCCTTGCCCATTTCATTTTTGTGCACTGCCGGTTCAGACTACATGGTTGGCTCAACCTTGGATGTCAACGGTGGCGTGTTCATGAGCTGAGGACCAGACATGCATCCACTGCACCAACTCAGCATGACCTTGCTGATGACGCCTGACACCGCCAATTTTTCAGGCAAGGTCCACGGCGGCACCATTCTCAAATTGCTGGACCAGGTGGCCTATGCTTGTGCAAGCCGCTACGCCAAATCCTATGTGGTGACCATGAGCGTGGACCAGGTGGTGTTTCGTCAGCCGATTCAAGTGGGGGAGCTTGTGACCTTTCTCGCTTCGGTCAATCACACTGGCTCCTCGTCGATGGAAATCGGCATCAAGGTGATTGCGGAGGACATTCGCAGCCAGGTGGTCCGACATGTCAACAGCTGCTATTTCACGATGGTGGCAATCGACGACGAGGGCAAGAAAAAAACCGTTCCTCCACTGGTTCCGGAAAACGAGGAGGAGCGTCGCCGATACCGCGCCGCAGAGCTGCGTCGCGACATGCGCCGAGAAATGGAGAACAGGCATCGAGAGATCTATGCCAGCGTGAAATGATACGCATGAGGAACACATGGAAACAAGACTAGGCAAAGGAACCGTCATCGTTCAGTTGGATCACCGAGGGGTTGTCAGCGTGACGCTGAACAGGCCAGAGGTCAACAACGCTTATAACGGCGACATGCTGGATGGGCTGCACGAAGCCTTGGACATGCTGGCAAACGCCAGCCAGGCGAGGGTGCTGGTATTGAAAGGCAACGGCAGGCATTTCCAGGCAGGTGCTGACCTCGCGTGGATCACCTCGGTTGGCAAGACTGGACCAGAGGGCAATCTGGAGGTCTCCCGTGTGACAGCCGAAGCCGTCAGGCGCCTGAATCAACTCCCCTTGCCAACGATTGCCATGGTGCATGGCGGGTGTTTTGGAGGTGGCACGGGTGTGGTGTCCGCTTGCGATGTGGTGATTGCTGCCGATAACGCACTCTTTGCCATCACCGAGGCAAGATGGGGGTTGATGGCAGGGATTATTCTGCCGCAGCTTTGCCAGGCAATGGGGGTGAGGAATGTCAGGCGGTATGCCCTGACTTGTGAGCGATTTGGCGCGCTGGCAGCAAAAGAGATGGGTCTAGTCCATGAAGTCTGCCTCGAAAGTGAGCTCCAGGCTGTCGCAGACAAGGTGATTGATGCCCTGTTGATGAATGGCCCCTCTGCCGTCATGGCCACCAAGTTGCGCACGCTCGATGTGTCTGGATCCTTGATGGGCGATGGATTGTTTGATGAGTTGGTGAGGGAGCATGCCTTGACTCGTCAAACTGCCGAGGCAAAAGAAGGCACAGCCTCCTTCCTTGAAAAGCGGGCCCCTAAATGGTATCCGGGCAAGGGGCAGGCATGATGATGCGCGTTGACATGAGAAGTGACACTGTCACCTTGCCAACCCCGCCCATGCGGGAGGCCATGCATGCTGCAGCGCTCGGGGACGATGTCATGGGAGATGATCCGAGTGTGAATGCCTTGCAGGAAAAAATTGCAGACATGCTTGGGTTCGAGGGGGCGCTGTTCATGCCGACCGGGACACAGAGCAACTTTTGTGCACTGATGGCCCATTGTGAGCGTGGTGACGAATATCTGGTCGGCCAAATGGCGCACTGTTATCGCTCAGAGGCAGGAGGCGGCGCTGTGCTTGGCAGTATCCAGCCCCAACCGATTGCACATCAGCCAGATGGAACGCTTGCTTTGGCAGATATTGAGTCTTGCATCAAGCCCGATGACATTCATTATGCTCGCACCCGCCTGCTTGCCTTGGAAAACACACTGGGTGGAAAGGTGATGCCACATGAGTATATCGAGGCTGCCACATCGCTGGCCAGATCGAAGGGCTTGGCGACGCATCTTGATGGTGCACGTCTGTTCAATGCTGCCGTTGTTCAGGCCTTGCGCCATGGCACTTCGCCTCGCGCGGAGGCTCGGAAAATGGCACAGTGTTTTGACAGTGTTTCTGTTTGCTTTAGCAAAAGCTTGGGAGCACCGATTGGCTCTGCACTATGTGGATCGAGAGATTTTTTGCGACGCGCGTTGCGCGTGCGAAAGATGGCTGGCGGTGGCATGCGCCAGTCTGGCATGCTGGCCGCAGCGGCAGAGTATGCCTTGGACCATCACATCGATCGGCTTGCTGAGGATCATGCGCTGATGCAAGTGTTTGCCAAGGGAATCGAGGGGTTGCCTGGCATCCGTTTCGAGTGGCCTCAGAGCAACATTGTCTTCATCGAGCTCGAGGGCAAGCTGCGCGAGCGTTCAGCCGAGTTCATGGCCTATTTGCGCCAACACGGCGTGCTGGTCAACGGAACCTACCGGCTGCGATTTGTGACGCACCTCAATTTGGATCGAAAGGGCGTCGAGTACGCTGCGGGCGTGATCCGACAATTCGCTGCACAGGCTTGACATCACATGCGTTCCAACGCGTTTTGCCAGGTGGATGTCTTGACTGATCCATCCTGGGTGCAGGGTTCGTGCATGACCTGCATCCAGGGTTCGGGGCTAGTTTGACTGCCGATGGGTTCAAGCAGCTGGCGGACGGCGCAGGTGCCAAGTGGTGGCATGTTGGTAGGCCCATCCAATCCGCAAGGCCAAATCCTCATCGTAGCCGCGGCAGGTGATCTGCAGGCTGGTGGGCAAGCCCTGGTGATCCTGGCCGTTGGGCAAGGCCAGTCCACACAGGTCGAGGTAGTTGCCAAACCGAGTGAAGTGGGCAGGTGCTTTCGTTTGATCCACTTCGTCCACCGGAACGGCGGTCGTCATGGTGGTTGGCGTCAAGATGGCGTCAATTCCTTCCATTGCTTTGGCGAATTGCACTTTCATGAGGTCTCGCTGATACAGTGCTTCAATGTATTCGCGTGCGGTCAAGGTGCGACCCGGCTCGATGCGCGGGCGAACGTGGGGATCAAGCGGCGAGTTGGGGTTGTCGATCAACTCATGCAGCAAGGTATAGCTCTCTGCTGCCATGATGCGCAGGTTCCAAAGTGCGACATCAGCAAACGCAAACGGCAGCTTGATGGGCACGATCTCTGCACCCAGCTTTTCCATTTCAGCGAGCGAGGCATCATAGGCCTGCAGGACATCTGGCGAGGTGAACTGTCTCTCCGCTTCTGGCATGCGCGCCAGCTTCAGGCCTTTGACCCCTCGCTTGAGTCCTGGCATGGGATCAATATAGCCCGGCACGATGTTGGTTTTGGGATCCAGGGGATCGTGACCCTGCATGGCGTGATAGAGGATCGCGGCATCCTCCACGCAAGTCGTCATGGGTCCAGGGGTGTCGAGCGTGGTGCTTAGCGGCAGAATGCCATAGAGACTGACTCGGCCGACGGTGGTTTTGAGGCCTGTGATGCCGCACCAAGAGGCCGGAAGACGTACGGATCCACCCGTGTCGGTCCCAATTGCCCAGGGCGACAGGCCAGCTGACACCGCCACGCCAGAGCCGCTGCTGGAACCACCAGGGGTGCGCTTGCGAGAGGGATCCCATGGGTTCCAAGGGGTGCCCATGCGTGTGTTGGTCCCCCAGCCGCCCATGGCAAATTCAACGGTGTGGGTTTTGCCCAGCACGATCATGCCCTGTGAAATCAGCTTGCGCGCCAAGGTGGAGGTGCGCGTTGCCACACGATTGCGCCAGGCTTCGCAGCCACCAGTCACAATCTTGCCTTCCATCTCGATGAGGTCTTTGAGCGCAATCGGAATACCGTGCAGCGGGCCCACGCTATGGCCAGAGCGGATGGCCTCATCCGCAGCCTTGGCTGCCAGCCTCGCATCCTCATCGTAGACATCCACAAAGGATTGAAGCTTTTTGTCCTTTTGGCGAATGTTGTCCAAGTAAGCATCGACCAGGTCGACAGGTGATAGCTTGCGAGACTGGATTTGCTCGGATAGTTGATGAACGGGCTGGTAAATCAACGCGGACGACATGTCATTTCCTCTTGGCAGATAAATTGGCAACGTGTGGGATCAGGCCCTGCACTCAATCGGTCGCAGTCTCTTCATTTGGCACTGAACATGTTTGAAGGCAACCACGTGACGATTTCGGGGAAGATCGTCAAAATGATGATGCCCAGCAAGAGCACCAAAAAGAAAGGTAGTACAGCCTTTGCAACATAAACAATGTTTTTCCCTGTCAGTCCCTGAACGACAAACAGGTTGAACCCGACAGGCGGCGTGATCTGAGCGATCTCCACGACCAACACAATGAATACGCCAAACCAGATCAAGTCGATTTTTGCCGCTTCAACCATTGGCATGATGACAGCGGTGGTCAGCACCACCATGGAGATGCCATCCAGAAAACAGCCAAGAATCAGAAATAAAATCGTGAGCGCGAAAATGAGCTCGTAGGGAGACAGGTTGAACTCGCCAATCCACTTGGCCAGGGCACGGGGAATGCCTGCATAACCCATCACCACCGAAAGGAAAGCTGCTGAGGCAATGATGAAGCCAATCATGCACGATGTGCGCGTGGCACTCATGAGGCTTTCTTTGAAGTTTGTCCAGTTCAAGCTGCCTGTAAACATGGCTATCAGCAAGGAGCCCACCACGCCAAGCGTGGCTGCCTCGGTTGCTGTGGCCACGCCGGTATAGATGGAGCCGATCACCGCCACAATCAGCAGCACAGTCGGCAACAATAATCTCAAACGTTTGATTTTTTCGAGAAGGGGCAATACCGGTTCAGGAGGGGGCATCTTGTCTTTGTTGAGCAGGGCCCAGACCATGATGTAGGCCATGAACAGGCCCATGATGAGTAGCCCCGGGAACACGCCCGCCAAAAACAGGCGGGAGATCGAAACGTTGGCAGACACACCGTAAACAATCATGATGATGGAGGGTGGAATCAACAGTCCAAGTGTGCCTGAAGCAGCCAATGAGCCGATCGCAATCTTGTCGTCATAGCCGCGCGACTTGAGCTCTGGCATGGACATCTGTCCAACTGTGGCAGCCGTGGCGGCTGATGACCCGCTCACCGCAGCAAAGATGCCGCAGCCGATGACGTTGACATGAACCAGGCGGCCAGGCAGCCTGTTGGTCCAGGGAGCCAGTCCACGGAACAGGTCACCCGAGAGTTTGGTGCGAAAGAGAATCTCGCCCATCCAGATGAATAGCGGCAAGGCTGTCAGGGTCCAACCGCTGACGCTTCCCCACATGGCCGATGGCATAACGAGTTCAATCGGGGCGTCGGCAAACATCAGCATGGTGATGATGGCGATGCCAATCAATGATGCTGCCACCCACAGACCTGTGGCCAGCAGGACGATCAAGGCCAGGGCAATCAGCGGGCTGAGGAGAAGAGGATCCATATCCTGTTGTTATTCGTTGAAAGTTTCAGCGCCTTCGTGTTCTTCGTAATGGGGGTGGCCGCCACGAAAGACATGAATGGTTTCTTCGATCAGGGCAATTTCGAACAAAAGAGCTCCAACCGCCATAGAAAGTTGGGGAATCCAAAGAGGGACGGGAACCATGCCAGTCGACACATCATTGAAGACAAATGAGTCATACACCAGCTTGATCGAAAATGCGGAAAACAATGCCCCGATGATCACGATGAGCAGCATGCACCATTTTTCCAGTGCTCCGCGGATGCTGGGGCTAACGTGGTGAAGCAAAATATTGACGCGGATATGCCCGCCTGAGCGGAACGTGTAGGCAAGTGCCAGAAACAAGCTGGCTGCCATGCAGTAGCCGGCAAACTCCCCAGCATCCGGGACCTTGACGCTCAGCCCCCGCCCAACGATCTGGACGAGGGTGAGTATCACGATCAGGACCATGAAGATGGCGGCCAGGACGGCCCCCGCTTTATAGACCTTTTCCATGGTTGGGATCAGTTGCCTTTTTTGTAGGCGTCAAGAGCCTTCTTGCCGTCCTCGCCTGCAGCCTTGGCCCATTCCATGATCAGCTGATCACCGATTTTCTGAAGCTCAGCCATGAACTGGGGGCTGGGTTGCTTGATGGCCATTCCCTTGGACTTGAGAATGTCCTCGAGCTTGCTGGTGGCTTCTTGTTGCATCTTGAAACCACGTGCCTCGGCGGTTTTGGCAGCTGCCAACAGGGCATCCTGAGTCTTCTTGTCGAGGCGGCTGAACGCACGATCGTTAACGATCACAATGTTCCAAGGCGTCATGGCGCTGACAGGATAGTAGTTCTTGACGAAGTCCCAAGCCTGGGTATCCACGCCGGTGGCAGGGGAGGTGATCATGGCCTGGATCACGCCTGTGGAGAAGGCCTGGGGCACTTCGGACTGCTGAACGGTCACGGGGGTCGCACCCATCAGTTCAGCCAGGCGACCCGTCACAGGGTTGTAGGCGCGGAACTTGACACCCTTGAAGTCGGCCGTCGAGTTGATGTCCTTGCCGGTGTAGAAAGATTGTGGGGGCCAGGGCGTCACGAACAGTAGGCGCATGCCTTGCTTTTTCAGGCGCTCTTCGATGAGCGGACGCACGGCATTGAGCAGTTTTTGGTTGTCAGTGATTTTGGCAGCCAGGAAAGGGACAGCCTCAACACCGAAGATGGGCCACTCGTTGGAGTGCATGGAGACCAGCAGCTCACCAATTTGAACCTGGCCGGTTTGAACCGCACGCTTGACTTCAGGCTGTTTGGTCAGGGAGTCCTCGGGGTGAATCACAATCTCGAGCTTGCCGTCAGAGGCTTTTTTGACCTCATTGGTGAACTCGATGATGTTCTGTGTCATGTAGTTGCGCTCGTTGGAGCGAACCGGCATGTTCCACTTTTCCGCAAAGGCGGGTGAGGTGGCCAGTGTGGCGGCTGACAAGGCCGCGGCAGCCAGGACTGACTTGATGCTTGTTTTCATGTTGAATCCTCCGAAAGAGAGTTTTTTCTACTGCAACGTCATAAAAGAAAGTGGTGGGGTTTGGATGATCAAAGATCGGATTTGCTCAAATCCCACATCAGGTGATAGGTACCCAGAGAAATCACCGGGGCAACAGCATCGTTAAATCGCGTCTGAGCCAACTCACGCACTGAAGCAATATCTGTGCCATCGATGAGAACGAACCAGTCAGACGCTCCGGGGTTGGGCTTGTCCGGCTCAGTCAGTGACTTGGAGAGGTTGGGATCGCTCTCGATCAAATGCATCGAAATGATGCCTGGCAGCATGCCGGGATCCATCAGTTGGTGCAGCTTGTCGCGCAATGCCTTGGTATCGGCCTGGCCTGGACGCAGGCGAACCACTGCCATGGCACCACCACGACCTTGTCCACGGCTGACGGTAATGCGGCCCACCACACGGATCATGTTCTTGAACCGCGAGATCAGCTTGTTGGACCACTCTGTCTGGTTGGCAAGCGCCTGCTTGTAATCGGGGCTGCTCAGTGCCTCGAAGCTTTCAGTCGAATAGGTGCAAAAATATTTAGGCTTGGCATCAACCGCAATCCATCTGCGTGCTTCGTTAAAGCCCTTGATCGCCACCCGTTCAGCCAAGTGCTCACGGTCATACCAGATATTGAATTCGGCTTCATCGGATGGATCGATGTCCATTGAGGTGATGAGCATTCCCTTGCCGGGCATGGGCATATCCAAATACTCCTAGATGATGTCTGTGATGTCTGAAGAATCACGATGCTACACAATTGCCTTGCCAATGGGAACAGATAAAACCATTGGCAAAAAATTAAGTCGCTTTCTAATGGTTAACCCTTGATGCACGCTGTCTTCAAGTCTTTGGGGACATCAGCCTGACGAGCGCTGTCACGTCCTGCAGTGACTCCAGCTGATCAACTTGAGCGACCAAGGCCTGGGGGTCACCCAACGGTTGTGCCGAAAAATCCCAGCATCGCAAAAATTTTCTTAACTGTCTTTCTCGGTCGAGTGGTCGTGCGGGGCTGGCAAGCATGGACGGAATGGCATGGCTGAACACGCTGCCATCGGTCAGGGTGACCGTGACGCTTTGCGGACTGAGTGCATTGGGATCCGGGTTGTCATCTTTTTCCATGCGGACGCGCGTGGAGAGTTCGTAAGTGCGGGGATCCGCCAGCTCATCGCCCCGGTAGTGAGACAGGTCTGGGCTGCCATGCTGCAGCACTTTCGCCAAAGCAAAAGGCATGCAGAGCCTGGCATAGTTGGGACCAGGGTTGGGCATGGGTGGGCGATTGACCAAATGGTTGATCAGGCTGGGGCCGCGCACGATGACCTCACGCACATCGTCAGGGCCAAACCGATGGGCATCTCTGAGCGCCATCAAGCCCTCGATGCCACCATGCGTGGCTCTGCCACTCGGAAACGGCTTATGGCTGATTTCATTGATCATCCAGCGTGAGCGCAAACCATCCATGTGCTTTTCCAGGTCCCATTCGGACTCGAACATGGGGAGATAACCAAACTTGCCTGTGATGGGCTGTTGCAGGCCGGTGATGCCTGCATGTGCGAGGTCGCAGGACTGCATGGCGGCCCTGGCATTGAAGGCGACCTGCATTGGCAGCACGACACTGCCTTCAGTGTGTGCCTGCATGGTGCCACTGACTTGACCCAGCTGGTGCCCGAGCGCTTGCAGCGTTGTATGACCGTCGTAGCCACGCAAGTTGGCCAAGCCTGCCACCGCACCAAAACCACCCGATGTAGCAGGCCGGAAAAAACGCAAGCCCAGCTTGGATGCGACACCGATGTAGCAGGCGACGTCAACACCTGCTACTACCGCCGTGATCAGCTGCTTGCCCGTGATACCTCCTCGAACCTGTGCCTCAGCAATGAGAACGGGCAGCAAGGTTGCCATCGCATGCAGCACGGCGCCCTCGTGCAAGCAATCGAACTCCTGGCAATGAATCTGAAAGGCATTCATCATGATGCCCTGTCCCATGGGGAGTCTGTGCGACTGTCCCCAGACCGATACAGACTGCCCATCACCCCAATGGCGCACGGTTTCGAGCAGTAACTTGGTCTCAGGAACACTGCCGCCCGCGACGCCAACGCCCAGGCTGTCCAGAATGAAAATCTTGGCTTTTTCGATAGCTTGTGCAGGTAGCTGTTCGTATTTCAGCGTGGCGGCGTGCTCGGCGAGCCTCATGTCCAGGGTTTTCATGGTGACAGGTTCCTTTTGCAGGCTATTCTCTAGAGAACGGAATTTAGCAGACGGCAGGGGAACTTTTGAGAGGATCAATGATCGTCTGAAAGGGTATTCAAAGCGGATGGTGTGGTTTCAATGAAAAGATGGATTGCTGTTTTTCTGGTCGTGTTGCTGGCTGGGTGCAGCACGCTGAAGCTGGCCTACAACCACAGCCCCTCCTGGTTCAGTTATCAGCTGGATGTTTACCTGGATTTGGACGATGCCCAGGAGTCTGTGCTCAGCACGCAGCTCGATGCCTTGCATGCCTGGCATCGCCATCATGCGTTGCCAGCCTATGCCCAGACATTGCGGGAATGGTCTCAGCAAGTGGCATCCGGGCATCGCTTCAGCGTAGAGGATGTGCTGAAAGGGCAGCAGCAAATCGAGCAGGAACTGTTGCGCATCGGGTCCCAGATCGCAGCAGAGATCACGCCCATCGTCCAAGGGCTCACACCCAGGCAAATCGAACACCTCAAGGCCAAGCTTGAAAAGTCCAATCGTGAGTATCAAAACAAATATTTGTCCGCATCCATGAATGAGGCTCGGAGAAAAAAAGAAAGACTCGAAGAATTGGAGGAGCGGTATGAAAATTGGCTGGGCAAACTGACCAAAGAACAAAAAGCCAGACTCTCCAGTGTGGTCGACAGGCAACTGTTTGGTCCCATGCTCTGGTCAGAGGAGAGGCAGGCCAGGCAACGAGCCATGCTGAGCCTCATTGCTGAGTCCAGGTCCATGTCGGCGGAGCAAGTTCAGCGCGCATGGAAGTCTTATTTCGACAGCTTGTCGACCTATCGCGTGCCTGAGCTAGAGTCCAGAAGGCCATTGATCCGCTCAGCGTGGGCAGAGGTCACGGCTGACATGCTCAATATGATGACCGAGCAACAGCGTCAGTTACTTCAGAAAAAACTGCTGGGC
>QXGG01150882.1_pt1 | contig 10480 bp, 9 predicted proteins | sample 1982491 | NCBI WGS metagenome assembly QXGG01 (sample SAMN09924614, study PRJNA488089) | Wastewater metagenome, whole genome shotgun sequencing project. | isolation source: South African research farm wastewater | place: South Africa: Irene, Agricultural Research Council, Animal Production Institute... | reverse complement strand
TTTGGAACAAGCGCTCCATCACATTATCAGCTCTTGGTGAAAAAAGTTGTTTGGATAACTGTTGCGTGATAGTACTACCACCTCCTGCGTTTTTTTGCTGTAAAACACCACGCTTAATCACTGCACGAAGTAAGGCTTTAAGATCAATGCCTGAATGCTGGCGAAAACGAATATCTTCAGTAGCAATTAGAGCGTCAATCACATTCTCTGGTAATTCATCATATGTTGTAAACACACGGTTTTCGGTACTCAAAGACCAAGTACCAAGTACTTCGCCTTCTTCAGATATAATTTGTGTAGCAAATTTATAGTTTGGGTTTTCTAAATCTTCAACAGCAGGCATATAGCCTATAGAGCCGTGAGATATAGCATAAAACAGACCAAAAACTGCAGCTACACCAAGAAGGAAGAGCACCCACAGTCCAATAATGAACTTTTTCATATGTTATTTCTTAATTAAACCAAAGATGGTTCTAAATGAACACTTTCCTGCAAAATTAGAATAAAACTTTTTCTTTAACAAAATAATGATTGACTCCTTACTAGATATAGAAAAACTTAAGGCTTTCCACGTTGGTAGTCCACCTGTTTTTACATACCTTTACAATCCAAACAATGGTATTTTACTTTTTAAAGATCATTTATGGACAATAGAAGTTTAGTCAGTCTTGCCCAACACTCTAAAGAGAAGCTTCTCTACCTCTTGGATATGGCAAAACGTTTTGAAGAAAACCCCAACCGTCGTTTGTTAGAGAATAAAGTTGTAGCAACACTATTTTTTGAGCCCTCTACTCGAACGCGACTCAGTTTTGAAACAGCAGCCAATCGGCTTAGTGCAAGAATCATCGGTTTTACCGACCCCAAATCTTCCAGTTCAGCAAAAGGAGAAACCCTAAAAGATACCATAACCATGGTAGCCAATTATGCCGACATTATAGTGATGAGACACCATCTCGAAGGTGCGGCAAGGTATGCAGCTGAAATATCCCCCGTACCGATAGTTAATGCCGGAGATGGAGCTAATCAACATCCATCACAAACCATGCTTGATTTATATTCTATCCAAAAAACACAGGGTACGCTCGAAAACCTCAATATCACCCTTGTAGGCGATCTCAAATACGGACGAACCGTTCACTCCCTTCTCACTGCAATGCGCCATTTCAATCCAAACTTTCGTTTTATCTCCCCTGAAGAATTAAAAATGCCGAATGAGTATAAGGTGTTTTGTAGACAGCAAGGCATTCCATTCGAAGAAAGTACCGTTTTTAACGAAAGGGTAATTGCTGATACAGATATTCTATACATCACGCGTGTTCAGTCGGAAAGGTTTACTGATATGTTGGAATATGAACGAGTTAAAAATGCCTATACTCTGCACAATAGCATGCTCGAAGGCACACGACCAAACATGAGAATTCTACATCCACTGCCACGAGTAAATGAAATTTCATACGATGTTGACAACAACCCAAAAGCCTACTATTTCGAACAAGCGAAAAATGGTTTGTATGCTCGTGAAGCAATCTTATGCGATGTTTTAGGAATTACTATTGAAGATATCGATAACTATGAAAGAAAATAAACAAAGACTACTGGTTGCCGCACTAGAAAACGGAACAGTTATTGACCACATCCCCTCCGACCAATTATTTACAGTTGTCCATCTTTTAAAACTAGACAAGTTAGAGACCAAAATAACTATCGGAAATAACCTAGTAAGCTCAAAGCTTGGAAAAAAAGGAATCATAAAACTTGCAAACAAGTTCTTTGATAGTGACGAGATCAATAAAATTTCAATTGTAGCTCCACATATACGTCTAAATATAATCCGAAACTACGAAGTGGTTGAAAAGCGAGAAGTTGATATGCCCAATCAACTTTTAGGCATCGTGAAATGTGCAAATCCCAAATGTATCACTAATAACGAACCTATGACAACTAACTTTCATGTGATTGACAAAGAAAAGTGTACCATAAAATGTCACTATTGTGAAAAAGAGCAAACTAAAGAGGATTTTACGATAATAGAATAAGTTATTTCACAGTAATAGAAAGCAAAATATTTTGCTTTCTATTTGTTAATCGGTATTTTTGGTTAGTTGACAAATCCATAACAACTTTATGAAAAAAATATTTCTGTTATTTATGCTCTTTGCAGTCCATCCTTTTATAAAAGGACAAGATTTGTCGGGCTTAGAAATTCCTTATAAGAAGTTCAATTTTGGAGCTAAGATTGGTTTTACATCAGCAATCTATCTGACTACTCATTTCGATATTGATGGAACAAGAATCGTAAAAGCTCAGAATAACTATAAGGTAGGTTATACTGGGAGTCTTTTTATGAGGTACAACTTCAAAGCTCACTATATTCAACCAGAAATAGCATATACTATTAATCGTTGCGAGGTCTATTTTGAGAAACCAGACTTCGAGCAGGGCACAGGAAAAGAGTTTTCTACACTCAGATCAGAGCTTCACAGCATAGACATTCCCATTCTCTACGGATACAACTTCATAAAAGAAGATATCTATGGCATGTCATTCTTTATTGGCCCAAAGATTAGATATATTTTAGAGGGACAAAGCGATATGGATTATAGCAATTTCGACCAGAAGGGTATAACAGAAAGATTCCACAGATTCAACCTTGGATTTACTGGAGGTGTTGCTGTTTATCTATCCAAAATATTTTTTGACTTCAGGTATGAGCAGTTTTTACAGAATATCTCTAAAAAAGCATCATACGACAAGGAGTTAACTCCCGTTGAAGATCAAAAGAACTTAAGATTGCACCGTAGAGATCACGTCTTAAGTTTCTCATTAGGCTTCATGTTCTAAGAAGCATTTAAACATAAACTTATTCGTATTACTATTTTATACTTAACAAAATGAAAAGAGACACTGAAATTTTTGAGATTATTGAGAAAGAACACCAGCGTCAGCTGCATGGCATCGAGTTAATAGCCTCTGAAAACTTTGTGAGCGATCAGGTAATGGAAGCTATGGGTTCTTGTCTAACAAATAAGTATGCCGAAGGCTACCCTGGTAAAAGATATTATGGTGGATGTCAATTTGTTGACATGAGCGAACAATTAGCTATTGATCGTCTTAACAAACTATTTGGTGCGGAATGGTCGAACGTTCAACCTCACTCAGGCGCACAAGCCAATACTGCAGTATTCTTTGCTTTGCTTAAGCCAGGAGATAAATTTATGGGGCTTAACCTTGACCACGGTGGTCATCTTTCTCATGGTTCAGCAGTAAACTTCTCAGGTATTATGTACACACCAGTAGCCTACAATCTAAACCAAGAAACAGGTTTAATCGACTACGATGAGATGGAAGAGAAAGCACTTGCTGAAAAGCCTAAACTTATTGTCGGTGGAGGTTCTGCTTACTCAAGAGAGTGGGACTATAAACGTATGCGTGAGATCGCAGACAAGGTTGGTGCTATCTTAATGATTGATATGGCTCACCCTGCAGGTCTAATTGCTGCTGGTTTGCTCGATAACCCCGTTAAACATGCTCATATTGTTACTTCTACGACACATAAGACTTTAAGAGGTCCTCGTGGTGGCATCATTATGATGGGCAAAGACTTCCCTAACCCTTGGGGTGAAACTACTCGTAAAGGCGAAGTTAAAATGATGTCTCAAATTCTGAATTCTGCAGTATTCCCAGGAACTCAAGGAGGTCCATTGGAACACGTTATTGCGGCGAAAGCTGTAGCTTTTGGTGAGGCCCTACAACCAGAATTCAAAACTTACCAAACTCAAGTACAGAAGAATGCTAAAGTGCTTGCTGAGGAGCTTATGAAACGCGGTTTTAATATCGTTTCGGGTGGAACAGAAAACCATTCAATGCTTGTAGACCTACGTTCAAAATATCCTGAACTAACAGGTAAGGTTGCTGAGAAAGCTTTAGTAGAAGCTGACATCACAGTCAACAAAAACATGGTTCCTTTTGATAGCCGCTCGGCTTTCCAGACTTCAGGTATTCGTTTGGGTACTCCAGCGATTACAACAAGAGGTGCTAAAGAAGATTTGATGGTTAAGATTGCAGAACTAATTGAAGAAACATTATCTAATGTTGACAATCCTGCTAAGCTTAAAGAAGTAAAAGCTACTGTAAACAAATTGATGGAAGCATATCCAATCTTTGCTTACTAAAATTCAGATTAAAGCTATTATTACATAGTAGCCTTATGATACAAATATCCCCAGAAGCTTATATAAGCTTCTGGGGATATTTACGTTCTATAATGACTCATCGCGAGATCATCTATACACCTCTCTAAATTATAGAATAGGCTACACTAAAGTACTCAATAACATAAGCATTTTTATAAGACTATAACTCGGGTAGATTGTTGAGATACAAAAACATCTTGATTCCACAACAACCTTCCTTTAGAGTAAATCTTAATATTCTTACGGCCTGAAGCTATCCGATAAGTTTTTTGTTTCAAAGGCGAAGTTCGCAGCTTATTTACTTTGGCTGAAAATGAAGTCTCATCATTAATAGTCACTTGTACTTGCTTACCAGCCAAGGTAGAAGAACTCATTAGCTTTATAAATGCTACATCATCAATAGAAGCTTTAGAATAAGTAGTCGTCTTACAACTAGAGGTAAAGACAACCACTAACGCTAGCGCTAGAAAACCAAATATCAAATTCTTTTTCATTACTCTTTATCTACAATTACGTTACAACATTATCAGCCTCTTAGTGCTGACTTAATGACACTAAAATACAAATAAGTTTGGGGTGAAGAGTAATATTTTTATTCTAAAACCCGTCCTAACCTATAATATACTGAGGTGAAAAATCTTAGATATCCCTTCTACCATAATTTGGATACCAATACAGAAAGTAAAGAATGCCACTAATTTATTAATAACCATATTCCCTTTAGTACCTAACTTCTTTACAATTACCTCTCCTTGAGTTAAAAACAAATATAGAAGTCCTGCCAAACAAAAAATCACGAGTGCAATTGCTAAATAATTGACTCCAGTTTGGAGAAAGTTGTTTTTGACACTAGCATTGGCCATCAACGTAAATATAACTGAGATACTGCCAGGCCCTACACTAATGGGGAAAACGATTGGATAAAATATCTTTCCTTGTAGTTCTTCCCAATTTGCAGTAGGCACAGCATTGCTCGTGTTGTCGGCCGAAGACCCATCGGAAAGTAAACCCAAGGCCGCTCTACAAATCAAGAATCCTCCGCCAAGCTGAATCACAGGTATTGCCAAGCCAAAAAGAATCAAGAATAGATGCCCTATTGCAACGGTACCAACACCAATTATGATATAATTAATGATTAATCTTTTGATTGCTATACTCCGTTGTTCACTGGTTAGACCAGCAAAGTAACCGTTGACAATGAATCCTGTTCCTATAGGGTTATTTACTGGAAACAGAGTCATAAAAGATGAGGAGAATATAAAAATTAAGCTAGTTATTGACATGACGATACAGTATTTAGTAATTCGAAGTTCTAGTCGTTTTGTTATTCTTGAACACCATCAGTAAGATAGCATTAAAAAAGAGGATGATAATTATAGTTACCATCCCCCTTTAAATTGTATTATTAAACAAGGATAGTCTATTTAGCTTTCCATGCCTTAACGTATTCACTCATTACCTCTGAAAGATTCTGACCAATAGTCTTATAATCTTCATCATTAAGATTGGCTAGTGAAACTCGAACAGACCACTCGGGTCCATCAAAACCTCCACCATTGAGCAATACTACAGCTGTCTTTTCAGCTAAACGAAATACGATATCAACTGGTTCGAAGTTTTTTTCTAAGAAGCCAACGAACTCTTTACCATAATTCTTCGCAGCCCACTCGTGAATATCAATCTCACAATAATATCCAGCACGTTCTTTATCTGCAATTACAGGAATTTCTAATCCCTCCCACAGTAAGTGATATCTATTGTGTATTAAATTAATACAAGCCTCTTTATAGACATTCGCCGTGTCAAGTACAGCATAGGCGGCAAAAAGCATCATCTGAGTTTGTTGAGGAAGCGAAGATCCTGCAGTATGGTTGAGTGCTACCTGACGGCTATCTGCCACCATTCGGTCGATAAATTTAAGTTTATTGGGATGTAAACTCAAGCTCTCATATAGTTTAGCCATACGGTCCTTCTCCTTTTGTGGAGCTGCTGCGAGCATTTTATCGTATATATTATCTTCGGCAATCGCAATAACACCCAAGCGCCAACCTGTGGCTCCAAAGTATTTAGAGAAGGAATAAACACACATCGTATTATGTGGTAATTCGTTCATAAGCGAACTAAAACCTTTAACAAAAGTTCCGTACACGTCATCGGTAAGGATCATTAGGTTAGGGTTTAAGTTTTTAACCACTTTAGATAGATACTTCATACTGACATCGGATAGTTTGACAGATGTCGGGTTGCTAGGATTAATAACAAAGAAAGCTTTAATCTCTTTATTGCCCAGCTTATCTAACTCTTCGTTGGGGTATTGGAAGTTTTCGTTACCATCTTTATCTTTTCCTGAACCTTGCACATAAGTTACTTTAAAATTGTAACGAGCAAGATGAGGAATCTCAAGATAAGGAGTAAATGCGGGCACACCAAGTGCAATATGATCCCCTTTATTTAGCAACCCATTGTGGAACAACGAATCAAATACATAGCACATGGCAGCAGTACCACCTTCGACAGCAAATAAATCATATTTACCTTTGTAGTGGGGATTTGTACCACACATCTCTTGTACTAAATAGTCGTGTACAATAACTTCAGCGTGCTTAAGCATACGAACAGGATCTGGATACTGATCGCCCAAGGCGCCTTCAGCCATCTCCATTACCCAATCATCGGGATTGAAGTTGTGTTTTTCGAGACCATACTTATAAACTTTCTCTAGGAGTTCAACACCAGGCTTACCTTGGTTATCTTTAAGGAAGAGTTCGAATCGTGCAGCAATACCCTCTTTTTGAGGTATTCCAGCCATGCCTACGGGGTTGTCCATTACTCTTCTGCATTCTGCTAGAGAAAATGATCCTAAGGTAAAGAAAGCCTCTCTAGGAGTTGTAGCAACCCAGTTTGGGTTTCCACGACCAGCATTAAGCATGGTCTTTGTTGATTTTTGTTGCTCCTCAGTAGCCAACTTTATCAAATTGTCTTTTAGCTCGAAGGGGCTTAATTGTTCTAATTCGTGTTGACGACGACGCGTAACACTAAGTTTAGATATATCCATAATAACATTCTTTTTTATCTTTTAAAATACTAACTCATCAATAAGACAATGACGACTCCCCAAATAATGAGCAGCGTATTTCCTATTGCATAGGTTGTCGTATAAGACAGAGCTGGAACTTTACTATCCAATGTATCTTCAAGCTGCCCTAGAGCTGCAGTAGTTGTTCTTGAACCAGCACATGCACCAAGCGTAATTGCAGGGTGAAATTTAAAGACATATTTCCCTAAATAAATACCGAAGATCATAGGAACCAAACTCACAAAAATACCTGCAACAAATAAGCTAACACCTGCGGCCTTAAGTCCGGAGACAAAATCAGGTCCTGCAGATATACCTACAATAGCAATAAAGACATTCAGCCCTAAGTTATTCATCAGCCATACTGCTGGCTCGGGCACTGCACCAAATGTGGGACGAGTTGATCTAAACCAACCAAAAACAATTCCCATAATAAGTACACCTCCACTGGCACTAAGGCTTACAGGAACACTACCGATTCGTAGTGCTAAAGAACCAAAGATACCTCCTAAGAATATACCAAGGCCAACATAGAGTAAGTCGGTAACATTTGTTGGACGATCCGCATAACCTAAATACTTAGCAAAGCGATCAACATCCGATTTGCGTCCTTCGATTTCAAATACATCACCCATCTGAACTTCAACATTCTTAAGTAGTGGCAAAGTAGCTTGCCCGCGATTAATGTGACGTAAAATTACACCGTGACGATTTTTATCTACTTTAAGGTCTTGAAGAGTTTTACCTTTTAATTTTTTATTGGCAATTATTACACGTAGTACCTCAACTTGAAAACCCAGTAGCTCAACATCGGCAACCTCTTTACCCAATAGTTCTTCGTCAGAAAGCACTGCTCCCAACGGACCATTAAGCACCAAGCTATCTCCTTTTTGAACCATGTAATCCAGTGTAGGATCTTCTATAATATCACCTTTAGCTGTTCTAATTCTCTCGATGTAAACGGGCCAACCGTTAGATGCTTCAAGCATTTTCTCAATATCATCAACAGATTTTCCTGCATCAAAGTCTGTACTTGTTACTTGAACTACCCTAAAAGTAGCACCATCGTAAGCATATTCCATACCAAGTTCGTCTGCATGAAGTGAACCACCCAATGTTTTTTCGTAATCTTTAGTCATCTGCATTACGTTACCACCTAGCATCTTAGGCCCAATCGTAGCCAAGAACCAAGCTGTACCCGCAGTACCAAAGATATAAGTCACAGCATAAGCTACAGGGATCTGATTTATCATTTCAGTTTTCTCTGCAGAGCTAATCCCAAGTTCGTTAATTGTATCACCTGCTACCCCAATAACGGCCGATATAGTGTTAGCTCCCGAAAGCAGACCAACAGTGTTACCTATGTCAAAACCAGCAATTAATGCTGCTACCCAAGGCACAATCAGACACATCAAACAGACTAAACAAGCAAATAGTATTTGAGGAATTCCTCCTTTTCTTAAACTTTGAACGAACTGAGGTCCTACACTGTAGCCCACAGCAAACAGGAATATCAAGAAGAATGCAGATTTGACTACAGGAGAGATGGTTAAATCTAATTGTCCAACCAAAACACCCATCAAAAGAACACCCGTGACAGAGCCTAAAGAGAAGCTTTTTATTTTGATCTTACCAATCCAAACACCTAAAGCTAGGGTCAAAAAGATCCCTAGCTCTGGTGAATTTTGGATGGTTTTAATTATCCAATCCATAGTAAAATATTATTCAATTAATATAATTAGTGATGGAAGCTTTGAGGCTGCTCATCAGTTGAAGGGCCTTTCTTAACCATTTGATGTTTCTTCAAGTAGTCAATACAACGCTTTAAGTCTTCAAGCATCAACTCAGCCATATCGTGGCTAAATCCATGACGAATTAATACACGTTGAATCACCATATCTTCACAGTTGTTAGGCAAAGTATAAGATGCAATTTGCCAACCGCGAGAACGCATTCTATCAGAAAGATCGTATAGGTCAAAACCTGGATCAACTCCTTTTTTAAGCATCCATGCAGCTCCTGGTACACCCGACTTTCCATCATAAAGGATGTCAAATAGTCCCATTTTCTCAATTTCCTCAGCAATATAGATACCGTGATCCAAACATGCTTGTTGAACTCGAGTATAACCTTCACGGCCTAAACGAATGAAGTTATAGTATTGACAAATAATTTGGCCACCTGGACGTGAGAAGTTAAGTGCAAAAGTTGGCATATTACCACCTAAGTAGTTAACATTGAAGATAAGACCTTCTGGTAAATCTTCTTTTGTACGCCAAACAACCCAACCCACACCTAGAGGTGAAAGACCAAATTTATGACCTGAAGTGTTGATTGATTTAACACGAGGTAATTGGAAATCCCAAACTACTTCTTTGTGAATAAATGGTGCTAAGAAACCACCACTAGCTCCGTCAACGTGAATTGGAATATCTAGACCTGTGTCTTTTTGAAGTTTGTCCAAAGCATCACTAATGGCTTTTACATCTTCAAATTGTAGCGTAAAAGTAACACCTAGCGTTGGAACAACTCCAATTGTGTTTTCATCAACACGCTTAAGAACCTCTTCAGCATTCATTAATAGACGGCCATGTTCCATTGGAATCTCACGGATTTCAACATCAAAATAGCGCGCAAATTTATGCCAACAGATCTGAACTGGACCAGTAATTATGTTGGGTTTATCAGTTGATTTACCCTCTTTAATTCTTTTTTCTCTCCATTTCCATTTCAACGCTAACCCGCCCAACATCGCAGCTTCACTAGAACCTGTGGTTGAACAACCAAGAGTTGTTTCACTTTCAGGAGAATTCCATAAATCAGCTAAAATATGAACACAGCGGTTCTCGATTTCAGCAGTTTGAGGATACTCGTCTTTGTCAATCATGTTCTTATCTAAACACTTATCCATCAAGAAGTGGATATTAGAGTCTAGGTTAGTTTGACAAAAAGTAGTCAGGTTCTGTTTTGCATTCCCATCAAGTAATAGCTCATCGATAAGCAAATCACGTACTGCTAAAGGATCTTTCGACTCTTCGCCCAATGCATACTTAGGGATAGAACCCAGTGTTAATGACTCAGCATATGTATCTGAGTATTTAACATCTTTCTTTGGTTTAACTGAATGTAAAGCCATAATTGTTAAAGTTGACTAGTCCTAAATAAGCGTTACAGTTTATTTATCAAATATAGTTTAATTATCCTATAGGAA
>QXGG01077727.1_pt1 | contig 10500 bp, 4 predicted proteins | sample 1982491 | NCBI WGS metagenome assembly QXGG01 (sample SAMN09924614, study PRJNA488089) | Wastewater metagenome, whole genome shotgun sequencing project. | isolation source: South African research farm wastewater | place: South Africa: Irene, Agricultural Research Council, Animal Production Institute... | reverse complement strand
ATGGCAACAACGACGACGGATATTTGCAACTTGGCGTTGTCGGCGCTTTCGAAGCCTAGTATCTTGAGCATGGAGGAGGGGAGCGCGGAGGCGACGACGTGCCGGACGTTCTACGAGCATACGCGGCGACGGCTGCTGCGGATGTTCCCATGGGGATTTGCGCAGCGGGATGTGAAACTCGCGGTGCTGGATGCAGAGTTGCCGGGCGTACGGTACGTGTACGCGTATCCGGCGGAGTGCTTCCTCGTGTCGTTCGTCTACGATGAGGCGCACGCGCGGTGCATGGAGGAGCGGCCGCAGGACTTCCGCGTCGTGGCGGTGACGGGCGGGCGGCGCGGGATCGCGACGGACGTGGAGGACGCATGGGCGCGGTACACGGCGGACATCAAGGACCCTGCGATGATGAGCGACGAGTTTGTCGACGCGTTCTATCACCTGCTGGCGAGCGCGATGGCGATGCCGCTCGTGGACAGCGCGTCGATGCAGCAGACGAACTACCAGCTGGCGCAGATGGCCGTGCAGGCGGCGAAGTGGGAGAACATGGTCGAAAACGCGCGGCGCACGCGGTATCCGCACGGGTACAGCGACGCGCGGTTCCGTTGAGGAGGCGGTGACGATGGCGATTGAGCCGTATTGGGCGATACAGCCTGCCTTCACGGGCGGCGAAATCTCGGGGGACGTGGCGAGCCGTGTCGACCTCGACAAGTACCAGATTGCGCTGTTGCAAGCGGAGAATGCGGTCATACGTCCGTATGGCGCGGTGAGGAAGCGCCCAGGGTTACTTTATTGCGGGAGCACGAAGGACGGCGGGAAGGTGCGGCTGTATCCGTTCCATTTCACGACGGAGCTCGCGTATCTCCTGGAGTTCGGCGCGGGGTATGTGCGCGTGTGGCGCGGCGGGCAGTATCTCGGGGTGGAGCTCGCGACGCCGTACGCGCTCGCGGAGCTGCCGCTGCTGCATTTCGTCCAGTCGGTCGACGTGCTCTACATTTGCTCGGGCGCGCATCCGGTCATGAAGCTGATGCGCTACGGGGATACGGATTGGCGGCTGGAGGAAATCTCTTGGTCGTGTCCGGCGTTCGGTGACGTGAACAAGACGGATGACTCGGTTGCGCCGTCGGGAACGACGGGGACGGTGACGCTCACGGCGACGGGCGATGTGTTCGATGCGTCGCGCGTCGGCGACTACATCCAGCTCGAACAGCGCGTGAGCGGGCAGTCGGTCGGGACGGACGTCGCGATTCCCTGCAATGATACGTGGAAGATCATCACGCACGGTACGTGGACGGGCACGGTGTATGTCATGGTGTCCTACGATGACGGCGCGACGTGGAAGACTCTGCGCTCGTACAATGGCGCGGGAGACTACAATCCGACGGAGTCGGGGAGCGTCGACGAGAAGTGCCTGCTCAAGGCGACACAGAACACGAATGCGGAAGTCACGCTCTCAACGTATTCGAGCGTCTGGACGGGCTATGCGCGCATCACGGCGGTCACGGACAGCAAGACGGCGACGGCGGAGGTGCTCGAGGACTTCGGCGACACGAGCGCGACGCTCGATTGGTACTGGGGCGCATGGAGCGCCGTGAACGGGTATCCGAAGTGCGCGGCGTTCTTCCAAGACCGGCTCGTGTTCGGCGGGAGCACGAAGTATCCGCAGCGCGTCTGGATGAGCCGGTCGGGCGATTACGAGAATTTCTCGGTCGACAAGGAAAGCGGGACGGTGACGGACGACTCGGCCATCACGGCAGACCTGCTTTCTCTCGAGGCGTATGAAATCAAGCACATGGTGCCGGGGAGCGACCTCCTCATTTTCACGGAGGGGAACGCGTGGAGCATCTCGGGCGCGGAGACGGTGAAGCCGACGAACATCACGCCGCGTCAGCAGGAGAGCTACGGCGCGGCGGACGTGCCGCCGATGCATATCGGGGCGCGGACGGTGTACGTCCAGCGGCGCGGGAGCACGGTGCGCGACACGGGGTACAGCTACGATACGGACAGCTATCTCGGCATGGACTTGACGCTCTTGGCGAAGCATCTCGTGCAGGGGCACAAGCTGAAGGAGGCGGCGTACGCGCAGGAGCCGGACTCGCTGCTGTTCTTCGTCCGCGACGACGGCGTGCTCTTGTGTCTCACGTATCTCGTGGAGCAGAAGGTGTACGGATGGAGCCACATCGTGACGGACGGCATCGTCGAATCGGTCGCGGCGGTGAACGAGGGCGACACGGACAGGGCGTACGCCGTCGTGCGTCGCGAGGTGAACGGCGCGACTGTACGCTATGTCGAACGCTTTGATGAAGACCACAGCGAATCGAACCTGCAAGAGGACTACACGATGATGGACGCGGCCGTGCGCGTGGCGAACGAGGCGGCTGCGCAGGAGCTCACAGGGCTCGGGCATCTCGAAGGGTGCGCCGTGCAGGTGCTCGCGAAAGGATACTATTTCGAGGATTTGACGGTCAAGGACGGCAAGGTGACGCTGCCGGTCGCGGTGGACGCGGCGACGGTGGGCTTGCCGTACAAGATGGTGCTCGAGCAGCCGAATTTCGATGCGGGCATGACGGAGAGCGGGACACTGCAGGGACAGAACAAGGTCGTGTCGCAGGCCGTCTTGCGGTTGTCACGGAGCTTCGGCGGGAAAATCGGTGCGACGAAGGACGCGCTCACGGAGATCATCTACCGCATCGGGAAGATGCAGCTCGTCGAGAGCACGGTCGGGGAGAACGACGTGCTGTACACGGGCGACCTTACGGCCGGTCTCGCGCTCGGCGGGTACAACACGGAGGGGCGCGTATACATCGAGCACGGGACGCCGTATCCGTTCCATTTGTCTGCGATCATCAGGAAGGTGAGTATGCATGGCTGAGAAAAAGTATGAAATTCATCGGGTGAAGGACGAAGATCGATTCCGGGTTGGAATGGAGCTTACGCACGGGCTACGGAAGGCCGACGGGCGCGAGATGGAACTCGCGGGCGTCGAGCCGCCGCTCGGGTGCATGGAGTCCGTGATGCGGACACCGGACGTGTGGGCGGCGCGGGAGAAGAAAGGCGGAGGGCTGATTGCCGTGTGGGGCATCAAGGAAGTGACGCTCGAGGAAGCGATGGAGCTCGTCAGCGTCAAAGGATTGAGCTACGGGGAGATGTTCCGCGGGCGGGACGCCATACAGGAGCTCGCGGGCGGGCGGCTCGTGTGGTGCCTCGGGACGCCGCTCATCAAGGCGCACAAGCTGGCGTTCGCGATGGAGTCGAAACGCATCCTCGCGCGCTGGGCGCGGAAGTATGGCGTGCTGTGGAATTACGTCGCATCGTTCAACCAGGACGCGCTCGCGTGGCTGGAATGGTGCGGGGCGGAGTTCTTCGAGCTCCCCGCTTGGAAGGGACGCAAGGAGCGGTTTGTGAGATTCGAGATTCGGGGAGGCGAGTGATATGTGCAGCGTATTGGCAGGACTCACGGCGCTGTCGACGGTGATGCAGGTGCGGAGCCAACAGCAGCAGGCGAATGCGCAGGCGAATATGTACCGGGCGCAGGCGGATGCGGCGGAGCAGAATGCTCGCATCGAGAACCGCAAGCAGGAGCAGATCGCGGACAACTATGCGCAGCAGTCGCGGCAGCTGCGTTCGCGGCAGCGGCTCGCGGAGGGCAGCCAACGCGCGGAGACGGGCGCTGCGGGGCTCGGCTTCACGGGCTCGGCGATGGACATCCTCTCGAGCGGGCTGTCGGCGTATCAGCAGGACCAGGAAAACAACCTGTGGAACCAGCGCAATGACAACTACAATTCGCGGCAGGCGGAGGCGAACTACTTGACGCAGGCGGCGAATGCGCGGAGCGCGGCGGCAAACGTGAAGAAGGCGGCGCGCGGGCAGATGCTAGGGACGATCCTTGGTGGGGCGGCGAGCATCTACGGTATGAGGGACGGCGGGAAGATTTGGGGCGCTTCGTTTGACAAGTCGAAAGTCGGCGACGTGACGACGAGTGTTGGACACAACACGGCGGCGACGTTCTCGCCGACGACGGGCAAGCTGACGTTTGCGTCGACGCTTCCGAAGGACGCATGGGGCAGGAGCTATTACCCAAGCGCGGCGGAACGTTTTATGCCAAGTACGGCATTTGGCTACAAGTGAGGTGAGTCAAATGAAGTTCAGTACGTATCAACCGGTGGTCGGGCGGAATGTCATGAATCCTCCTGCCGTGCAGGCGCCGCGGGACGCGATGGCGTTCGGCACGAACGGAAAGGAATGGGACGGCCTCTCGGCGGGGCTCGGACAGGTGATCAAGGTCGCGCAGAAGGAGCAGGATGAAGCGGACTACATGAGCGCGATGAAGGCGAAGAACGACATCCGCGCGAAAATCATGGACGGCGTGTACGGCGAAGGCGGGCTCTTTGAGACGGGCGTCGGCGAGAACGCGGCGGGGCTGACGGACCGCGTGACGGAGCTCGTGCAGAAGACGTACCAGGAGGAAGGCTCGAAGTACAACGGGCGCGTCCAGCGGCTCTTGCTCGGCGACTACAACGAGAACACGATGAACCTCCAGCGCATCTCGTCGTCGAAAGAGATGAGCGAGCGCGAGAAGCTCGTCGACGAAAACTACGGCATCGCGCTTGACCAGGCGGCGCAGAATGCGGCGATGAATGCGGGGGACGCGCAGACGCTGTCGCTCTCTATGGGCGACGTGGAGCGGAACGTGTATGCCTACGGGGCGAAGAAAGGATGGAGCGGGCAGCAGGTGCAGGCGGAGCTGCGGAAGGCGAATACGTCTCTCATTTCGGGCGTCGTGTCGTCGCTCATCGCGGATGACCGCATGGATGACGCTTTTTCCATCCTCGTGGGCAACCGGGCGCGCATGGACCAGAAGGAGTATACACGGCTGTACGGGATGCTGAAGAAGGACAAGGACACGAAAGATGATTTGACGTTCGTGAAGGGGTTTTATCGCGCGGACGGGACGTATGATTGGGACGGCGCGCGCAAGGCGGCAGTGGACAAATGGGGGCCGAATGCGCGGCGCTATGTGGCGGGCGGCTACGGTGGATCGTTCACGGGCGACAGCGGGCTCGACAGCGAGATCGCGTCGGCGGCGCAGTCGGAAAACGTCGAGGCGGCACTCCTCGCGGCGGTCGCGTCGGCGGAAAGCGGCTATGACCAGTCGGCGGTGTCTCCTGTCGGGGCGCTCGGCGTGATGCAGCTGATGCCGGACACGGCGGCGGGGCTCGGCGTCGACCCGAATGATCGCGCGCAGAACGTACGCGGCGGTGCGAAGTATCTGCGGCAGCTTCTTGACCGGTATCACGGAAACGTCGAGCTCGCGGTCGCGGCGTACAATGCAGGACCGGGAAACGTCGGCAATGACGAGACGGACGGGCATATCCCGCAGAACGGCGAGACGGCGGATTACGTCGCGCGGGTCATGGCGAATTACAAGGCCAACAAGGAGAAGCAGGGCGCGGGCGGCGCTGGCTTCAACATGATGGGCGGCACGTATTACGACGTGAACCCGGGTGCGGAGGCGCAGGTCGAAGGGCTGAACGGGAACACATGGCAGAAGCTCCAAGCGATTTCGTATGCGTATGAACAGCAGTTCGGCGAGCGGCTGTTCGTCACGTCGGGCGCGGAGTCGGGCGGCCACAATGACGGGAGCAAGCACTATCGCGGCATTGCGTTCGACGTGGCGATGGACGGGCTGAAGCAGCACCCGGAGCGCCGCGCGTGGCTGATGGCGCATGCGGGCGAGTACGGGCTCATCCCACTCGACGAGTACGACGAGGGCGGCTACGAAGGCTATGAGCATTACGACGGATACAAGTCGGGCGAGAACTTCCATTTCTCGGACAACGAAGAACCGTTCGATGCGTCGGCGGTCAGTGCGTCGGGCGGCGGTGGCGGCCACTGGGAGAGCGCATATGACCCGGTGCGGCTCGAAAAGGTGTACAAGATGATCGATGCGGAGGACGCGGGGGCACGGTCGGCGTTGCAGGCGAAGGAAGACACCTACACGGAAAACTTCATCGAGCAGTTGCGGGGACTCCATGACGGCGCGGCGGCGGTTGCGATGATTGAGGAGCATCGGGACGAGTTCACGACGCGCGGGCTGTCGAAAATCAATAACGCGATGGGGCTGATTTATCCGGGGGCGCTGACGGCGGCGCATAGAAATGAGAATACGTCGGTCGAAAGAAGTTACAGGAGCAATGGTACGGAAGACGGAGGCGAAAAACTGTCAGCGTCTACGGTAAAAGAATTGGCGACGATGCGGTACAAGATGGATTCCATGGCTTCAATGATTGGCGGAACGACGGAAGAAACGAAGGGCGAGACATTCCAAGAGGACAATTCGGACTTTGAAGACTATCGTCATTACGTGCAAGAGCATGCGGAAATTCTGCATAATGCGGGATTGATTGGAGACACGCGCTTCTGGAATATCATAAATGAGTTGAACGACATTGGAAATGCACGACAGGAAATGGCTGATTATTGGGGCGGCAAAGAATGAGGGGGAGATTCTTATGGCACGGATTTTTTCAGATTCTGATGAGCAGAATACGGAAGGCGGATCGATCTTAGAAAGAACGCGCGCGGCGATTGCAGCGCAGAAGGAACAGGATGCGGCGGAAGCAGCGGCGCAGGCGGCGGCTGAGGCGGAGGAGAATAAGAGCTGGCTCGACCGCGCGGAGGACGAGACCGTCAATACGGCAAGGTGGGCGTACAATGGGTTGCGTTCGGCAGCGGAGACAGTTGGCGAAGACGTGTACGGAACGGCAAAAAACATCGTGGAGGCGGTGTCACGCTTGCCGGAGGCATATAATCGCGTACTCGACACGGAGCAGACGATCACGTCGGCGTTCACGCAGGAAAATCTCGCACAGGCACAGGAGACGGGGGACTACTCGGCACAAAACGAGGCGCTCGAGCACGCGCAGGAGAACAGCACGGTCGTGGTGGACACGGCGGCGAATCTTGCAGGGGCTTTTTCTCGCGAGACACGCCATATCATCGGCGATCAGGTGGATGATGCGGCGGAGGCGGGCGGCTGGGCGCCGCAGAGTTTCCGCCGTTCGGAGACGTTCCTCGAATATTTCCAGTCAGACGAGAAGAAGCTGCAGAGGGCGCGGGAGATCGAGTCGGTGACGGGGATTCCTGCGGATTCGTTTTTGCAGGACGAGGCGGCGTACAAGGAAGCGCTCGGCGTGTATGACTACACGAAGAAGATGCAGAACGCGCTCGGGGACAAGTTCTCCATGGACGCGGTGTGGCAGGCGTACCCGGAGCTCTGGGACGTGGCGCACATGAACACGCAGGACGCGGCGCTCGCGCTGCATCACATGGCAGAGGTGCGCACGACGCACGGGATTGTCGAGAGCTTTCGGTCGATGCTGGAGTTCGGCAATCTGCAGCTGGAGTACAACAACCTGCAGTACAAGATCGGAAACGGGACGGCGACGGACGAGGACCGCAAGCGGGCGATGGAGCTGCAGGAGGAGATGCAGAAGCAGAAGTGGCAGAAGGAGCTGCCGTCGCTCTTCGACGAGCCGGTGGCGGTGATGGCGGGCTCGGTGGCGAGTTTCGTCCCGATGCTGGCGCAGCAGTTCCAGATGGCGGCAGAGGACGCAGCGCCTTGGATGCTGTCGGCAACGTGGGCGGGCGGCGCTGCGGGTTCGGTGCTGCCGGGCGTCGGCACGGCGGCGGGCGCTGCGGCGGGCGGCGCGACGGGGCTTGCGCGCTTCGGCTGGCTCTTGGTACGGAATCTCGCGGGCGTCGTGGAGTCTGGGAGTCTCGCGAAGACGGCGGCACAAGTGGCCGGACGCGTGGGGTTCTTCGAAGGAATGCGCCGTCCGATGACGGGCGAGAAGTATCATGCGCTCGGGGAGTTGACGAAGGAGGACGGGAGCCCCCTGCTCTCGCGGGAGGCGCGCTGGGACTATGCGCAGGCGAACGGGCTCGTGAATGCGGCGCTCGGCATGACGAATCTCGGGATGCTCGGGAAGGCGCTGAAGGGCGCGCCGCACGCGACGCGCATCACGGCGGACGTGATCGCGCGGGCGCAGATGAATGCGGGCGCGGTGGAGTCGATGAAGGCGTTCGCACGGGATCGCGGGATGGACGTACTGAAGGCGACGGCGACGGGCGCGGCGGTGCCGGGGCTGATGTCGGTGTCGGACGATGTGGTGCACAACCAGATCGCGGCGGACACGGGCGAAACATCGATTGGCGTGTATTCGCTGCATGACATGGCGGTGCGCGGCCTGCAGGCGAGCGTGGAGATGCTGCCGGGGGCGCTGGGCTTCGCGCTCGTGGCGGGCGCGGGCGGCACGGTGACGGGCGGCCTCGGCCGCGCGGCGGCGCTGCGCCATCAGGCGGCGTTCGAGGCACGGTACGGGCGGGAAGCGCAGCGGACGATGCTCGGCACGGCGATGTTCGAGCGGCTGCAGCAGGCGCTGAAGGACAGCCGCCTGAAGCAGGACGCGCCGGAGGTGACGCAGCAGATTTTGCGCAGCCAATTGAAGGGGACGGGCTTCGAGACGGTGTACATCGATACGGAGATGGCGGCGGCGAAGGAGCATGGCATGGAGGACTTGCGCGCGGTCGCGAAGGCGGCGGGGCTCACGGACGAGGAGCTGCAGCAGGCGGTCGACCAGAAGGGGACGATCACCATCGCGGGCGAGCAGTTCGCGCAGGCAGCGAGCTCGCCGGAACTCCTCGACGCGGCGTCGTTCTCGACGGAGGCGGAGAGCATGGCGCGCATGCGCGAGGGCGCAAAGGCGACGCTCGCGGCGATCCAGGAGCGGAGCGAGCGCACGCTGCGCGAGCAGGAGGCACTGCAGAAAGGTATTCTCGACAACTATTTCCCGGAGGACAACACGCAGGAGACGGCGGAGAAGCGCGACGCGCTGGCGGCCGCGATGATGCAGAACCCGGAGAACCCGGCGGAGGGGTGGAAGCAGGTGCGCGGGGAGTATCGCGCACAGCTCGACGAAATCCTCGCGCCGGCGCTCGACGCGCTGAAGGACGGCATGGGCAAGGGCGGCCTGACGATGGAAGTGAAGGACGCGGACGGCTTCACGCACACCATCCGCTACTCAGAAAACAGTCCGTGGTACAAGAATTTCTGGGCGATGAACAAACGCGCGCCGACGGCGGCGGAGCTCGAGGACATGGCCATCGCGCTGACAACGGGCGACGCGAGCGCGCCGAAGGTCGAGGGCTGGATCGTGCCGGACGCGGAGACGCAGGCGGCGATGGAGCAGACGCGGCCCATCATCGAGGCGCTGCAGAAGAACCTCGCGGCGCTCGACCGCGTGAAGGGCACGGTGCGCAGCCTCAACGGCGTCGAGATGGAGCTGACGCGCGGCATGTCGGGCGAGGCTTTTCAGGTGTACAAGGACCTCACGCGCGGCCTCGAGAAGGCGCCGGCACGGGCGGCACAGGCGGCACGCATGGGCGCGGTGATCTTTGCTCGGCATGCGGATATTTTCGCGCGGAAGATGGCGGAGAAGACGGGCGCGAAGTACACGGCGCTGGACTACTATCGCGGGCGCTTCGGGCTCGACCTCGTGGGTGAGTATCGTCCGGGCGGGGCGGCGTATGCGCAGCCGGTGACGGAAGCAGACCTGGCGCTCGACCAGCAAGTACCTGTACTCGACCTCGACACGATGGACAATGCCCTGCGCGGGAAAAGCCCGAAGGAAGTCTTGGACTATATCAAACAAAATCTGCCGAAGGAGACGATTCCTACGGCAGATTTTAAGGCGCAAGTCGGTATCCCCGAGGACAAGTACGGGAAAGCGCATCTGGTTTGGGGCAGATCGTCTGCCGATGCGGCCAACCGTGCGGCACGCAATGCGACATTGACAAATCTCGAAGCTGTCATCGGGCATTCGTATCTCGTGGAAGTCGTCCCAAACACGAAGACGAAACCTACGGACGGGATGCAGGGGACGCAGAAAAAAACGCAGGCGCGCAAGAACCGCGTCGATGAGTTCTATCGTTTCATCGTGCCGGTAAAAATCAACGGGAAGATGGAAACGTTGATTCTCGTTGCGGAGAATGTGCACGGGAATTTGAAAATCAACGAGGGGGAGACGTCTCTCTACGAAATTTATGCAGCAAAAAAGGAGAGCCGCCCATACAGCCAACAGGAATCTGCGCAAGATTCCCGTATTCACGCTACTAAAGGCGACTCTCTTTCTACCGTCAGTATACGCGATGCGCTGCGCGGGGTCAAGGATTTTCTGCATCAGCCGTACGTCGACGAGAACGGTCACGCAACCTATGGCGCGTATCTGAAGGACGGCGTGATGTATTTTGACGAGGCACAGGTGGAGCGGTATCTCTCTGGCGGGCATGAACTTAGCCCGGCGCGTTACGATGATTCGTATACGATAAAGGATCGTGACAAGTGCATCGCGAAACTGGACAAGCAGCTGAAGAAAGAGGGCATTGATGGTATCCTCGATGAGGAGACAGGCTCTGTTGCTGTCTTCGATTCGCGGCAGGTGAAGT
>QXGG01019520.1_pt1 | contig 10500 bp, 9 predicted proteins | sample 1982491 | NCBI WGS metagenome assembly QXGG01 (sample SAMN09924614, study PRJNA488089) | Wastewater metagenome, whole genome shotgun sequencing project. | isolation source: South African research farm wastewater | place: South Africa: Irene, Agricultural Research Council, Animal Production Institute... | reverse complement strand
TCCCAAAACAACTGCAGCAAGAAGGGGTTTCCAAAAGTCCGATGGCTCGACGTCTGCGAGAGCAGTTCCACCCTTGAGTCCGATCGCAAGCAGTAGGAAGGTCGACAGGATCGGATACAGAGAATCCGGCAGCCGAACGTCGAAGCGCAGCAGTGTCGCGAGGATTGCCACGAGAAATGCAACGACCGGAGCGGTCAGCAAGTTGTCAGCGAGTGTTGCTGCGATCATGGCGGGGGACTCGAACCTTCATTCTCGAACCTTCATTGAGGAAACTGCTCGAACGCTATAGCCCACGACATGTTCGAGGGGGCTGCTTCGAGGTGTCGGAAAGCCTTTTCGTTCCCGATGGGCTGCTGTGCGAGGCTGTCGCTCGTGATAGATGAGCGTTTGCAGGCGATCTTCGACGAGATCATTCGAATGAATCCAGGCGAGCCGGAGTTTCACCAGGCGACACGTGAAGTGGTCGAGTCCCTTGCTCCAGTGGTGGTGAAACACCCGGAGTACCTGGAGTCGAAAGTGATTCAGCGCATCGCCGAGCCAGAGCGACAGATCATCTTTCGAGTTCCTTGGACCGATGACCAGGGAAACGTCCACATCAATCGCGGTTTCCGTGTCGAATTCAACAGCGCCCTCGGACCGTACAAAGGTGGCCTTCGTTTCCATCCCTCGGTGAATCTTGGGATCATCAAGTTTCTCGGATTCGAGCAGATCTTCAAGAACGCTCTCACGGGTATGCCGATCGGCGGTGGAAAAGGTGGATCCGATTTCGATCCGAAGGGTCGATCAGATGGCGAGATCATGCGCTTTTGTCAGAGCTTCATGACCGAGCTCTACCGACACCTCGGCGAGTACACGGACGTTCCTGCGGGTGACATCGGAGTCGGAGGCCGTGAGATCGGATTCATGTTCGGCCAATACAAACGGATCACCAATAGATATGAATCGGGGGTTCTCACGGGCAAGGGTGTTGCTTGGGGTGGATCCCTCGTGCGCACGGAAGCAACCGGCTACGGAGCAGTCTTTTTCGCCGAGCAGATGTTGAAGGCTCGCGGACAGACTCTGGATGGAAAGAGGTGCGTCGTCTCGGGTTCGGGCAATGTCGCGATCTACGCCATCGAGAAGCTGCAGCAACTCGGTGCGACAGTCATCGCATGTTCGGATTCGAACGGTGTGATCCACGACGACAAGGGCATCGATCTCGATTTGCTCAAACAGGTCAAAGAGGCCGAGCGTGCCCGTCTCACGGTGTACGCGGAACGACGATCATCGGCGCGCCACATCGTGCAGGGGAACATCTGGTCGATTCCGTGCGATCTCGCCTTTCCCTGTGCAACTCAGAACGAACTGCTCAAGAACGATGCGCTCGCCCTCGTCAAGAACGGCTGCATTGCAGTGTCCGAAGGCGCGAATATGCCGTCCGCTGCCGAAGCCGTCAAAGTTTTCCTCGAAGCAGGTGTGTCCTACGGTCTCGGCAAGGCAGCCAATGCCGGAGGCGTCGCCACATCCGCTCTCGAAATGCAGCAGAACGCAAGCAGAGACTTTTGGACCTTCGAACATGCCGAAGAACGCCTCAAGGGGATCATGATCGGGATCCACGATCTGTGCCTCGAGACCGCAGACGAATTCGGATCGCCTGGCAACTACGTGGTCGGGGCGAATATTGCCGGCTTCGAAAAGGTCGCTCGAGCCATGCTCGCCTTCGGCGTGATCTGACCCCCTCCGAACCTGGTTTGACCTTCAGGGGCGAATCCGACGTCCGAGTAGGTGGCGAGCGAGGTGCTGGTGGCAAACTTGGCTCATGAGCACCATGACGACTGAAGCAGAACTGTCCCCCGAGGAAGCAGAAGCATTCCGAGCCCGAGTCCGGGCTTTTCTCGAAGAGCACGCGACCGGAGCCGAGCGCGGCGGGTCGGACTCGGTTGGGGTTGGACAGACCTTCCAGCAGAAGTTGACCGAGGCCGGGCTTGCAGGACTCGTGTATCCCAAGGAGTACGGAGGTGCGGGTCTCACGCGGGCTCACGATCGGATCTACCGCGAGGAGTACGCAAAGTATCCCGACATGACTTTCGAGTTGACGATCAGCCACGGCATGTGCCTTCCAGTTCTCAACCAGTTCGGCACAGAAGAGCAAAAGAAGCAGTTCATGCCCGACAACATCGCGGCTCGCACGATGTGGTGTCAGATGTTCTCGGAACCGGGTGCCGGTTCGGACGTGGCAAGCCTCCAGACCAAAGCCGAACTCGACGGTGACGAGTGGGTGATCAACGGCCAGAAGGTATGGACGACGCTCGCTCACGTCAGTGACTATGGCGTGATCATTGCTCGAACCAACCCTGATGTTCCGAAGCATGCCGGTATTTCGATGTTCATCATCGACATGAAGGCTCCTGGAGTAGAGATACGTCCGATCCACCAGATCGACGGCGGCAACCACTTCAACGAGATCTTCTTGACCGATGTTCGTATTCCCAAGTCATGGCTGATCGGAGAGTTGAACAACGGTTGGAATCAGGCAACGGCGATGTTGATGTTCGAGCGAGTTGCGATCGGAACTGGCTCGTCGAGTGGAGTCACGCATTCGCTCGCTGATCGCCTGATCGATGTCGCGAAGAACAACGGCAAGCTTTCCGACCCGGTCGTTCGCCAGGAACTCATGAAGCTCTACAGCGAGGAGACGACCAAGTCGCTCGTTGCGATGCGCACCCGTGCGGAGATGAAAGCAGGGAAGGTACCGGGTCCCGGTGGATCACTCGGAAAGCTTCACGGAGCGAAGATCGCGAAGTTCAGCCGAACGTTGATCAACCGCCTCGTCGGCCCCGACACCGACGCTTGGGAAGGAACTGGTCGCGGCGAGAACTGGGGTCGATACATCCTGTCGAGTTTCCAGTCGAGCATCGCTGGTGGAACCGACGAAATTCAGAAGAACATCATCGGTGATCGTGTGCTCGGTTTGCCGCGAGAGCCGATGGTGGACAAGGACATGCCCTTCCGTGATCTCAAAGTGGGAACGCAGCGCTGACGACTGTGGATCTGCTGCGGATCGCTCAGATCTGGAGATACCCGGTCAAGTCGATGGTCGGCTCGACCGTTGATTCATGCGCTGTCGACTTTTCGGGAATTCGCGGCGACAGACAGTGGGCAGTTCGGGATCTGGACAAAGGCGGTATCCGAGGTGCGAAAAAACTCGGAGATCTGATGCGTCTCGAGGCTCGGTTCGTCGACGAACGCGAAGTGGAGATTTGTGCTCCGGATGGACGGTCAGTTCGCTCGGACGATGCCGGTGTTCACGAATTCGTGAGCTCGGCGATCGGCGCCCGGGTACATCTGGAATGTTTGCGACCGGCAACAGATCTCGATCACTATCGCCGCGGTCAGCCGGACTCCGACGACGTGATGGAAGAGCTGAGATCGATCTTCGGCCGTGACTCCGATGAACCGCTCCCGGATTTCAGCGTCTTTCCTCCCGAAGTCGTCGAGTTCGAGTCACCACCGGGGACGTATCACGATTGCTGGCCGCTGATGATCATGTCGACATCGGCGATGGCAGCTCTGAAAGCTGCCTTGCCCGAATCCGTGATCGACGAGAGGCGATTCCGCCCGAGCATCGTGGTCGATACAGGCGATTCACCAGGTCATCCGGAATTCTCGTGGTCGGGTCGTCGGGCTTTAATGGGGGAGTGTGAGATCGAATTCCTCTCGCCATGCCCACGATGTGTGATGGTCACCCGCGCAGTCGGGTCGGACATTCCTGCCGATCGAGATGTGCTGCGCCATATGGTGCGCGAGCTGGATCAAAATCTTGGTGTGTATGCGCGCGTCGTCGAACCTGGCGCAGTGCGTGTCGGCGACCAGTTGACGTTCGTCTCCTGACGAGTCGATGTCACTGCGGAAGTGTCGCAGCCAATTTCGGCAGGACGTTCGACCACGATGATCGCAGTCCCGGGTGGAGGTCGTACGACTCGACTTCGTGAAGCGGCACCCAGCGCACCTCATCGGATTCGTAGTTGGCTTCGTATGCACCGACATCACCGGTGACATGCGCGATGACGGTGTCGTAGCGCCAGTTGCCGTGATCGTCGGAGTAGAGGTCTTTGACATCCAGGTATCTCGGGTCGATTCCAGCTTCTTCGTAGGCTTCGCGCACGGCCGCTTCGATCGAGTCCTCATGAGAGTCGAGCGCACCCCCGGGAATCGCCCAGGTGCCTCCACCGTGCGTCCATGCTGCTCGCAACTGGAGTAGTACGTGCGGGCTCTCGCCGAGATCGAATCGAACCATCAGGAGACCGGCTGCGCCGAAGAGACCCCAATGTCGAAAGCCGCAATGGCAGAAAACCCAGCCGTCTCCATCACGAAAACCCATGGGGAGATGTTGCCACGAATCAGATCGACTTCGCAGGTTCGGGTTCGTCCAACCGTGGAATTGCCGACACCCACCTCTGTGGGCCAGCCAGGATGAAGCCCGCTGCAACGAGCGCAAGCATCACCAGTGCGGTCACGAAGAAGGCGGTTGCACGTCCGTGCGCGTCGTAGGTCCAGCCTGCGAGTGAGGCAGCCACTCCGCCCATCAGCGTCTGCAACCCGCCGAGCAATCCTTGGGCCCCCGCTTGTCGTTCGGGAGGGGCGGAGATGCCGATAGCGATACCGGCACTCGTCACCGACAGTCCGTCGTTGATCGTGTGCAGGAGAAAGATCCCCATCATGAGTGACGGTTCGGGAAGGATCCCGTACAGAGACATGAAGAGCGCCCCGAAGAACATGCCGGTCGCACCCACCTTGTAGGGCCCGATGCGCTGGGCCAAGCGCCCTCCAAGGGGACCGAGCACGATCATCGGCAGAACGAACAGGCTCACCCCGGCATTCGCCATCCATGTCGGTGCTTCGAGGTCGTCCATCATCACGGCCCACAGCGAATCGAATGTTCCAATCATGAGATACAGAGCAAGGCCGATCATCACGGCTCCCGCAACGGGCTGGATCTTGAGCAAGTCGAATGCGAAACGCTCGGCGGGTCGATCCTCGCGGGCAGTCTCGGGGATCGGCACCCGGCTCAGAGCTGCTGCGACTGCGACGACGGCGAAAGCAATGATCAGGAACGGTGCCTCGATACCGAGTGGACCGACTGTCACTGCAGAGATCATCGGACCGATTGCGAACCCTGCGACGTCGACGCTCAACAGACGACCCATGTTTGTTCCGAGATTCTCTGGATCCGCGAGGATCACGATGCGTCTCAGAGCAGGAAGAGCCATTCCTGCCCCGATTCCCATGACGATTCGACTCACGAGAAGGATGGAAAGTGTGGAGCCGAAGCCCATGCCGAGACAGCCAAGGACCGTGAGGGTGAAGCCGAGAACGAGGAGTTGCTTCGCCCGGCCACGGTCTGCAAGCGGCGCAATGATGACTTGGCTGAAGAAAGATGCGAAGAATCCGACGGCTACGACGAACCCGAGACCGGATTCAGCGATGCTGTACTCGTTGCGGTAGTCGTCAAGCATCGTGAACATGACTCCGTAACTCGTCGCAAGAATGGCTGTCGCGAACTGCAGGGTCAGGATGAGTCGCTTCACAGGCACTTCACGAATGTAGTCGTGACGCTCTGAGGTCGTGACGCTCCGAGATTGTGACATTATGGTTCGATCATGACGATCGACTGTCGACCTTTGACGGGAGTTCTTGGTGCCGAGGTGCGCGGTGTGCGTCTCGACGAGTTGTCCGATTCCGAACTCGCTGAGATTCGAAAGTTGATCTGCCGCTACGAGGTTCTCGTCGTGCGAGATCAAGTTCTCGATCCTTCGAGCCAGTCGGCTTTCTCGCGACGCCTCGGTCCTCCGGGTGAGGTTCCCTTCGTTTCCACCATGAACGACCACCCCGATGTGATCCGTGTTGTCAAAGAGGCAGATGAGGGGTCAGCGTTCAACTTCGGAGGAGCTTGGCATTCGGACTTCTCGTTCCAACCAGAACCGCCAACGTTCACCGTGTTACGAGCGGTCGACGTCCCTCCCTACGGCGGGGACACGGTGTTCGCTTCGATGTCTGCGGCATGGACTGCTCTTCCCGACGCAATGCAGGAACAGCTGCTCGATGCACAAGCGGTGCACACGGCGAGGGACGCATACTCCCGACGTCTGCAGCCATTGCACACCGGTATGCGCAATATGGTCATCACGTGTGACGACTCGGCCCTCGAAACTCAGATTCATCCACTCGTGTGCATACACCCCGAAACCCGTAAGTCGGTACTTTTCTTCAATCGTGCGTACGTGCGAGACATCGAGGGACTCTCGGATGAGGAAGCCCGTACGTTGATCGACTTTCTCCACACCCACACCACCGATGTGCGGTTCACGTATCGCCACCGCTGGTCGCCCGGCGATGTCGTCATCTGGGACAATCGCTCCACCCAGCACTACGCGCTCAACGATTACGCAGGTTTTCGCCGCGAATTGCATCGCACGACAGTTGCAGGAACTCGGCCTCTGCCGGCTCATGCCTGAATCAGTTGGCCAGCCATCTGGGTGGTGCTCGTGGGCTACCTCGTCACTCGAGATGCGCCGGTATCACGACCACGAATGGGGAATCCCAACGGCCGATGACAGGCACTTGTTCGAAAAGATCTGTCTCGAAGCCTTCCAATGCGGTCTGTCGTGGGCAACGGTGCTTTCACGACGAGATCGCCTACGTGAAGTCTTCGCCAATTTCGAAGCGAACGACCTCGTGCGATTTACGGATGCCGACCTCGAACACATTGCGAACGATCCGAGCATCATCCGCCATCGGGGCAAGATCGCTGCCGTCGTGGTCAATGCTCGCGCCTGTCTGGATCTTGTTGCCGAGACCGGCTCGCTTGCTTCGTATTTGTGGTCGTTCGCCGTGCGTGACGAAATCGAACCGGAAGGGCTGTCGCCTCCGGCGCTGTCCGAGGAATCGACGAAGCTGTCGAAGGATCTGAAGAAGCGGGGTTGGACGTTCGTCGGGCCCACGACGATGTATGCATTGATGCAGTCGGTCGGCATGGTCAACGACCATGACTGTGCGTGCCCGTGCCGTCGGATCTCGAGCCAGGCGCGGTCGAGTTTCGACTGGAGTCTGGCGGCTGGGAATCGACGCAAAGTGCTCACACGACGAGAGATGATCTGAGAAACTGATCGACAGAGATCGATGATGCGAGGTGGATTGTGAGTGACCTGACGGATACGAGAACTTCCTGGCTCAGCCCTGAGGAACTTGCCGCTGTTCGTTCGAACGTTCCGCTCGTCTACGTCGATGCCGTTCCGGTGCGCGTCGATCCTCTCGGTCGAGTGACCCAGGTCGGACTGTTGTTGCGGGTGGCGGCTGACGGATCACTGAGCAGGATGCTCGTTTCCGGGCGAGTGCTCTACGGCGAGCGTGTGCGAGACGCTTTGATTCGTCATCTCGAAAAGGACTTGGGGTCTTTGGCGTTGCCGAGACTTCCAGCCAACCCTGCCCCCTTCACGATCGTGGAGTATTTCCCGGATCCGGAAGTGAGTGGCTTCTTCGATCCTCGACATCACGCCGTGAGCCTGGCGTATGTCGTCCCAGTGGACGGAGAGTGCTCTCCGACTCAGCAGGCACTCGATCTCGCGTGGTTCACGCCGGAACAGGCTGCGCATCCCTCGATCACAGCGGACATGACGGGCGGTCAAGACCGACTGTTGCGTCTCGCTCTCGCCCATGTCGGCGAATTGCCGTGAGGGACGTTCACTCTCGGTAGCGCCTTTTGCGGACGTGTCGACCGTGTGAACGGGGTCGCGTCATCGCATGCGCAGTCGTCGACTCGTCGATTTCGATCGAGATGCCGTTCTTGTCGATGTCTTCGGGTTCGCCCGAAGCCTCCCAGATGACAGCTCCCTCTTCTTTTGGTTTGCGCCCGAGGAGTTTGTCGAGGCCGAGCATGCTGCTCGCAACGATGGCGCCCATTGCTCCGTACTTGCGTTGGGCGCGCTGGATGAACTCGGCATCGGACGACAGTGCAGGCATCATCGGCTCGCCAGATGCGTTGCATTCGCCCAAATCGCGTTTGCTCCGGTCTTGATCGCCGGGATCCCGGTCTCCCGGAGTGCTGTCTCGCGAAGTCATGATGACCGTACGGTAGACGACGAGCGAGTCGCTCCTACCGTCGTGGAGCTACGTCGCGGAATTACGTCGTGGCGATCGACTCGAGGACATCGAGCTTCGCAGCCCTCCGAGCAGGGAAGACTGCTGCCAGCACTCCAACGGCAATCGACGCAATCAGAATGTTGACGAGTGTGCCGACGGGAATCCGAGTGGATGTGATGAACGAATCGGGCAACGCCCAGGCCACGGACAGGCCGAGAGGTACACCGACGACAATGCCGAGCGTGGCGCCGAACACCGAGACGATGATGGCTTCCCAGCGAATCGATCGCTTGAGTGCCTTGCGGCTCATGCCCACGGCTCGAAGGAGACCGAACTCGCGTGTTCGCTCGAAGACCGACAGTGCCATCGTGTTGGCGATTCCCAGCACCGCGATGAAGATCGCGAAAATCAAGAGTCCGTAGACGATCGACAGAAGTTGATTGATCTGATCTTCCTGGGACTGTTGGAACTCGGCTTGATTCTGAACTTCGGCACTCGGATAATCGACGGCGACATCCTCCACGGCAGCTCGAGCATCGTCGACCGAAACTCCTTCTGCGATCTTTGCGCCGATGAAGAAATCTGTCGGCGGAGCATTCGAGACGGTGCTCAGAGTGTCGAGGCTGATGAGCCAGTTGCCGGCGATCGACGAGTCGTCGTAGATGCCGCCAACGGTCAATGACGACGTCGTTCCGTTCTGCCACGTGATGGTGACGTCATCGCCGACACCGAGGTCGAGGTCGCGTGCAGGATCCGAGTGCAGAAGGATCTCTCCAGACTCGATGCTTTCGATACTTCCCTTGAGAAGGTCGATGTCGACCAATTGTCCGAAAGCGTCACCACGCACGGCACCGATCTGTTTGGTGGATCCGTCGACTTGAGCTCTGGTCGCTCGGAAAGGACTGACCGCCGAAAGTTCGGGTATCTCAGCCAAAGCCTCGGCAAAAGAAGGGGGCAGACCCTGGAATCCCGAACTGCTGACGAAGAAATCCGCCGTGACCGATGTGCTCAACTGATCCGTGAACGATTTCTTCACGGATTCCGCGACCACGGAAACCATGCTCACGAGAGCCAATCCGACCATCAGAGCCGATGCTGTGGATGCGGTCCGTCGGGGTGTGCGCTGAGCGTTGCGGCTCGCCAGACGTCCGGGAACCGTTCGGGTCATCGGCCTGAACGGAAGCGGAAGAATTCGGCTGATGATTTCGCTCACAGGAGCAGCGATGGTTGTCGAAAGACTGGCGATGCCGAGGAAGAGCAGGATTGCTCCGAGTCCCGAAGTCGACAATGTTCCTGCTGCACCGCCTGGCTGAACGAAGAGCCCAACTGCCAAGAGGATGAGACCTGCGGCCAAAGTGCTGGTGCCGACAAAGAGCCGCTTGCTGCGCTGCAGGGCGGTGAAACCGAGCTCGGGGCGCATGGCCGCAACCGGGGGAATGCGTCCGGCTCGAATGGCGGGAACGGCCGCAGCTGCGATCGTCACGCCGAGACCGATGATCAATGAGACGAGGAAGGTACGCGGGGAGATCGACAGGTTGGCAGAAGGGAATGCGGCCCCGGATGCATTGAAGACTGCCGTGATCGCGGATGCGACTCCGAGACCTGCAGCGAGACCGAGTGCCGTGGCGAGCACGCCGATGACAAGAGCTTCGCCGATGATCATCGCGCGGATCTGGCGGGTACTGGCTCCAACGGCGCGTAAGAGTGCGAGTTCCCGCATCCTCTGGCTGACGATGATGGCGAACGTGTTGAAGATCAGAAATGCCGAGACGAAGAGAGAGACGGCGGCAAATCCGAGCAGGACGTTGCCGAAGATGTCGATGATGTCGTTGATGGCTCCAGCAGTCTCTTCTGCCGATTGCTCACCGGGAATCACCTCGAACTCGTCGGAGATGACACTCGACACGGACTCGATCACTGCGTCAGGATTCGCTCGATCTTCGAGGCCGATCAAGAGCGAATCAGCGAATCCTTTCCCTCCGAGGAATTCGTCAGCTGTTCGAGGATCGAATGCGGAAACTGCTGCGCCGCCTCCACCCGATGTGCTGTTCGTCCCCGTGAGGCCGACGAGAGTGAATTCGCCTTTGCCGGTCGGGCCGACGATCGTGACTCGATCGCCGATTTCGTAGCCGGCACGGTTCGCGGAGGATCTATCGATCGTCACCTCATCGGGACCAGAGGCGACAACACCGTCGATGAGGATTCGACCGTCGAGACCGTCAGGTCCTGTCCACGAAATCCCGAAGGAGGGACCCGACGTTCGCAACGGGTCGCCATCGGTGTCGATGATCGTCGCTTCGCGCAACAGATTGATTTCGACGACATCGACGCCGTTGACAGCGGCGATGTCCGGGATCAGAGATGTCGGCACCGGATCTCTGG
>QXGG01115861.1_pt1 | contig 10518 bp, 7 predicted proteins | sample 1982491 | NCBI WGS metagenome assembly QXGG01 (sample SAMN09924614, study PRJNA488089) | Wastewater metagenome, whole genome shotgun sequencing project. | isolation source: South African research farm wastewater | place: South Africa: Irene, Agricultural Research Council, Animal Production Institute... | reverse complement strand
TCTCCACGTTCAATCTCAGAAACAAGGGACAATTTAAAGGACATACTATAATCCTTTTGAGTACGTTTTACATACTGATCTTTAGACTCTTCCATAACATTACATGTATTGTGTAACGCTATATTAGGACGAGACAAATATTAAACTAAAAAAGGGAAGCTCTTAGTTGGCTCCCCTTTTTTATTAGTTGTAAATCTCTTTCTTTCCTGCCAGTAGCGTGTTTCGCATCAGCGAGACAATGGTCATTGGACCAACACCTCCAGGAACAGGAGTTATGAATGAACATTTTGGAGCTACTTCGTCAAAGTCAACATCTCCAAAGAGTTTGAATCCTGATTTGGTTTTATCGGAAGGAAGACGGGTTGTACCCACGTCAATAACTACAGCACCCTCTTTAACCATCTCCTTCTTAAGGAAGTGAGGTTGTCCAAGTGCTGCAATGATGATGTCAGCTGAAAGACATTCTTCTTTGATATCTTTTGAGTGACTATGGCAGATTGTAACTGTTGCGTTACCTGGATAAGTTTTTTGCATCATTAGTGAAGCCATAGGCTTACCAACAATATTACTTCTACCCAAGACTACGCATTTTTTACCTTCAGTCTCTATTTTATATCTTCTAAGTAATTCTAGAATTCCATTGGGAGTTGCCGAAATATAGCAAGGTAAACCAATAGAAAGGCGACCCACATTAATGGGGTGAAAGCCGTCCACATCTTTTTTGTAGTCAATAGCTTCAATTACTTTTTGTTCAGAGATATGCTTTGGTAAAGGGAGCTGAACGATAAAACCATCAACGTCTGCATCTAAATTTAGTTCTTCAACCTTCTTTAAAAGTTCAGCTTCTGTAACGTCGTTTTCATAACGAATAAGTGATGATTTAAAACCACATTCCTCACAAGCTTTGACCTTTGAGGCTACATACGTTTCACTTCCACCGTCGTGTCCTACCAAAATAGCAGCTAAATGTGGTCGCTTACCACCTTTGGCTAATATCTCATTAACTTCTTGAGCTATTTCTTCTTTTATCTGTTTAGCTATCGCTTTACCATCAATTAAAGTCATAGTTTTTTATTTTAAATTATCTACCCTTAGGCATGAAGCGTGCAAGTTTACTTGGTCCACCCGAAACCATTTTCATCATCTTACGAGTTTGGTCAAACTGTTTAAGTAAACGATTCACTTCTTGAATATTTGTACCGCTTCCGTCTGCAATTCTTTTTCTTCTTGTACCGTTGATTAAATCAGGTTGAGTTCTTTCTGTTGGGGTCATTGAGTGAATGATAGCCTCAATACTCTTGAATGCATCATCGTCAATGTCGATATCCTTAATAGCCTTACCAACACCAGGAATCATGGCTGCTAAGTCTTTCAGGTTACCCATCTTTTTGATTTGTTGGATTTGCGAAAGGAAGTCATTAAAATCGAATTGATTCTTTTGAATCTTCTTTTGAAGTTTCTTCGCTTCATCCTCATCGTATTGTTCTTGTGCTCTTTCAACAAGTGATACGATATCACCCATGCCCAAAATACGATCGGCCATACGTGAAGGGTGGAATTGATCAATTGCTTCTAGCTTTTCGCCAGTACCAACAAACTTAATTGGTTTGTCAACTACTGTACGAATAGAAAGAGCTGCACCACCACGAGTATCACCATCTAACTTTGTTAGAACTACACCGTTGAAATCAAGACGTTGGTTAAACTCTTTGGCTGTATTAACAGCATCTTGACCTGTCATTGAGTCAACTACAAAGAGAATTTCATTGGGGTTGATCGCCTCTTTTATAGCAGCAATCTCATTCATCATCTCTTCGTCAATGGCTAGACGTCCAGCAGTATCGATGATTACCACATCGTAAGCCTTCGCTTTGGCCTCTTGAATTGCATTGAGTGCAATCTTTACAGGATTTTTGCTTTCAGGTTCAGAGAATACAGGTACACCAATTTGCTCTCCAAGAACTTTAAGCTGGTCAACAGCTGCAGGACGGTACACGTCACAAGCAACAAGAAGTGGAGATTTGTTCTTTTTAGTTTTTAAGAACTTAGCTAGCTTTCCTGAGAATGTGGTTTTACCAGAACCTTGAAGCCCCGACATCAGAATTACTGCAGGTTTACCCTGAATATCAAAGTCTGCTGTTTCTCCACCCATTAATGTTGTCAGTTCGTCGTGAACGATCTTAATCATTAATTGGCTAGGCTTAACTGCAGTTAGTACGTTTTGTCCTAAAGCCTTTTCTTTTACAGTATCTGTAAATTTCTTTGCTACCTTATAGTTTACGTCAGCGTCTAAAAGAGCTCTACGTACATCTTTTAGTGTTTCTGCAACATTGATTTCGGTGATAGTACCTTCACCTTTAAGAAGTTTAAAAGACCTTTCTAGTCTTTCACTTAAATTATCAAACATATATGATTAGGTATTTCAAGTTTATTATTATTCAGTACTCACTATTATAGTTAGTTACAAATGTACGAAAAACAATGATATTTAAATATTTTTGTTTTGCCAATTTCCCCTTTTAAAGTAGAGATAGCTCACAATAAACAGCATTCCGTAATAAACGATCTCTGTGGTGAAGCATATTTCAACTGGAGCTTTGAGAACTAGCCCTACTATAGCAACATAACCAGTGTAAATAATTAGCGTAATAACTTCTAGCCAAAGAGCTGAGCGTGTGTTCCCCGTTCCTGATATTGCGCTAAAAACGATATTGGCTACCGAGGCAATAAGCATTGCGACTATGATAACATAGATAGAGCTTACTGATCCTTCAATTAAGTCGGTGTTATTTGTATAGATAGAGAGTATAAAGCGTGGAAATAAAGAGATAAATGTTGTCAGTATAATCATGATAAATAGCGAGACTCGCGCAATCTTCCAAACTAATTTGCTAACATTCTTAATCCCTCCTGAACCAATTAAGTTACTAACCAAGCTATTAGCTGTGGTCGATAAGGCATTGACAGGTATGAGTATTACGACATAAATACTTCTGATAATATTGCTGATTGCTAGTTGTTGTTCTCCGAGTCTTTCAACGGCAACAAAGAAGATAAACCATGTTGACATCGAAAGGAAGTATTGCAGCATGGTAAACGATGAAATACGCAGGATTCGTCCAAGTAGTTTTGGGTTAAATGAATAGCGAAGGTTTGTTAAACCGTATTTCTTAAAGTCTACTGCAGCATAGGTATAGATAATGAAGAACAGAATTGATACTGCTTCAGCGATAACAGAGGCAATGGCCGCACCCTTAATTCCGAGTTCAGGCATTCCCAGGTGTCCAAATATTAAGCCGTAATCGAGCACGACATTTGTAAGTGCCATAAAGACGGCATTTGCAGTCATTACTTTGGTCTTAGTAATCCCCACATAGAAGGCCCGAAACATTACATTAATAAACGAAAAGAAGAAACCGTAGATTCGGTAGTCTAAGAACTCCATGGTGGCATCATAAACATTGGGAGAGCTGACCAAAAGATGCATTATGTCGCCGCCAAAAGCTTTAGTTAGGCCAAATAACACGAAAGCTAATCCCAATAAGAAGATTACCCCTTGTATCATAACTGGGCCGACCTCAAAATATCGTCCCTCACCATTTCTACGAGCTATTACAATCTGCGAACCTGTACTAAAACCAAAGGCTAGCGTAAAGATACAAATGTAAAATAATCCACCCATGGCTGATCCGCCAATTGCGACTTCGCTAACTCTTCCAAGAAAGGCTGTATCAGTGACATTGATTATGTTCTGGGCCAGCAAGCTTAGCAATATAGGGTAACTTACTTTCCAAATATTTTTGTTTGTAAACATGGTAATCTAATTAATGGATGCGCAAATATACCTCTAATTATTTTAATAGATTTGGCTTTTAACTCACTTTTAGATAACCCATAAAAAGCAATCAGGGCGATACTGTAAGGTATCGCCCTGATTGCTTTTTATTCAACTATATAATAAGTTTTAATTAGCTGTTCATGCTCATTAAGAACTCGTCATTATTGCGTGTGTTTTCGATGCGTTTTTTAACGAAGTCCATAGCTTCAATAGGATTCATATCTGCTAAGTATTTGCGTAAAATCCACATACGGTCTAGTGTTGTTTTATCTAATAATAAATCATCTCTTCGTGTGCTCGAAGCTGTAATATTAACAGCAGGGTAGATGCGCTTATTAGCTAAGTTACGATCGAGTTGTAATTCCATATTACCAGTTCCTTTGAACTCTTCAAAGATTACTTCATCCATTTTCGAACCTGTGTCGATTAGGGCTGTAGCAATAATAGTAAGTGAACCACCATTTTCGATGTTACGAGCTGCTCCAAAGAAACGTTTAGGTTTGTGTAATGCGTTTGCATCTACACCACCCGAAAGTACTTTACCTGAAGCGGGAGACACTGTGTTGTATGCACGAGCTAGACGAGTGATTGAGTCGAGGAATATGATTACATCATGACCACATTCAACCATTCTTTTGGCTTTTTCGAGTACGATACCTGCGATTTTAACGTGGCGTTCTGCCGGTTCATCAAATGTTGATGCTATAACTTCTGCATTCACGCTACGCGCCATGTCGGTAACCTCTTCAGGTCTTTCATCAATTAGTAGCATTATCATATATGCTTCTGGGTGATTGGCAGAGATTGCATTAGCAATGTTTTTCATCAGGATGGTCTTACCTGTTTTGGGCTGTGCTACGATTAGAGCACGCTGACCTTTACCTATTGGTGAAAACAAATCTACAATTCTTGCCGACATTGTGTCAGAAGAGTCGCCTTTGCATAGTTGGAATTTCTCGTCAGGGAAAAGAGGAGTAAGGTGGTCGAAAGAAATTCGATCTCTAACAAGAGAAGGTTCTTTTCCATTTATCTTTTCGACTTTTACTAGCGGGAAATATTTCTCACCCTCTTTTGGAGGACGGATAACACCTTCTACAACGTCGCCAGTGCGAAGTCCGAATAGTTTTATCTGTGATTGAGAAACATAAATATCATCTGGTGATGAAAGGTAGTTATAGTCAGAAGAGCGTAAGAAACCATAGCCATCTTGCATAGTCTCCAGTACACCAGCACCTTTAAGAATATCATCAAACTCGTAAGTTTTTACTTCTGGTCGCGCATTTGCTTGACGTGGTTTGTTATTGTTGGCTGGTGAAGGGAGATTTTTTCTGACAATATTTCTAGAGTTATCAGCTGTTGCGGCAGGTGTAGCTTCAGTAGTCGAAACAATAGTTTCCATTTTTGAAGCGGGTTTACGCGCAATCTCTTCAATTGGAATGAAGTCTTCTTGAATTTCAGTAGCAACTTCGGTTGTTTCTTGCTTTGAAGTAAGCTTTTCATCTTCTTCTTTAAGCTCTACTGTTTTAGGTTCAACTGTCTTTTTTGCAGGTTCTGCTTTTGGATCAGCTGGCTTAATCTCCTTTTTTATAGGTTCTTTAGCGATAACCTTGCTTTCTTTCTTTTCAACAGGTTGCGTGCTTTTTTCTGTCTCTTTAGCTACTGGAGCTTTAGGTTCAGTAGTCTTTTCGGCTGCGGCCTTTTTAGGACGCCCTGGTTTTCTCTTTTTAGGAGCTTCTTCTTTTGCAGGAGATGCACCTTCTTCTTTTGCACTAGCTTTAGCAGCTGGTTTTGCAACTACTTTTGCTGTTTTCTCTGGAGTTGACTCTGGTCGGCTGGTTTCTCCATTTTTATTTGAAGTAATAACTTTGTCCGGAGAGTCTTTTTTAGCGGGCATTCGAGTGCGTTTCTTTTTGTCGTCGCTACGATCATCTTTGTTTTTAGCACCATCCACTTTTTTAGCAGCATCGGCAATAGCTTGTTCGTCTAGAATTCTATAAACCAATTCTTCTTTCTTGAAAGAATCAATCTTTTTAATATCTAGAGTTTTAGCAATTTCTTTTAGTTCAGACAAGTTTTTGTCGTTCAATTGGATTATATTATACATATAATATAGTAAGTGGTTAATATTTATTAGCTCTAGTGTAGTTTGTTATTAAGGTAAACAGATCGTTTATTGCTTATTTTAAATATGCACTAGTGTAGAGCAATCGATTTTTAAAATATGTGTTGTAGGAGTTTGATATTGAAGAGGAAATTAATGTAAAAAAGCTTATACTTCTTAGATGAAAAGCTTTAAAGCATCCACTAATTCAATAATGCAAACATAATCATTTTATTTTATTATGCAGTAAGTTTGTGCATAAAAGTGTATAATAGACTCCAAATAATGCTTTTAAAGCTTGTGCTTTATCTCTAATTGCGTTATACTAATTCAATATACGAATAATTATAGCTCTTTTGGTCGCTTTAGTTATGCAAAACCTGTTGTCAATTCGTTTCCCTACCACCCAAATAATGTCTGAATTGTGCTTTAATAACCATTGCGACTCTTTTTGAGCAGCTGAGTATTTATTGTCGATGAAGAAGTCACTAATGTTTTTTCTCCCCTTCATTCCGTAAGGGACAAAATAGTCGCCATCTTGCCACTTATTAAATTCTAAATTATCTTTATCTATAAGATCTGCATCAAAGCAGGCAAGGTTTTTATCTCTAGGAATCTGAAATTGAGTATCAATATCTTGATAATTAATACTGATTTGTGGTAGTCTTTGCTCCAAAGTGTCGACCTCTTTGAGAGGCTCAATATGCAATTTTCCTCTATTTCTAAGAATCTTGTATCCTTCAGAGAAGAATATCTTAGATTCTGTGCTTTCTAAAGTGTTAAATAAATCTTCAATTTGTGCGCTATTAAATCCCAGCGGATAACAGATTTCGTATAGTAGGGTTTGAGGGCTTACCTCGCCAAACAACAATCTGATGTCGATTTGATTATTCTTTAGAACCCGACTTGTGGCCTCTTCTATAGCTTTCTTATATACTAGTTGAACTTGGTTTAAGTAAGTTATTGTATTCTGAATATTTTTTTGGCACGCCGTATTTATTTGCTCTAAAGCTGGAATGATATTTAGGCGCACCTTATTACGTGCAAACTCATCTTCAAGGTTTGTGCTGTCGGTAACATAAGGTTGATTTTTATCTTTAAGATACGTCTCTACCTCTTGACGTGAGATGGATAGTATTGGACGGATAATATGACCATTAATTGGTTGTATGCCAGTTAAACCTTTAAGACCAGTTCCTCTGGCAAGATTTAATATCAGAGTTTCAATATTATCATCTCTGTGGTGTGCTATAGCAATCTTATCTCCTTTACCTTCAACTACTAGCTTATCAAACCAAGAATAGCGCAAATCGCGAGCAGCCATTTCGATTGATATTCTATTTTGAACTGCATATTCAGTGGTGTCAAAATGTTCTATATAAATTGGTATATGATAGTTGTGACAGAGCTCTTCAGCAAACTTTTGGTCACGATTGGACTCTTCACCCCGCAGGTGAAAATTACAATGTGCTGCCGCGCATTTATATCCCAATTCGTTTAGAACAAGAAGTAGGGCTACCGAATCGGCGCCTCCACTTAGCCCAACGATAAGTGTTTCATTGGTATTGGCTAAGTTTTCTTGCTTAATATATTCGGCTATAGTTGACTTTATCATACATGCAAATATAATGATATTATTTGAGTTCAAATTGTTCAATATACCTAATTGTAGGTATTCTTTACCTCTTAATTTGAAAACAATCTAAATAATTTGCCACTAAGATGGAATACTATATATTTGCACAAAAGAAATTTAGTTAATATGCGTTTATCCGATTTACAGACTGGTGAGAAGGGGGTAATTGTAAAAGTATTAGGACATGGTGGTTTCCGAAAACGTATCGTTGAGATGGGTTTTATTAAAGGAAAAACCGTTGAAGTTGTCCTAAATGCTCCATTAAAAGACCCTATTAAATATAGAATTTTAGGTTATGAGGTTTCACTTAGACGTAGTGAGGCAGAGATGATTGAAGTCATTGCTGAGCATGATGCACTTAAAGACCTTGATGATGAAAATATTCTTAATGGCCTTCATGAAGATATCAATATAACGGATGAACAATTAGAGCGAATTGCCTTGGGTAAACGTCGAACCATCAAAGTTGCGCTTGTAGGGAATCCTAACTGTGGGAAAACCTCACTATTTAATATAGCCTCAGGTTCACATGCTAAGGTTGGTAATTATGGTGGTGTAACTGTTGATGCACACGAAGGTTTTTTTGAGTTCGAAGGGTATAACTTCAAACTCGTTGACTTACCTGGCACTTATTCTCTATCTGCCTATACTCCCGAAGAGAAATACGTTCGAGAACACCTCGTCCAAGAAACTCCTGATATTGTTATAAATGTGGTTGATGCTTCAAATTTGGAGCGAAACTTATACCTGACTACTCAACTCATTGATATGAACTTGAGGATGGTTGTAGCACTTAATATTTACGATGAGCTTGAAGCCAAAGGCGATCAGCTCGACTATGTTAAGTTGAGCAAGTTGTTGGGAGTTCCTATGGTTCCTACGATTTGTCGTGAGGGTAAAGGTATAGATAACCTCTTCCATATTATTATTAACTTGTATGAGGGTGCCGACTTCATGGATAAAGATGGCAATATTTTCCCTGAAGTTCAAAAACAACTGCTTGATTGGCATAAAAATTATGTTGATGAGTCTAAGCATGAAAAGCATTTAGAAGATTATACCGATTCGCATATTCTTCACAATAAGAAAGTATTTAAACATATCCATATAAATCACGGTGAAGTATTGGAAGATGGTATTGATGCTGTAAAAGCTGAAATATCTAAAAATGAATCGATCAGACACAAATACTCTACTCGTTTTCTATCTATTAAACTATTAGAGAATGATCCTGAGTTTGAACAAATGGTTGAAATTCTTCCTAATGGAGAAGATATTATTAAAACCAGGAATACCGTTTCTGCTCAAATATCCGAATCACTTCACGACGATACCGAATCAGCTATCACCGATTCAAAATATAAGTTTATTGAAGGGTTGCTCAATCAGACTTTGAAAGTTGGCGTTAAGCAATCAAGAAGAATAACGCATTGGTTAGACCATTTGGTTACGCATCGCATATGGGGATATCCTGTTTTTATCCTCTTTATGTATATCATGTTCTCTTGTACCTTTATTCTGGGCGAATATCCTATGATGGGCATCGAGTGGCTTGTTGAGCAATTGGGTGAATTTATCAACTCAAACATGTCGGATGGGGTTTTTCGAGATATGCTTGTTAATGGAGTTGTAACTGGAGTAGGGGGCGTTATCGTATTTTTACCTAACATCCTTATTCTATATTTCTTTATCTCCGTAATGGAAGAGTCGGGCTATATGGCTCGTGCTGCTTTCATAATGGATAAGCTAATGAATAAGATGGGACTCCATGGTAAGTCATTTATTCCTCTGCTTATGGGTTTTGGTTGTAATGTGCCTGCTATTATGGCTTCGCGTACTATCGAAGATCGAAAGAATAGGTTGGTTACTATACTTGTTAACCCTCTGATGTCTTGCGGTGCAAGGCTTCCAATCTATCTGGTGTTGATTGGTGCTTTTTTTCCTAGTAATCAAGGCTTAGTTTTGCTTTCTATCTATTTAATAGGTATATTATTAGCTATTATTATGGCAAAACTGTTTACGAAGTTCTTAGTAAAGGGCGAACGTTCACCTTTTGTTATGGAGTTACCTCCTTATCGAATGCCTACGGGTAAGGCAATTATGCGTCATACTTGGAATAAGGGATCTCAGTACCTCAAGAAAATGGGTTCTATCATATTAATTGCTTCTGTAATCGTATGGTTCTTGGGTACCTATCCTAAAGGCGATTTTGCTAGTGAGCAGGAACAACAAGAGAACTCTTATATCGGATATATTGGTAAGGCTATAGAGCCTGCAATTGCACCATTAGGCTTCGATTGGAAGATGGGTGTAGGTTTGTTATCGGGTGCTGGGGCTAAAGAATTAGTTGTAAGTACACTTTCTGTACTCTATGGTGCAGATGAGGATGGCTCCAATTTAGGTCAGCGCATGGGTATTACTCCATTGATTGCTTATGCCTATATGGTGTTCTGTCTGTTATACTTCCCTTGTGTTGCTGCAATAGTAGCCGTTAAACAAGAGACTGGAGGTTGGAAATGGGCTATATTTACGATAGTCTATACCACAGCTTTGGCATGGAGTATTTCGTTTCTACTATATAAAATAGGAGGATTATTTATATGAACAATTGGCAAGACTGGGCTGTAATATTCATCTTGATTATCTGTTTCGGATGGGTAGCCTATAAAATATATCACTTTATTATGCGGACAAAAAGAAATGAAAGTCCGTGTAGTAGCTGCGCAAGTGGCTGTGCATTAAAGAATAGTATCAATAAGGATACTACTAATTCACATGCTTGTGGTTCAAGTGATTCTAAAAAACCAACAGAAAGTTTTGAAAAGAATAAATAAATTAGCTATCTTTGCAATCGCAAAAGCAAATGGTACCTTGACCGAGTGGCTAGGTAGTGGTCTGCAAAACCATCTACGGCAGTTCGAATCTGCCAGGTACCTCTTCTTA
>QXGG01110272.1_pt1 | contig 10519 bp, 12 predicted proteins | sample 1982491 | NCBI WGS metagenome assembly QXGG01 (sample SAMN09924614, study PRJNA488089) | Wastewater metagenome, whole genome shotgun sequencing project. | isolation source: South African research farm wastewater | place: South Africa: Irene, Agricultural Research Council, Animal Production... | reverse complement strand
AACGACTTTGTTGCCGCCTGGGTGAAGGTTATGAACGCTGATCGCTTTGATCTTCAGTAAGTTGCCGTAATGCACTTGCAAAAAAAGGGAGCCGCAAGGCTCCCTTTTTTTTCGCGTGCTGGCTAATGCCGAAGCCTAGCCAACACCAATTCGGGAATGTCTTCGGGCAAATGGTCGTAACCGGGCACTTCTTTTTGTGTCGTGAGCCGGTCGATAAACACCAGCTCTAAGGCAAACCCATCGCGTGACCAAGTGGCTTGATAGTTAAATAAGAAATCGTCAATTTCGAAATAACAATTCGCCTTGACTGCAAGGTTAAGCGCTGAGCGGCCCGCAACATCGTAGACTTCTACCGCAATGTCTTTGGGCATAAAGCCCAAAAACGACTTGTAGCGGGGATCGGAATAATTTTTATTGTCGCGGGCGTCATCCCACCAATCACAGCTTGTAAACCAGCTGAGCAAACGACCCGCATTTTCCGCGCTGTACATAAAAGCGTTAAAACATTGGCTGAGCGCAGAGCGAATCGTTGACTCAATAATTTCTTTGCGGGTCATGCGTACTTCTGTGGGTGGCAAATTGCTGTACAGGACTATGTTACTCGTCCTGGCAAGATAGCAAAATTTCGCGCCGGGTTCGCTCCTTTCAGAACTTTTTTACGATGTCTTGGACATCAGCTAGACATCACGCCGCAAACGGATAATCGGTGTAGCCTTTTTCTGCCCCGCCATAAAAGGTTGCACGGTTGTAAGGCGCAAGCGCAATTCCCTTTTGAATACGCTGCGCCAAATCCGGGTTCGAAATGTAATGCCGCCCAAAGGCAACGGCATCGACTTGGCCCGACTCGACTGCGGCTTTTGCTGTCTCAGGTGTATAGCCCCCTGCCGACATAAATGCGCCTTTAAACAGCTTACGGAACAGATCTGAGGTGCACGGCGCACCCTCATTGATCGCGTCTGATCCGCCTGCAGCAGTTGCGCGCGGCTCAATCATGTGAATATAGGCAATGCCGCGTGCGTTCAGCTGCGCAATGACATAGCTAAAAAGCGCTACCGGGTCGCTGTCGCTCATGTCGTTAAATGTGCCGTAGGGGGAAAGCCGCACGCCTACCCGGCCCTTGCCATAGACCTCAGCGGCAATATCGACCACTTCGAGCAACAGCCTTGCGCGGTTTTCAATGCTGCCTCCATAGGTATCAGCGCGGTGGTTGCTGCCATCTTGCAAAAACTGATCCAGCAAGTAGCCATTGGCCCCGTGCACCTCGACACCGTCAAACCCGGCGCGCTTGGCGTTTTCGCAGGCCCGGCGATAGTCGTTTTTGATCTGCTCAATCTCATGAATCTCAAGGGCGTGCGGCGTTTCATAATCGGCCTGTTTCCAATCCGCGGTAAACACTTTGCCGGTGGGCTTAATCGCCGAGGGCGCAACCGGGGCGGCACCGCCCGGCTGATGCGAGGAGTGTGAAATACGCCCCACATGCCACAACTGCAATACGATCTTTCCGCCCTTAGCATGCACCGCCTCGGTAATCTGCTTCCAGCCCGCCACTTGCTCTTCAGAGTGAATGCCTGGCGTGCCGGGGTAGCCCTGGCCTTGTTGGCTGATCTGAGTGGCCTCGGAAATGATCAGGCCGGCACCGGTGCGCTGCGCGTAGTACTGGGCATTTAAGTCATAGGGGATATTGCCCGGCTGTTTGCTGCGCATGCGGGTCAAGGGGGCCATGACCAACCGATTCGCAATGGTGATATCGCCCAATGCCAACGAGTCAAACAATGTTGCCAATTTCAGTCTCCTTTGGAAAATTTCAGTTCACAATGATTCAGGCTGCAAGATCAAATACCAACACTTCAGCGTTTTTTGCCTGCTGAAGGTCAATCCGTTTTTCGGCGTCAAACATCAAGGCATCGCCTGCTTGCAAGGCATGGCCATTGATGTTCGCCTCGCCTCGAATCAAATGCACATAGGCTTTTCGAGCCGGGTCAATTTCAAGTGACATTTGTTGCCCTTCATTAAATAACCCAACATACATTTTTGCATCGGCATGAATCATGACCGAGTCGTCTTGCGCATTCGGCGATGCAACAAGCCGCAAACGGCCCTGCTTTTCTTCGCGCGGAAAAGCTTTTTGCTCGTAGCCCGGAGCCACCCCTTTTCGGTTAGGCTCTATCCAGATCTGCAGCAAGTGGGTCTGTTGGCCCTGAGCATGGTTGAACTCGCTATGCATCACGCCTGTTCCCGCTGACATGCGCTGCACATCGCCAGGAGGGATGCTCTCGGCATTGCCCATGCTGTCTTTGTGTGCGAGCTCGCCTTCGAGCACATAGGTCACGATTTCCATATCGCGATGGCCATGCGTGCCAAAACCCATGCCCGGCGCGATCCAGTCTTCATTGATCACGCGCAAATTGCCCCAGCCCATAAACTGAGGGTCGTAATAGTTGGCAAATGAAAATGAGTGATAGGTTTGCAGCCAGCCATGGTTAAAAAAGCCACGTTCCTTCGATTTTCTAAGCCTGATCATGAATGATTCTCCTGTGTGTTGCCGACAAGTTTTCGAATCTTGCGCAAGCCGGCCATGATTTCTTGGGATTCTTTAGCGCTTAACTTGCCAAAGGCACGCTCTAGGTGCGCTAAATGCTCGGGGAAAGCCTTTTTAAAAAGTCGCTCACCTGACTTGGTCAGCCCCACGCGATAGCTTCGAGCGTCGGCCTCATTGATGGTTTTTTCAATGAGCCCTTTAGACTCAAGCCGCTCGAGCACGCCGGTCATGGTGCCTTTCAGAATCAGGGTTTTTTCGGCAAGCTCCTTGCACGTCATGGGCGGCTGGTTGCCCAGCGTGGCCACAATATCAAACTGAGTCATGGTAAGCCCGAGCGAGCGGACATGCCCGGTCGCGTAATGCTCAAAGGCCTGAAAAGCCAAGGCAAGTTCTTTGATTAAAGGCAGATTGTGCATGATTAGTTCGAGTATAAACCAATTTAGTACATAAGCGTACTAATTTCCCCGCCCCGCGCATGGCGACTGCCCGCAGGTTTGCTAGCATTGGCCCATGCTGCATCCCACTCGTGCCGTTGCCCTGTTGATCACGCTGTCATTGAGCGGGCTGGCTAGCGCCGCGCACGCAAACCCATGCGTAGCGATTGCGGACGACACCGAGCGACTGAGCTGCTACGACACTCTGTTTAAGCGAGACGCAAGCCCAGCTGCCGCAACTCCGAGCGCCGCGAGCCCGCCAGCGCCCGACACAGCCGCGCTGCCTTCCAGCCGACTGAGCCGATTTTGGGAGCTTGGGGCCCATGAGAAGAATGGCACTTTCAGGATTCGTACCTTCATGCCGAACTATGTGCTGCCCGTTCATCATGTAAACCGAATCAATCGCAACCCCAGCACCCCGAGCCAGCCTGCTCCAAACGAAGACAAACAATACCGTCACACCGATGTCAAGCTTCAGTTGTCCTTGCGCGCGAAAATGGCCGAAGGATTACTTTTGCCAAACGCGGATCTGTGGTTTGCCTACACGCAGCAGTCGCTGTGGCAGCTTTACGATAGCGAAGACTCCGCCCCGTTTCGCAGCACCGATCACCAGCCCGAGGTGATCTATGTGCTGCCGATCCCCCAAGAAAACCGCCCGCTTCCGTTTGGCTTTGACTGGCGGCTCATCAAGCTTGGTTTTGTCCATCAATCCAACGGACAAAGTGACCCGCTCTCCAGAAGCTGGAATCGGGTGTATCTGGCCAGCACGGTTGAGCGAGATGATTTTTTTATGCGGCTACGCTATGACTACCGAATTCCCGAGCGGGCCGCCCGGGATGACAATCCCGATATCGATAAATTTATCGGCAACACTGAGCTGCGGCTAAACTGGACCCCCGGAAGCTCGGTGGCCATGATGACCCTGAAAAGCTACCTGCCCAACACGAGCAAAGGGTCGGTTCAGCTGGATTGGACCCACCCATTCAGCCGCAGCAATCCCCAGGGCTTACGCTGGTATGTGCAGATCTTTTCAGGTTATGGCGAATCACTGCTTGACTACAACCATCGACACACTAGTGTTGGTGCAGGGATTGCTCTATTTGAGTTTTAGCAGGAAATTGCACGATAAAACGGGTGCCACCCCCAGGGCGATCCTGTAGCGAAACAACAGCCCCATGCTGGCGGCTGATCTCCTGAACAATCGCCAGGCCCAAACCGCTGCCGGGTGCCTTCGAGCCCAGCACGCGATAGTAGGGAGTAAAAATCTTCTCTTTTTCCTGTTCAGGAATGCATTCCCCTTGGTTCTCCACCACGAGCGATACTGACTCATCTGCACTGAGCGTTTCAAGCGTAATGACACCGGGCGATGCGCCGTAGTTCGAAGCGTTCATTAAAAGATTGGTCATCAAGCGCACAAGGTTTTCGTGCTGTCCGTTGACTTGGTCTGCAGGACTGTAGCGCCGCACGATGGTTTGCTGCTTGCGATCAAAAATAGGCTGCAATGCGCTTATTGCTTCATCACAAAGCGTGGATAGGCGCATTACTTCAAACACCGCAGCCTGATTCGATGCGCCGATTCGGCTCAATGTCAGCAGTTGATCGGCCAGGCGATCGGCACGCTTTAGCGATAGCAATGCCTCCTGCATCGACTCTTGGCGTTCGTGCTCTGACTTGGCATACATGGCGTTTTGCACATGAATTTGTACAGCAGTCATCGGGGTTCGAAGCTCATGCGCGGCAGCATCCAAAAACCGTTTTTCTCGACTGAAGGCCTCTTGAAGACGCAACAGCAATGAGTTGAGTTCTTCGATCACCGGTTGCAGCTCTGCCGGCGGATTGGATAGCTGTATCGGCTCCAGCGATGACGGCTTTCGTTCGCTCAACGCGGTTGCCAATTCCCGCATTGGGGCAATCGCCTGCAACGCGAGCCAGTTCACAATCAACAATAACAGCGAACCCCCGATCAATAACGGCGTGATCACACTTGCCCCAATTTCTTGTGCAAGCTCCTCTCGAATCTCATCGAGCTCGGCGGTCATTAGCCAGACATCGCCAGAGCGCATAACAAACACATGCCAATCTAGGTCGGCAATGGTTTGGTCATGAAACCCCGCAATCAACGGGCCTAACATGGCGTTAGGCGCAGTTTCAGAACGGGCGAGCAACCGTTGGTCATTGCTCCAGACCTGAAACGCAAGCTTGTTTTCGTAAGGGTGGCCCGATAGGGCGTACTGGTTGTCGGTGGACTTGCCCAGCTCATCGGGAATGTTGATCACGAAAGGCTGGCTAACGGTTGCGGTCTCTAATTGCTTGGCCAAGAGCACATCCAAGACTCGTGCCGAGGTGGCAAGCCGGGCACTAAAGAGCTCTTCCGCCTCGTGTCGACTGATTTTGTTGGCTAAAAAAGCGACAGCGCCAAGAATCGCCACCATGGCAAAAAACAGGCTGAGAAGCAGCCGTTGACGGCTTGAGTAACGCGGCGTCGATGTCACGCCAGATCTCCGAGTCGATAGCCCACGCCGCGTACCGTTTGAATGACCTGGGGAGCAATTTTTTTGCGCAAGTGATGCACATGCACATCAATGGCATTGCTTTCTGCGGTCTCGCCCAAACCATAAAGCTCGTGCTCAATTTGTTCCCGGGTGTGCACACGCCGCGGATTCTCCAGAAAAAGACGCAACAGCATCCACTCCTTTCGCGGCAGCTCAATTGGGTTTCCCTGCCAATGGACGGTCATTGCCGCGGTGTCGAGCGCAAGCTCGCCTTGAGTCAATTGATTGTTCAAAACGCTTGAACGCCGGCGTTGCAACGCGCGGATTCGCGCAAACAACTCGTTAAGATCAAAGGGCTTGGAGAGATAATCATCGGCCCCCATGTCTAAGCCCTGCACCCGATCTGCCGAGGCATCGCGGGCCGACAGAATCAGAATGCTCAGATCCAACCCCTTGTCTCGAGCATGTTTTAACACCTGAAAGCCATCTTTGCCGGGAAGCCCGAGATCCAGAATCATGAGCTCAAAGGGGTGGCTCGCGAGTCGCAAAATGGCGTCTCGACCATCTGCAACCCAGTCAACGCTGTAATGAGCGCGCTTTAATGCCGAACACAAGCCAGTTGCGATTGAGACATCGTCTTCAACCAGCAAAATCCTCACCGACAAGCCCCCGCTAAACAAACCCGCTTATTTTTTGGCGCGAATTTGCTCGAGCAAAGCTTCGATCTCTTGGCGTCTGCCACGATCGGCGAGCGCCCGGTTTGGCCGATCTGGCGCAGCCAATGCTTTGCGCAACGCCCGCTCGGCGCCCACATAGTCTTTGCGCCTGAAGAGAAAATCACCATAAAAATAATTGGGATCGATTCCGTTTGGATTGATTTTCAAGCCAGCCATCAGATATTCGTGGGCCTTTTCATCGCTCCCAAAACTTAACGGCCAGCCTGGCACCTGATAATACAGCGATCCCAAGCTCGTCAACGCAGAGCCCTCCAGAGTGTTCGGCTGAGCCGCGATCACGGCCTCAAAGTCTTTGCGGGCGTTCTTGACATGTGACAAAGCACCCAGCCCGCCTGCGGCTCCCGCATAGCTACTTTCAATAATGCCGTGCCAGACACGAATCTCAAGGTCTTGGGGAGCAGCTGCAACAAAGCGATCTGCTTTCTTGAGCAAGACCTCAAACCTTCCTGCTTTCGAATCGTTCGGCGCTTCATACTTGACCTGGGCCCACTCATTTTGAAGCTCTTGCACCTGCTCGGAAACCGCCCAAGATTGCGACAGCCACAACGGGCCCGACACTGCAAAAACTAAAGACAACACCCATCGGCGAGTTAATGTCAAATCCATTTTATTTTCCTTTAAAAATATTGTCGTATCAGCTTTAGTTTTTTCTCTAACGCCTGGCCCACTACACCCGGCGCTGTGGAATTGAGCCACGCAAAGAAACTTTCGGGAGACCCCACTTGATAGGCCTTTTTCCCAGAATCTAAGAATCGAACAAATTCTTGAGCGACAGCCTCGGGAGTGTCTTGAGCAATTTTCAATGCCGCATTGAGCTTGCGAACCTTTTCATCGTTCATGTCGGTGAGTGTGGCGCGGGGAGAAAAAAGCCGCACACGCACCGAGGTGTCAGAGAGCTCTCGAGACAAGGCCTCGGTCCAGCCTCTTAGCCCAAACTTGCTGGCACTGTAGGCGCTAAATCCTGGGTGGCCAATTGCGCCAAATGCAGAACCCACATTCACGACCTGAGAATCTTTCATTTTGAGCGCAGGCAACAGGGCCTTGGTCAGCAACATAGGGGCGATTAAATTCGTCTGAATGACAGTGCGAATGTCCTCGTCGCTTTGGGCTTGAAAATCTCCAAAAAGCCCTAGGCCGGCGTTATTCACTAAAAGATCTAGCCCCTCCATTTCCACTGCTGAGGTAATATTTTTTACAAATTCCGTGCTGGCAAGATCGCCCACTAAAAGCGTGACCTTGCACCCGCCCAACTGATTAGCGATCGTCTCAAGGCGATCACGACTGCGACCCACCAAGAACAGGTGGCGATAGCGCGATGACAAGACACGGGTTAACGCAGCGCCAATGCCACCGCTTGCCCCGGTGATCAGCACTTGACTATGCGTTGCTGGTGATGACACGGAAAATATCTCCATAAAGTCGATAAAAGGCCCTTGCACAATGCACGATGCTGTGCTGATCTTCGGGGTGAACGACACGATTCATCAGGGTCTCAAAGAACTGAACATGATCCTGGTCAAGATTTCCGTGGGATCGAAGATAGGAAAACGCCGTGTCAGGAAGCTTTAGCGAATCCTGGATCGACTGCGCGGCTTGGGTTGCCAGGGCAACGCTTGTGCCCTCAAGCACATGAACCATTCCGAAAAATCCGACCGGATTTGCACGGTCTATTTGGTGATACGCGTAGGCCACCATCATTTCTGTCTCATGAAAGGGTGCTGACTGCTTCACTGCTTCGGGATCGGCGCCGCAGGCAGCGATGTCGTTCAATATCCACTGCTCGTGCCCGATTTCTTCTTCGATATATTCGGCAAGTGAGCCTTGAAGCCAATAGTGCCGTGGCCATAAGCGCGAACCGCAGGCCATGAGCAAGGGAACTGTATGCCGAACATGGTGATAGGCCTGGCTTAAAAATCGGACATATTCCTGCTGAGTCAGCTGGCCCTGAAGCGCTTTTTGAATCGCGGCAATCGAAGGCAACTGCTGTTGCTCAGACCGCGTAGACTCAACAAGCTCCTGATAAAACAACATCATCTCGATTTTCTCCTGGTGATGGGGTTTGAAGATTAGGCTGCGAGCTGCCAAGCCACTGCAGAATTGCTTCTCGGCGCAGCTTGCCTGTGGGGGTCATCAAGCCGTTAGCAACTGTGAACGGAGCATTGCAACGCTGCCAGGCGGCAATTTGGGCATAATCAGGAAGGGTGTCATTGGCCTGTGCAACCGCGTGCGCAAGCGCTTGATCCGAAATATCGCCACGGCTCGGAACCAGAAGGGCCGAAAGCGTCGGTTGGCCGTCTCCAAACACAAAAGCTTGCGCCACCACTGCAAAGGATGTCAGTGTCGCTTCAGGCCATTCGGGCGAGACATTCCTGCCGAAACCGGTGATCAACAGGTTTTTCTTGCGCCCCAACACATGCAAGTAACCGTCGGGGTCTAATCGGCCAAGATCGCCGCTTGAAATATCCGTTGCAATACACTCGCCTGTGATCGGATCAGGCGCCTGAGTGCGCACAATAATTTCGCTGTCGTGCGCGATCTGCACCGTGACATGAGGCAAGGGCTTTCCCACACTGCCCACGCGCTGAGCGCTCGGGCAGTTCACGCTCACGACCGAGCCCGCTTCGGAAAGGCCGTAACCCTCGTACACTGGGATGCCCACTGCGTGGGCACGAGCGATCAGGTCAGCGGCGACTTTGCCGCCGCCCACGGCAACCAGCTTTAATTCATGAGTGCCCAAGCCCGCCCTTTCGCCCAACTCGACCATGGCTTTGAGCATCTCAGGCAACACAATGATGCTGTGCACCTCTAATTCCCGAATGGTCTGTAGCGCAATTTGCGCGTCGAATCGCGAAGATCCTAAAAGACCGGTGCGCTCTGGCGGCGCAAAGATCACTTCCGCGCCTAGCAAAAACGATGTGTAGACGCCTGCGACATTCTCAAGAAGAATTGACAAGGGCAGCATGCACAAATGCTTTTTGATTTGCAGTGACTCAAACACTTGCGCCAAGGACTTGGCCACTGCCCAAAGCTGTTCGTTGGCAAGCGCCACAGGCTTCGGCGAACCCGTACTGCCCGAGGTAAAAGTGAGCTTTCCCGACCACGCTGGATGAAAACGCGCGGGGCCTTGTTGATCGACCTGATAAAGACACAAACCGCTAAATCCAGGGAGCTCGACCCTCTCCCAGCCCGCCAATCCAAGGCTCTGGGCGCCGGCGGGCGTCGTGACAATCACGCTAATGGCCTGGCTGACAAGAAGGTGTTGTTTTTGCTGAGCCGTAAAAAACTCGGGGATGGGCACCGAGATCAGGCCTTGTTCGGCTAATGCCAAATCCAGGATTACCCAATTGACTGAATTCTCGACACACACACCGACAATGCGATTTGGCGGCATATAGCCGGAGATCAACTGTGCCAATGCGTGCGAGTCTCGCCGCAGCTCTGAATTAAAAAAGAGCGACATAGGCTGCGCGCACATCCCCGACCATAACCTGGGGATTTGAGCTGTAGTACGACCCCCATGAGCCCGGGCCTTCTCGAAGTTTTTCTGGATCGGCCTTAGCGATCACTCGCGGCTCGTAATGCAAACGTGCAAACGAATTCGCCAGGGACTGGGTCGCCGTAAACACGACATGCCGAATTCCCCGTGTGTGGAGATATCGGGTCATGTAACGAATAATGCAACGCGAGGCGCCGGGCACTTGCGCTGCCAGGTTTCCAAGCTCAACGATTTGGTCTCGGCGAAACGCCTGCCTGTCAACAGCAATGGCCCGTTCGACTGGCGCATCAAGATACTGCTCTAAAAATGCCTGTTTCACGCCCAAGGGCGTGAGCCCTAAAACGGCCTGAAGTTGGCCATTGGGCCCAAGGCACCCCAACAACACATCGTGAAAGTGCGAGACACGGGCGCCGTAATTTTGCTGGTATACCTGAGCGACAAACTGTTCCAACACTGCTCGGCGGGAATCGGTTTTATCTGCAAAAAAGAACGACAGCTCGGGCAGCGATAGCCGTTCGCAATCGGTCGCTTCATGGACGATGCGATCAGACAAACGCGAGCTGTTTACGGTGGGGGTTAAGAGCGCCATGACCAAAGACTACTGGCCAAAGATTAAGCCTCCATTAACTTAATCAAGGCTTAATCTTTGGTCGCTAGCCTTGACACACCTTAATCCCCAACGAAATGCTGGCCATTGTCTTTGGCGACGGAAGAATCGATCACAGCATCACATCACTTTTTTATTCTCCCCATGCCGGAACTTTCCCGCTGCGTGAAAGTAAGTTTGTCGATGTTTTCCTTTACCGCGGAATGAAGCTTTT
>QXGG01006367.1_pt1 | contig 10521 bp, 9 predicted proteins | sample 1982491 | NCBI WGS metagenome assembly QXGG01 (sample SAMN09924614, study PRJNA488089) | Wastewater metagenome, whole genome shotgun sequencing project. | isolation source: South African research farm wastewater | place: South Africa: Irene, Agricultural Research Council, Animal Production Institute... | reverse complement strand
CTTCGTCGGCTGCACGGCGGATCAACATCTGTGAGCGCTCCTGCCAGCGTCGCAGCGACTCGTCATCGATCGCTGCATCATCTGCGAGATCCGTGCGCATTTTGATGCCGATGACATCGACAGCCCCGGCAAGATCCGCGAGGGTGCGGTCAGCGCGACCGGGAATGACGATCGTTCCATCGCGCAGTCCCTGCAGAAATGTCGTGACCCGCAGAACATCTTCCCGTCGGGCACGCTCGGATGCTTGAGGAGACTCATCGGCAGGCCTCACGTGTCGGATGGACAGCGATGTCGCGATCGGCTGGGCGCCGTGCAGAATGCGCCAGGCATCGCGCCACGCGACGACCAGCGTGTCGATCAACTCACCGTGGCGGCGAGCATCATCTGGCTCGGTGCGGGCTGCAAACCCGATCGGGTCATCGATGGGGAACCATCCGTGAATCCGATCGCCAAAGAGCTCGGCAGTCTGTTCCACGAATCGAGGCCAATGGCGACCGGCAGTCTTGGTGTCGTGGAAACCGCGTTCGTCGTCGAACCACATCGGGACGGTGCGCTCGAGAAGAATCGCCCAGACGCGCACGCCATGTGCGGCACATGACGCGAGCACATCGGAATACCACTCGACCCATTGGCCATCGAAGTCTCCCGGACGGGGTTGGAGGCGCGACCAGTCGAACCCGAGGCGAAGGTCGGTGACGCCGAGCGACGCAAGCGAGGCAATGTCGTCGGTGAACTGCGAACGGAATCCGTTTCCGACGCTGCAGGCACCAGAATTGCCGGCATCAAAATTGACGGACGGCAAATTCGAAACCGAAGACGGGCCGAGGATCGAAAGAACGGGCAGGCTTGCTCCGAGTCGAACGAGTTCAGCCGATGACATCGAGAGAAATCAGGCGACGAACGGCGAGCGTGTCCACAGCTCACCTGTGTCGTTCAACCCGCCGAGTTTGTCCTTGGCGGTGAGAGTGACCACTTCGACGTCGCCGAGACCTCGCAGGTTCACGCACTCGTGAGGGTGTTCCTGGACGCCGACGGGGAGTCGGCGCAGATCGGCCCTTGCGATCAGCACCTCGTTGTGTTCGGCCGCATCGCACAGGCGCGAGGCGAGATTGACCGACGTGCCGATGTAGTCCTCTCCTTGGAACATCAGGACTTCACCCGTCGCAATGCCGACACGAACTGTCAGCGGTCGGCACACGTCTTCACAGCGCTTTTGCATGTCGAGCGCGAAGCCGATCGCCATGTCCTGGTCGACGGAAACGATCATGCAGCCGTCACCGAGCCACTTGTCGACGCGAATTCCCCATGCAGCAGCGACCTCACGCACTTCGGCGCGGAACTTCGTCAGCAAGTTGCCCGCGGAGATATCGCCGTGGCTCGCTGTGAATTTCGTGAAACCGGACAGGTCCACGAAGACGAAGGTTCTTTCGACTTTCATGGTTGGGGGCAGGCTAGCGGTCACACGACGGCAGGGGGTCGCACCCTGCGTACTACCGTGCAGATATGGCTGGTCGGTACACATATTCCCGCTGGGATGGAACCCAGACAGGTTTCGATCTCGAAGCGAGCGATTTGTTCGACGAGATGGCCGATGACCTCCTGCAGAGCGGCGACCTGCGCGGGGCGCTCCGCCGGCTCATGGAACGCGGGGCCCAGGACGCCAATGGCGAACGGATGCAAGGTCTGCGCGAGATGCGTCAGAGATTGCGCGAGGCCCGCCAGGAGATGTTGGATCGCGGAGATCTCGGAGGTGTCTACAAGGAGATCGCCGACGAACTGAACGACATCGTGGACGAAGAACGCCATGCGGTCGACCAGTCGCTGGCCGATGCGCAGAACAGCGGCGACCAGCGCCGTACCGAGAACGCCCAGCGAACTGCCGAGGATCGGCACTTCCGCCTCGACATGTTGCCGGACGATCTTGCCGGCAAGGTGCGCGAACTGCAGTCGTACGACTTCGAGTCGTCCGAGGCCCAGCAGCGTTTCGAACAACTCGTCGAAAAGTTGCGCGAGCAGACGATGCAGCAGAACTTCGAGCAGATCTCGTCTGCGATGAAGTCGATGACTCCCGAGCAGATGCAGCGCATGAAAGAGATGATGCAGGCGCTCAACGAGATGATCGAGAAGAACGCCCGCGGCGAAGACCCTGGATTCGAGGAATTCATGGAGAAGTTCGGTGACTTCTTCCCGGAGAACCCGCAGTCGTTCGACGAGTTGATGGAGCAGATCGCGAAGCAGATGGCTGCCGCACAGGCCATGTTGAACTCGATGACACCCGAGCAGAGGGCGCAGTTGCAGGAGCTCTCACAGATGCTTCTCGACGACATGGAACTGCAAGACGAGATGGCTCGCCTCAACCAGAACATGCAGGCGATGTTCCCGAGCCTCGGATCCGAGCAGGGTTACGAGATGCAAGGCCAGGACCCGATGGGTTTCGAGCAGGCAATGCAGACGATGCGCGAACTCGGAGAGCTCGACCAACTCGAAAATCTGATGAACAATCCGTCGTCACCCCAGCAGTTGGCCGAAGCCGACATGGACCGTGTCCGGGATCTGCTCGGCGACGATGTGGCGCGTTCGATGGAAAAGCTGTCCAAGTTGATTCGAGAACTCGAGCGCGAGGGACTGATCCATCAAAAGGAAGGGCGGCTGGAGGTCACACCGAAGGGCATGCGCAAGATCGGCTCGAAGGCCTTGCGCGATCTGTTCTCGAGTCTTGCCAAGGACAAGCCCGGTCAGCACCAGCAGCACCGCTTCGGTCAGGGACACGAGCGCACGTACGACACCAAGCAGTACGAATACGGAGATCCGTTCAATCTCGATCTGCACAGGACGATTCGCAATGCTCTACGTCGGGGTGGCCAGGGGACACCCGTTCAGTTGTCTCCGGACGATTTCGAAATCGAGCGCGTCGAACACCTCACTCGCTCCTCGACTGTCCTGTTGCTCGACGCGTCGTATTCGATGGTGCGCGATGGTCGTTGGGGGCCCGCCAAAAAAGTTGCCGTCGCTCTGCAATCGCTGATCTCGTCTCAGTTCCCGCGTGACTACTTGGGAATCCTGATGTTCGGCCATGTGGCTTGGGAGATCAAGCCCGATGAGCTGGTCGAGGCCTCGCTCACAGGCATGCAAGGAACGAACATGCATCACGCTCTCGCCCAGGCGCGCAAGATGCTGTCTCGACAGACGGGTAACAAGCAGATCATCATGATCACCGACGGAGAGCCGACTGCCCACATCACGCCGTATGGCGAGCCGTGGTTCACCTATTTCGACGGCTACGAAGCCCAACAGCTCACGGTCGAAGCGACGCTGCGTGAGGCGTTGCGCTGCACCAAGGACAACATCCGCATCAACACGTTCATGCTCGACCCGGATCGCTATCTGCAGCAGTTCGTCGAGCAACTCTCGGCAATCAACGGCGGCCGGGCGTTCATGACCAACAGCGGAAATCTCGGCGACTATGTGCTGGTCGACTTCATGGATCACAAGCGTCGAACAAGTCGGGGTGGCCGCCGAGCCTCGTGATCAGCGCACGCCGGGATGGTCGTGCGCGAACGTGCCGTTCGGGTTCTCCCATCCGGGAACGACCCAGGCGCGGATCATCCAGGAAATCGTGTTCGTGCGCGTTCCGTCGAGGAACTCACAGTTCGCTCCGATGTGAGGCTCGTCGTAGACGAAGCGAATGTCGCCGACGATGCACGTTCCCGTGTGCAGATGCCAGAACACGTCTTGTCCCGTGAAACCTCGCGGAGGTGTGGTGCTGGTCGTCCATCCTTCGTATTGCACGGCAACGATGGGGGCTGAGTCCTCGTCCGACGCGAACAACAGTGCCACCGGCGCGGAGGGGTCGAAAATAGTGCCACCGCGACGACGTTCGGGATCGATCACCATCTGTCCGCCTCCGATCACGGGAGGACCGACAGTCGTCCAACCAGCCGCCAGGGCGTCGGCCAGTGTGGGGGTCGACAGAGCTGCAGCTCGTGCGACGGTCAGCTCGTCTCCGAGACGGCGACGCTCGTCGATCGACAACTCGGCTCGATAGGCGAAGCCGTGTTGGCTCGAGCTGTCGATCGTCGTTCCGCCATGAACATGTGCGGCACCCGCGAAGAATGCGACATCATCTGTCCATGAACTCACTGCGAGACCAGGCAGAGCCGCTGCGACGATCGCCACAGGTGTGAGAGTGTCGAACCTCCACCCAGGGGGTTCGATCCGACCAAGGATCAGGCTCGCCGCGCTGATCGACACCGCCACAGAACTCACGATGAGGACCAGGATTTCGAAGGGCCCGAACGGTGCAGTGATGCCTTCGAACGGTCCGAATGGGTACCCGCTCGTTCGTGTGACGACGAGAGCCGCGATGACGACTGTTGCAAGGACGATGACACCGACGAGCGGCCATCGGGATCGAGACCGCGCTACGACAATGCCGAGACCGATCGCTGTAATGCCGACCACTGCAAGCGCGATCCCTTCTGCGTCCCAATCGGACCCTCTGGTATCGGCCACCATCAGATGGAGAGCCCCGGTGAACGAGATCAAGGCGACGATGGCTCCGCGCAGACTGACGAAAGGGGTGCGGGAGGCCACGGGGGGAGTCTGTCGGCGATCGGGGGACTTCGTGCCCGGATGTGACGCACGGTGTGGCAGGCGCTGTTACCAGTGGGTAACCTTGGCGCATGTCCGAGTTCTCACTCAATCTCAACGAAGATCAGGAACAACTGAAGGACTGGGTTCACCAGTTCGCAGCCGATGTGATGCGGCCCGCCGCCGAGGAATGGGACGACCGGGAAGAGTTCCCGTGGCCCGTCGTCCAGGAAGCGGCCAAGATCGGTCTCTACGGATTCGAGTTCATGCTCAACGCAATGAGTGACTCGACCGGCCTCACGCTTCCAGTGGCGATCGAGGAGTTGTTCTGGGGAGATGCAGGCCTCGGTATGGCGATCATGGGCTCGGGTCTTGCAGCTGCTGGCATCAGCGGCAACGGAACCCCCGAACAGGTCATCGAGTGGGTGCCCCAGTGCTACGGCACCGCCGATGACGTCAAGCTCGGTGCGTTCTGCGTGAGCGAGCCCGACGCCGGATCGGACGTGTCGTCGTTGCGCACACGCGCCGTGTACGACGAAGCAAACGACGAGTGGGTGTTGAACGGCACCAAAGCGTGGATCACGAACGGCGGTATCGCCGATGTGCACGTGATCGTTGCTGCTGTCGATCCGACTCTGAAGGGTCGCGGTCAGGCATCGTTCATCGTTCCCCCGGGAACCAAGGGTCTGTCACAGGGCCAGAAGTACAAGAAGCACGGCATCAAGGCGTCACACACGGCAGAAGTCGTGCTCGACGATGTGCGCGTTCCCGGCCGCTGTCTTCTCGGCGGCAAGGAAAAGCTCGATGCCAAGTTGGCCCGAGCACGCGAGGCTGGCCGTACCGGCGAAGCTCAGCCGGCCATGAAGACGTTCGAGGCGACTCGTCCTGCCGTTGGTGCTCAGGCTCTCGGTATCGCCCGTGGTGCATACGAAATTGCCCTCGACTACGCAAAGGAGCGCGTGGCGTTCGGCAAGCCGATCATCATGAACCAGGCGATCGCCTTCAAGTTGGCCAACATGGCAACGCAGATCGATGCGGCTCGTCTGCTCATCTGGCGTGCGGCGTGGCTCGCTCGCAATGGCGGTTTCAAGAACGGCGAAGGCTCGATGAGCAAGTACTACGCATCGGAAACCGCAGTGCGCGTCACCGAAGAAGCGATTCAGATTCTCGGCGGTTACGGCTACACCCGTGAGTACCACGTCGAGCGCATGCACCGCGATGCCAAGATCCACACCATTTTCGAGGGAACGAGCGAAATCCAGCAGCTGGTCATCGCCCGTGCCATCTCAGGTTTGCGCATCGAATAAATCGGTGTCCGTGGGTCGAGCCGACGTCCACACGACGTGACCCTTGGACCGAGAAAACAGAGCAGGAAGCGTCGAAGAGACGACGACGAATGAACTGAGGAGCCAGAAGGCGACCGAGAACATCGGAATCCACATCACGACCGACCAGATACTCCGGTCATGACGTGCATCGAGTCGCATGCCCCACAGCACGTGGGTGGCGCACAGCAGAAGAAGTCCGATGGCCCAGAACCCGAGGACAGGAGTCGCTGATTGGTTGCCGGCGACGCGTGCGACAACGAGCACAATCGTGACGACGAGTATCAGGTGGCACCACAGAATCGACAGCGTCGCTTCGATCACCAGCGGCCACTGTCGCGGTGATCGGAGAGATTTCGACCAGTGTGTGCGCAACACGAGGGTGAGACCTCGTGCCCAACGTCGACGTTGATGGATCAGCGCCTTCAAAGTGGTCGGCACGAGCATCCCGACGACTGCCTCGGGCTCATAGGTGACCCGCCAGCCGGCCATGTTCATCCGCCACGTCATCTCGATGTCCTCGGTGGGCTGGGACTCGTCGAACAGGCCGACTTCATCGAGAGCATCTCGTCGCAACATTGTGCATATTCCTGACATTGTGAGAATGCGACCCCACACGGCCTGGCCGCGCCGAGTTGCCGAGACGGTTGCGCAGAACTCGATTGCCTGCAGCTTCTCGATGAGTGAACTGGTCTTCGTGACGCGCGGATTGGCGGTGACCGCTCCGATGGTGTCGCTCTTGACGAATTGACGAGCCATCAAGTTCGCAGTGTTCGGGGGAACGATGCAATCGGCATCGACGATCATGACGAGGCCGGCAGAGCTGGACAAAATTGCATCGTTGAGTGCTCGGGCTTTGCCCTCGTTGACGCTTTTCGAAAGCACGGTCACTGATGAGCTGAAGGAACGAAGGATGTCTGCTGTTCCATCAGTCGACCCGTCGTCGACGACGATGATTCGCACAGTGGGCCAGTCGATTTTCTGGATGGATTCGATCGTGGAAGAGATGTGCGTTCGCTCGTTGTGGGCTGGGATGATGACGGCAAGAGATGGCCAGCGTTGTCGAGCTGTCTCGATGTCTCGGGCATCGAAGTGGAGATCGGAGACACGACGTCTTTGTCGGACGTATTCGAGTGAAGTCGCAATCGCAAGGACGACCGAAATGCCTGGAAACAGGATCAAGAACCATTCGATTGCACCGAAGACAGCAATTGCATACTCGCCCATGGTGAACTCACCGACGCTGACTGTTGTGTCGGGAGAAGTGTCGTGCAGGGAACAGTCGAACCGTGTGGGCAGCGATTGCAGTCACGATCCACGTGATGAAGAAGATCGTGAGAGCCCAAGCAACGACAATTTCTTTCGGACTGTCCACACGGATGAACAAGGTTGCGCCAAACGACAAGGCACCCCAGGAGAGCACCCCGAGCGCTTCTTGGAACGGAGGCCCGTGCCGTTCGGGATTTCGAGACGATGTGAGACCAAGGGGCACTCTTTTTACGACTTGGGAGTTGCCCTCACTCTTTGTCGCCGAGGCCGACGAGGCGGTTTCCGGGTGAGTGGGCTGACGTCTGGCTGATCCTCGCTCGATGAATCCCATGGAGCGAGTGTCGGGTTCGAACCTTGAGAGAAACCTACGGAATCCTTACGGTAGACCTACGACAAACATTGTTCGCTGTTCGACGATGACTCCGACTGGGTAGAATTTGCCCATGTCGGGGATCGAAAAGGTCGCTGCCGTGAAGCGGTTGGGGGAAGAGGAGCCGCAGAAGGTCTATTGGCTTTCGCGTCCGGTGTCCGAACGCATCGCAGCGGTCGAACAGATCCGCAGGGAGTTCCACGGGTGGACTGATGAATCTGAACCAAGACTTCAAAGAGTTTGTCGGATTCTTCATCGCACATGACGTTCGATGAGGCGTATCCGCACTGTGTGCGCATAGCCGTGGGGGAACTTCAGGTTCCATTCATATCCGTGGATGACCTGCGAAAGAACAAAATTGCCACAGGACGGCTCCAAGATCTGGCCGATGCCGAAGCTTTGAAACCTGAGCGATGATGGAACGACACGACGATGGTTTGCCAGTCCCGGTGGCATCGTAGTTGTGACGTGGGCGTAGCCTTCCGGCATGACAACGTCTGCAGACATCAACCGCTTTTACGGCATCCGTTTCGCTCGGGCAGGCCGTTTCGAAGCACCCGTACGTGAACCTTTCGCCGGCGTTCCCACCGCTGAAGGTGTTGCTGGTCCGATGGCGCCGCAGGTCCCTGGCATGCTCGAACAGATGCTCGGCGCTGCCGACATGGTGATGGACGAGGACTGTCTGTCGCTGAACGTGTTTGCCCCGGCGACTGCTCGAGCGGGTTCGGCTCTGCCGGTTCTCGTGTGGATCCATGGCGGGGCGTATCTCAACGGTTCAGGGTCTGGCCCGTGGTACGAGGGGTCACAACTTGCTCGACGCGGCGCTGTCGTCGTCACCATCAACTACCGGCTCGGGGCGCTGGGATTTCTCGGAGAGGACAATTGGGGAACTCTCGATCAGATCTGTGCTCTCGAGTGGGTGCGTGACAACATCGGAGCCTTCGGCGGCGACGCGAGCAGCGTCACCATCTTCGGCGAATCAGCCGGCGGCTCTGCAGTTCTGTCGCTGATGGCTGCACCTGGAGCCGCCGGGCTCTTTCATCGAGCGATCGCCCAGAGCCCGTCGATTCGCCAATTGCGCACGGTCGACACCGCACGTGACTGGGAGCAGATTTTCTTCGACAAGGCGGGTGTGTCGACACGGCAAGAACTGCGCACGCTGTCCGTCGAGCAGTTGTTGGCGGCTCAGTCGGAAGTCACTCGCATGCCGAATCGCAATTACGACATGTTCAGTCCGGCTGCAGGTGGGTCAGGTCTTCCCGATGACATCATGAGTGCAGTCGTCGCGAATCCGGTGCCACTCGTCATCGGGACGACCCGTGACGAGAGCCGTCTGTTCACTCTCTTCGATCCACAGTTCGCGAACTGCGACGCCGAACAATGGAGCGGCTTCTTGGCCAACTACTTCGGCGAGCGAACCCATGAGGTTCGCAGCATCTTCGAATTCCATCGCGAGGGATGCACTCCGGCTCAGCTGGTCGCAGCGGTTCAGACCGAGCACACGTTCCGTCAACCAGCCATCTCGCTTGCTGAGCAGCGTTCTCTTGCCGGATCTGCAACCTGGATGTACTGGTTCACCTGGTCGTCATCGGCCTTTGGCGGCCTTCTGGGTTCGTGTCACGCTCTCGACATTCCGTTCGCGTTCGACAATTTGGAGGCTCCGGGCATCGACACACTGCTCGGCGATCATGTGGGAAAACAGGTCATTGCCACACGATTCGCCGACGAGATCACCGCATTCAGCGCCAAGGGCCATGCCACATGGCCGTCGTACGACCCGATGTCTCGCGCAACTCTGCGCATCGACGAAACCTGTGAGGTGCTCGAAGATCCAGAGCCGGCTATTCGAAAGCTGTTCTGAAGACTGCTCAATGACTGAGAAGCGCCGAACCCGACCCTTGAACTCCGATAGTGGCTTGGGTCATCTGAGCTTTGAATCGTGCGAAGTTGCCAGCATCGCGAGCAGCAGCGAGCTTGTCGAGAGTGGTATTTGCGCCATCGACGTAGGCCTTGTGATGTTTGGAGTGGTGCAACTCGATGATGCGCGCCGACAAATGCGGATCGAGAGTCGAACAGTCGTACGTGAGATCGGGAAGTGAATAGTTCACAACAACCTCTTTGGAATCCGTGCAACGTCAAAAGGTCGACGCCGCTGCTCATCAAGATACCGATGTGATTTCCATCGTGTTCTCACAGAAGATAATCATCAGTGATTTTTCTCTCGGCGCGCGATGTATGTCAGACGGATTCGAACTGGAACGCGGTGATGTCGGACAGTGCACAAGAGTTGACCGCTTCTTTGAGTCCTGATACGAACGTGGTCTCTCGTTGTGATGATCAACATCGTCGAAGTAAGTCAAAGTAGGAGGAGACGTTGAGCGAGCGTGCAGACATCGTTTGGTGGCCTGATGCAGATGCATTTCATCGCAGTCAAATGGGTGAGTTTGCTCGTAGACACGGACTGGGTGATTACGCGTCGCTTCACGAGTGGTCGATTGCCGACATCGACCGCTTCTGGATGGCCTTCAGCGAATGGGCAAACATCGAATGGACGGACCGTGCTACTCGCGCCATTCAAGATTTGGCCATGCCCGCGAAGTGGTTCGAAGGTGCTTCACTGAATTTCGCATCCCATGCTCTGCGAACGGGAGGCGGCATCATCTCGGTGTCGCAGACGCGTCCACGGGTCGAATTGACTGCAGACGAATTGCGGGCTCAGGTTGGAGCATGCAGACGCGGCCTCACCTCTTTGGGTGTACAAAAGGGAGACGTTGTGGCTTCCTATTTGCCGAATGTGTCCGAGACAGTTGTTGCGTTTTTGGCAACTGCGAGTTTGGGTGCGGTCTGGACGAGTTGTGCACCAGAGTTCGGCGTGAAGGCAGTGACCGACCGGCTCACCCAACTTTCTCCCAAGGTTCTCTTTTCAGTCGATGGGTACGTCTACGGCACCAAGGAAATCGATCGACG
>QXGG01289350.1_pt1 | contig 10526 bp, 26 predicted proteins | sample 1982491 | NCBI WGS metagenome assembly QXGG01 (sample SAMN09924614, study PRJNA488089) | Wastewater metagenome, whole genome shotgun sequencing project. | isolation source: South African research farm wastewater | place: South Africa: Irene, Agricultural Research Council, Animal Production... | reverse complement strand
CACAGCCTCTACAGCCTGCGGCACAGCTTTGAATCCCGCATGCTGGCCGCCGATTTCCCCGAACGGCTCAAATCCGAATTGATGGGCCACCGGCTGAACCGTGAGCGGTATGGTGCTGTTGATCTGGCCCATGTGCGTGACTGGCTCCAAAAGATTGCGCTTTAGGCCCTGACGGTGCGGCGCCTGGCGGCTTCCAGCGCTCTCGCGCTGGAAAGCTCGTCCTCGATGCGCTCGAAGATCGGCAGATAGATCGGGTCAAGATCGGCCAGAAGGGCGACCACGGGCATCGCCCGTTCGATTCGTTTCAGGTTAGGCCGCATGCGCCTGTCTCCCCCATTCCTCTTTCCATGCCTTGCGCTCGGCTCGGGCGCGGGCCTTCATCGCTTGGGGCAGGAGTATTGTGCTGTTGTATTCGGCCAGGGTGATGGCCTTATGGCTGCTTGCCTTGCCTCGCGGGGGCAGGCCAAGCCGAACCACGGCCTCGCCAACCGTGTTTTCATGCACACCGAAGGCGTCTGCGATGTCTCGACGCCTGACGCCTGCGGCCCAAAGCGCGCGCAGGGCATCTATGCGCTTGCCTTGGAAGGCATGGATTCTCTCCTTGCTGTTGCCCCTTGGCGGCAGCCCGCGCGCTTTTGCGCGGTAGGCAACGGCGCTTTGGGTGATGCCAAGCATCTTCCCAATCTGCGCAGCGGTCAGCGATCGGTCGAACCAAAGCCGCCGAAACTCGGCCTCGGATATGCGCTTGCCTCGATGTGCTGTCATGTCACGACATCCCCAAGGCGCTGCAATACATTTCAAGGACCGCCTCGCGCTCGGCGCGGTCGTCCGGGCTGAGTTTGCGGAGCTTGATGATTTCGCGCATGATCGGGGTGGAGTATCCCCGGCCCTTGGCCTCGGCCATCAGCTCTTTCTGCTGCTCGGCCACATCCTTCTTTTCCGCCTCAAGCTGTTCGTAGCGTTCGATGAACGATGTAAGTTCGGCGGCAGTCACGTTGTAGCTATCGCTGGCATCAGACATTGGCGTCTTCCTTCTTGGTGATTTCCCATACTGCGGCGGTCTTGCCGCTGGTGTTGGCCCGGCGCAGGCCGGTGTCGTGGATCTTCCCGGCCCCGCGCAGTTCGCTGAGGCGGGGGCGGATGGTCAGGACGGGGGCGCGCAGGCGGTGCGCGATTTCATCGGCGGTTCCCGGCCCGTTCAGGGAAAGCTCTTGCAGGACCATGACGCGCCAGAACGGGGCCTTGCCTTCGATCTGCTCGGCGGCGGCCTGCGAAGTGTCGATATTGCGGTGTCCGACTCCTTGGGCGGTGTGCGGCATCAGTTCTCCCCTCGTTTGACGATTGACCCATCCAGTTTCCGCTTGAATTTCGAGTTGCGGCCAAAGGGCAGGGCGGCCTTGGTCTGGCGCAAGCCAAGGTGCTTGGCTTTGACCCTCGCCACCTTGGCCTTGAGCTTTACGTCTTCTGCATCCTTGATCGGCTTGCAGTTGGAACAGGTCAGGCAGAGGTTGCTTTCCTCGTTCCTGCCCGAATTGATAAGCGCGACAAGGTGTTCGATGATCCAAGCATCGCCTGCGGGGATCTTGCGCTTGCAGCGATGGCACATGCCGCCCTCACGCTCCCACACGCGCAGCCTGACGCGGGGAGGAACCGCGGTGTCGTATGTGCGGCCAATCCATTCATCAACGGCTCTTGGCATCTGCGATCCTCCAACCTGAAAGGGTGACGCCGTTTTGGGCGCACCATGAGTCAATGAAGTCGATCATTTCGCTCATTTGCTGCTTGCTCATGCGTGAGCTGCTAAAGCCGACCGGCAGCGGTTCCCCCATCAAGCCCTCGACTGTCTCGCACTCGATGCCGAAGGCCGACATGAAGGCGATCTTCCAAAGCTCTGGACTCCACCGCCTGCCGCCTGGGCGCTGCGCCGATATTTCGGACAGTCGGCCCCACAACAGCCTGTTCTGCGGGATCGTGCGCTTGGGTGGCTCGATCTGCATGATGGCGTTGACCGGGGCCGCATCGACAAGGCGATGAGCGTGGGCGCGGTGCATATCGTTTGACAGGATGATCCGGTGCATCAGTCCGTTACCTTCACATCCGGGCGCTTGCGCCCTTTCTCCATCGCCTGAACGACCAGCTTGCGGAGTTGGGCGGCGGTCATGTTGTCGGGGGCCAGCCAGAGAAGGCGGATGAAGGCGGCGGCGGTCATTGTCCTGCCGCCCCCGGCAAGTAGCGCGCGGCCTTGGCCTTCATGCGATAGAAGGCTTGCAGAGCATCATCGCCTTCCTCGCGGGCCATCGCTTCCAGCTTCTCGGCGCGGGCCTCGAATATCGCGCGCGCCTCGTCTGGCGTTGCCTCTCGGCCCTTCGTCCAGAAGGTCACTTCAACAGGATCGCCAAAGGTGTAGAGGCGGTTGCGCCCGCGCGTGAAGCCATCGCGCTTGACTGTCCAGACCACGCAGCCGCCCGGATTGTCGGCAACCATCACGCCGGGAACATTCTGTTCTGCGGATGGGTCATGCGCGGGGCGCTTCGCAAGCGGTCGTGACAGGAAAGGGCAGACCTGTGCGGCCCATTTCCCCAACTCTGGGATGCAGGGCGGTTCCGCAGAGACGCGGTTAATGATGCACATGGGGCCGACGACAAAGGAGACATACTTCCCCAACGGCTGACCGCTAAGGGTGCAGAGGCCAAGGCGATATGCCGTTTCAAGCCGCGCCGGGTCGATGTGAACGAAGTCATAAAGCCCGTCAGGCGTCTTTTGGGTCACGAACCAAGGAACGGGAAAGCCGCGATGATCGACGGGCCTGCCTTTCATTCTTGTCGGCATGTTCTGAAAGCGCACTGTGTTAGCCATGTTCGGCCTCCTTCACTTTGTCGCGCATGGCCTCGCGGTATCCCGCCTGAAATGCGTTGTTCCAAAGGACTTCGCAGAAGGACTCCATTCCCCAGGCGCGGGCGCGCGCCCTGATGTCCTCGGGCATCAGCAGGTTGGCAAATTGCTCGGCGATCGCGGCATTGGCGCGGGCCTTTTCCTCTGCCAATCGGCGGGCGACTTCACGCTCGGCGTCGAGGGACCGCCTGCTCCAAATGTCATACACGTTCGGCCTCCTTCACCTCATCCAGAGTCACCCCGCATTCGGAAGCGGTGCGGCGGTAGAGGCCGGGCATGTCCTGGGGCAGAAGCTGGCCGCCCGGTGTGCGGGCCTTGGCAGCGGTGATGTGGCGGGCGAGGGTCGCGCGGATCTGATCGGGGGTCATTCCTGCCCCCGCGCTTTGGCAATGGCCGCGCGGGCGGCATAGGCTTGCGGCTCATACAACGCGCCCGCGTCTAGCAGCTTCATGGCGCCTTCCAGCGCCTCAAGCAAATCCGGCGCGGCGGCGATCAGGCGGGCGTTCGCGTTCTGAGGGGCGAAGACGTTTGCAATAATTGCCCCACCTGACGTTGTGACGATGTGCCAATCCGGGTCAATGCTCTCGCAAGACTGCTTCCAAGGCCCCGGCGTATATTGCGGCTTATGGTCCATCAGATCAGCCCTTTCTCTTGCGCCAGCGCCTCGGGCAGCGTGACGGTGAAGATGCCGCCGATGCCGGTTTCAGCGACTTCGACTTGGCTCAGGGGCAGCCATGCGGCTTCGGTCTTGTCGCCGGTGTGGAACAGGATCGCCCTGTCCGTTCGGGCTTCAATCGCCCCATCAATGTCGATGATGTTGGATTTCACGTTGCTCTCCTTGCGTCTCGGGATGCCTGCCCGCTCGGGGCAGGACACCGGAGGCGCCAGATCAGGCGGCCATGCTGGTCAGAGCGGATGGGACTCGCGGTTTGACGACGCGCTTTTCGGGAACGGTGATCGGCTCGCCGGTGGCGGGGTTGCGCGCTGTGCGGGCGGCGCGGGTCTGAACGCTCAGGGCAATCACGCCGGGAATCTCGAAGGTGCGGCCATTGGCGATTTCTAGCGCGGCGATGGCCTTGAGGGCATCGAGGGCGCGGCCTGCATCGGCTTTGGTGGCATTCATGTGGGCGGCCAGCGCCGCGACCAGATCAGACTTCTTCATGGGGTCATTCCTGTGGGGGGGTGGAAAGGCCCCCCGGCACAAGGCCGGGGGCAGGTTTCAACAGGGAGGCAGTCAGCCGGGGTTTGCCCGCCCCGGCACGGGGTTCAGTCGCCTTGCGCCATCGGGTCGATGCGCTTGGCTTCATCCATGATTGCCCGCCACAGGGCCGGGTTCGCGCCTTGCAGGGCGTCCATGGCCGCGTCGTGGAAGTCCATCGCGGCATCAAAGCCCATGTCGGCGCAGTCCTTGAGGAAGGTCTTGCCAAGAGGGGTGCCGTAGGGGTCGGGGCCTGCGTCTTGGGTCGGTTCGGCTGCATCTTCGGGTGCCGCGGACTCTTGCGCCTTGCGGGCGGCGATCAATGCCTTCTGCCACTCCGCGAAGATGCCGGGCGCGCTGGCCTTCATGGCTTCGATCTGCGGGCCATAGACGGACAGGGTTTCCTCCGGCCCGCTCTGTTCGAGATCCGCAAGCATCATCCTCAGCAGGCCACGGAACTGATCGTCCTCGGTGGCTGCTGCGGGCTTGGGTTCCTCGCGCTTGGCCGGGGCAGTTTCCTTCGGCTTGGCGGCCGGCTTTGCCGCTTGCTTCTCCGGCTGCGCCTTCTTCATCTGCTCTTGAACGGGGTCGGGCGCGGTATCGGCTTCGATCTGCGCGGGCGCGTCGGTTTCTTCGGCTTCGCCTTCAATGAAGTCTTCTTCGACCGGCGCGATGCCGCTGGTGGGGTCCATGGCAAAGGCGCGGTAATCTGCCCGCTTCTCGTCAATCGAAATGGCGTCCACAAACTCGACCGAAAGCGGCAGATACTTGGCAAGCGCGCGGATGGCGGTCTTCTTCGCCATGGCGTCTTCGTGCGCGATCCAGGGCGTGTCTTTCTTCCCGTAGCGGACAGCGGTTTGGTAGCCCTGCGATGCGTCCCTGATCCGCATGACATGCGACCAAGGCAGAACCACATAAGCGTGGCCCCCGTCTTTGAATTTGGCGATGGCGTAGGAGTGGAGCTTCTTCCCCTCCTGCGGGCCGGGCCGATGCCGCAAGGTTGCCTCGGTCCCTTCCTCGTATTGCCAAAATTCATCATCGCTGTAGTGGATGCCAGCGTGGATCGAAGTGATATGGCCCGACCGGCGCGCAAGGTCGATCAGCCCCTTGTAGCCAACAATCAGTTGAACCTCGACGACGCCTTTGCGCTTATTCTCAAAAGGCACGAGAAATGCGTGACCAAGAATAGTGTTTACCTCTAGCCCAAGGGCCGCCGATTGCATCAAGGCCCCGAGAAAGGACATTGGGTCTGCTTCTTGGAGCTTCGGGGTCGTGCGAATTGCATTGGCAACGACGCGCATCAGGCGTTCCGCGTTCATGTGCTTGGCGGCCACGGCGGCGAGTTGTTCGCGCGCCTGATCGTTCCAGAGAAGGTGCTGGACGTTCTTGACCTGCCGCAGCGGGGTCTTCTTCACGGCTTCCAATGCGTTGCTCATGCTGCCACCTGATGTTCTTTGACGTTGACGCCCGGCACAGCTTCACCGCGCCGAACGGCGGCGGTGGCGAGGCGTTGAATGACATCCAGCAGGGCAGGATCTTCGATGAAATGGTTACAAACCGCCCTTCGGTTTTCGATTTCCGCAACCTTGACCGTGCGCAGGGACATGGCCCGGCCAGCGCCGGTGTAGCTCTCCGCTTTCACCTTGCCTGCGCGTTCCGCTTCCTTGGCGGCCTTCGCAGCCTCACGGGCTTTTTCCTCCGCTTCGGCTTCGCCAACCACATCATTGGCAAGCGCGGCGCGGGCTGCCTCTGCCTCGGCCTCTCGGGCAAGGCGCGCGGCTTCCTCTGCCATGCGGCGCTTCTCGGCCTCGGCGCGCTGGCGCTCTCGGATCAGCCAATCCCCTTGCAGGGCCTTTGCCTTTTCCAGCACCTTTTGAACGATAGACAGGGGGCGCTTGAACGCTTCCTGAACCGCCTTTGCTGCATCGTCGTGCGGCTTCTTCGCCGCCACTCGCGCAGCCTCGATTTCCTTCTCCACCGCGCGGGCGCCGGTGATGAAGTCGGTGAGCATCTGCGATTCCTCGGGGCTGCCGATCTGGCTCAGGTCCAGCCAAGAGCCAGCGACATCGGCAAGGCCAGAAGCCTTGGCAACAGCGTCTTGCAGAATCGCGGGATCATACGGGGGCGGATTGTTATGCCCGATCAGAGGGGTGTTCATCGTTGCGGCCTCATGTTTGCCAGTGTTGCAGGGGATAGTTTCGCCATCGTCGCGGCCATTTCGGGAATGAAGTTGCGGCGCTGAATCAGGTCGTCGTGTTCGGCGCGGGTGATGGGCGTTAGATACGTCCAGATCCGGCCCGGATCGCGGCGCATGCCATCGACCACGGCAATCAGACGCTCCGGGCCAAGCAACTCGCCGGTTTCGGCGCAAATCTCGCGCTCCACCTTGATTTCGACCGGCACGAACGGCCCGCCCTTAACCAAGCGGGTGCGATACCAGCCACATTCGGGGATGCCCTCATGCACAGGCGGCGCATGCCCGGCCAGCGCGGCGCGGTGCCAGCGATAAAGATCAGCCATGCTAGACGGTTGCCGCATCATTCCGCCGCGACCTTCTTGCTGATCTTGCCCATCTTGGCTTCCAGCTTCGCCATTTCAGCGACGCGCCATTCCTCGGCCTTCTTGCGCACTTCCACCGGGGTCTTGCCTTTGAAAAGCACGGGGCCATCCCCGATCAGCGCAAGGCAGACATCGCCGGGCGTCATGGGCATAAAGACGCGGATCGGCAGATCCATGAACGTGACCTTAGCCATGGTTCCAATCTTCCTCGTAATTGCATGTGTCGCAGGCCAGCGCCGGGCGCGCGGCCAGCATGAACAGTTCGCCATCGCCGCAGGACGGGCAGGTGTCGCCCGGTTCGGACTCGGGGCGTTCGCGCTCGTAATGGGCATCAGCGGCCCGCATGTTTCCGTCGAGGGGGTGCCAAGTCATTGCGGCGACTCCGCAACGGAAAACTGGTCGCTGTGGTCTTCGATCCGCTCCGGGGCTGGCTGCGCCTGACCGTAGATCAGCAGCGTTCCGCCCGTGCCTTCGCACCAAGGGCAAATGTCAGTGCCGCCATAGGTGCGCCGATACCAGCCGGTGCCGGTGCAATGCCTGCAACAGTCGGCCATGTCAGCAGGCCCCGCAGGCTTCGGTCTGCGCGCGGGCGACATCGGCGGCGACGCGCGCCCCGAGTTCCCCGAACAAATGCGCGACCATGAAAAACCCCAGGGCAATACCGACGCCCGCGCTCAGATACCGCAGGCCGCGCCCGCGCTGTTCGCGCTGAACGCGCAGGTGCATCGCCTCATACGCCGCGCCGATCCGGGTGGAATCCTGCATGTCGTCCTCCTGTGATGAGAAGGACGGTAAGATAGGATAATTCCTATGTCAACGGAAAAGTAGGATTGATCCTTCGCTTGCTGCGAATCAAAAAGCCCCGCCAAAGCGAGGCCATTTGTTAGACGGACGTTAGACGGGGCGGCTCAGTAGCAGTTGGTGAACACCATGCCGGGTTGCGTCTGCATGCTAGTGCAGTTGGTTTGCAGGCGCTGTGGCGGCGTGTAGATGGGTGGGCTGTAGTATGTGGGCCGCGGCGCTGAATACTGGCGCGCTCCGTCCCCATAGGCTTGCATCCCGACAGCAAGAGCTTGCCCAAACTCTGCGCGGCGTTCTTCCAGTTTGGCGACTTGGGTGCCGACGCAATCTGCAAACACCGGAGAATCTTCTGAGAGACCAGCTTGTTTGCAAATCTCGGCGCCCTTCTTGGCATCCATTTCGGGCGAGGCGCAGGCGGCAACAGCAATAAATGCAATGGCCCCTACCAATGTCTTTGAACGCATCAACTTTCCCTTCCGTCAATCTGAGCAACAGGGGGCAAATCTGGTCAGCCGCATACACTGCCGATACCAAAGGCTGCACCGGCTGTGCCTACAAGCAAGCCTACGAACGAAAACTTAAGGGCGGTATCGGAAAATCCAGGATCGGTCTTCTTTTTGGCTTCATACTGTCCGGCGAAGTATCCCCCAAACAGAAACCCGGCCATGCCTACTGCCATCATCAGCATTCAAATTCCTTCCTTTTCAACAAGATCCGCAGGCAGAGCCAGCAGCACACGCGCGGCCCAAAGAATCGAGACATCCCAAACCGACTCCGCCGATGGGTTCAGGCTTATCAGGTTCCAAAGCCCCGGCGCGCTGCCGCGCTTGAGCAGCTTCACCCAAGCATGATGTTCCGCATCCTCGATCACGCAGGGCTTGCCGATGTCCGTGTCTAGAACGGCATCATCCGCGACTCTACGGAAGAACAGAACATGGCCCGGCTGATACATGGGCGCCATGCTGTCGCCCTCGACCTCGACCGCCACCACGCCATTGGTCGGAAGCTGCGGCGGGCGCGCGACATGATACAGCCCGTCGCCCTTCTCGAAGGCATCGACCAGAGGAACGCTGGCGCCAGCCCCGACGCGACCCACAACCGCTATTGGCGGGGGCGCGACCGATCGGGCTGTGCCTATGACTTCGTCAATGCCCACACCAAGAGCTTGGGCGATCTTCGTAAGTGTTGAGAATGTGGGGTTTTTTGCCTTGCGCAGAACGATATCGCGGACGGCGGTAGGGTTTAGGCCAGCCTTGTCTGCAACGGCGCGATTATTCGTTCCACGCTCTTGGATCAGGCGCGTCAGGTTGATGGCGATGATGTCCCCGGTGTCCATGCCACTTACTCCCATCAAAGGGTCACTCGGGCAAATTGGAATCATCCTATTGACGATGTAGGAATCATCCCACATTATCTGCCCATGATGATGCAAAACCTTATCCAATCCATCGAGGCATACTGTGACCGGCACAACATGCCGATCACTTCGTTTGGCCGGATCTTCATGCGCGATCCAAGCTTTGTGTTCGACCTGCGCAATGGCCGCGAATGCTTGCCCTCGACCATCGCGAAACTGGAAGCGGCGATGCAGTCGCCGCCTCCGCTTGAAAAGACTGGCGCGGCGGAACCATGATGGACCCGGCGCGCAAAATAATCACCGCTTTAGGTGGCCCGAACGCAGTCGCTAGGCGTGTCGGCTTGCATCGAACTCGCGTGTCCAAGTGGCAGGCGACTCGGGAAGCAGGCGGCACCGGCGGCTTAATTCCAGTCAAACACATTCCTGAACTGGTCAGGATGGCGCGCGAGAAGGGCATAGAGCTTTCGGCGCATGACTTCCTGCCATTCATCGAGAATGAGCATCAAAGAGAGGGCGCATGATGTCCTACGGGAGATTTCCCGACCCGCGAAAGACGCGGGCCTATCGCCGCCATTTCATCGACCTGTGGACGCGCTTTCTGCGCGAGAACTTCACTTCGACATCGCATGTCGCGGTGGTGTTTTCGGTCGATGAATCTACCGCCCGAAGCTGGTGGAACGGCATCACCGCGCCGTCCGGCTTCGCTGTCGCCATCGCGTTCAAGGAATACCCGGCGCAGGCCGCCTGTCACCTGACAGGAGGATGGGGAGGATGCAGCCTAAGCCCGTGGGGCAAGGTGGCCGCATGATCGTTGCCCCCGGCGCGTCTGTGGTCATTGCCCTGCGCTGGCCGCCGCCAGAGCTATTCCCGAACCGGCGCAATGCTCTGCACTGGTCGAAAGTCACCGGCCCGAAAAAAGCATACCGCGACGATTGCCATTGGCTCACCAAGGGGGCCATGGGCCGCCTGCGCTTCAAGGTGCGCCCTGACATCGCCGTCCACTTCATCCCGCCAGACTCTCGCAAGCGGGATGATGATGGCATGGTCGGGGCCTTCAAGAACGCCCGTGACGCCATCGCCGCCGCCATCGGCTTCGATGATGAAGGCTGGCAGCCCGCATACACCTTCGGAACCCCGATCCGGCCAGGCGCCATCATCGTCACCCTCACAGGGAGGCATACAGATGCGCTGTGAGCATCCCACCATCTTCCCGAAGGTCGAAGCTGACTTCGATCAGTGGTCGCAGCGTGTGGGGGTGAAGGCATGACCAAGTTCAACCCCAAGGCCGCCCGCGCCAAACGTCCGTGCCCGATATGGGTCGATAACTTTCAGCGCGATACACAGCACCTAGAGGCTGACGAAATCGGCGCATACTTCCTCTTGCTCATGGCGATGTGGTCTCGGGAAAGCTGCGACTTTCCCGACGACGACAACCGCTTGGCGCGCGTCTGCCGGGTATCGCCGCGTCTGTGGAAATCGCGCATCGGGCCGGTCATTCGGTCCTTCCTAAAGACCGATGGGACGGTCGTTTTTCAGAAGCGCTTACGGGAAGAAGCGAGTTTCGTTGAACGGCAGGTTAAGGCTCAGTCAGACAGAAAAGCGAGTGAAAAATCTGATAACACATTGAATTTTCAAGATCAGGTATCATCCGCGGATACATCCATGGATGAACCGCCGACACATCCTTCCCAACAACCCAACAACCTAACAGAAGATGAT
>QXGG01023903.1_pt1 | contig 10528 bp, 8 predicted proteins | sample 1982491 | NCBI WGS metagenome assembly QXGG01 (sample SAMN09924614, study PRJNA488089) | Wastewater metagenome, whole genome shotgun sequencing project. | isolation source: South African research farm wastewater | place: South Africa: Irene, Agricultural Research Council, Animal Production Institute... | reverse complement strand
AATAATTTCACCAACTCCAGGCCTTACGTGATTTCGAAAGCCACGGGTGTGGGAGCCATACTGACCCCCGCATTCTACTACGGACTCACCTGCAGGCTCAAATTCTGACAGAGATGAAAGGCCCATTTCATACCATAGCGCTGCTGGCGGCGGTCCTGTTCTCCTCCTGCAATCCTGCGGGACACGACCCTTATGAAGGCCATGTCTTCGATCTGACGGTGGAACTGGACTACGGCGGGGACTATGCCTCCTTCGTACGGGCGGGCGTGGACCTGCGTGCCGAGGATGTGAACCTCGGATATGCATATCTGCGTTCTACCGACGGGGAAGGGCGCGCCCATTTCCGTCTGCCGGCCGGACTGTACCGCATCAGTGCCAGCGACAGGGACGGGGAGGACGTGTTCAACGCCACGACAGACCGATATTCCCTGATTTCTTCGGGACAGAAGCTGGTCCTGAAAATGAAGCACTCCCGCGCGGGAAGCCTGGTGATCAAGGAGATATATTCCGGCGGCTGCCGCAAGGCCCCGGCCGAGGGCAATTACCAGGCCGACCAGTATGTGATAATACACAACAACGACCTTCAGACCCGCTATCTGGACAGTCTCTGCTTCGGCACCCTCCATCCTTACAACGCCACGGCAAGCAATCCTTTCCTGGTCAGGGATGCCGAAGGAAACGACAGGCTGCCCGATTTCGTGCCTATAGCGGACGCGGTGTGGCAGTTCGGCGGGGACGGGCACACTTTCCCTCTGCAACCCGGTGAGGATGCCGTGCTCTGCATACGCGGAGCCATAGACCACGCGGCCAGCTACCCTCTGTCCGTGAACCTGAACAGGAAGGGCTACTTCGTGATGTACGATGCCAATCTTTTCCCGAACAAGGACTACAACCCCGTGCCGGGCTCGGAGATAGAGCAGGACCACATACTCCACTGCCTGACCAAGACCAATCCGAGCATCAACGCCACGATGATCTCCATGGCATCCCCGACCGCCGTGCTCTACAGGGCGAAGGGAGTCACTATGCAGGAGTACATAGCCACAGAGGGGGCCATCGTGCCCATACCCGGATCCACCAACGGCTCGAAGGTGCTCGCCTGCCCTCCGGAATGGGTGCTTGATGCGGTCGAGGTCTTCACCGCCTCCTCCTCTACCAATGTGAAGCGGCTCCTGGACGAGCTGGATGCGGGATATGTATTCCTGTCCGCCGTTTACGACAGCCGGGTAGTGGCCAGGAAACGGGATGAAAAAGCCTCGGAAGAGGCCGGCTACGAGGTCCTTGCGGACAGCAACAACTCTTCGGAGGATTTTGTCGAACTTGAAAAACAGTCATTGCGTGAATAGGAAAGCGACAATAGTCACGGCACTCTTTCTGCTTGCCGCGACCCTGGCGGGAGCCCAGTCTCCCCGCAATCTGTGGCTGGATTCGGATAACCCGGCAGGCATAAGGCAGGACACTGCCGTGGCGAAGTCTGCCTTGGCCGAGCTCTATTCCGGAATGGAGGCGGGCGGCTTCAGGCAGACCTGGGAGGGCTCACTTCCCTGGACGGCCGGGGCGCGTGTCTATTCCCTGGTACATCTCCGGAGAATGTCAATGGAGGGTTCCTTCCATTTCGAGCAGATGGGTGGATCCGACATGTGCGGCTCTATGCTGCTCGACCCTCAGTGGTGGCCGCTGGACGTGCTGGAGTTTACACCCGGGCGCAAGAGTCGTCAGCTCTATGCCTTCACCGGCGCCTTTTCGACCGACCTCACCGGACAGTGGCGCATAGGCGGGGCCCTGAATTTCAGTTCTGCAAATTACACCAAGCGCAAGGACCTGAGATATTCGAATTACTGTCTGGACCTGAGTGTGGCCCCCGGTGCGGTGTGGCACAGGGGAGATCTTTCCCTTGGCCTCAATCTCATCTTCGGGAAGAAATCCGAGACCCCTGTGGCCAAGCAGATAGGCACCAAGGACAGTTTCTACGCCTTCCTGGACAAGGGACTTATGTACGGTAGCTACGAGCTGTGGGACGGCAGCGGCGTGCATCTGGCCGAAGCCGGGGTAAACGGCTTCCCTCTGAGGGAGCTCTCGGCCGGAGCGGGTGTGCAGCTGCAGAAAGGCCGCTTCTATGCCGCTCTGGACTACAGGTATGCCTATGGCCGTGCCGGTGAGAAGCAGCAGATCTGGTTCCGCTTCCCTTCCCACAACGCCAATCTCGACCTGGGCTGGGACATGCTGCGGGCCGGCGCCCTTCACTCCTTCCGCGCCACTGCGTCCTTCCGTCAGCTTGTCAATAGCGAGACCGTGCTAGAACGCTACACCGAAGGCGGGTTAAGCAAGTACCGCGAACTGAGCTCAAGGCCCATACTGGGGCGTCAGCAGGGCACTCTCCGTCTGGACTATGGCTTAGAGGACGGCCGCAACAGCGTAACTGCGGCGCTCGGCTTTTCCGGCGGCGCAGACTATATGAGCCAGCTATATCCATATATACTTGAACGCAGGAGCGCGTCCTGGGAGGCCGAAGCCGCCTATATGCGCAAGCTGGGGCATTTCGGAATCGGCGCCTCCCTCCTCTATGCGGACGGAGCCGTAAGGGACAGCGGCCGCGACGTGAATGCGGACAGCGGAGTCGCCAGCGAGGCTTTCCGTCTCTCCGACTGGGACGCCAGGGCCGTCGAATATATGTCCGCCGCCCGCATCGCTGTCGGACTGCAGGGCAAGTATTCCTTCTGGAAGGGGCTGTTCGTCCGCCTCGACCTTAGTTATATGCGCGCCTTCGGCATTTCGTTGCTGCCGGGTGCGGACCGCTTCAAGGGCGAAATATCTTTCGGATATGAATTCTAAAAATCGAATATATATGAAAAAGACAGCAATCTTTTCGGCCGCCGTCTTGCTGCTGGCCGCCTGCAACAAGGGAAACGAAGTTCTTCCGCCTGCGTCCGTCAGGCTCGAGCCTATAATCACGAGGGCGCTGAGCCTCAATTTCAACTCCGGCGACGAGATAGGAGTGGAGCTGAAGATGGAGGACGACGGCAGCATTTACGCCGCCAACGAAAGGATGAGCTATGACGGCAACTGCTTCAGCGGAGATCTCAAGTGGTATGCCGACGGAGGCCGCAAGTGCCGCGTTACGGCCTGGTATCCTTATTCCGATGCCGGTTTCCCAGAGCGCTTCACGGTTGCGCAGGACCAGAGTGCCGGAACGGAGGCCTCCGATTTCATGCTGGCCGTGGAGAACGGGGTCTATCCGAGCTCCGATGCCGTCCTGGCCAAGTTCCGCCACCAGTTCTCACAGATAAACGTGGTCATCAAGGCGGACTTCGACGTGGCTGTGGGCTCCGTTCAGCTCAAGGGCGTAAACCCGAGCGCGCTTATCACCAGGAACGATGACGGCAGCATAAGCGTAGTTGCCGATCCGGAGGCGGAGGCATGCAATGTGACTGCCGAGGAAATCACCCCAGGCAAGCTCTACAGCGCCGTGCTCGTTCCCCAGGACCTCTCCTCCTTCGGACTTTCGGTCGAAATCAAGAACGGCAGCACCATTCTGTCGGGCATAAGCAACGCTTCCCTCAGGCCGGGCTATGCCTATACCATTACGGCCCAGGTCAGCGCCGATCAGGTCAGCGCCTCCATTTCGGGTGACATACTCGCCTGGGAAGACGGCGGCAACCTGGATGCGGGAGCATACGAAGTGCCCTTCGAGGAATATGAGGGCTATTTCGTCTATGACGGTGTGCGTTACGAGACGGTCAGCATAGGAGGCAGGAAGTGGATGGCTTCCCCTCTTGCCTATATACCGTCCGGCAGTTCGCCTTCCGCGGACCCCTCAAGCGGCAGCATCTTCTATCCATACAGCTCCGACGGCAGCGTATGCACGGCTCTCACCGATGCGGCGTCCATTCGGGAAAAGGGTTATCTCTACACCCCAGAAGCCGCACTCTGCGTGACTCTTGACGACAGCAACTACAGCTCCTTCGAGGCTGTGCAGGGAATATGCCCTAAAGGCTGGCATATACCTACCCGTGCCGAATATTTCGCCCTTTGCGGCTATTCCAACAAGAGCACCGTGCTCGGGGAAAGCGGGGCGCAGACCGACAGGAATGCGCTGATGTGGGACGCCGATGCCGACTACGCCACCGTCGCCAGGTTCAACGAGGCCGGATTCAACTTCGTCTTCAGCGGAATGCTCTACAACGGGGCCTACAACAAGAATCTCATATCCTCATCCAATTCCACGGTCGAGGCTTACTACGGCAATTCGTCGGTGAACTACCTGCTCACTTCCTCGGCTCTGGGAAGTTCGACCAGCTCCGGAGTCGTGAAATACAATATGGCGGTTCTGATGACCACCTTCTCGCTTTCGGCCTACCCTCTCGGCAGGGTCACGATTTCCCAGATGCCGCACAATTCAGGTGCCGCAGCGCTCAGGTGCGTGAAGGACGAGTAGTTCAGACCTTGAGGAAAATCTTCTGGCGGTAGCAGAACCAGCATATCAGCCAGCACAGGAGGAAACTGCCTGTCGTCAGGATGAGCGATCCCACTTCGGGTGGGCAGTGCGAGGCCAGGCCGCCGAGGAAAAACCTGTCGGTGTAGCCCAGGTCTATCACCCTTTTTGCGAAATAGATGGTGATGGAGTTCATTCCCACCACCCTGAAAGGCAGGGTCCATCCCTTCCATCCCTTCACGTCGATCACCCAGTAGAACACGGCCATGCAGGCCAGCGAATAGGCACCTGCGACGAGGACGAAGCTGCTGGACCAGATCTTCTTGATTATTGGGAAGTCAAGGCTCCAGAGCAGTCCGGCTCCAAGCATAAGGGCTGCAGCTCCGAGCATTATGAGAGTCTTCTTATTGCCGGAAATCTTCTCCTCCGGCAGTTTCAGCAGTTCTCCCGTGAACATTCCCAGCATCGCGGTGACCGTGGCTGGGATGATGCTGAGCATTCCCTCCGGGTCGAATATGCCATTGTAGAGCCGTCCGGGCATCACCATCCTGTCCACGAATCCGACCAGGCAGCCTTCCATAGAGAAGGGGTCGCTGCCGGGAAAGTCCGGCGCAGGGACGAAGCGCAGGAGCAGCCAGTAGCCCAGCAGCAGGCAGCAGGCGATGACGGCGCGAACGGAGCTCCTGAAGTTTATGAAAAGCAGGGCCGCAAGCATCCAGGCCATTCCGATGTGCTGGAGCACGCCCTGCCAGCGCAGATTCGCGAAGTCGAAATTCAGCAGGCCGTTGTACACTATGCCCAGGAAGACCAGCATAGCCCCGCGGTAGAAGATCTTGCCGTAGATGCGCCCGCGGGAGAAGCCCCTTTCCTTCTGTTTGGACAGGGAGAAGGGATAGCTGACTCCGGCTATGAAAAGGAAGAGGGGAAAAATCGTGTCGTGGTGACGCAGTCCCTCCCAGTCCACGTGGCTCATCTGGGTGGCGAGCCAGGAATCTTCCCCTCCGGGGAAAAGTCCGCAGATTTTGCTTATTATGGCGGCAAGTCCGAGTATGAACATCATATCCAGACCTCTCAGCGTGTCGAGGGACATAAGTCTGTCTTTGTTTTCCATAAGGTATAGCTTTTGTGCAAAGATAAAAATTCCTAAATTTGCGCGGATAACATCATATTCTGAAATATGAGCCTGGCAGCCTTCGGATTCCTTCACATGACAATAGCGGACCTGCTCGACATCTTTCTGATGGCGCTGGTTATCTATGTCATTTTCCGATGGATAAGGGGCTCCTCGGCAATGAGCATCTTCCTGGTGGTGGTTTCCCTCTATGTGGTGAGGGTGGTGGCCTCCGCCCTTGGGATGAAGATGATAACCACAATGATGGAGACCGTGCTGGACGTAGGCCTGCTGGCCCTCGTGGTGCTTTTCCAACCCGAGATACGCCGTTTTCTCATTACCCTGGGCAACCGCTACAAGGGCAACCGCTTCATAGCCGGGCTGCTTTCACGGGGAAGTGGAAAGAAACTGTCCAGCGAGACTGTCAATGAGGTGTCCGAGGCCATACGCTCCATGTCGGAGTCCAGGACCGGAGCCCTCATCGTGATTCCAAACGAAATACCGCTTTACGACATAATGGCCACTGGGGACAAGGTTGACGCCCGGGTCAGCAGGAGGCTGATAATGAACATATTCTTCAAGAATTCGCCCCTGCACGACGGTGCCATGATCATCGAAGGCGGCAGGATAGCGGCGGCCAGGTGCACCCTTCCGATTACGGAGAAAATGGACCTGCCGGCCAGCTATGGAATGAGACACAAGGCGGCGATAGGTGTATCGGAACAGACGGATGCGGATGTCCTGGTGGTTTCCGAGGAGACCGGTGCTGTGAGCTATGTGAGGTCCGGGGTCGTAAAGCCCATTGCTAACATCAACGAATTGAAACTTATTCTGGATGAATCCTTCTCAGATAAATCTGAAGCTTGAGCAGAAACTGGGCTTTGACAGGGTCAGGGCCGCCATATCGGACAACTGTTCCACCTCTTATGCCGTGGACAGGGTGGCCGGGGAACAGTTCTGCACCGATGCGTCCGAAATCAGACGCCGTCTGCTTCTCTGTGACGAGATGAAGCTGATTGTGATGTTCGAGGAAAGCTTCCCTTCTTCCGGTTACATAGACTGTCTTGACTTCCTCCTGCCCCTCTCCCACGAGGGGACGGGCATAGACCTGCTGGCGCTGCGCAAGCTCAGGACCATGCTCGATACCCTGCGCAAGATAGCTCTGTTTTTCAACTCGGTCAAAGACGGGGTTTACCCGAACCTGAAGCGTATGGCTTCGGCAGTGGCATCCTTCCCTGAGGTGAGCCGGCGCATCGACCTGCTGATGGACCGCTACGGAAACATCAGGGACGGCGCCTCCGATATCCTTTACGACATACGCAAGTCGCTGCGCGAAAAGGAAGGGGCTATGTCCCGCCGTGCCGCCGCCGTGCTTCGCCGCGCCCAGGAGGAGGGCCTCGCCGAGCCGGATGCCTCCGTGACCGTGCGTGACGGCAAGATGCTCATCCCCGTGCCGGTGTCGTCGAAACGCAAGCTGTCCGGCTTCATATATGACGAATCCGCATCCGGCAAGACGGCCTTCATAGAGCCGGCCGAGCTGGTAGAGCTGGAAAACGAGATAAAGGACCTGCAGTTTGCCGAACAGAGGGAAATAGTGCGCCTGCTCTACGAATTCGCGAATTTCGTAAGACCGTATATACCCGAGCTGTCCGACGCCGCCCGCTTCACAGGGGAAATAGACTTCCTTATGGCCAAGGCCAGATATGCCCTGGACATCATCGCGGGTATGCCGCTCATTTCCGAGGAAGGTTGCGTCATACTGCGCAAGGCGCGGCATCCGTTGCTGGAGAAGGCGCTGCGGCGCGAAGGACGAAAGATAGTGCCGCTGAGCGTCAGTCTGAGCCCGCAGAAGCATATACTCCTCATCTCGGGTCCGAATGCCGGCGGAAAGTCGGTCTGCCTGAAAACGGTGGGGCTGCTGCAGTATATGTTCCAGTGGGGAATGCTCATCCCGACTTCGGAGACTTCGGAACTGAGGATATTCAGGCGTATAATGGTCGATATAGGCGACGACCAGTCCCTGGACAACGACCTCAGCACCTACAGTTCCTTCCTCGTGAACATGAAGGATATGATGGCGCAGGCCGATTCCGACACCCTGGTGCTCATAGACGAATTCGGAAGCGGCACCGAGCCGGCGGCTGGAGGCGCCATTGCGGAGGCACTGCTTGCGGAACTGGACCGGAGGGGCTGCTACGGAGTCATCACCACCCATTATACCAACCTCAAGCTCTATGCATCCGGGGACAACGGGGTCGTGAACGGCGCAATGATGTTCGACGCGGCGAAGATAGCCCCTATGTTCTCTCTGGAGATGGGTCTGCCGGGCAATTCCTTCGCCTTCGAGCTGGCCAGGAAGATGGGCCTCCCGGAGAGCATCATCAAGGATGCCGAGGAAAGGGCGGGAGAGGAGTTCGTGGGAATAGAACGCAACCTCCGCAAGATAGCCCGCAACCGCAAGGCACTGGACGAGAAGCTGGAACGCATCAGACATACGGACCGCACCCTGGAGAGCATCACCGACCGCTACCAGAAAGAGCTCCAGGACATACAGAAGCAGAAAAAAGAGATACTCGACGCGGCCCGCAAGGAGGCCCAGGAGCTAATAGCCGGAGCCAACCGCCAGGTCGAGAACACCATACGCACCATACGCGAGAGCCAGGCCGAGAAGGAATCGACAAAGGAGGCCCGCAAGGAGCTGCAGGGCTTCATGGGCCTGCTTGCGGCGCGCAAGGAGCAGGAACAGAAAGAGAAAGACGAATATATAGAGAAAAAGATACGTCAGCTGGATGCCCGCCGCGAAAGGCAGCGTCAGCGCAGCGAGAAGAAGGCGGACCGGATGCAGCAGGCCGAGCAGCAGCGCGAGATAGAGGAGAAGGCCAGGATGGACGCCTTCCGCAACGCGCCTCTGAAAGTCGGCGAAAAAGTGCGTGTCAAGAGCAACGGTATGGTAGGGGAGGTGATAAGGGTTTCGGAGAAGGCCGTGCAGGTAACCATAGGCAACATAGTCAGCAAGCTTCCGTCAGACAAGCTGGAACGTATCAGCTCCAATGAGTTCAAGACAGCCGTAAAGGCCGAGACCAGGAACGTGAGCAAGCTGAAGATAGACTCTTCGGTGAGCGAGCGCAAGCTCAATTTCAAGACCGAACTGGATGTGCGCGGTGAGCGGGTAAGCGACGCCCTGGACCAGGTCACCCGCTTCATCGACGACGCCCTGATGCTTGCGGTACCTTCCGTGAGAATCATACACGGCAAAGGGACGGGGGCCCTCAGGGAGGAGATCCAGCGCTATCTGCGCACGGTGCCCGGCGTGCTTTCGGTCAGTGACGAGCATATACAGTTCGGCGGCACCGGAGTAACCATAGTCAATTTCGACTGATATGGAAAAGAATGGCAGCAGACAGCAGACCGGACGCATAGGAGAGGAGGCGGTATGCCGCTATCTGGAAGCCCGGGGGCACCGCATACTGGGGCGCAACTGCCGTCAGGGCCATCTGGAACTGGACATAATCAGCCAGGACCTCGACGGGGTCCATTTCGTGGAGGTCAAGACCCGCCGCCCGCCCCTTCAGGCCGATCCTCAGGAATGTGTGACTTTTCCAAAGCAGAGGAGGCTTGTGAAAGCTGCGCTGGCATATCTTTCGAAGCAGAAAGACCCGCACGTCAGGGACTGCGAATGCCATTTCGACGTGGCGGCGGTGGTCATTGACGGCGAAAGGACGGATATACAATATTATCCCGAGGCATTCATACCTATATATTATTGAATATGATCGACAGACATTGCTATTGCGTGATAATGGCCGGCGGCACCGGTTCGAAGCTGTGGCCGGTCAGCCGCGCCGCCCTTCCCAAGCAGTTCATCGAGCAGGAGGGAACGGGGCTCACCTTCTACCGACACACCTTCAACCGTTGCTGCAGCGTGGTGCTGCCCGAGAATGTGATAGTCGTGACCACTGAGCGCTACAGGGAGCTGGTGCTTGAACAGACCCCGGAGCTGCGCCCGGAGAACCTGCTGGTGGAGCCATACATACGCAATACGGCGCCTTGCGTGGCCTATGCCGCCTACACCCTGCTCAAGAGGGACCCGGAAGCGGTTTTCGCCGTGCTTCCTTCAGACAATATAATAAAGAACGGCTCCGCCTTCAGGGCGGACATACTCAGCGCGATGGCCTTTGTGAGCGCCAACGACGCCCTGGTCACGATGGGAGTGGTGCCTACCCGTCCCGATCCTAACTACGGCTACATACAGGCGGCCGGAGGCAGGGATGCCTACCGCAGGGGCGAACCGTTGAGGGTCAAGACCTTCACCGAGAAGCCGGACGTGGAGATAGCCCGAGTGTTCATGGCCAGCGGGGAGTTCCTCTGGAATTCGGGCATATTCGTATGGCGGGCCTCGGTGCTGCGCGACGAACTTGCCGAGCACATGCCTGAGCTGACCGCCTGGTTCGGGGGATGGGAGGATGCTCTGGGGACCCCGAACGAGGGCGAGTTCCTGCAGAGGGCCTATTCGGGAATACAGAAGTCCTCCATAGACCTCGGGATAATGGAGTCCACCTCCAAAGCCTGGGTCTATCCGGCCGACTTCGACTGGGCCGACATAGGCTCCTGGGATTCCCTTTACAATGTGATACCGGAAAAAGATACCGACGGGAACCGTTCGAATTCCCATCATACGGACCTTCAGAACTGCTCCAACAACCTGGTGATCACCACCGACGGAAAGAAGCTGGTGGCCGTCAAGGGCCTGGACAACTTCCTGGTGGTGGACACGGAAGACGTGCTTATGATCTGCCCGAGGAACGAGGAGGACGTGAACGACCTTTTCTCGGACGTGGCCATGCCGGGACTGGAGAGTTTCCGTTGAGTGCGTAGCCGAAAATTTCACTCAAGTTATTGAAAATTAAATATTTTGTCGTATATTTGCACTCATTTTTGGAAAACGCAACAATCAAAATACCTAAAATAATGAGCAAGAATAAGTT
>QXGG01055864.1_pt1 | contig 10534 bp, 9 predicted proteins | sample 1982491 | NCBI WGS metagenome assembly QXGG01 (sample SAMN09924614, study PRJNA488089) | Wastewater metagenome, whole genome shotgun sequencing project. | isolation source: South African research farm wastewater | place: South Africa: Irene, Agricultural Research Council, Animal Production Institute... | reverse complement strand
GCCTACACCATGACGCTGGCGGCCCGCCTGGCTTTGCAAACGGGCGCCCAAGTGGTCCTGATCTGGGGTGAACGGCTGCCCTGGGGGCGCGGCTACCGCTTGCACACCCAGGCGCTGGGCCACGATTTGTCGCCCGATCTGGAAACAGCGGTGGTGCAGATCAACCAGGCCATGGAGAAGATGATCCTGGCATGTCCGCAGCAGTATTTGTGGGGCTATGCCCGCTACAAATCCCCTCGCAAGGAGGTGTGATGCACCCTGTCGTTTTGATCATGCGGCTGCTGACCCCTTGGCCTTTGGCCTGGCTTCGCGGCTTGGGCTGGGGGCTGGGTCATGTGTTGTTCGCTTTGGCAAAGTCCAGGCGGCGCACGGTGCAGGTCAATCTGCGTTTGTGTTTTCCGCAGCTGTCGGACCACCAGCGCTGGCACATGGCCAGGCGACATTTTGTGCGGGTGGCGCAGTCTTTGCTGGACAGGTCCTGGCTTTGGCATGGCAGCGAGGCCCAGTTGCGCAGGCGTCTTCAGGTGCAAGGCGAGCTGGCGCCTTTGGCCGGAGAATCGCCGGTGGTGATTTTGGCGCCGCACTTTGTGGGCCTGGATGCGGGGGGGATTGCCTTGTCGGTGCTCGGCCACATTCCCATGGCGAGCATTTACGTGCGCCAACGCAATGCGGCTCTGGACGAATGGGTGCGCCAGGGTCGCAGCCGTTCGGGCAAGACCCGGCTGTATTTCAGGCACCAGGGGGTCAAGCAGATCGTGGCGGGCCTGCGGCAGGGGGACAAGCTGTATTTGCTGCCCGACATGGACTTCGGACGGGAGGAGTCCTTGTTCGTGCCCTTTTATGGGGTTCAGGCCGCCACCGTGCCGTCTTTGTCACGCTTTGCACGTTTGGGTCGCGCCCAGGTGCTGACCGTGGCCACCCGGATGACCGGGCAGGGTTACACCGTGGAGGTGGGGACACTTTGGGCCGATTTTCCGACGGACAAGGTGGAGGCTGACACGGCCCGCATGAACCAGGCGCTTGAGGCCTTGATCGACACCATGCCCGAGCAGTATTACTGGGTGCACAAGCGCTTCAAGACACGGCCCGAGGGTGAGCCGGGGGTTTACTGAGCCGGTGGCTTGAGAAAGCTTGTGATTTCGGCCATCACGCGTGCCGGTTGCTCGTGCACCACCCAGTGCGTGGCCTGTTCAATGGGCACCAGCTTCATCGTGGTGACGTGCGCGTCCAGACCTTCGGTCAGGCAAGGCAGCAGGGCCACGTCGTCCTGGGCCCAGAGCACCAGCGTGGGCACCTCGATGCGCAACGCCTCGGGCGGGATCTGCACTGCACTGGCGCCCGGGTCGGTGGCAGTGGCCGGTCGCAGGGGCGATGCGCGGTAGTAGTTGAGCCCGCCTTGCAGGCCGTGTTGCCAGACCTCGCGGTATTGCGCCTTCACGGCGGGTGTGAGCCAGTGCGCCGGGGCTTTGGCGGTTTGCGCGGTGAGCGATTGCAGCGAGCGGTCCTGGCCCGTCAAAAAACCGAACAGGCGCTCAAAATCGTTGGCCGCCAATTGCGCGGCCGCATCGGGCTGCACCAGAAAATTCATGTAGGCACTGGCCGCTTGCTGCGCCGGGTCGTGTTGCAAGGCCCGCAGGAAGGGGCCGGGGTGGGGCGAGTTGACGATGACCAGCTGGCGCAGCTGCTCCGAGTGCTGGTTGGCCAGGCTCCAGGCCACGGCACCGCCCCAGTCGTGGGCGATCAGGGCGGCCAGCGGGGCTGGGCCTGATTCGAGTGCGATCAGGGCCACGATGTCCTGCACCAGGTGTTTGGCACGGTAGGCCTTCACGTCTTCCGGGGCGCTGGAGCGTTCGTAGCCGCGCAGGTTGGGGGCCACACAGCGGTAGCCGCCGTTTTCGGGTTTCGAGAAGTGCAGCAAAAGAGGGTCCCAGACCCAGGCCCCTTCGGGGAAGCCGTGCAAAAACAGCAGCACCGGGCGTCCGGGCTCGCCGCAGGCGCGGCAACTCAAGGTGATGCCGTGGGGCAGGGCTTGCTGCCAGGTCTGGATGTCGGGATGCACGGCGGATCACTCCTTGAGGGGCGGTGGGCCGTGACTGTGTTCAGCGCAGGCTCACTCGTCCAGGGCTTCGGGTTCTTCTTCGGGTGGCTCGGCGGCAGGGGCTGCAGACGCTGCAGCGCCCGCAGGGTGTGCCCAGTCCCACAGCAGTTGGGCCACTTCGTCCACTCCCTGCTTTTTCAGGGCCGAAAAGAGTTTGACCTCGCCACCCCCGGCTTGCAGTCGCGCAATCGACAAGGCCTTGGCCTGTTCCGATCGGGTGAGCTTGTCGGCCTTGGTCAGGATGATCAAAAACTTCAGGCCCTGCTCCACCCGGGGGCGGATCACTTCCAGCAGGATGTCGTCCAGCTCGGTCAGGCCGTGGCGCGGGTCGCACATCATGACGATGCCGGTCAGGTTCTCGCGGCTGACCAAATAGTTGGCCATCACTTGCTGCCAGCGCAGTTTGTCCATCTTGGCCACAGCGGCGTAGCCGTAGCCGGGCAGGTCGGCCAGCACCGCGTCGGTGACGCCCTGCTTGCCCAGGGCAAACAAATTGATGTGCTGGGTGCGGCCGGGTTTTTTGGAGGCAAAGGCCAGTTGTTTCTTCTGCGTCAGGGTGTTGATGCAGGTGGACTTGCCCGCATTGGAGCGGCCCACAAAAGCGATTTCGGGGGTGTCCATCGCGGGCAGGTGGTGCAGCTGCGCGGCGGTGGTCAAAAAGCGGGCCGTGTGCATCCAGCCCATGGGGGTCACGGCGGGGGCAGCCTGAGCGGGGGCTTGAGGCTTGGGGGCCGAAGGGGAAGCGGGCGAATGGGCGGTCATAAATCGGGGTGGCCTTTGGGCGTCAGGAAACTGACGCAGGACGCATTGTAGAATCACCGGGTTTTGCGCCAACTCTTGGATCACGCCATGAAGTCGATTAATTCTTTCCTGATCTCCGCCCTGTCGGCCGCTTTGGTGGCCGGCTCTGCCCTGGCTGCAGGCCCTGCGCCCCAAGCCGCCAAGCCCGACCTGGCCAAAGGCGAGGCCATTTACACGCAAGCCTGTGTGGCCTGCCATGCTGCTGACGGCAATTCCGGCACCCCGGTCAACCCCAAGCTGGCCCAGCAGCACCCCGAGTATTTGCTCAAACAGCTGCAAGAATTCAAATCCGGCAAGCGTGCCAACGCCGTGATGAGCGGCATGGTGGCCGCCCTGAGCGACGACGACATGCGCAACATCTCTTACTGGCTGGCTTCCAAGCAAGCCAAGCCTGGCTTTGCCAAGGACAAGGACACCGTGGCCTGGGGTGAGCGCATTTACCGCGGTGGCATTCCCGATCGTCAGATCGCCGCGTGCGCCAGCTGCCACTCCCCCAACGGTGCGGGCATGCCTTCGCAATACCCCCGTTTGTCGGGTCAGCACGCCGAGTACACGGCTGCCCAGTTGGTGTCTTTCCGCGAAGGTGTCCGCAAGAACAACCTGCAAATGACACAGGTCGCTGCCAAGATGAACGACCGCGAAATCAAGGCCGTGGCCGACTACATCGCCGGTCTGCGTTGAGTCCGGCGGCAGGCCTGCCGTCCGCTTGCCCCGCTCGCTTCAGGGGGTTTTAAGCACCAGGCCTGTAGGCTGCGGCACAATCCAGTGCCCGGCCAGCACAAGATACCCAAGGCCGGTTTTCCGGCCTTGTTTGTTTCTGGCGGGCACTGCCCCGCTTTTTGTTTGTCCGCTTCTTTCTGACCACCCCATGACGACTGTTGCTTCCAGCCCAGAATCCGAGCGCGGCGCGCCCCGCGGGCAGGCGGTGATGGAGTTGCTGTCGTCGATGCGGTTTGCGATTTCCCTGCTGACCATCATCTGCATCGCCTCGGTGATCGGCACTGTGCTCAAGCAAAACGAGCCGGTCAACAATTACATCAACCAGTTCGGACCGTTCTGGGCCGAGGTGTTTTCGACCCTCAAACTCAATGCGGTGTACAGCGCCTGGTGGTTCCTGCTGATCCTGGCGTTTTTGGTGGTCAGCACCAGCTTGTGCATTGCGCGCAACACGCCCAAGATCTTGTCGGACCTGAAAACCTACAAGGAAAATATCCGCGAGCAAAGCCTCAAGGCCTTCCACAACAAGGCCGAAGGTCATCTGGCCGAGGCGCCTGAGGCGGCCGCGAAGCGCCTGGGTCAGTTGCTGGCCACGGGCGGCTGGAAGGTGCGTTTGCAGTCGCGCGACACCGCCGCGGGCCAGGGCTGGATGTTGGCCGCCAAGACAGGCGCGGCCAACAAGCTGGGGTACATCGCTGCGCACTCGGCGATTGTGCTGGTCTGTGTGGGGGGCCTGCTCGATGGCGACCTGATGGTGCGCGCCCAGATGTGGTTTGGCGGCAAGGCGATCTACAACGGCGGCGGCATGATTGCCGATGTGCCCGAACAACACCGTTTGTCCGAGCGCAACCCGGCCTTTCGGGGCAACCTGATGGTGGCCGAAGGCACGGCATCCGGCACGGCCATCCTGAACCAGTCCAACGGCATCTTGCTGCAGGAGTTGCCCTTTGTCATCGAGCTGAAAAAATTCATCGTCGAGTACTACTCGACCGGCATGCCCAAGCTGTTTGCCAGCGACATCGTCATCCACGACAAGGCCACGGGCGAGAAAAAAGAAGCCCGCGTGGAAGTGAACCACCCGGCCAATTTCAAGGGCATCGAGATTTACCAGTCGAGTTTTGACGACGGTGGCTCGAGCGTCCAGCTCCAGGCCGTGCCCATGTCGGCGGCAACGCAGGCGTTTGTGGTGGACGGCACGGTGGGTGGCAGCACCGAGCTGACCAACGGGCCCGACAAGATGACCCTCGAGTTCACCGGCTTGCGCGTCATCAACGTGGAGAACATGTCGGGCGGCGAAGGCCCCAGCGGCCAGGGCGTGGATGTGCGCAAGGTGGACTTGGGCAGTGCGATTGACCAACGCCTGGGCGCAGGCCACAAGACCACCAAAACCAAAGAGCTGCGCAATGTGGGCCCCAGCGTGAGCTACAAGCTGCGCGATGCGGCCGGACAGGCGCGCGAATACAACAACTACATGCTGCCTGTCGATGCGGGCGATGGCGTGCCTGTGTTCTTGCTGGGCATGCGCGAGACCCCCAGCGAGCCTTACCGTTACCTGCGCCCACCGGCCGATGAAAATGGTGAGTTGACGGGCTTTGTCCGCTTGCGTGCAGCGCTGGACACACCCGCTTTGCGCGAGCGCGCCGTGCAGCGCTATGCGCGCAAGGCGGTCGATCCGGCACGCCCCGAACTGACCCAGCAACTGGCCGATTCGGCGGCCCGGGCGCTGGGGTTGTTTGCAGGACTGGAGTCGGTCAAGGACAAACAAGTGGCGGGCCTGCAGGCGCTGGCCGATTTTCTGGAAGCCAACGTGCCCGAAACAGAGCGTCCGCGCGCGGGTGAGATGTTTGTGCGCATACTCAATGGGGCCTTGCTGGAACTGGACGCGGTGGCGCGTGAGCAAGCCGGTGTCAAGCCCATGCCGCAGGACAAGCAGCCGGGCTTCATGTCGCAAGCCTTGCTGGCTTTGAGCGATGCGCCGTTCTACCCCGCACCCATGACGTTCTTGCTCAAGGACTTCAGGCAGGTGCAGGCCAGCGTGTTCCAGGTGGCCAGAGCCCCGGGCCAGAATGTGGTTTATCTGGGCTGCTTGTTCCTCATCCTGGGTGTTTTTGCGATGCTCTACGTGCGTGAGCGCCGTCTGTGGGTGTGGCTCTCGCCGCAAGCGGATGGCAGCAGCGTCACGATGGCCTTGTCGTCCAACCGCAAGACGATGGATGTCGACCGAGAATTTGATCAACTGAGCGCCCGTTTGCTGGGCCGCGCCGAGAACGCCAAATGACGACAATGACTTTGAATCCGGGTTATTTTTCAAGCCGCAGTGTGGTGGACTGGGGCTTTGCCCTGTTGGCCTTGCTGGGCACCGTGTTTGCGTTTGCCCGCTACCAGCAGGCGATGGATGTGTACGAGCAGGCGATTTTGGTGGGCAGCTTGCCTGCTGTGGTCTGGCTGGCCTGGTTCTGGCGTCCTTTGCGCACGCTGATGCTGGTGGTGTCGGGGCTGTCCTTGCTGGCCATCTTTTTGTACCAGGGTGATCTGGCGCGCTCGGAGCAGGTGTTTTTGCTCAAGTATTTCCTCTCCAGCCAGTCCGCCATCTTGTGGATGAGCATGGTGTTTTTCATCAGCACCGCTTTTTACTGGTTGGGCATGTTCGTGCGCGGACAGGGCGATGCGATGGAGTCTCTGGGTTCGCGCATGGCCTGGGTCGGCGTGGGGCTGGCCCTGATCGGCACGTTGGTGCGCTGGTACGAGAGCCACCAGATTGGCCCGGACATCGGCCACATCCCGGTCAGCAATCTGTACGAAGTCTTCGTCATGTTCTGCTGGATGACCGCCGTGTTTTACCTGTACTACGAAGCGCAGTACAAAACCCGTGCGCTGGGCGCTTTTGTGATGCTGGTGGTCAGTGCGGCGGTGGGTTTTTTGCTGTGGTACACCTTGGTGCGTGAGGCGCACGAAATCCAGCCTTTGGTCCCCGCTTTGAAGAGCTGGTGGATGAAGCTGCATGTGCCCGCCAACTTCATTGGTTATGGCACCTTTGCCCTGGCGGCCATGGTGGCGTTTGCCTACCTGATCAAGCAGCAGGCCACGGAAACCCGTTGGTACAAGCTGGCCCCCTTGTGGTTGCTGGGCATTGTGTTGTGCTTCGAACCCGTGGTGTTTCGCAAGTCGCCCACCGAGGGCGGCAGCAACTACTGGATGGTGTATTTCGGTCTTTCAGCGCTGATCGTGGCGGGCATTCTGGGCGCTCGCCGCCGCATCGCAGCGCGTTTGCCCTCTTTTGAAATCCTGGACGATGTGATGTACAAGTCGATCGCGGTGGGCTTTGCCTTCTTCACCATCGCCACGGTGCTGGGGGCTTTGTGGGCGGCCGAGGCCTGGGGTGGCTACTGGAGCTGGGACCCGAAAGAAACCTGGGCTTTGATCGTCTGGCTCAACTACGCCGCATGGCTGCACATGCGCCTGATGAAAGGCCTGCGCGGCACGGTGGCCGCCTGGTGGGCGCTGATGGGCTTGGCGGTGACGACCTTTGCGTTCCTGGGGGTCAACATGTTCCTGAGCGGCCTGCACAGCTACGGCACGCTTTGACCGGCAGCCCTGCCTCATTGCCCAGAGGCTGAACCCCTGGACTGGGCGTAGACTTTGAAGCCTTTTTCAAGCGCATCCAGCAATTGCCGCGTGTCAAAAGGCTTGGTCAGGAAAGCGACGGCGTCCGAGCGCTTGGCCGCCTGGGTCTCGTAGGGCAAGCTTTCGCCGCTCATGAAGATCACAGGAATGTCATCGCCTGTTTCTTTCAAGCGCATTTGCAGTTCGATGCCAGACATCTCGGGCATGCGCACATCCAGCAGCATCACCCTTGGGCCGCTGGAGCGTTCGGCCTTCAAGTAGGCATGACCACCCGCGTGGGCCCGGGCTTTGAAACCGTGTACGGGCAGAACCATCAACATCATGCGTCGGACATCCTCGTCATCGTCAACGACTTCAATGAGAGCAGGAGTGGTCATAAAGCACCAAAGAACTAAAACTCAATTTTAGCGAAACAAAAAATCAATTTTTCTTGATTTTTTGAACTTGTAAGCTTTGTCAAAGATTCTTGTCGTCGATCCGGCCCGCGAATTTGAATGGACAGATCAGGGCTTTTGGCGTGCTGGAGCTGCGCAGCAAGACGAGCGCGTTCAAAATCCAGATTTGCTGTCACTTTACAGGACAAATCCATGATCATCACGTCCAACGATTCCGGTTTTCAGCATCCCGCTTCGAGCGAGATCACGCCTGCCCAGGTGTACCGCTCACGCCGCGACATCGTTCGCAGCATGGCTGCCGGTTCGGCAGGCCTGGTACTGGCAAGCTGGGGCATGCGCGATGCCCGTGCACAAATGCAGCGTCCAGGCCAGTTGGCCAGTCTGCCGGGGGGCAAGTCGGGTGTCTCCGGAGCCACCACGATGGAAAAGCCCACGTCTTACAAAGACGCCAGCACTTACAACAACTTTTACGAGTTTGGCACCGACAAATCCGACCCGGCCAAGCGCGCCCACACGCTGGTGACGGACCCTTGGAGTGTGGAAATCGAAGGCTTGGTCAAAAAACCCGGGCGTGTGAATCTGGAAAACATCATGAAGTGGGGGGCCATGGAGGAGCGCATTTACCGCCTGCGCTGCGTGGAGGGCTGGTCCATGGTGATCCCCTGGGTTGGGTATTCATTGGCCGAGCTGATCCGGCGTGTGGAGCCCTTGCCAGGGGCCAAGTTTGTGGAGTTTGTGACCCAGGCCGATCCCAAGACCATGCCGGGTTTGCGCTCGGGTGTGCTGGACTGGCCTTATGTGGAAGGTTTGCGCATGGACGAAGCCATGCACCCGCTGACCCTGCTCGCCTTTGGCATGTATGGCGAGGTGATACCCAAGCAAAACGGCGCACCTTTGCGTTTGGTCGTGCCCTGGAAATACGGCTTCAAGAGCGGCAAAAGCCTGGTCAAAATCCGCTTTGTCGACAAGCAGCCGGTGTCCTCCTGGGAAAAAGCGGCGCCTCAGGAATATGGCTTTTATTCCAATGTGAACCCCTTGGTGGACCATCCCCGCTGGAGCCAGGCCACCGAGCGCCGCATTGGTGAAGACGGTTTGTTGGCCAAGAAGCGCAAAACGCTGATGTTCAACGGTTATGAAGCGCAGGTGGGTCAGCTTTACGCAGGCATGGATCTGAAGAAGTTCTTCTGATGCGCGCCTTGCTGCGTCACCCGGGCAGCTGGTGGGCGCTGTTGTGGGCAGGCCTGTTGCCCCTGGCCTGGCTGGTCATGCAAACCCTGCAAGACCAGTTGGGCGCCAATCCGGCCGAAACCCTGATCCGCGCCACCGGTGACTGGACACTGCGCGGACTGTGCGTGACCCTGGCGGTGACGCCCTTGCGCACCCTGCTGGCCTTGCCCGAGCTGGCCCGTTTTCGCCGCCTGCTGGGCTTGTTGACCTTTGGCTACGCCTGTTTGCACCTGCTGTGCTACGCGTGGTTTGACATGGGTTTTGAATGGGCCGACATCGTCCAAGACATGGCCAAACGGCCGTTCATTCTGGTGGGTTTTTCGGCCTTTTTGTTGTTGCTGGCTTTGGCGGCGACTTCGTTCAACCGGGCCATGCGCTGGCTGGGCGGCAGGCGTTGGCAGGCGCTGCACCGGGCGGTGTATGCGGTGGCGGTGCTGGCCATCCTGCATTTTTGGTGGATGCGTGCGGGCAAGCAGAACTTTGATGAGGTGTTGCTGTACGCGGCCCTACTTGCCGTGTTGCTGGGCTGGCGGGTGTTCAGGGGCTTGCGGGCCCGCCGAGCTGGATAGGCAGGGGTGGCTGCCCGTCCAGGCTGGCCGTGTTCAGCCGACCAGCTGCTCCAGTGCAAAGGTGTCGAAGGCCGATTCGCGCTGGCGGATCAGGTGGGCCTTGGTGCCATCGATCAGGACTTCGGCGGCGCGGCCGCGGGTGTTGTAGTTGCTGGCCATGCTCATGCAGTAGGCCCCTGCCGAGAGGACCGCGAGCACATCACCGGCTTGCACCACCAGCTGCCGGTCGCGGCCGATCCAGTCGCCACTTTCGCACACTGGACCGACGATGTCGTAGGCCACGCTTGCACCGCTGCGTGGGCTCACGGGCACGATCTGGTGAAACGCCTGGTACATGGCCGGGCGTGGCAGGTCATTCATGGCGGCATCCACGATGCAGAATTTCTTTTGCTCGCCGGGCTTCAGGTACAGCACCTCGGTCAGGCACACGCCCGCGTTGCCCACCAACGAGCGGCCGGGCTCGATCATGAGCTGGCGCTGGCCGTAGCCGCGCGCATCGAGCTTGGCCAGCAGTTGTGCCCACAGCGCGTCGGCCTCGGGCGGGGTGTCGCCGTTGTAGTTGATGCCCAGGCCACCGCCAAAGTCGATGTGGTGGATGGCGATGCCTGCGGCTTCGATGTCGGCCACCAGGTCCAGCACCCGGTCCATGGCGTCCAGATAGGGCGTGGTTTCGGTGATTTGCGAGCCGATGTGGCAGTCGATGCCCACCACGTTCAGGCCTGACAAGCTGGCGGCGTGGCGGTAGGCGCGCAGGGCATCCTCGTGGGCAATGCCGAATTTGTTGCCTTTGAGGCCGGTCGAAATATAGGGATGGGTTTTGGGGTCCACATTGGGGTTCACGCGCAGGCTGACCGGGGCCTGTTTGCCCAGGCTGACCGCCACGTCATGGAGCACGTTCAATTCGGCTTCACTTTCGACGTTGAAGCAGCCGATGCCCACCTGCAGGGCTTGCTTCATTTCGGCGCGTGTTTTGCCCACGCCCGAAAAAATCACCTTGGCCGGATCACCACCGGCGGCCAGCACGCGGGCCAGCTCGCCGCCTGAAACGATGTCAAAGCCGCAACCGGCGTCGGCAAAAACCTGCAGGATGGCCAGGCTGGAGT
>QXGG01229708.1_pt1 | contig 10535 bp, 5 predicted proteins | sample 1982491 | NCBI WGS metagenome assembly QXGG01 (sample SAMN09924614, study PRJNA488089) | Wastewater metagenome, whole genome shotgun sequencing project. | isolation source: South African research farm wastewater | place: South Africa: Irene, Agricultural Research Council, Animal Production Institute... | reverse complement strand
GGACAGCATCGCGTGGCGATCGAGCTTCCTGGCGGCGCTCATCGAGCGCGATCTCCCCTTCTACCAGAGCCGGCTTCCCGCTCCGACAGTCTGGCGCCTCTGGACCATGCTCGCGCATCACCATGGCCAGGTGGTGAACCACGCCTCGGTGTCCGGCAGCCTGGGCATCAGCGTCCCGACGCTCCGAAATCACATGGACCTCCTTGAGGGGCTCCTGGTCACCCGCCAGCTTCGGCCGTGGTTCGAGAACATCGCCAAGCGGCAGGTGAAGTCGCCGCGGATCTACTTCCGCGACTCTGGCCTGGCCCACTCGCTGCTGGGGATCGACACCGAGCGATCGCTGCTCTCGCATCCAAGGTGCGGGGCGTCGTGGGAGGGACTCGCCATCGAGGAGATCCTGGAACGCGCACCGCACTCGGACGCCTACTGGTGGTCCACGCACCAGGGGGCCGAACTGGACCTATTGCTCTTCCGCGGCGACCGCAGGTACGGCGTCGAGTTGAAGAGGACTGACGCCCCGTCGATCACGCCATCGATGAGGATCGCACTCGAGACGCTGGGCCTCCGGCGGCTCACGGTCGTCGCACCCGTCGAACGCAGCTATCGCCTCTCGAAGGAGGTCCATGTGCTGAGCATGGAGGACCTCGTCCGGGATCCGGGCGCCGTGGTGCGCTGACCTGCGTGCGAGCGTGCCCGCGCAGGCCTCACTTCGCCGAGCCGCTCGAGATCGTGATCCTCGACACGCTGCCCGCGCACGTCTCCACCGAGTTGGTGACCGTGTCGTCCACGAACAGGATGATGTTGCCCTTGGGATCCGGGATCGCCTTGCCAAGCGGATCGGCGATGGACCACTGCGGCTGCCCGTTGATCGAGAGCGTCAACTGCCGCGTGACGCCGTTTCGCGTCAGCGCAACGCGCGTGGCCACTCCGTACGGGATGCGGTCGGCGCTCGTGTCGCTGAAGGGCGGCAGGAACTGGAACACATGCCCGTCGATCTCGCGGTAGAGGCCGAAGTCCTCGGTGAGCCCGGAGAGGTCGATCAGCTTCGACAGCACGAACTGCGCGCTCGTGACCGTGAGGTCCATCTCGATCGTGTAGTCGGTGAGGTCAAGACCGTTGACCGGGATCTCGAGCCCCTGTGCAGGACCGAACACGTACGAGCCGCCCGAGATCGTGCCTCCAAGCGGCACGATGTCGATGCCGCTGCCAGTGGCATCCGAGTATCCCTTCTCGAAGAGGTACTCGCGCACGATCGACGACCCTTCCTCGAGCAGGCAGTCTGGGATCCCGGCGACGTCGGGGCCCACAGCGCCCCAGTCGGCGAGAACCTGCGCAAGGTCGCGCGCATCGACGACGCCGCTTCGGTCTGCATCCCAGAACCCCATGCCGCCCCACTCAGAGAGCACACCGGTGATGTCAGCCGCGTCGAGGACTCCGTCGAGGTTGCCGTCTGCCGTCGATGAGGGTTGCGAGAGCAGCAGCGACACCATCTCAGTCTTCAGGACCTCGTAGGCCACCGCGGCCTCCGGCGGCAGGCTCTCGGCAAGCGGATTCCACACCCCGGGATCGCCATCTGCGCCCTCGGTTCCCGCGATCTTCGGGGGCTGGGGCTCAACGAGCCGGTAGAGGCGGATCTCGCAGTCGTCCGGAATCAGGCACGCCGGGAGCTTCCTCACAATCAGCTTCCACTGGCCGCGGCGCACCGCGTACTGCGCGGTGGACGGCGGCACCATTGCGGTCGATCCCTCGGGGCACTGGTCCGCCATGTCTGGAGGCAGGAAGCAGAAGTTCGAGCCGCCGCACTCGACGATCGCCGTGGCAGGATCGTCGCTGAGCAGGTCGCAGTAGTTCGTGATCGGGTACGGCGCCTCACTCGCGCCGCCCGCCCAGCATCCGCCGTTGTCGGCGCAGAGCTGGGGCGACGTGATGAGCCCGTCGATGACGGAGTTCCCGTTGATGCACGGACCCACCTGCCCCGGCACGAAGATGCCCTGCTCGTAGATCGCGAACTGGAACTCCCGGATCGGCTCCTGCGAGGGATTCTGCAGGTAGGGCGTCATGGCCACGCAGTCGATGATGCGAGAAGGCGTCGCGACCTTCGACCATTCGACCCCTGCCGCGTCGCACATCAGCCCGAAGAGGTCGACGATCGACACCATGGAGTCGACCGCACGTCCCGGCGACGAGACACCCGCGCCGGCAACGATGCACGGCGACCTGACACCCGTCTCGTACACCGTCTGCTTGGCGTTCGCGGCATCGAAGGGCGGCAGCACGTTGAACCCGATCGTGCCGTTGTCGTTGATCACGATGAGCATCGTGTTGGCGGCCTCGAGGTCGCCGAGCTCGAACTGCGATCCGTTCCACGAGCCGAGCCCCATCTCCACGAGCATGTTGCCGACCGACCTGTCTACCGACTCGACCATCAGCTTGTACTGCTCGCGGAACGCCGGGCCCGAGATGCTGCAGCTCACGTCAGACGGTGCAGGGCCAGTGAGCGACGGCGGCGGCGGCTGGATCGGCGTGTGCGCCGACGAGTGCGCCACGAACGCGAACCATGGGGATCCCGTCTTCTTCGCCCCTGCAACCCATTCCGCACTGCGGCGGCTGACGAAGCTGGTGAGGTACTCGCGCTGCGGATCCTCGGGAAGCGCGACCGTGCCCTCGTCGCAGATGTGTCGCTCCCACACGTAGTAGGCGTTGAGGATGCCGAAGTCGATGTCAGCGCACGCGCCCTCTGAGCATGCGGTGACCGGCGTGCCGTCAGCCTGCACGAGCGGCACAGCACCGAGCGCCATCGCGTCAAGCGGATGGAGTCCCTCGACGCAGGACCCGTTCGGGAAGCACGCGGCGCCGGCAACATCAATGCCGCCGATCGATCCGCACGAGTGAGTGCTCTCCGGCGACTGCCCGCCGAGCGTCGTGTCGACCGATGGCGGCAGGTCCCAGTAGCCGTCGTAGAAGTCGACGCCGAGCGTGGTGAACGGTGCCTCGTAACCGAATCCCGCTGGCGTATTCTCCGGCCCGCCTCCGAGGTGGTACTTGCCGAGCATGCCGGAGACGTAACCCGCCTCTCGCAGCAGCTTGGGCACAGTCACCTCGCTCGGGTGAAGCTGCACCGCCGGAAGCATGGGATCGGTGATCGCAGTGACCACCCCCGTCCTGAATCCGTGACGCCCCGTGAGCATCGCGGCCCGCGAGGGCGAGCACTCGGGTGTTGCCCAGAAGTTGGTGAAGCTCACACCCTCGGAGGCGATCTCCGCGAGCACCGGCAACGACGGCGAGAGCGGCGCTCCGTTCCACCCGTATGGCGGGAACGACATCTGGTCGATGCCGATGTCATCGAGCACCACCACGAGGATGTTCGGCTTCGGTCGCGATCCGCCGCCTGATGCGTCGCCGGCCACGACCACTGCAGTTGCACCAGCGGCTAGGGTGGCCGCACACGCGAGCATGATTGTCTTCACACGATCTCCTGGATCTCTCGGCCACCGGCACCTGCAAGGCACTCGATGCAGGCACCAATCGAGAAACGTACCCCCGTTCCCCGGCGATCACAGCAGGATCGGCGAATCTTGGCGCGATTTGCCCGAATGCCGCACGCGGACCCGGACCGCTCCCGTCATTCCCGTGTGGCTTGCGTGGTTCAGGCGGACGCGTGAGGCATCGCCGCACACGGTGTGACGAATGCGTCAGGGACAAGGCTTGCGGCAAGCATCGCTGCGTTGATGTCCTCATGGCTTCGCCACGCGGGCGTCGACTGGGCCGACGGATCGATCCAGCACCGCTCGATCTCGTCGCGCATCCCGAGGTGATCGAGGATGGCCTGCGCGCCGCCAAGCCGACGCTCGACATCGGCGGGTCGACCGAATCTCGACCGCGCATGGAGTATCCCCGGGCGGATCGACTCCGCAGCATGAAGCCCGATGGCCAGTCCGAACTCCCTGAACGCGAGTCGCCCGTGCACGGGCCGCTCAAGCTCGCGCGATGCCGCGACGATGTCGAGGCTGCGCACCGCATCGACGAGGGCGCGATCAAGCGTGTGCTCGGCCTCGCACTCTCCCGCAGCCGTCAGGCGCACGATCACCGAGAGATCGAGCAGCAGTCCCCCGATGCCAAGGGTGTCCGTCGTCGCCCATGAGTGGGCGCGCTCGCACATCGCGAGCATGTCAGCCCATGCGGCATCGAGCGCCGCAAGGGACCGGCTCCCGCCGAGGTGCCGCTGGGACGCCCGAAGGTCGGAGAACGTTGCAAGACCGTCGAGCGGGTCGTGGTGACCCATCGATGCGACGAGAGGACGGAGCAAGTCCGTGCTCATCTTCCAGTGCATCCTCGGCGTGCCCGACTCGTCTGACGGGGCCGCGAAGGCCGGCCACGACGCGCGCGCAAGGTCGATCGCCCAGTCGTTCCACATCGCATCGCCTGTCGCGTGCGCAAGCCGGTTGAGCGCGACCATCCACTTCGTCAGGTAGTGGAAGTACTGCCCGTCGCGGTCCCACTCGAGGCGCTCGTCAAATGGCGCTCCCGGGGGGCGCTCAGGGTCGGGCTTGCCGATCCGCAGGCCGCCCAAGGTCGGATGCCGCTGGCCCTCATGGGGTGGGAGGCCGCTGATCCATCCATGACGCGCATCATCGGGACGGAACTGGCCGAGTTCCTCGTGCACACGACGTGCGAGCGCAAGCGCCAAGTCGAGGTGTTCCTGCCGGTAGGTGTGGCGGTAGAGCCCGATCAGCGCAAGCAAGGCGTACGCGTCCGTCCATAGGTAGCGGCGGGAGCGCGACCGCCCATCGACGCCCGTGCGCTCGACGAACGCATGAAGCAGCGACTCGGCCGCGGCCGTGCGTGAACCTTGGTCAATGTGCTGCAGATGGCGCGTCACGGGTCGTCGGCCGACAAAGCGCTCGTGTGCGCTCGCATTCGCCGTCAGCGCCGCACTTCACCGATATGGCAACTTCGGGGACCTTGACGCAGATGCGAATGGCACTTTGGGCTCTGTCGCACATGAAGAAGCACGGGTACAAGGGTCCCCGCCAGTCGCATGGCGCCGGATTCGGCGGGTTCCGCAACGCGAAGCGATTCGGCGGAGCGGAGCACGAGGGCGTACGGGGCGCCAAACGCCCGCATGCGACTCCGCCCAAACAGCCATCGATCGGGCTGCCGCGCGCATCTCGGAAGTGATGTCGCGATCTCGACTCAGAGGTTTGGCGGCGTAGATTGAGTGGATGAAAGTCCACTCCGGCCACTTGCCCTTCCGCAACATGCTGGACTGCGCACACCCGGTGTCTGCGGGGCTGTTCGCGTCTCTGACCTTGCTCACTGCGGCACCCTGTGGCGCCACGGAGATCTACGCCACCGACTTCAGCTTCCCCGCATACGTCTCCGGCAACCTGAACGGCCAGACCGCGTGGACCGGGGTTGGAGGCGGCTGGGCCGTGAGCGGATCAGTCAACTCACCCTTCGCTCCAGGATCGGTCATCGGCACCGGCGCGGCGCCCGGGGTCGACCCGGTGGGCGGCACCGGCCAGATGGTCCGGCTCGTGAGCGAGCGATTCAATGCGGGTCGAACTCGCGGCTATCTAGACCTTGCCAACAGCGGAAAGTGGTCCGCGGCGAGCGTCGGTGGACGAACGGTGCTTGAGACACGCGTGAAGATGTTCGTTCCGGGCGGCCAGTCGGTCGCCAGCGGATGGGGCATCATGATCTCGAGCAGCTCGTTCTCGACAACGGGCGGGTTCCTGGTGAGTTCGCAGGACGGCTCCGTCGTTGTGCTCAACGGCGGGTACGCGCTGTCCAACCGGATCTCGACGGGCGAATCTGTCCAGCTCGGCCAGTGGAACGACTTCGTGTACCGGTGGGATGTGGCGACCGGACAGGCCACGCTCCGCGCCAACGGCCAGCTGCTGTTCTCCCACACCACGTCGGCGTTCGGGTCGCTCTTTGCCGCGAACCTCTTCGCGGCTACCGACACGTCGCCGGGCACCGCCAACGCGTTCGGGTACTTCGATGACTTCCGCATTTCGGCGGAGCTGCCTGCCGCGCCCTGCCCCGCCGACATCAACGCTGACGGGAGCGTGGGCGGACCGGACCTGACAGGCCTCCTGGCTGCGTGGGGCGCAGGTTCGGTCTCCGCCGACATCAACGGCGATGGGCAGGTCAACGGCACCGACCTCGCGGCGCTGCTTGCGGCTTGGGGCCCCTGCTCCCCATGAGACCTAACGCGCACTGCCCAGGTGCAGCCAGCGATGACTCCACGCCTTCGGCCCCATGCCACAGGAGGGCCATCGGGCCGGTCGCACTGCGGCGGCGCGCCGGGGACTTGACGCCACAGCGTCATGCGCCTATAGATACGCGACATGAATGTCGCGTATTTGGAATCGCACATGATGTCCCGCGCGCCGCATGCGGGCGGCATCTCCCGCACAGGACCCAGCCTCCCCCTTACCTCAGTGCCGTGGATCGTGCTCGCCGTCGCATCCTGCGCCCTCGCGTGGGCAGCCAGCCATGAGGAGCCCAGGGCCATGCTTGGCGTGTGCGTGGACCGGGCCACTTCGGCGGTGTCGCTGCTTGTCGCGGTCATCGGCGTGGTCACGTTCCGGTATGCCGGGCGGTGCCTCGAGGGCCATGCACGGCGCCGCGAGTTTGCCGGATGGATGGCAGCCACGATCGGCTGCGCGGCGGTCCTCGCGCTGGCGGACTCGCTTCCGCTGCTGGTCGTTGCGTGGATCGCCGTCGGAACATGCCTTGACCGGCTCCTCCGCATCTTTCGGGAGAGGCCGGAGGCCGTCATCGCCGCACGGCGTGCGCTGACCCTCGGCAGGATTGGCGACGCCCTGCTGATTGCGGCATGCGCAGTGGCGTGGAGCGCGTGGGGCGCCACGAGCGTCACGGAGACCGCGACCGCTGCAGCGGTCGCCGAGTCGGGCGCCTCGCTCACGGCCTTCTCGCTGCTGCTGTGCGCAGCCGTCATCGTCAAGTCAGCGCAGGTGCCCGTGCACGGATGGCTGCCCGAGACCATGGAGGCGCCGACACCGGTGTCGGCGCTGATGCATGCCGGGATAGTGAATGCAGGCGGTGCCCTGCTGATACGGCTTGCGCCCGCGATAGAGCGGGTCCCCGAGTCATGGCTGCTGCTCTCGCTGTTCGGCACGGCCTCGATCCTGGTTGCGACACCGGCAGCGTGGGTTCATGCGCGCGCCAAGACGGCGTTGGCGTGGTCCACTGTCTCCCAGATGGGGTTCATGCTCGTGCAGTGCGCCCTTTGCGCGTTCCCCGCGGCGCTTCTCCACATCGCGGGACATGGCCTCTACAAGGCATGGAGCTTCCTGCGCGCGGGCGAGGTGCCGCCCCAGGCAGCGGAGACTGCCCCGCGTGCGCCCCGTGCACTTGCGCTGCTCCTCCTGGGCACGCTGGCCTCCGCGGCATCCCTATGGGCATGGGCCCATGCCTTCGGGCTGTCCGCTGGCGCGGGCGCGGGAAAGGCGGCGCTCCTCGCCGTTGTCGCGATTGCGGCCGGGCAGTCGTGGGTTGCGCTGCTCGGCAGGCGCCGGTCCTCGCGCACGGCGACAGTCGCTCGGTGCGCGGCATGCCTTGCCTTCTCCGCGGCAGCACCTGCGCTGGCATGCGCGCTGTATGCCGGATCGGCCCTGTGGCTCGGCAGGCCCGTGATCGGCAGCGGGACGTTCGCAGGCCCCGCGGCGTGGGTCGCTGCAGGGATTCCTGTCACCGCAATTGCGGCGCTCGCCGCGATTCATGCCGCGATGCCCGCATCGGGGAGCGCCCGGCTCGGAGCCCGCATGCGCATCCACGCGATCAGCGGCTTCTACATCGGTACCGCTGCCAATCGAGCGATCGACCGCATCAGCGACCGTTTCCGCACCGCCCTCAGTGGAGTGAACCATGCCTGAGATCCTGCGCAATCCCGCACTCGCCCGTCCTGCCCCCGCCATCGCGGAGGACATCGCACGCGCATGCCTGCTGATCCCGCCCTCCTGGGGACTCGACTCCTTCGTGGCCGTCAATCCCTTCATGGGGCACGCAGCCACCCCAATCGACGCTGCGGCGCGCGTCATGCACGACAGCCTCGGCGCATCGCTGCTGCCTTCGCTCTCGCACTACCGCAGGCGCTGGATCCAGGGCGCATTCGACGACTCGGATGTCGCTGGAGCCGCCACGCGCATGGGCATGTCGGCAACGGCTCTCGAGGGAATGCTCAATGGCGATGTCGCGCCGCCGACGCGCGCAGATCTCCCCGCATGGACCGCCGCGGAGTGGATCGACTGGCGGGAGGGCACACGCTGGCACCAGACCGTGTGCGATGCGCTTGCGCGCTGGTGCGAGATGGAGCACATGTCAGGCCGCGCGCTCGACGCTGCCGATGGCGTCCGCCCGTTCGCGCGCTGGCGCGAGTTTGCGTCGGCCGACCTCTCTGTGGATGCCGCGGGCCTGCGCGGATTCAGGGATGCGATCGCCTCCATGCCCGGCGATCCTGACGCAGCGATCGAGCGCGCGCTGATTGAGCTTGAGGTCGACTGCACCGAGCGTGATGCCGCGCTGCTTCGGCTCCTCTCGGGAATCTACGGGTGGGCGACCCACGCGCGCAGGATCGCTTGGGTGCGCGACCGCAAGGACCCTGGTGCAGTCCGCGACCTGCTCGCGGCACGAGCCTGCGCGGATGCCGCGGTGCTTCGACTCGCGCCCCGCAGCGGACGCGCCGTCGCGCAGCGCTCGCCAGACGCCCCGCGCGCAGGCGATGAGCGCGTGCGGCTTGCGCTGCAGGAGGCGGTCGAGGACGCGTACGCGCGCACCCTGGTCGGCTCGATCCGGGAGCGCGGCGAGCCGGAGCCCGGGATAAGGCCCGCCATGCAGGCTGTCTTCTGCATCGACGTCCGTTCAGAGCCTGTGAGGCGCCATCTCGAGCGGCTCTCCCCGGCGATCGAGACCAAGGGTTTCGCCGGCTTCTTCGGGGTCGCGATGGAGTGGTCCGATGCAGGCAAGAGCTCCTCACGGTGTCCGGTGCTACTCAGCCCGAGCTGCTGCATCCGTGGCGAGCCTCGCTCCGACAAGCTCGCCACGGGACTCGCGACGCACCTCCACAAGTCACCCGCCGCAGCGTTCGCGTCCGTCGAGGTGGGAGGGCTCGCGTATGCCGCAAGCCTTGCGCTCGGCGAAGGCCGGCTCCGGACCCATGAGCGGCCAGACGAGAGCTGCCCCATCGGCCTCGATGCCGAGTCGGATGGATCAGGCCTGGGACTTGCTGCCCAGGTGCGCACTGCGGAGTTCATGCTTCGCGGCATGGGGATGCACGGCCACATCGCTCCCTTGGTCATGCTGTGCGGCCACTCGTCGCGCAGCGCCAACAACCCACATGCATCCTCGCTCGACTGCGGTGCATGCGGCGGCCACGGCGGTGCCGCCAATGCACGGGTCGCGTGCGCCATCCTCAACTCGCCCCGAGTGCGCGATGCGCTGCGGCCGCGCGGATGGCACATCCCCGAGGACACGGCGTTCGTCGCTGCCGTGCACGACACCTCGGACGACTCGATCCGGCTGCTGGACGAGTCGGGCATCCCGGCATCGCATGGCCATGCGGTCCGACATGCGCGCGAGATGCTCGATGCAGCGTGCAGCGCAGCACGCGCCGAGCGTGCGCCATCGCTCGGGGTGAGCGCCGCTGGCGGGGCGAGACGGATCCTCGCGTCGCTTCGGCGCCGCACGCGCGACTGGGCCGAGGTTCGGCCTGAGTGGGGACTGGCCGGCAACGCTGCCTTCATTGCGGCACGGCGCGCACGGACCCGTGGCGTGGACCTTGGATCGCGGGCGTTCCTGCACGACTACGACGCCGAGGCGGACCGGGACGGGACACTGCTTGACCTGATCCTCTCCGCTCCGATGGTCGTCGCCTCCTGGATCAACCTGCAGTACTTCGCATCGACCGTCGACCACCACGTGCTGGGGTCGGGGGACAAGGTGCTGCACAACCGCATCGGCCGCGCCGGCGTGGCGGTCGGCAACGGAGGCGACCTCCGCACCGGGCTGCCGCTTCAGTCCGTGCAGGCAGCCGACGGATCATGGCGCCACGAGCCACTTCGGCTGCAGGTGATGGTGGAGGCCCCAACATCGGGGATTGACGCAGTGCTCGCGAACCAGCCGCATGTCGCGGAGCTGGCCGAGAACGGCTGGGTACGATTGTTCGCGCTCGACCCGCAGGGCAGCGCGCACAAGCGCCTCGTCCCGGGCGAGGGATGGGAGCCCGCCTGATTGGCAGCACGCAAGACCCGCAGCAACGCACGCACCGCGAAGAAGGCCCGCCGACTGCCGGCCAAGCCCACCGACGACCGTCCGGCATGGACATTCCTCAGCAACCATGCGCACGTGCTGCTGCTCATCGCGAGGGAACCCGAGATCCGGCTGCGCGATGTCGCGATCCAGGTTGGCATCACCGAGCGCGCTGTGCAGCGCATCGTGGCCGACCTCGAGACGGGCAACTACATCGAGCGCGAGCGCGTTGGCCGGCGCAACCGCTACAAGGTGCACCG
>QXGG01368387.1_pt1 | contig 10536 bp, 9 predicted proteins | sample 1982491 | NCBI WGS metagenome assembly QXGG01 (sample SAMN09924614, study PRJNA488089) | Wastewater metagenome, whole genome shotgun sequencing project. | isolation source: South African research farm wastewater | place: South Africa: Irene, Agricultural Research Council, Animal Production Institute... | reverse complement strand
TTTGTCCCAAAGCAATCCGCGTATCAGCAACAAGTAACTGCGGGATGGCTAAATCAGCAGTAATTTCTTCCACAACAGCAGCCACTGCACCACGTTTAGCCACATCGGCTAAATAGCTATGGCCGTCAAAAAACTCACCACGCAAAGCAACAAATAATTGCCCACTCGTGACTTTGCGACTATCACTACTGAGTGCGCTAAATTCAACATCAGCGCCGATTAAGCGAGCATTGAGCGGCTTAACCAGCTGGCTTAACTGCAATGATTTAAACATTGTCCACCTGCCATGCGGCTAACGCCTGCTGCGCTTGCTCGATGTCAGAAAAATGCTGACGCACTTGCTTTATCTCTTGGTAATCTTCATGGCCTTTGCCGGCCAAAACGATGACATCTTCACGGCGCGCCTGAGCAATAATTTGTGCAATAGCTGCAGCGCGTCCGGCTACTTCGGTGACTGCAGCATCGGCGCTAAAACCGCTCAATATCGCAGCACGGATGCTGGCTGGATCTTCGCCACGTGGATTATCATCGGTGACCACCGCAGCATCTGCTAAACGCCCTACCACTTCAGCCATTAGCGGGCGTTTACCGGCGTCGCGATCACCGCCACAACCAAATAAGCACAGCAAACGTCCACTAGGTGCAACATGCGGACGCAAAGCGCTTAGCACTTGCTCTAAGGCATCAGGCGTATGCGCATAATCAACCACCACTAACGGCTGCTGTTGCCCACCGAGCACCTGCATACGTCCAGCAGGGCCTTGCAGCTTAGGGATCACCGCCAGTGCTTGCTTGAGGGAGTACTCCAAGCCTAATAAAGCGCCAATCACCGCTAATAAATTACTTAAATTAAAACGGCCAATCAGCGGGCTGGATAAATTACCTTCACCCTGTGCTGTGACCACCTCTGCTTGAATGCCTGTGGCGCTGAAGCGGACATTGCGGCAATAAACAGTAGCGCTGGAGTCAGTCAAGCTATAGGTAATCAAACGTGCTGAACTGTGTTTTTCGGCAAGCTGGCGACCAAAGGCGTCATCCAGATTCAAGACTGTTGCACGCAAATCTGGCCAGCTAAATAAACGCGCCTTGGTTTCCGCGTAGGCCTGCATCGAACCATGGTAATCAAGATGATCGCGGGTCAAATTGGTTAACACCGCCACCGCAACTTTAACGGCAGCAATGCGATGCTGCGCCAAACCATGGGATGACACTTCCATCGCTACAGCTTTCGCACCGGCATTTTTCAGGTCAGCTAAAGTTGCTTGCACTGCTAATGGGTCTGGCGTGGTGAATTGTCCACTGACTAAACTGCCATAAAAGCCGCAGCCTAAAGTGCCAATTAAACCGCAGCGCTGACCGAGCAAATCTAAAGCCTGTGCCAATAATTGGGTGACGCTGGTTTTACCATTGGTACCGGTGACCGCTACAACGCGCATGGCACGGCTTGGCTCACCATAAAAACGCCCGGCAATTTCAGAAAGCTGCGCTTGCAAACCATGAGTAGGCAGCAGCAAGGCTTCACTGTCATGCATCGGTAATGCATCACCTGCTTCATAGGCGACTGCTGCTGCACCGCGTGCAATGGCATCACCAATGTAATCACGGCCGTCTTGCTGATTGCCGTCCACTGCTAAAAATAAGTCGCCAGGGCGCACTTTCCGGCTGTCGAGAGTCAACTCACGAATCAGCGTCGAACTGGGTGCTTGCGCGAACAATTGGTTCAGAGGCATTGCCATTAGCCGCGCCCTCCCTGCGTTGCGCCAACTACTGCGGTTGGCGTCTCGGTTGGTAAATTATCTGGACGTACATTGAGCATGCGCAGCGCTCCAGCCATCACGCGACCAAACACCGGCGCAGCCACCAAGCCGCCGTAATAACCGCCTTTACTCGGCTCATCAATCACAATCACCGCGGCAACCCGTGGATTATCAATCGGGGCGACACCTGCAAAAAGCGAACGGTAAGAACTCTCGGTATAGCCACCACCTACGGCAAGCTTTTTCGCCGTACCACTTTTGCCTCCGACGTGATAACCCGGCACTTGCGCACGCGCACCGCCACCGCCTGCTTCTTCAACCACGGCTTGCAGCATGCCCATCACTTGACTAGAAATTTTCGGATCAATAACTTGCTCACCAGCGGCAACTGTTTGGTCTTGGCGCAGCAACGACAAGGGCACATTACGGCCTTGATTACCCAGGACAGCGTAGGCGTGCGCCAACTGCACGGCAGTTACTGATAAGCCATAGCCATAAGCCAAGGTCGCGGTTTCTGCCTCACCCCATTTGCGATGCATCGGCAACTGACCGACGCGCTCACCGGGAAAGCTCAAGCCTGTATCAGCACCGAAACCAACACTTTGCATCATGTTGTAGACAGGCATCGCGCCAATATCTAAGGCAATTTTACTGATCGCCACGTTGCTGGACTTTTTCAGCACACCGGTCAAATCCAACAAGCCACCACGCGATACATCGCGAATGGTATAGCGACCGATTCTAAAGGTGCCGTTGCCAGTATCGACGGTGGACTCAGGTGTCCAACGCCCAGTACCTAATGCAGCAGCAATAGAAAACGGCTTGACCGTAGAGCCTGGCTCAAACACATCAATCATGGCGCGATTGCGCATCGCCTGCGGGGTTAAATGCCGGCGATTATTAGGATTAAAGGTCGGGTGATTGACCATGGCTAAAATTTCGCCAGTACGCACATCAATCATCACGAGCGAGCCGGCCTTGGCTTCAAACTCCAGCAAAGCATTACGCAACTCACGGTGCGCTAAATACTGCAAACGCAAATCAATCGATAACGCTAACTGCTTACCTGGCTTAGCGTTTTCTTTAACTTGCAAATCACGAATCAGATCGCCACGGCGGTCTTTAATCACTTGACGCTTACCTGGCACACCGGTCAGCCACTCATCAAAAGCCAGCTCAATACCTTCTTGGCCGTGCTCATCAATATTAGTGAAACCCACTAAATGGGCCGCCACTTCGCCGGCAGGGTAGAAACGACGAAACTCTTCCTTTCCGTAAACACCACTAATTTTACGCTCAAGCACGCGCTGACCATGCTCAGGCGTTAATCCACGCGCCAAGTACATAAAATCCCGTGCAGCATTATTTTCGATACGTTTAATCAGCTCGGCTTTAGGTAGCTCAAGCGCAAGCGCAAGCTCCTCCCAACGCGTTTTATCAGCCTGCAATTCTTTAGGGTTGGCCCACAAGGTCAGCACCGGCGTACTCACTGCTAGAGGCTCGCCATTACGGTCAGTAATCACACCGCGGTGAGCAGGAATCGGAATATAACGCAGCGCGCGCGCATCACCTTGCTCAGCTAAAAACTCATGATGAAAAACATGCAAATAAGCAATGCGCGCGGCAATAGCCGCACCCATCGCAAATAAAAAGAACAAAATAATGCGAAAACGCCACGGATGATTGATGCCTTGTAAACCAATCATTGGCTCACCATCCTTACCGCACCCGGCTCAGGAATATGCATTCCTAACTGCTGTACAGCTAAACTCTCAATGCGATTATGCGCAGTCCAAGTGCTCTGCTCTAAAACAAAGCGCCCCCATTCAGCTTGCGCACGATCGCGAATCTGCGTGGCTTCGAACAGCTCATTTAAATACTTACGACTGTTATGCGAGGCGTAGGCAACACTGATTGCCGTCACTACATTTAAAACGAACAAAAAAAGCAAAATACCGCTTAAGCGCGGTAGTGGTTTTGCATACAACTTACTCAACGTAATTTCTCCGCGACGCGCATCACGGCACTGCGCGCTCGGGGGTTGGCTTTCAGCTCATCAGCGCCAGCGTATTGCGGCTTACCTATGACTTTAAGAATAGGGTCAAATTTTTCAGGAATAATTGGCAAGTGCCGCGGCATCTGGTCAGCTTCGCCCTTCGCTAGACGACGCATAAACTGTTTAACAATGCGATCTTCCAATGAATGGAAGCTGATCACCACCAAACGGCCACCGACTTTTAATGACGCCAACGCGGCCTCGAGACCTTGCTCTAAATCGGCGAGTTCATTGTTTAAATGAATGCGCATACCCTGAAAAGCGCGGGTTGCAGGATTTTTACCTTTCTCCCAAGCTGGATTGGCTTCAGTTAATACCGCAGCTAAGTCCGCAGTACGGGTAAAAGACTGCAACTCGCGACGCGCTACTACGGCATTCGCCATACGCTTAGCAAAACGCTCTTCACCGTACTCTTTAAACACACGCGCCATTTCTTCGGCACTGACCTCAGCCACCCACTGCGCAGCACTGATGCCTTCAGCAGGGTTCATGCGCATATCTAAAGGGCCGTCATGCATAAAGCTAAAGCCACGCTCAGCATCATCAAGCTGTGGCGAAGACACGCCAAGATCCAATAACACGCCATCAACTGCAGTCAGCAATTGACGCTGCTGCAACTCTGCATCCATTTCTGCAAAACTGCGCTGCACAATCGAGAAGCGTGGGTCTTGCTGCTGCAATTCGAGGCCAGTTGCAATCGCTAACGGGTCTTTATCAAAACCCAGCAACCTACCGGACTCATCTAACTGCTTAAGAATTAAACGACTGTGGCCACCACGGCCAAAGGTGCCATCGACATAACAGCCAGCCGGACGCATTGCGAGAGCGTTTACCGCCTCATCAAGCAATACCGTGATATGACTAAACTGTTCGCTCATAATTATAGAACCAGATTCATTAATTCTTCGGGCAGATGGTCAGGATTTTTAATGTCCTGCAAATCGCTGGTGAGTAGCTCATTCCACTTATCTTCATCCCACAACTGAAACTTATTCAGCTGTCCCACTAGCATTACTTGCTTAGTTAGGCCTGCCTGCTCACGCAAACGTGCAGGAATCAGCAGTCGACCACTGCTATCGAGCTCTAAATCCACCGCGCTACCAATCAGTAGTCGATTCAGCTGACGAGTTTCTGGGCGTAAAGAAGGCATTTGACTGAGCTGGGCTTCAATTCTTTCCCAGTCCGGCAAAGGGTAAATACACAGACACGGATCCGCTAAGTCGATCGTAATGACCAACTGTCCGTCGCAACGCTCGACAAGCTCCTCTCGATACCGACTTGGCATCGCAAGGCGCCCTTTGGCGTCAAGATTAATAGCGCTGGATCCACGAAACACGAGTGTGCACCTTTGTTATTCGACATTTACGTGAAAAAACCCACTTTTTCCCACTTCATGCCACTTATGCACACTATAGAAATCCGAGCACCCCACCGTCAAGCTATAAACACAGAAAACCTTTTATATTTCTTGAACTTAGATACAGTTATTAAAATAATCACAGGTCTAAAAAGTGCTTTTTAAAAACAACCGCATACAGATGAACACCTTAACTATCGAAGTTAAAGTGAAGCATTAAGAGGAGATGTTATTTTCGCTCTGACCAACGGTCGTTAGGCAGAAAAAGAAGTGGAGAGTCGATCTGTAAGCCGGGTTTTGTCGTGAACAGTCATTCCTCTAGGATCGCCATCACTGACGACCTCAAGCAACCTACCCGAGTCCAGCGCGGGCCACGCCAATGGACTCCTATTTGGTCTTGCTCCAAGTGGGGTTTACCTAGCCACGGACTGTTACCAGCCGTGCGGTGCGCTCTTACCGCACCTTTTCACCCTTACCGGCACTTGCGTGCTTAGGCGGTTATTTTCTGCGGCACTTTCCATAGGCTCACGCCTCCCAGGAGTTACCTGGCACTTCGCCCTACGGAGCCCGGACTTTCCTCCCTCGCATTACCAAAGTAATGCAACAGCGACTGTCCGATCGACTCTCCGACGCGAAGAGTACGGTGCATTAACCAGCACCGCAAGTCTTTGCAATGAAAAGTTTACTCAGTCACTCGCCCTAAAGATTCATGACTCGCCAGCCAGCGCAGCATGCCATGCCCAGCAGCAAAGCCGCTGGCTAGACAGGCTGTTAATAAGTAACCACCGGTAGGCGCATCCCAATCGAGCATTTCGCCAGCGCAAAACACACCGGGCAACGGCTTGAGCATAAGGTTTTGGTCCAACATCTCAGCCTTAACTCCGCCAGCCGTACTGATTGCTTCGGCCATGGGTCTGGCGTGCAGCAACCGTATCGGCAAAGCTTTAATCGCTGCGGTTAACTGCGCCATGTCATTAAAACTCTCTGCAGGTGCGCACTCGCGCAGCAAGGCTGCTTTCACACCATCCAAACCCAACTGTTGCTGTAAATGCTTGGTTAAGGTTTTTTTACCTCGCGGTCTCTGTAATGCCGCAAGCACCTCTGCGTAGGTTTTATGCGGCAAACAATCCATCTCAAGCAAGCAATGTCCTTGTGCGGCAATCTGCTGACGAATCTCTGCCGACAACGCATACACCAAACTACCCTCCACGCCTGTTGCGGTTAGCAGCCACTCGCCTTGACGATAAACCTGTCCAGCAACACGCAACGCACAGTTTTTAACCGGCGCCGCCACCCATTTATCCAATAGAAAAGCACTCCAAGCGGCCACATCAAAACCACAGTTACTCGCTTCTAAGGCCGCTATCGCCACGCCACGGTGCTGCAGTATGGGTATCCACGCCGCATCCGAGCCCAATCGCGGCCAGCTACCACCACCCAAGGCCAGTAGCACAGCACTCGCCTGCACTTGTTGCTCACCTGCGTCTGTCGCAATGCGTAGCGCACCTTGCGCATCCCAACCCAACCAGCGACTGCGCGTATGAATTTTCACGCCCAAGCTCCTCAGGCGTTGCAACCACGCTCGTAATAAAGGTGCAGCTTTCATTTCTTTCGGGAAAACTCGCCCCGAACTACCTACAAAGGTTTCAATGCCTAAGCCATGTACCCAATGGCGTACGGCTTCTGCGTCAAACTGTGTCAGCCAACGCTCAACCCAATCTGTTTGCGCACTGTAGCGATGCATAAAAGTCGTTTTATCTTCACTATGGGTGATATTAAGACCGCCAATTCCCGCCAGTAAAAACTTACGCCCGAGCGAGGGCATCGCATCGAACAGTTGCACGCTATGCCCTGCCTGCGCGAGCACTTCAGCCGCCATTAACCCAGCAGGACCGCCACCGATAATACAAACAGGGGCTGCCATTGAGTTATGCTGAGAACCTGACATAAAGCTGATGCCTTCATTGAAGATTAAAGGTGAAAGAATACCAGCCAAGTAATAGATAGCCGACAAAAGGTGAAAAAAACTTTAATATCACCCACCAAACACACAATAACTCCATCAATCGCATCTATCTGTAAGCCCTCACGAGGAACCTAATGAATTCAATTCTTGACCAACTAGTGTCGCTATTGAGCATGGAAACCATTGAAGAAAATCTATTTCGCGGCGCCAGCCAAGACTTAGGTTTTCGTCAGTTGTTTGGCGGCCAAGTACTTGGCCAGGCCTTATCAGCCGCTAGCCAGACTGTTGACGGCGAACGTCAAGCCAACTCTTTACATGGCTATTTCTTACGTGCCGGTGACGCCAAAAAACCAGTGGTATACCAAGTTGAACGCGTACGTGATGGTGGCAGCTTTAGCACCCGTCGCGTCACTGCAATCCAAAATGGTCAAACTATTTTCACCTGCAGCGCCTCTTTTCATCAGCAAGAAGAAGGTTTTCGTCACCAAACTGAAATGCCTGATGTGCCCCAGCCTGAGGACCTGATTCCGGAAGAAGAACTCTCGCCGCACTTAGCTAAGGCCCTCAGCCAAGAAAAGCGTGAAAAAATGCTACGCGCCAAAGCCATTGAAACGCGCCCAGTGCAAGTGCTGGATCCTCTCAACCCTGCAATCAGCGCGCCGATCAAACAAGTTTGGTTCAAAGCCGCTGGTGTTTTGCCATCATCGCCAGCACTGCATAAATACTTGTTAGCCTATGCTTCGGACTTTGGCTTGCTCACCACGTCGCTACTGCCTCATGGTGCCTCTATTTGGCAGCCGCAAATGCAAGTTGCCAGTCTCGATCACTCAATCTGGTTTCACGAAGAAGTATGCCTTGATGATTGGCTGCTCTACTCCATGGATAGCCCATGGTCAGGCAATTCACGCGGTTTTGCCCGTGGCAGCATTTATACCCGAGACGGACGCTTAGTTGCTTCTGTCGCGCAAGAAGGTCTGACCCGCGCTCGTGGTGATTGGCAGCATAAGGATATTATGGGTTAAGTCATGTCCGCTTATTTACGCGATTGCAGGCACTGGGTGTTTGATATGGATGGCACCCTAACCATTGCTGTGCATGACTTCCTGTATATTCGTCGCATGCTAGAGATCCCTACGCATGCCGACATTTTAGGTCATCTTGCCTCACTGCCCAGCGCTGAAGCCGTGCAAAAACATGCATGGCTGCTTGAGCATGAACGCCAACTCGCACTCAACTCTCAGCCAGCGGCTGGCGCGATCGAGCTGGTTAAGCACCTGCATGAACGCCAACGCAATCTCGCCATTCTCACCCGCAATGCGCAAGAACTAGCGTTGATTACGCTAAATGCTATAGGCCTGGCCGATTATTTCGCACCGCAGTCAATCTTGGGTCGTGAGCAAGCCATCCCAAAACCCGACCCAGACGGTTTGCTCAGGATCGCCGCACACTGGCAGGTTAAACCGCAGGAGCTGGTTATGGTCGGTGATTTCCAGATGGACTTAAAAACTGCACAAGCGGCTGGCTCTTATGCAGTACAAGTCAATACAGCAGAGAATCTATGGCCTGAGCTGACCGATTTTCACGCCATAGATTGCCAGCAATTATTACAAGCAGTGATCGACTGACTGCTGCCTTGCTACACCTGCAACTGGCTTACCACCCTAAGCAGCAACTAAAACTGCGCAAACTCGGCAAGGCTCAGCTGTGTTAGCGCACACTTAGCGTGGCTTAGCATTACTCGGTTTAGGCTTATGACGGCTCGGCACCGCTAAACGAGGTGCCGGCCGAATAGCGACGATTTGCGGTTTACTGTTTACTGGAAACTCATCACCCAAATGAATATTACCGCCCGCAGAGGCTTTACTCTTTTTTGGTTTCTTCGGCTTTTTGATACTGCCTAGACCCAACATCGTTTCTGGCAAACGGTGTTCTGCATAAAAATCAGGCTCATCAAAGCGCTGTAAATTAATGCCCATTAACTCTTCAATGGCAATTAACTCATCCAACTCATCAGCACTGACTAAAGAAATCGCCTCGCCACTCAGCCCAGCACGGCCGGTGCGGCCAATTCGGTGCACATAATCTTGCGCCACGTTAGGTAAATCAAAGTTCACCACGTGCGGTAACTGCTCAATATCTAAGCCGCGCGCTGCCACATCGGTAGCCACCAGTACTTGTACTCGACCTTTTTTAAAGTCTTGTAGCGCACGCAAGCGTGCCGGTTGCGTTTTGTCGCCATGAATCGCATCTGCCGTCACCTGCGCTGCCATAAGCTTTTTATGCAGCGATTCAGCACCTTTGCGCGTACGCACAAAGACTAAAACCTGCCCCCACTGCCGACTGCTCAACAAATGCAAAAGCAGTTCTGTTTTGTCTTTTTTATCCACCACCAACAGATATTGCTTAACTGTCTCTGCTGCCGAGTGTTTCGGGGTGACATCAATACGTACCGGGTCAATCAGCAACTTACCGGCCAAGGTACGAATCGGACCCGAAAAAGTTGCAGAAAATAATAAGGTTTGGCGTTCGCGCGGCATCACAGAAAATAGCGCGTTCAACTCTTCAGCAAAACCCAAGTCCAGCATACGATCCGCTTCATCCAGCACCAGCACTTGCATTTGATGGAAACGCACAGCATTTTGCTGATACAAATCCAATAAACGCCCTGGCGTTGCCACCAGCACATCAACACCGCGGCGCAAATTCATCATTTGCGGATTAATGCTAACGCCGCCATAGGCAACTGCAGTGCGTAAGGGTAATTCACCGAGATAATGACGAATCGATTCATGCACCTGTTCAGCCAATTCGCGAGTCGGCACCAATACCAAAGTCCGCACGCAGTTAGATGTGACCTTTTCTCCCTGAGTCAGTAGCAATTGCAGGACTGGCAAAGTAAAAGCGGCTGTTTTTCCAGTTCCGGTTTGCGCCGCAGCTAAAACATCTTTTCCGGCCAAAACTGGGGCAATCGCCTGCTGCTGAACGGCGGTGGGCTGCTGATAACCTAACTGCTGCAGATTGGCCAACAAAGCTGGCATTAACCCTAAGTGTGCAAAAGACATGAACTCTCTACCTTAAAACTGAACTACCTGAATAGGCGTATAAGGCATTCTATAACGTTTACTGGATAGACTCTCGAATAAGTTACGCTTTAACTGAGCACAACAAAAACCTCCAGAAACCTAGCGTGCCTAGCTAACACTTCGCTTAGTAAAATGTTTGCTGGCAATAATTATACGTTATGCTAAAACCGTGACAGTAAATCAAGTAAGGGGATTGCAATGAAAGTCTTACGCACAATGCTATTAATAACTGGACTGCTTGCTGGCTTCACTGCCAATGCCCAATCCAGACCACTGATTACTGTTGGTTATTACGAATTCCCCCCCGCTTCATACAC
>QXGG01106082.1_pt1 | contig 10541 bp, 2 predicted proteins | sample 1982491 | NCBI WGS metagenome assembly QXGG01 (sample SAMN09924614, study PRJNA488089) | Wastewater metagenome, whole genome shotgun sequencing project. | isolation source: South African research farm wastewater | place: South Africa: Irene, Agricultural Research Council, Animal Production Institute... | reverse complement strand
GACGGGACAAAGTATTATGTCTCGATGCAGGGAAAGAACGGTTACGAGCTGTTCGTTTACGACACGAGGGTCAAGCTGTGGCACAGGGAGGACGACACCGAGGTCATAGGCTGGGGCTGGAACGAGGAATTATATTTTCTCGACAGCAGCGGCAGAATTCAGATAAGCGGCAACGCGAGAAGCGTTCCGGCCGCGTCGGTGCGCGAGGCGAGCGTCCAATGGATGGCGGAATGGGCCGATTTTTACGGGTACACGTCATATTCAAGCTCATCCTCGGCAACTCCGGAGAAGAAAACAGTCAGCAAGCTGCTTATAAGGCTCGAACTGGACGAGGGGGCGAGCCTTAAAATAGAGATGCAGTTTGACAGCGACGGGATATGGCAAACGGTGAAGGAGCTTCAGACCGAGAAAAAGCGCAGCTATTACCTGCCCATAATCCCGAGAAGATGCGACCATTTCCGCATACGAATGAGCGGACAGGGCGAATGCAGACTGTATTCGCTGGTCAGAGAGGTCTACACGGGATCACCGAATTAAGCAAGGAGGAAATATGGCTTCTAAATACACATACGATGATTTTCAGAGGGCGCTGACAGACAGCGGCCTAAACAAGGAATTCTCCGACGCGGACTTAAAGCTTGCGCTCGATAACCCCGACGCCGGAATGAGCATCCTCAAATACAAGCAGGACTATCACAAGGCCTCCACGCCCGAGGCAAAGGCTCTGGCCAACCTCGGAGCGGAGGGGATACGCTCGGGCTACGGCGGATACACGGGAGGCGCGAGCGGCGGCCAGTTCTATCTTGATCCGATTGCTCCGAAGGATTTCGAGAGCCCGGAGGCGCCGACATATGATAACGCCTACAAGGACAGGATAGACGGCCTCCTGGACAAGCAGCTCAATTACGGCAGCTTCAGCTACGACACCGCAAGGCCGGAATACAGCAGCAGGCACGATGATAAGATGCAGAGCGTGCTCGACCAGGTCGTAAACCGGGGGGATTTCAGCTATGACCCGCAGACCGATCCGCTTTACAGCCAGTACAGAAAGCAGTACGCCCGCGAGGGACAGAGAGCCACGCAGGACGCCTTGGGAGCGGCGGCCGCGGCAACGGGAGGAATACCGTCGAGCTATGCCGTCGGAGCGGCTACGCAGGCCGGAGACTACTACGCAAGCCGAATGGCGGACAAGATACCGGAGCTTTATCAGCTGGCTCTGAATAAATACATGAACGAGCACAGCATGAAGCTTGCAGATCTCAGCGCCCTCTCGGCGGCAGAGCAGGCCGATTATGAGAAATACGTAAACGAGCTTAACCAGTACAACATAGACAAGAATTTCGCCTACGGCGCGTATCAGGACGACTACAACCGCATCATTCAGAACCTCCAGACAGCAGCAGGGCTTGAGCAGAGCGAATACAACAAGTACCTTGATAAGCTCAGCCAGCACAACGCCGACAGGGAGTTTAACTACGGCAAGCTTCTTGACGAGATAAACAATCAGACCTCAAAGCGAAGCGAGGCTATCAACAAGGCACTCGCTGCGGCGGAGCTGGGCGACTACAGCTTCCTTGAGGCGCTGGGCATAAATTCGAGCAACAATCCCACGGACTTCGAGAGGAGATTGCAGCTTGCGAAGATAGCCGCCTCATACGGCGACTATTCCGGCCTGAAGGCTTTAGGCATTGACACAAGCGCCGTGGAGGCGCCGGCTGCGGCAAAGTATTCGAGCCCGGGGTATTATTCCGCCGGCGGCGGGGATGATGGCGAATACGCCGCCGGCTTAGATGCAGAAATCGAAGACACAGCAGCAGACAATGTTACTTACAATGGCATGAGAGATACTCTTCATTACGGAAAACAGGCGAATGGAATACAGTGGGCAAGAAACCGCCTTGCGGACTATATAGCGGAGGGAAAAATCTCGAAGAAACAGGCACAACAGCTGGGAGCATACGTTGGTATTAAATTCGTTGACGAGGAGGATTAATAATGGCTTCGGATTGGCGCGAAAAGTATCAAAAAGCAATTAAAGACGGCAGCGCGGCGAAAAGGTATCAGGAAAGCTCCAAAGAGCGGATTGTTGGCGGGAAGACGGGGCAGGAGGCAAACAAGCCGGTAAAGGGAAAGAATATAACAAAACCGCCGAAGGCGCAGCACAGAGACGTAGAAATAGCGGCTCTCGGAGCGGGAGACTACGGAGCAAGTAACTCTACGCGCTTTGACAAAACGATGAACGCCGCCATATACAGCACGGCGGCCGCTTTGGAGAACCTGCACGGAACGCTCAAGGAAAAGGACGCAAGGCAGCGTGCCAGAGATGAGGCCGACAGTAAAAGGCTCAAGGCCGGATATGACGCTATGATACAGGGCGAGGATATTTATTCCCGCCCCGGCGGCCTTAAGAAAATAAGCGAGGACGCCGACAAGGATTTTGAGGCGCGCTACGAGAAGGTCAGGGGCGCGGGCGACGAGTATTTCAGGAAAGCGGACAAGATGAAAAAACGCTCGGAGCAGCAGCAGAAGCAGGCCAAGGAGGGGCTCGGAGGCTTCGGACAGTTTGCGGTGGATCTCGGCATAGCGGGCGCACAGTTTGCAGGAGACATTGCATTAAACGCAGCTCTCCCCGGAGCCGGCCTTGCGGCAATGGGCATGAGAGCGGCCGGCAGCGCCGCACAGGAGGCAAGGCAAGGCGGAAGGGATATCGACACGCAGCTCAACACCGGCCTCAAGAGCGCGGCTATAGAAGTTCTCACTGAGAAGCTTTTCGGCCTCGGCTCAAAGGCGGCATACGGATCGGGGCTCATAAAGAACGAGAAGCTCATAAACGGCATTGTAAACAACCTTGCGAAAACAAACGCGGGCAGAACAACCCTCAAGCTGATAACGGGCGCGGCTGAGGAGGGCGCGGAGGAGGTCCTATCGGACATTTTAAACCCCGTGGCCGACCGCATACTGAAGCTTGACGACGGCAAGGGTGACTGGTCGGATATAGGGAAGGACATGGACACGCAGCAGATGCTTGCAGACTTCCTCATAGGCGGCACACTGGGCTTGTTCGGAGCGGGAACCAACGTGGTCAACGGCCAGTTCAAGGCCGAGAACGCGCAGCAGCGAGGATATGAAAAGTATCAGAGGGAGCTTGTCAACATGGGGCTTGAGGCCGAGCCGGGGTCAAGAGCGCAAAAGGCCGCGGAGAAGTACAAACCCATAGTAGAAAAGAGCGGGAAGCATTTTCACAGAAACCTGAGCGACGCGGAGACCGAGAACCTCGCAAGGCTCATGGACGCGCCGTTTGCAAAAAAAGCCCTTGCGGATGCAAACATCCTCATTGACGATAACACCGCGGACATAATAGCGAGAGCGGCCAACGGGCAGAGGATAAGCCAAAGCGAGAGGGAAAGGCTTCAGAAGATACCCAACATAGGGGAGGTCATGAATGAGGTGGCCTTGGCCGGCGTGAAGACAAGGGCGCTTGAAAGGACATTCACACAGGAGCTTCAGCCGGACGGGATCACGCTGCCCAGGGGCGACGAGCTGCTCAGGGACAAAACGATAGAAAGTGCCGAAAGGCTCTCTAAAATAACCGGCAGAGAAATAAGGCTCTATGACGCCGATCCGAGCGAAAACGGATATTACGACAGGGCAACGGGCGAACTCTACATTAACCGAAACAGCAAGAACCCCTTGGCGCAGGTCGTGGGGCATGAGCTGACCCACAGTATCGAGGATGCGGGAGCATATACCGACTTAAAGAGCGTTATCTTCAGTCAGATACAGAAGCAGGGCGGCGACCTTGCGAAAATGAGACAGGAAAAGGCCGCGCTTTATGAAAAGCACGGCCACACGCTCGGAAGCGAGGAGGAGATAGATGCGGAGATCGTTGCGGAGTTTGTCGAGAAAAATCTTCTGACGGACGAGGCGAGCATAAAGGCGGTCGTCACGCAGAGCCCGAGCCTCGGCCATAGGATATTGCAGTTTATCAACGACCTGCTCGCCAAGATAGGGGACAGAAAGGCTCAGGAAAGGGCATTCCTTACTAAGGCGAGAGGATACTATCAGACGGCGCTCAGGGAGACCGAAAACCGACCTGTTAACGTCACCTTTAAGGCGGAAGCGCCCACACAGGCAGCGCGGGAAGCTGCTCCGGCGGCACAAGAGGCCACTCAGGCTGCCGCGACGCAAGCAGCTCCGGCACAAGAGTCCACTCAGAAAGCTGCCCCGGCACAGGCTGCCGCGACGCAGGAAGCTCCCGCACAACAGACTACTCAGGAAACTGCACAGGAAACTCAGCCTAAAAACAACGCAAGCGAAATGACGCCGGATGAATATCTTGAGTCTCTGAGGGATCAGCTTGCAAGAGGCGAGATCGGCGAGGATGAGTTCAGCGACCTGTTCGACGAATACTATAACGGTGGAACGGAGAGGCAGTACAGCTTTGCAGGGCAAAAGGCGAGCACGGCAAACCTCGAGAAGCTTAAAAACGCGCAGGAGATGGAGACCCTCGGCGCTGACATGGAGAGCATCCGCAAGGCTACCGGCTGGTTCAAGGGCCGAGACGGCAAGTGGCGGTTTGAGATCGACGACAGCAAGATGGAATACCGCAACACAGCAGGAGAGATCGAGGCAAGAGACACAGCGAACCGTCGGACACTGACACCCGAGGAGCGAAAAAACAAAGCCCCCGACCTCGGAGACGAGAACACCGTGCTTGCGGAGGACGGGGTAAGCTATAGCATCGGCGAGATTACCGATGAATCCGGAAAAAGCTACGGTCGTGGAGTGCACCTCGATTCAACGTTATTAGAAAATTTGACCGACAGCGAGCGTGTACAGATGGTCAAGGAGCGCGTGAAAGAGCTCGGAGGTCAGCATTTCACAGCGTATGATGGCAACGGCAACGAGGTAGATATTCAAATTTCAGAACCGAATGCCCGTTTTAAAAACCGGAGCGGTAAGAGCAAGCCGGTCAACAAAGACCTGACAACAAAATATATAGGCAACGAAACAAAGCAGGAAGCAGTTGTGCTGATTGATGAACTGATCGAGACTGCGAACTTCGATAAAAGTAAAGCACCTCTGTATTCCCACGACTGGCTGGACAACAACGGCAAAAACAACTGGGATTACTGGACAACGTTCGTTCAGGATAGAAACGGGACGATTTGGGAAGCGACCTTGAACATTGCGAATGCCGCTAATGGTGAAAAAATTCTCTATGACATTAACCCAATAAAAAAAGTAGGGCAGTCCGTCAAGTCGGACACATCCCTACTTATGACGGGGCAGCCCGAAAACTCGGGCACATCCTCCGTTGGGGATAGTATACGCAGTTCTTCCGAAAATGTCAATAAGCAATTTTCCGTGAGCGAGCGGACGCCGGAACAGAAGAAAGAGATATTAGCCCAGGCGCGGCGCTATGCCTCGGGAGAGATCGGCAAGGACGAGTTCTTCCGCCACGTTGACAGCATAGACGGCACACGGAGAAGCGCGCCCTCCCGAAACGCTTACCGGCAGCCGCCAAAAAACCAAAGCTATTCCGACGAGGCGAGAGAGATATATGACCGCGCGCACTCCGAGGGCGTGAGCGTGGACGAATATCTCCGCCGCAACTGGGAGGAGTTCGACATTGACGGCCGCTGGAGCGACGCCGCGCAGGAGGCTCTCAGGATGGACGGCAGGAGGTATTCGGTCGAAGAGGAGACCGCAAGCGAAGAAACACACAAGGAGCCAAGGGTACGCGACACAATACCCAAAAAGGCCGAGACATATCTTAAGAGAGCGGAGGGTGCTCTCGTGAAAGATCTCTCGGACAAGCTCAACGTTCCGAAATTCGCGCAGAAGGAATACCTCAATGAGATAGCACAGGAGATAAGCGAGGAGTATCTCAAGACCGGCACGGTGAGCGAGGAGACAAAGAACGAGCTTTTTGAGACGGCATGGGAAAACGGCAGGCACATAGACGATGAGTTCTACAACACCTACAAGGATATAAAGGACTATCTCAAGACGCAGTCTGTCACCCTGTCCGAAACGGACAAGGCGGATATCACGGACTGGAACCAATTTAAAAACAGCGCCTTCGGCTCGCTCAGGATAGTCAACAAGGGCGGCCTTCCCGTTGACACGGCGTATCAGGAGCTTCAGGGCATGGCTCCTGAGCTGTTCCCGCCGGATATCACGCACCCGGCCGATCAGATACAAAGGATGCTGGAGGTCAGCAAAAGCATAAGCGTGAGCGAAAAGAGCCTCGATGACCACTTCGGCAGGAATGCGGAGGAATATAAGAAATGGGCGAGAGCGGACTTTGAGACGGCCATAACCGACAGCCTCAGTGCCCTGCGCACCGTGAAGAGATACGTAGAGGACGGCAAAGCGCCCGCGGAGAGCCTGCACACCATAGATGAGGTGCACGAGGCTTACAAGGGCTTAAAGGAAGCCCGAAAGAAATACGAGATAGCAAGCGCGAGAAATCTGCTTACCAACCATGACAAGCTACTGGTCGGCAGGCTGCTCCGAGGCGAGATCGAGCTTGAGCACCTTGACCCCACGCAGGACAATGTAAAGGGCATAAGCGCGGTTTTTGAAGCACAGGAGGAATATGAGCGGATATCCAGAACCATAAGGGAGTGGAACGCGCAGAGAAAGCAGGAGCTGCGCGACGAGGCAGACGAGTATCTTCAGACGGCGAACGACTGGGAGGATAAGAAGTCCGGCATACTCTATGCGCGAGAGACACAGGAGCGCAATGTTCTGGACATAGTGCCCGACGAGAAGATCGCCAAAGCGATAAACCGCAAATACTTCATGCCGGTGCATCAGGCCGAGGCCAAGTCCGCGCAGTTCAAGAAAACGATGCGCGGCAGGGTGGCGGCGCTCAAGCTCAGCACCAAGGAAACCAAGGCGATGAAGAAGGCCGGGAAGGTCTCGGAGGCACACGCCGTGCAGCTCATCGGCGAGGCGAGAGACAATGCGGAAATGGCGCGCCGGTCCCGCGACAAAACACGTGACGGAAAGACCGAGGCGGAATGGAGGGCCATCGAGGCCGAGCTGTGGAAAAACAATCCCGATTTAGACAAGGCCAAGATTGAAAACGCCATAAAGGAGTTCAGGGAGATATATGACGAGCTGCTCAACATGATGAACGCCGTCCGAATAGAAAACGGATATGAGCCCGTAAACTACCGCAGGGGCTATTTTCCTCATTTCAAAAAGGACAGCGCGGACAACATTATCGGTCTGTTCGGCCGGGCTCTGGGCATAAAGACCGACGTCACGGAGCTGCCGACGACCATAAACGGCATGACGCATATGTTCAGGCCGGGCATACAGTGGTTCGGAAATGCCTTAGAAAGAACTGGCTTCGAGACAACATACGACGCCGTGGAGGGCTTTGACCGATACATAGAGGGCGTTGCGAATGTCATATATCAGACCGAGAACATACAAAGACTTCGCGCGCTTGCGTCGCAGGCGAGATATCGCACAGGCCCGGAGGGCTTGAGAAAGCAGATAGACGCCGTGAGAGCCGATACCGGCAAGACCGAGGCGGAGAAAACAGCCATCATAGACGACCTAAACGCGAACGGCAAATACGAGCTGTCAAACTGGGTAGTCAATCTCGACGAATACACGAACATCCTTGCAGGTAAAAAGAGCATGGCAGACCGAAACCTTGAGCAGGCCTTGGGGCGCGATATGTACAACGTCGTCAAGGCGGTCGAGTCGAGAGTCGCCGCAAATATGGTCGCAATCAATGTGGGCTCATGGCTGACAAACTTCATCCCGATCACTCAGGGCTATGCGCTTCTGGGCACAAAGGATCTTCTCACGGGCATGCAGCAGACATTAGCGGCCATGAAGGAGAGCGACGGCATGGTCGAGGCCTCGGCTTTCCTGACAAACAGAATAGGGAGCGACCCGCTTGTTCAGACATGGGCGCAGAAGGCCTCGGCAACGTTATCGTCGCCCATGTCTTGGATAGACAACTTCACGGCCGGCACGCTGGTGCGCGCACGGTATAACCAGAACATAAGAAACGGAATGAGCGAGGCTGCGGCCATGGAGGATGCGGACACCTTCGCGGCAAACGTCATGGCCGACAGAAGCAAGGGAAGCACCCCGACGCTGTTCAACCAGTCAAACCCCGTTACCAAGCTGTTTACTCAGTTCCAGCTTGAGGTCAACAATCAGCTGAGCTATCTGTTCAAGGATATTCCCCGTGAGACCAAGGATAAGGGCGTAAAAGATTTAGCAGCGGCGCTCCTCAAATTCTTCCTCGGCGCGTATCTCTACAACGAAGTGTTTGAATTTCTCATCGGGCGAAGGCCGGCGCTCGACCCGATTGGAATACTGGTTGACACGGCGCAGGATATAGCAAACGGCGAGAGCGCATATGACGTCATAACGGGCACTCTCGAGGACACGGCGGAGCAGCTTCCGTTCATAGGCGGCATACTCGGCGGCGGCCGCATACCGATAAGCAGCGCATTGCCCGACGCGGGAAACCTTCTCAGGGCTGCGACAAATGAGGATTGGGACAGTAAAAAAAGATGGAGCACAATAGGGAAAGAGCTTGCAAAGCCGGCAACATATACGCTGCTGCCGTTCGGCGGCGGACAGATCAAGAAGGCGGTCGAGGGCATCGATGCGACGATCAGGGGCGGCAGCTACACCTACGATGCCGACGGCAACGATATTTTGCAGTATCCCGTTTACAATCAGAGCTTCGGTGACAGCGCAAAGAGCATTGCAGAGTCAGTACTGTTCGGCAAAACGGCGCTTCCGACAGGCCGGGAGTGGATAGGCAGCGGCTTTAAGAGCTTCGGTGCAAAGGAAACCGCTGCATATAAGGAGCTTACGGAGAGCGGCACTTCTCAGAAGGATGTATACGATACGCTCAAGGCCATACGAGCCGAGAAGACGAACAACGGCAAGAGGACGGCTATCGCGGACAGCTCTCTCACTGACAACGAGAAACGCATACTGTATAATCACATATTCGGCGAGAAGCAGGAGGACGGAACATACAAGTCCACTCGCACGGAGGAGATCGCGGCATTTAAAGAGGCCGGGCTTGACATGGACGACTTTCTGAAGGCGCAAAATCAGTATACGGATATCGGCAAGGAATACGATACTACATCGGACAAGGCGCTTGCATTCTCGCGCTGGGTCAATCAGCAGGGATGGACGGCCGACCAGAAGGCAGCGGTCAACGACAGCTTTAAATACTACAGTCAGATACCCGCGACGGCGGCGAATTACAACAGCTTTGCCGATGCAGGTCTGAGTGATGAAACCGCATACAAGCTGGCCAAGGCGATAAATGACCTTGAGCCGCAGGACGGAGCGGACACCGTGAGCAGCACGCAGAAGTGGCGGGCGGTCGTCGATACGGTCAAGAACACAAACGATCAGCTTGCAGCGCTGGCACAGGTCATGTCCGAGAGCGAATACAGGAAGGTATCCGCCGGGCGCGCCCACGGCGTGGAGCCGTCGTCGTATGTTGCTTTCAAGGAGTCACTGACGAAGTTCGATGCAGACGGCAACGGCAGCTTTAAGCAGGCGGAGATCAAGGCCGCCATTGATGCAATGGGCGAAAAGTACGGCACGGTTCTTCCCGGCGGCAGCAAGCTTACAATCGCGCAGCAGGCCGTGCTTTGGCAGCTTGCGAATAAGAGCTGGAAGCCTAAAAACAATCCTTACAGCGTGGCAATAGGCCAAAAAGTCTACAACGAATTAAACGCAAAATGAGAAAAAGGACAGCGCAAACGCGCTGTCCTTGACTTTTGCATGAGTGGATGATATGTTGCATGTAAATGAAGCGTTAGACGTGTTATCGGTTTTTTCCGTGTGGCGGACTAAACGGCGAAAACCGATGATAAGAAAAAGCTAAGAAAATCAGGCATAAAAATAGAGGACCAGGCGCTGAGATGCTTTGTCATAGACGATTTTAGACAGTATTGAGCGGAGAACATCGTTCTTTGACTGCGCGGACAGGCTCGGATCCCTTACCTGGACAAGCACATTTGCAACGCGCTTTGCGTAGGCTGCGGCATCGAAGACCGGAGCGGGCTGCTCCCCGGCCGCCTCAGACTCGAGACGGGCTATGGCGGCGAGAACCTTGCGCTTTTTCTCGGCGTATTCGGCGAGAGTGTCTATCCCGTTTTCATAAGCCTCCTTCACGCGCTCGAGCTTCCTTTGCTCTGAGCGGATGAGCTTATCGTAATCCGTGCCGCGAGCGGCCGTCATGCGAGCGGGAGCTTCGATATTGAAGCTTTGAGTCTCCACGGCGGTTTCAAGCGCGGCAATGACGGCATTGTTTGCCTTTGCGATCGAAATGGAATGAGACGTTTTGCACACGCCGCGTGCATAGCTGTGACACTGCAAGGATTGACATGCCGTGGACTGCATGACAAGGGTCGAGCCGCAGGACGAGCATCTTACAAGCCCCTTGAGCATATAAGACACTTGCTCGTTTTTACGGGCGTAGCGCCTGTATTTCTTTTTGGTCTCCTCAAGCCGCTTCTGCACAG
>QXGG01031091.1_pt1 | contig 10556 bp, 13 predicted proteins | sample 1982491 | NCBI WGS metagenome assembly QXGG01 (sample SAMN09924614, study PRJNA488089) | Wastewater metagenome, whole genome shotgun sequencing project. | isolation source: South African research farm wastewater | place: South Africa: Irene, Agricultural Research Council, Animal Production... | reverse complement strand
ATTAAAAGCTTGCTGGATCGAAAACTCATTGCACAAAAAGGTAAACGACACCTAATTGCCTCCAGTGAGGCACACGACCTACTCGCTGCAGTCCCTGCAGCGATTTCAAACCCAGGAACAACAGCCATTTGGGAGCAGGCCTTAGATATGGTTGAGTCAGGCGAGCTCACACTAGATGACTTTGTCAGCAAGCAATCAACATGGATTGGCAATATCGTTGAGAAATACCAAAACCAACCGTTCAACATCAAAATAACTACTGAAAAAACACCGGCTTGTACTCTATGTAGCAGCCCAACACGGCGTAGAAAGGGAAAGAACGGCGACTTTTATGGTTGCAGCAAATACCCTGATTGCAAAGGCATTGTGAATATTGAGCCAAAGAAAAAAACAACACGCAAATAACGCCTATTTTTAAGCAGAAGATGCCTACAGAGTGGAAACCTTCAGCCTTGCCAATGCGCAACACAATCCAGCATAATGGCCTGAGTAAACTGTTTGGCCGCATTGTCAGCTACAACGCGGTAACACTTGTTAGCTAATAGCTTGAGTGTTTCTCCAAAAAAGCTGAGTACCTGGGAAGATCAGCGCGTCACTAGGGGTAGTGATGCCGGGTTTCTCTAACCACGTTAACGCCGTTAATTTTTTACTTTTTAGTATGACTCCAGCAAATGTTCAGACTGTTTTGCCAAACAGAACCGTGCGAACATTTGCTTGATCATCACAGTCATTGCCTCGCCCAGGTGAAAGGGCAACCGTTTGTGCAGGGATCTGCGCCGACTTGCTGGAAACAGACAAGAATTTGAGACAGGTCGCTATAAGTCTCATGCTGGAAGAAAGCTTTTAAAGGGGAGCCTAAATCCAACCCGTGACCAAGTAAAAACACACCATGATCTGAATCAAGCCAGACCATACACCAGTCAAAAAAATAAAAATCCCGCTGAATGAACAGGTCTTAATGCCTAGTCATTCAGCGGGATTTTTTGTCTCATAAACAGATCAATATCGTTTGACTTTATAATTCAGTTATCATGCTGATTTATTCATTAAATCAAGAAATACGCACTATTTAAATGTTCCATAATGATAATCACTAAAAATTCGCTTCGACGTATTTTTAGTGGCTAAAATCAATAATCTTAAACTTTTAGAACCCCTAATAACTGGACAATCATTACTAGCTGACCTATCATTTTTTGTGTACTTTGCGATCGTTGATCAGCAATACGCCACAAGCCGTGTACATGATGCAAAGCGGCGCTCACGTTGTGAGTTCATGTTAAACCTACCCATGGCGGAGAAATCACTCTCCGTCAGGAGCTGTGTTTCTCCGTTTTTTGTTTTTGGAGAAACACCATGCAAAATCAATCTTTTGATTTCAAAGAAATCTGCTCGTCCAAGCCTCTAGGTTTCATAAAGCCAAGTAGCATCATGGATTTTAAAGATCCGGTTGTTAAATGGATTGATGAAAACACAACTGTTGTTGGCTACCTGTCAGATGACCATAACTCCTCCAACCCTCTTGAGGATATGGACGGCTATGGTTTCATCTATACCGCTCGTGACCAAACCCAAGAATTCAACTCGGTGCTTGGGTTGGATCAATACGGTTCTGCTGATACGGATCTTGTTAGCGACCACCCATTGCTTAGGCGTAGGTGGGTAGCAGCTGCAGTAAGCTCTGAAGAATTTCAGGTTTATTGCCAAGCTACTGCTGGCTGTAAAAAGTTCAGCGATGATTACTATCGGGGCCGAGCTCAACGCTATTGGCGCGAAAACCACGACAAGTACACCTACTACTCTCAATCAGCTATTTATGATTTTGAGTTCTCAGGACGCGTGTTACGCGAGCTATGGAGCGAGCTGAGAGCTGACCGTGACAAGTCAATTGGCGATCCTGATTCAGTTGTACTGGATTGCTATGAACACGGCAGTTGTTCCTGGTCTTTGGCCGGTAGTGGTAACCAGTGTCGCTGGGATACGTCTTCAGGCGCTGGAGTATGGATTCCAGACTCTGAGGCGCGACTGGAAATTGACCGGCGTGCAAAGGTATACACCTTTGGGTTTGTTGATTTCACAATCAATGAAGTGGGGGAAAAGATTTGGTTCGCTCTGATTGATAGTCAGTATCAACAGGGGGGCAAATCGAAGTCACCCTATTTCAAACAATGGAGCGAGGCTTTTGCTTGGCTAGAGCAGCAGGGTAAAACGCTAAAACTCAGTGCTTTAGGTACTAAGTCTGAACAACAGCGTTATATCCGTGTTGTTGCAAGGCGCAGAGCAGCTATGGAATTGGCTGAATCAGCGCTCACTCTTTACAACGCCTGGATCAATGGCGATGTGTACGGCACCGTTGTAGCAACGCTTAACCGTTGCAATCATGGCAGCTGGCATGTAGTCGATTCAGAGTCATGCTGGGGATATTACGGAAGTGAAGATTCGTACTCAGCCTTGAGATCTGACTTTGATGATGTGCTTGCGGATTACCGCCAACGATTTGTACCAGAACACTGTTCTCATTGGACGGAGCCAAACACCGCACAGCACTAAAATTAAATCACCCTACCCCTATGCGGAGAACATTTCTCCGGCATCGGGTGTGTTCTCTGCTCTGTTTAATTGGAGAACACTATGACTCAATATGTCGCAATTTTTTCCAGAGAATACCGGCAATACTGGACACAAGATCAAATGGGCTACACCGATCATCCAAAAGACTTTGGGTGGTGGCCTACTGAAGAAGCAAAAAAACTGATTGCTGGCATAGGTCAGGACAAAAAACTGGAACTTGCTCCATATCAACCCTCCCGGCTACAGATCATTTTACGTCAAAGCCGTAACTTACCCCCAAGCGGATAAACAGTGTCCGTTTGGATGCTGTTTCTCTGCCAAACTTGGAGAAACACTATGAAAATCCTGAAAAAACTACTGTCGTATTTCTCTCCTGCTGCCTTAGAGCAACCGCAAGAGCAGTGGCTTACCCCAGACGATATCCGCCGAATGTTCGGCAGACGTGAGCAGCAGTAAAACCCGTTATTTACACAGCCATCATAGCCTGCAAAACGCAGGTTATGATGCATTGCAAGCATTTAAAGTACGTGCTAAATTCATGATCATGTTTAGCTAGTCGTTGATTAGCAACATGCCAAAAGCCGTGTACATGACGCAAAGCGGCGCTCACTCAGTGAGTTCATGTTCTACCTACCTTTATCCTTGGCGGAAAACACTTTTCCGTTAAGGGGTCTGTGTTTCTCCGCCTTTTGTTTTTGGAGAAACACCATGCAAAACACTCAAGAATCCAAGTTTTTCGACCTACACACCCGTGGAATTGGTTACCTCAACCGCATTCGTGAAGTTACTGTTCGCAAAGGCCAGCCATTCATGGCTGTAACCGTTGCAGCTCTACGTGGAACTTCCGATGATGTTGAATACACCTACATTGACTGCGTTGTGCGCGGTGCCGAAGCTGAAAAGCTGATTCGTCGCTGCCAAGCTGCCAGTGAAGCAGAGAAAAAAATCTTCGTCAGCTTCACCATTGGGGATATTTACCCCGAGACCTTTATGTACCAATCAGGTGCAAAAAAGGGTGAAACTGGAGTCAGTTTGAAAGGTCGTTTATTGCGACTTGGCTTCATTAAAATTGACGGTGAGACTGTGTATCAAGCTCAAGCTGATGAGTCCGAGACTTCTTCCGAAGCAATCGAAGAATCAGTTGCCTAACCAAGTAAACGAACCCGCTATGACATTTGTCAGGCGGGTTTTTTTATGCCCGTCAGGAATACTCAAAACCGCACTCCAGCTGTGACAAAGCCGAAAAACTTAATCCGCTCACTTTGATATCAGGTTGTTTCTGACTTATTTGAACTCACACGACATCATGCAAACTCCCATCATTTGGAGTGCTTAGCATGAACCTCAAAATAATTTTCTTTACCGGGGTGGCCTTAACTATTGTCGGCTGTGCCAGCAATCAACCGCAATCAACTCAATCAACTGTTACCTACATCCCTGGTGGAGCCAAAAACCCAGAGCAACTCTCTCCAGATATTTACCCTAAAGGCGCATTTAGTGAGCCCGAACCCGTTATTCGAGAAGGCCGTTACCGCATTGTGAGCACCCGTCCATCGGCTGAACAGCGCGATCTTTTAGCTCAAATTATTCAGTTCCAGACCAATAACCCGCATACCAACGTAAAGACAGCTCTGAATCAGGTAACAGCAGGCTCAGGTTATAGCCTGTGTACAGCTACACCGGGTAGCGAAATTGATACTCTTTATAAACTCCCGTTACCAAAAGCCCACCAAAATATTGGTCCTATAACACTGCGCAATGCCCTGCAAGTACTAGCTGGCCCTGCTTACCAGGTTGAAGTCGATGAGGCTCGTCGAGGCGTGTGCTTTAAAGTCCGCCCTGATTACACGCAAGCCAGACTCATCACTCACAAACGCCCCTCAAACACCCAAGCTGATGAGGTAGGAAAATGAAACGGCTGGTCCTTGCCCTCGGGGTGATATTTTCAGCAAACCTGCATTCAGCCCAATCAACCACAGTTGATAAAACCAATGTGGTGGAGACGACAGCAAGTAGTAACACATCCAGCACCGAGCAGAGTTTTAGCGTTGCCCAGAAGGCGCACCCTTGGGGGCTTGAAGCAGATGAATGGCAGCGTTATGAAACCATCATGAAGGGACCGCGCGGATACTGGAGTCCAGGCCTAGACCCTTTAACTGTTTTGGGCGTTGAAGCGAAAACTGATGCCGAACGTATGCGTTATGCAAAGCTACAAGTTATCGCTGAATTTAATCGCGTGGAGGGTGAATTGGCTTACCAACGAGCCTATAACCAAGCGTTTAAGGAGCAGTTCCCTGACAATGTTTTGATTGGTGAGGCTCAACCATCGCCTGATTTTCTCAAGCACCAACTGCCTTCAGGTGGGCTGCAAGAGATCCCCGTTACACTGTTTGTAAGCCTAGATTGTACACTGTGTAGTGCCGTTGTCAGCAAATTTGCTGGTAGTCAGAAACGAGTCGACGTGTACGTGATCGACGCTCCAAGTGATGATGCAATACGAGAATGGGCTGCAAGCATCGGTATTGAGCCGCAACAAGTGCAGCGTCGCCTGGTGACGCTTAATCATAATAAGAATGAGCTGAAACTGGTTACTGGTCAAGCTGCCGTCAAGCCTGAACAGCTTCCACTTGCTTTCAAAAGAGTCGGTCAGGCATGGCAAAAAATAGATATTTAGCTGTCGGTCTTGCCTGCGTTGTTACACAACAGGTCTGTGCTGAACCAATACCCAGCGCATATCAGCTGATTGCTGCAGCACACCAAGTTCCACCTACTGTGCTTTATGCTGTAGCTACGCAAGAATCCAATCGTCGACAAAAATCAGGTCGTTATCGTCCGTGGCCTTGGACATTAAATGTGGCAGGGAAAAGCTATTACTACAACAGTCGTCAGACTGCATGTACAGCGCTGCACATTGCACTAAAGGCCCACAATGCCAAAAACATTGACGTGGGTATTGCTCAGATCAATGTCGGATGGAATCCAAACGCATTTAGAACTCCGTGCGACGGGCTAGATCCATATGTAAATCTCAATGTTGCGGCAAAGCTTCTGCGAACCCATTACATCAAATCAGGGAACTGGGTAACAGCAACTGGCTTGTACCACTATCCAGCAGGCGGCTCAATCGCTGCACGCTATCAAAAATCAGTACAGCATCATCTTGCATCTCTAACCCCTGAATATTCACATGAGGCTCTGAAATGAAGCGTTTATTTTTATTGCTGGTCAGCTGTATTACAACTACCTCGGTGACAATTGCGACTGCCAAAACGCCACAGACTCCAGAACGACTAAAAACTATGGACCCTCCTTTGGTGATACAACGGGGCGGGGTTTCTGCTCTACGTTACTACGATTCTTTAAGCGTTGATTCAGGTGAGAAGGCCGTGAAACGGCTTCCTGATATACGCCTACAAAAACCAGGGCAGTTTTCGGCATTTCCAGTAACCAGCCAGCTTACACCAGGTGCAGTCCAGCCCAGAACTCTTAGTGCTAGTGGGCTAGTGCAACCTATTTTCATGATCGGTTACGACAAGATCTCTGCGCAATGGCTTTCAGAACGTTCTAGCATCTTGAGGCAGCTTAACGCTCTAGGACTTGTTGTGAATGTACCCACCGCTGCAGCAATGGCAGAACTGCAGGCGATAGCTCCAGACCTGATGCTGCAACCAGTACCCGGCGATGATTTAGCGAAACAGATTGGCGTGAAACACTACCCAGTGCTCATCACTAAAACCAGCATTGAGCAATAAGGAGCAAAAACATGGCCAAACATATCCTTGAGTCAAAGCTGCGTCCTGCCGTTGAATTTTACACGGCATGGACCTGCTTCGGTGCAGCTGCATTGTGTGTGCATTCACCTTGGGCCGTTGCACTGGCTCCTAGCATGGGCTGGGCAGCTGGGGGTTGTTACGGCTTTATCGGAGCCATACGCTTTAAGCAAGGCATGGATGTACTCCGGTATCGCCGCAACTTAAAACGTCTGCCAGTCTATGAGATGACCAGCAGCCAAATACCTGTCAGTAATAAATTTTTATTTATGGGTAAAGGATTTGAATGGACCCGCATTCATACCCAACGACTCATGGATGCCCAAGACCCACAGGCAGCACACTTTGTTGAGCCTTCAAAGCTATTTCGTACAGCCCGATCTCTAGAGAAGAAACTCGAAGGAACGACATCAATCCTGTCATTTATTCCGAAACTGACGCAGCTTGATTCACGTTGGAATCCTGTCCGTCCATTGCCACCCGTGGGTGGTTCGGCATTCATTCACGGAGTTGAACCAAACGAAAAAGATGCCTACACACCTCTTTCTGAGCGAGTTGGACACACGCTTGTCGTTGGTACAACACGAGTAGGAAAAACTCGGCTTGCAGAGGTTTACGTGACACAGGACATCCACCGGGGTGACGTAACAATTATGTTTGACCCCAAGGGTGATGCAGACCTTTTGAAGCGAATGTACATGGAATGCAAGCGTGCAGGCCGTCAAAAAGAATTTTATGTATTTCACTTGGGCTACCCGGAGATTTCGGCTCGGTACAACGCCATTGGTCGATTTGGGCGTATTTCAGAAGTCGCTGGCCGGGTTTCAGGCCAACTGTCTGGAGAGGGCAACTCAGCGGCATTCCGCGAGTTTGCTTGGCGTTTTGTAAATATCATTGCCAAGGCATTAAACGAACTCGGCCACCGACCCGACTACATTCAAATTGCACGGCACGTTGTAAACATTGATGAGCTATTCATTGAGTACGCCCATATTGCTTTTGAACGTGCAGGTCATAAAAATGCTTGGGAAATCATTGTAGAAATAGAAAACAAACTGAACGACAAAAATATCCCAAGGAACATGCAAGGGCGTGATAAGCGGGTGGTTGCCGTAGAGCAGTACATCGCCCAGACAAGCTTTTATGATCCAGTGATGGATGGCTTACGCTCAGCTGTGCGCTACGACCGGACGTACTTTGACAAGATTGTTGCCTCGCTGCTGCCGCTACTTGAGAAACTGACAACAGGTAAAACAGCAGAGCTTCTGGCTCCCGACTATCTCGATATGACGGATCCGCGCCCAATTTTTGACTGGATGCAAATCATCCGTAAAAGAGGTGTGGTGTATGTAGGGCTGGATGCAATGTCGGATTCAACAGTTGCATCAGCCGTTGGTAACTCAATGTTTGCTGACCTTGTGTCAGTTGCTGGACACATTTACAAGCACGGTATTGACGAAGGTGTGCCGGGCGGATCTGGTCAAGACAAGATCCCGATCAACTTACATGCAGATGAATTTAACGAACTCATGGGCGATGAGTTTATACCACTGATTAACAAGGGCGGCGGCGCTGGGATGCAAGTCACGGCCTACACTCAAACAATCAGCGACATCGAGGCACGAATTGGTAATGCGGCCAAGGCTGGTCAAGTAGTCGGTAACTTCAACACGCTGCAGATGCTACGTGTGCGTGAGACCAAAACCGCCGAACTGCTAACTAAACAGCTACAGAAAGTGAACGTGCTGACCAACACCTTGGTATCAGGTGCAACCGATTCTTCAGACCCAGACAGCGCCACAGACTTCACTTCAAGCTCACAAGACAGGGTCAGTGCCACCAGCATGCCACTGTTAGAGCCAGCTCATATCGTAAAGCTACCTAAAGGTCAGATGTTCTCACTGCAGGAGGGTGGCCAGCTTTGGAAAGTGCGTATGCCGCTACCAAAACCTGATCCAGACGAAAATCTGCCGGACAACCTGCAGGAATTAGCAATGCAGATGCGAAAAGATTATAACGAAAATGCTGGAGCATGGTGGAGCAGTAGCAGCAGTGCAACCACAGCCACATCATTGGCCGGCCTAAACGGTCTAGCTGGCTTCGAGTCATTAGGCGATGCATTTCACTCTCTATCTAGGGACGGCACTGATTTCGAAAGTACTGATGATCACTACGATTATGATAATGACGATGACGACACTGATGACCATGTTGACATGGATGATGGTGATTACTGATGGCTGAACAGAAAGTCCAACAGCAGCAGCCCCAAGAACCGAAAACCTTCATCGGTAAAGCCTGGAGAATGATGTGGAAAGTGATCGGACTGCTACTTATTTCTCTCGTGATATCTTTGCTTATTGAATACGTTGGTATCGCCCTATGGTGGCCAGATGAGGGTTGGAAACATAGCAAAGACATGCTTGATACAGAACTAGGCTGGCTGGATGATGGTTTCAAGCAGTCACTCGTCCTTAGTTCACCGGGTGCAACCATTGGCGTAATTCTCGACACCTCATTTGATTGGTTGTTTGTCAAAACTGGCTTAGCCGACCTGTCTCGAAATGCACCGGTTATAGCTGCAAATAAAGGTACGGCTGCTTACGTGGCCACCGCTTATTTGATTGCTGAGGACTACATTTTAGCAACGATGTTTGTCACCATGACCTTTATGATTCGATTGTCGATTCTAGTGCTTTCCATTCCTCTGTTTATTCTCAGCATTATGACGGCGTCAGTAGATGGACTAATGCGAAGGGATATCCGTAAGTTTGGAGCTGGACGTGAAAGCAGCTTCATTTATCACCGAGCAAAAATGATGATCGTTCCGTTAATCTTTGCTCCTTGGGTGCTTTATCTAGCCGCCCCGATTTCCATACATCCTCAGTTAATCCTAATTCCTTGTGCGATCTCGTTAGGTGTGGCCATCGTGATTACAATTGCCACGTTCAAGAAGTACCTCTAAGAACAATACGAAACGCTGCCAATTTTGACTGCAAATTAATCCGCTGCCACGAGTATCGGGTTGTTTGCAGTCTTTTTTTTTGAACCGCATAAAGTAGGTATCCATAACAGCACACGTGCGGAGCGACTGATATGGATACTTGTTTTCATTTTTCACGATTCAAAAAAATTGCATTCACCATGGTCCTTAGTGGCCTGTTGTCCACGCAAGTAATAGCCAGTGAGGTTTTCGAGCGTGAACAGCTCTCGCTCATTCTAAAACAGGTGAAAAACGCACAGCGGCTCAGCGTTACTGCCCACGAAAAAATAACCCCCACGGACATTGAACGCTTCTGGTTCGACTATGAGCGTCTGGAGCGTGATCTCAAAAAAATCCAGCTTGGCATTGAACATTACATGACGCCCAACCGCGCCCAGCCTAGGGAACTGCACGGAGAGCTGGCGAGTTCATACACTCGTGACAGGCGTGAACTCAACACTACTGCCTCAGAGAGCTCGAAATGAGCCTCACAGCAGAGCAACAAGCGGCATTTACGACTGCCGCCGGAGGGGCCGGGTCAGCAACGTTCTACGAACTGTTCTCCCTCTTTTTAATGGCGCTCGCGTTGTTCTGGGCTGCCTGGCTATTAATCAACACTTATCAAGCCTGGGTAAAGAGGAGGATTACTTTCGGCGAGGCGGGGGGAGTTTATATACGAGCGACTCTTTTAATCATGATTCTAATTGCATTTTTTGCAAGGTTTTCAACATAAAACTTACATCAATTGGAGAAAAATCAAATGCTAAAAACATTACAAAAAGCTAAAGCCAGTGCAGGCAATACATTACTCATGTTGTTCTGCAGCATCGCTACAGCACCTGCTTTTGCCGGCGGGGGGTTTGCTGGCGTTGACACGGATACGTTTTTAAAAGATGCAAAAGGGACCGCCGGGCAGGGTTTCAACTTCGCAGGATTGGTGGTGGCAGCATTAGGATTTCTGGGTGTTGCCTACTATGCCATCGCAGTATTTAGCGAAGTACAGAAAGGCAAGAAAACTTGGACTGATTTCGGTGCGGTAGCTCTGGTCGGCGTAATCATGCTCGTTGTTGTCTTCTGGATGCTCGATAAAATGGGCGGCATTGATGCTTTGACTGGTATCGGCGCTTAACCCTTTACTGGACTAGATATAAAGCGAGGAGCGAAGTATGTCATCACTTGAAAAAGCCCCAGACGGCACTGTGCTATTTCTGCCGGGCCGCCTTGACCGAGAT
>QXGG01293154.1_pt1 | contig 10560 bp, 11 predicted proteins | sample 1982491 | NCBI WGS metagenome assembly QXGG01 (sample SAMN09924614, study PRJNA488089) | Wastewater metagenome, whole genome shotgun sequencing project. | isolation source: South African research farm wastewater | place: South Africa: Irene, Agricultural Research Council, Animal Production... | reverse complement strand
CGGCTCCTATCTGGCCAAACGCGCCGCCGGCCGTATGCCGCCGGCCAGGCTGATTCAGATCGCCTATGCATGGATGGGGTTGATGGTGCTGGGCAACCTGCTGGTCTGCTCTCTGTTGCCGCCGCATTTCATCTACAACATCCTGCCGGTCGCCTTGTTCAACATCGGCATGGCGCTGGCGATGCCGGTTCTTTCCATCGCGGCGCTGGACCGGCACCCCCGCATACGCGGCACTGCAGCTTCCGGTCAGGCGTTCGTGCAGATGCTGCTGTCGACGGTATCCGCCGGCATGATCGTGCCGCTGGTCTGGCATCACCCCCTGGGTCTGGCGACGGCGATGGCAGTCTATCTTTGCATCGGCTGGCTGGCCGTCCGCAAATCGCCGCTGCTGAGCGGCAAGGCCGCCTGACATGAGTGCGCCTGACATGAGCGATAGCGCATATGCGTGCTGGACCGAGGAGGGCAAATCGCAATCCGCGCTCTGGCGCTCGGAAAACGCGAGCAGGGCGCCGCACCGCATCGTCGTGGCCGACGATCGGCTGACGGCCGATACCGCCTATCGATATGCCTGCGAAGGCACAGCCATGCTCTGGCGCGGTGACTACCAGAATGCGCGCCAGTTGCTGCAGGCCATGGCGCGGCGCATCGACAAGAAGTCGGCGCACAGGAAACAGGCCGACAGGAAACCAACAGGCAAGCAGTCAGAAAGCAGGCTGGAAGCGTTCCATCTTTACCGCCAGGCCCAGCTGCAACGCGCGCGCATCCTCGGCATGCTGCTGATCCCGCTCGATGCGCACTATGAAATACCGCTGCGCCGTGCGCCGGATGTCAAGGACGCCTGCCTCGAAGCGTATGGGGAGGCAAAGGAAAACTCGCTGGTTTCGCTGCGCGAATTGCTGGGCGTGATTGGCGCGCACGAGTGGCGCAAGAACGGTGTCGACATTCCGGCATTGGGCGCACGGATTCACCCGCATTACGGCGTATTTTCACCGGTGCGCGGCGAATATCTGGACCTGCTGGCTCAGGCGCCGTTGGCCGGCAAACGGCGTGCCTTCGATATCGGCACCGGTACCGGTGTCATCGCCGCGCTGCTGGCACGGCGTGGTGTGGCCGAGGTCATCGCGACTGACATGGATGAGCGCGCGATTGCCTGCGCCGACGAGAATATCCGCTGCTTGGGACTGGAGCAGCAGGTGCAGGTGGTCAAGGCCGATCTTTTCCCGCCGGGCAAGGCGGATATCATCGTCTGCAACCCGCCGTGGCTGCCGGCCAGCGCCAACAGTCGGCTGGACCACGCCATTTATGATCCGGACAGCCGCATGCTCAAGGGTTTTTTGCAGGGGCTGAAACCACACCTGGAGGAGGGTGGCGAGGGCTGGCTGATCTTGTCCGATCTGGCTGAGCACCTCGGTTTGCGCTCGCGCGAGCAACTGCTGGACATGTTTGCCGGTGCCGGCTTGGCAGTGCGGCAGAAGATGGATATCAAGCCGCGGCATCCGAAAACTGCGGATCGCTCAGATGCCCTGCATGAGGCGCGCCGTGCTGAAACGACATCGCTCTGGATATTGACCGCCATGCCCTGAGCGGTGAGGTGAAGTTGCAAGCATAAAAAAACGGGAACCTCGGTTCCCGTTTTTTTATGTTGCCTATGGCCTTACTCGATCAGTTCGGCCAGCTTGCCAGCGCGACCGTTGTGGGCATCTGCGTCCGGCAGGGCGTCCTTCTTGGCCGTGATGGCGGGCCAGACCTGAGCCAGGCGCGCATTGAGCGCGATGAATTCCTGCTGATCGGCCGGCACGTCGTCCTCGGCGAAAATCGCTTCGGCCGGGCATTCCGCCACGCACAGCGTGCAGTCGATACACTCGTCAGGATTGATGGCGAGGAAGTTGGGGCCCTCGACGAAACAGTCAACCGGGCAGACGTCCACGCAATCGGTGTATTTGCATTGGATACAGTTTTCAGTCACTACATAAGTCATTGTCTCTTCCTCTCATGCCACTCATGCGGGCGGCTCTATTTTAAAGGATATTGCGGTTTAGTTGAAAGACTCAAGCTTCAATCATGCCGGCACCCACCGTGTTATTGGTGGATTCGTCGATGATGATGAAGGCGCCGGTGGCGCGGTTGACCTTGTACGGATCCACCATCAGCGGCTGAGCCAGCTTCAAGGTCATGCGGGCGATGTCGTTCATGGCCAGACCGCCTTCGCCCTGCAGATGCTCGAGCGTATTGACGTCGACGCGGTAGCCGATGCTGCCGACCTTGGCTTTGGATTCGCGCGTGGTGTGGCGCACGATGTAGGTTCGCGCCGGCGACATCGGGGTTTCGGACAGCCAGCAGACCATGGCTTCGATCTGCTTGACCGGTTCCGGCGCCTGGCCGCTCTTGACCAGCATGTCGCCGCGCGAGATGTCGATCTCGTCTTCCAGCAGCAGGCTGACAGATTGCTCGGTGATCGCGCGCTGCAGTTGCTGGCCGCCGATCTCGATTGCCTTGATGCGTGAAGTCTGGCCCGAAGGCAGGGCGGTCACGGCATCGCCGACAGCGATCTCGCCGCATTCGATGCGGCCCATGAAGCCGCGGTAATCGTGCAGTTCCGGGTCCTCAGACGCATGCGGACGGCAGACGTATTGCACCGGGAAGCGGAACTGCTCGACCTGCTCGGAGTGGGCAGGCGGTGCGCTTTCCAGAATCTCCAGCAGTGTTGGGCCCTGATACCACGGCATGGCTTCGCCGCGGTCGACGATCATGTCACCGTTCAGCGCCGACATCGGGATGAACTGGATGTCATGGCCTTCGCGCTGCAGGCCGACCTGTTCCGCGAAGGCCAGATAGTCGGCGCGGATCTTGTCGAATACGGCCTGATCATAATCGGCCAGGTCCATTTTGTTGACGGCGACGACGATGTGCGGGATGCCGACCAGGTGCGCCAGATACGAGTGGCGGCGAGTCTGTGTCAGCACGCCCTTGCGTGCGTCGATCAGGATGATGGCGAGGTTGGCGGTCGAGGCGGCCGTCACCATGTTGCGGGTGTACTGCTCGTGTCCGGGCGCATCGGCGATGATGTATTTGCGCGTGCCGGTCGAGAAATAACGATAGGCAACGTCGATGGTAATGCCCTGTTCGCGCTCGGCCTGCAGGCCATCGGTCAGCAGGGAGAGGTCGACGGCTTCCATGCCGCGCTTCTTCGAGGTGCGCTCGATATGGGTCAGCGTATCCGCCAGAATGGTCTTGGTGTCGTACAGCAATCGGCCGATCAGCGTGCTCTTGCCGTCGTCGACGCTCCCGCAGGTCATGAACCGTAACAGGCTGTCGTTATGTGATTTGTTCATAGCATCCATCAGAAATAACCCTCCTTCTTGCGCTGCTCCATGGAAGCATCGGAGGTCTGGTCGTCAAGGCGCGTGGCGCCGCGTTCGGTAATGGTGGTGGTCGCCGTTTCCAGCACGATCTTGCTGACGTCGTCGGCGTCGCTCGGCACCGGAGCGGTGCAGGTGATGTCGCCAACGGTGCGGAAACGCACCTGCATGTTGATGATCTCCTCGCCCGGTTTCGGCTGGTTGATCACCTCGCCGCTGGCCAGCGGCACGTTGACCGGCACGATGGCGCCGCCGCGCATGACCACGTCGCGTCGATGCGCGAAATAGATGCTGGGCAGGGCGAGCTTTTCACGCTCGATGTATTGCCAGACGTCCATTTCAGTCCAGTTCGAGATCGGGAAGGCGCGGATGTTCTCGCCCTTGTGGCTGCGGGCGTTGTACAGGTTCCACAGCTCCGGACGCTGGTTCTTCGGGTCCCACTGACCGAACTCGTCACGGAAACTCATGATGCGTTCCTTGGCGCGGGCCTTTTCCTCGTCGCGGCGGGCGCCGCCGATGCAGCAGTCGAAACCGAACTCCTCGATGGCCTCCAGCAGCGTCACCGACTGGTGCTTGTTGCGCGGCTCGTCTGGTGACTTCAGGACGACACTGCCGCGTTTCATGGAGTCTTCCACCGAGCGCACGATCAGCCGCTCACCCAGTTCGGCGGCGCGCTGGTCGCGGAAGTCGATGACTTCCTTGTAGTTGTGGCCGGTGTCGATATGCATCAGCGGGAAGGGGAAGCGACCCGGACGGAAAGCTTTTTCCGCCAGCCGCAGGATGCACAGCGAATCCTTGCCGCCGGAAAACAGCAGCACCGGGTTCGAGCACTGGCCGGCGACTTCACGCAGGATATGGATCGCTTCCGATTCCAGCCAGTCGAGGTGGCTCAGGGTTTCTTTGGTTGTACTGGTCATATCGCTCACTGGTTAAATAATATTCAAATTCAATAAAATGCAATTACTTCTTAACGTGAAATCTGCATTCTGACGGCGTTTTATTTTGGCTACGGCCGGCACTCAGTGCCTTAACCTCGGTAAAGCCGAGGTTAGCCTTCGCCGAAATCCGGAACGCTGTCATTTGGTCTTCCCTACGTGAAGACCGCATTCCTTGCTGTCCGGATTTTCCCACCACCATCTGCCGGCGCGAATATCCTCGCCCATTGCGACGGCGCGGGTGCAGGGCGCGCAGCCGATGCTGGGGTAGAACTGGTCGTGCAGCTTGTTGTACGGCACGTCATGCATGCGGATGTAGGCCCAGACCTCTTTTTCCGACCAGTCGCTCAACGGGTTGAATTTGTCCAGGCCGTTGCCGTCATCGAATTGGCGCAAGGGCAGTTCCGCGCGGGTGGCGGATTGCTGTGCGCGCATGCCGGTGATCCAGGCCTTCTTGCCTTTGAGGGCGCGTTGCAGCGGTTCCACCTTGCGCATGTGGCAGCAGGCCTTGCGCAAGTCGACCGACTCGTAGAAGGCGTTGATGCCGTGCGTCTGCACATAGTTTTCCACGGCGTCGAGGCGCGGGAAAAGGACGCGTAGGCGGGTGCCGTAGGTCTTTTCCGTTTCAGCCATCAGGTCGTAGGTCTCGACCGGCAGGCGACCGGTGTCGAGCGAAAAGATCTCGATCGACAGCTTGTGCTTGAGGATGAGGTCGGTCAGTACCATGTCCTCGGCACCGAAGCTGTTGGCGAAGGTCACTTCATGCTGACGGCCGAACTCATCGACGGCGGCTTGCAACAGCGCTAGCGCTGCTTGCGACTTCGCCTCGACCGATGCGCGCAGGGCATCCGTCAGCTCCGGCGAGGTGGCCGGATTAGCGGCGGCGGGGCGCAGCAGGGATACTTCGCCGTTCATCGCGGTACCCGTCTCCAGACCGGTTGCGTGATATCGACCGCGCCCTGATAGGGCTGGCTGAAATCCTGCAGGCTGGCCAGCGCTTCCTCGGCCGAACGGTCGGCGCGGATCAGATAGCTGTCGAAGCCACAGCGCTTGAGGAAGAACAACTGATCGCGCAGCACATCGCCGAACGCGCGCAGCTCGTTCTTGTAGCCGTAACGAGTGCGCAGCAGGGTGCCGATGGAGAAGATGCGGCCATCGGCAAAGCGCTCGACGAAAACGGCGATGATGGGCAACTGGTTGATGTCTTCGACGGCGTCGATCAGGCTTTCCAGCACTTCATGCGTAGCGAGCCAGATTCCGAGTTCGCCCTTGGCCAGCCGGGGTGCCAGTTCCGCCTTGCGCGCCTCCCAGACCGGCAGCGGCACGATGATCTTGCCGTTTTCCGGAATCACGGTGGCGGCGATCTGTTCCGGCGTGCAGGTCTGCTCGCCGGTCAGCTTGAACATGACGACCTTGCCGGCCTGCTTGCGCACGACTTCCTCGCCGGCCGGCAGGGTGACGGTTGTCCATTCGTTTTCGACGATGGCGTTGTGTCGAATCAGGTTAGACATGGGCTGCTTCCTCTTGCTTGGCATACACGTGTTCCTTGAACGGCGTGACGCCGATGCGGCGAACGGTGTCGATGAAACGCTCTTCGTCAGTACGTTCGCGCAGATAGACTTCGATCAGGCGCTGGATGACGCCCGGCATCTCTTCCGCGGCGAAAGCGCGGCCGATGACGGTGCCGAGGCTGGCATCGTTGCCCTGTTTGCCGCCGATGGTGACCTGGTACCACTCGGAACCGTCCTTGTCGACGCCGAGGATGCCGATATGGCCGACATGGTGGTGGCCGCAGGCGTTCATGCAGCCCGAGATATTGAGTTCCAGTTCGCCGATATCGTGCAGGTAGTCGAGGTTATCGAACTGCATCTGGATGGCTTCGGCGATCGGGATACTCTTGGCGTTGGCCAGCGAGCAGAAATCGCCGCCGGGGCAGCAGATGATGTCGGTTAAGAGACCGATGTTGGGCGTGGCGAGGCCGTTGGCGCGGGCGATTTCCCATACGCTGTAGAGGTCGCTCAGCTTGACGTCGGTCAGGATCAGGTTCTGCTCGTGCGATGCGCGCAATTCGCCGAAGCTGTACTTGTCGGCGAGGTCGGCGACCACGTTCATCTGCTCCGAAGTGATATCGCCCGGTGCTTTGCCGTGCGGCTTCAGCGAGAGGGTGACGGCGCGATAGCCCGGCTGCTTGTGGCCGTGCACGCAGCGTTTGACCCAGGCGGCGAAGGCCGGGTTGCTGGCGATGGCGCTGTCGAAGCTGGCATCATGCGCCGGCAGGGTTTCGTACGGCATGGCCGTGAAGTATTGCGACACGCGTGCCAGTTCCGCTTCGGTGATCGTGTTCGGGCCATCCTTCAGGTGTTGCCATTCCTCGTCGACCTGGCGACGGAACTCGTCGATGCCCAGTGCCTTGACCAGGATCTTGATGCGCGCCTTGAACGAATTGTCGCGGCGGCCGTGCAGGTTGTAGACGCGGATGATGGCCTCGCAGTAGGTCAGGATGTGCTGCCATTCCAGATGTTCGCGGACGACGCTACCGAGGATGGGCGTACGGCCCAGACCGCCGCCGACCCAGACCTTGACGGCCATCTTCTGCTGATCGTCGTAGAAGAATTCGAGGCCGATGTCGTGGGCCTGGACGATGGCGCGGTCCTGTTTGGTGCCGGATACGGCGATCTTGAACTTGCGCGGTAGCAGGGCGAATTCCGGATGGAAGGTGCTCCACTGACGGATGATCTCGGCCACGGCGCGCGGATCGAGGATCTCGTCCGGCGCTACACCGGCGAACTGGTCGGTCGTGATGTTGCGGACGCAGTTGCCGGAAGTCTGGATGGCGTGCATCTGCACGGTCGCCAGTTCGGCCAGAATGTCCGGCGTGTCTTCCAGCTTGGGCCAGTTCAGCTGCAGGTTGGTGCGGGTGCTGAAGTGGCCGTAGCCGCGATCATAGCGCTTGGCGATATCAGCCAGCTTGCGCAACTGCCTGGAAGAGAGCGTGCCGTAGGGGACGGCGATACGCAGCATGGGCGCGTGACGCTGGATGTAAAGGCCGTTCTGCAGGCGTAGCGGACGGAATTCCTCGTCGCTGAGTTCGCCGGCGAGGAAGCGTCTTACCTGGTCGCGGTATTGTGCGACGCGCTGGTCGACAATCGCTTGATCTATCTCATCGTATTTATACATGGATTATTTCGCTAATTCGTTACAAACTTGAGGCCGATCAACAGCAGGATCGAGGCCAGGATAGGGCGCAATATTCTATCAGGAATACGTGCGCTCAGATGACTTCCTAGCCAAATACCCGGCAAAGAACCGATCAGCAGGGTCGCCAGCAGCGTGAAATCGACATTGCCCATGGTCCAGTGGCCGGCGCCGGCAAGCGCGGTGAGCGGGATCGCATGCGCCAGGTCGGTGCCGACCACTTTCAGCGCAGGCAGGCGTGGATAAAGGAAGAACAGCGCCACGGTACCCAGCGCGCCAGCACCGACCGATGAAAGCGTGACCATCATGCCGAGCACGACGCCGACGGCAATCGTCACGGCAGGCTGCCGGCGCCCGAATCGACCCGCGCTGCTTTCTTCCGATATCGGCGGTGCGTGGCGTTTCAGATACGAGCGGACGATCACTGCAAGCGAGGTCAGTATCAGGGCAACGCCCAGGCTGTAGGTAATGACCCCGGAGATATCCTTGCTCTGCTGGTCGATATAACGCAACAGCAATATGGTTAGCACGGCGGCAGGCAGGCTGCCATAGGCCAGTTGGCGCACGATCTTCCAGTTGACCGAGCCATGCGTCCCGTGGTGCACGAAAACGCCGCCGGTTTTGGTGATGGCTGCGAACAACAGGTCGGTACCGACGGCGACGGCGGGCGAAAAATTGAACAGAAACACCAGCAACGGTGTCATCAGTGAACCACCGCCTACGCCGGTCAACCCGACCAGAATACCGACCATCAGGCCTGAAAGGATATAGCCGATTTCCACTGCGTGCCTATGATTGAACCATGTTAGAAAACAGGTTGGCACTATAGCAGTATGTGACGCGTGCTTTTAATAATATGTTGGTCTATTATATTCTTTTTGATTATATGGAGCGCTGAATTGAAACTGCACCAATTGCGCTACATCCACGAGGTCGCGCGCCAGAACCTCAACATCTCGGCAGCGGCCGAAGTGCTGCACACTTCGCAGCCCGGCGTCAGCAAGCAGATACAGTTGCTGGAGGACGAGCTCAACCTGCAGATCTTCCAGCGCAACGGCAAGCGCCTGACCGGCGTCACCGAGCCGGGCAGGGCGGTGCTCGAACTCGCCGCCCGCATGATGCAGGAGATGGAGAACATCAAGCGCGTCGGCGAGGAGTTCAGCAACGAGGACAGCGGCACGCTGACCATCGCCACCACCCACACCCAGGCGCGTTACCGGTTGCCGACAGCGGTCAAGCAGTTCCTCGATCTTTATCCCAAGGTCAAGCTGACCATCCATCAGGGCAACCCGACCCAGGTCGCCGAGCAGGTTGCCAGCGGCGAAGCCGACATCGGCATCGCCACCGAAGCCATCAACACCTATGACCGCATCTTCTGCCTGCCGCTTTACCGCTGGAACCGCTGCATCGTCGTGCCGCACGGCCATCCGCTGCTGGAAGACAAGCCACTGACGCTGCAGAAGATCGCCGCGGAGCCGCTGGTCACCTACGACTTCGGCTTTACCGGCAGCGCCATCGTCACCGGCGAATTCAACAAGCTCGGGCTGACGCCCAACGTCGTGCTGACCGCCATCGACGCGGACGTGATCAAGACCTATGTCAACCTGGGTCTGGGTATCGGCCTCTTGGCCAAGATGGCCTACGACCCGGAGCGGGATATCAACCTCGCCATGATCGACGCCAGCCATCTTTTCCCGGAGAGCACAACCCACCTCGGAATCCGGCGCGATGCCTACCTGCGCGGCTATACCTATGCCTTCATTCAGCTGCTGGCGCCGGATTACGACCGCAAGGCCGTGCAGCATGCGATGAACGGCTAGCGTATTGAGAAAATTGATTGAATGGTCGGTGGCGGCGCTTCAGGCATCCGCCACCGTTACTTGAAGCACAGCTGGAAGGATTGCAACCATGAACACCCGATTCCTCATCCCCGCACTGGCGCTGGTTGCCAGCCTCATCACATTGCCGGCCTGCGCGGCAGCTGGCCAGGTGGCGCCGATGCCGCCGGTCAATCCGGACAACGCGCTCTACATCGTGCCGGTGGAACCCGGCGTCAGTCATCAGGATATCGTCATCAGCCTCGATTCCGCAGCGCTCGGCAAGAACTTCGTCAGCCCGGCGATCTTCCCCATCGGCGAACACATTATCGAACGCGGTCAGAAGCTGCAGGGCCTGATCGAAGTGCGCACCTATTGCAGTCTCAGCATCGGGGCCGAAGTGCTGATGGAGTATCCGGAATTCGCTGCCTTCGCGCCATGCCGCATCGCCATCTACGAAAAGCAGGGCAGGCTCTACCTTGCGCTGGATCGGCCGACCTACGCCCTGCGGCACATCGGCAACGTCGGTCAGCACGTTAAGGATGCCGCGCGGCAACTCGAAGAAACGCTGATCTGGATGATGGATATGGCCCGCAAAGGCGAGATATGAGATGCACTATGCAGCTTTGCCAGCTTAACGTTTGAGCTCTCAGGCAGGGCAGCCGGCAAGAGGTCGCCCCTGCAGCCAATGGCTGGGCACCAATACACTAGTCCGCATCTTCCCAATGAAAAGTGTGCAGTACTCGGTGTATTACCGGCGTAAATATGATGGCTAATACGATAAGAAATACCAGCCCCGCATATAGAGCATACAGTCCTGCGAATATCTTGCCGCCATCTGATTGGGGCGCATTAACTGGCCCCATGCCGCCCAGAAGCATTGCCGAGTTAATGAACGCATCACGCCATGGAAGATGTTCAAAATATTCGTAACCCGCCATGCCAGCGAACAGAGAGGCTGCAATAAGCCCGACTGCGGCGAGGAAATGACCGAGCAGGCGGCGGACAAAGTGCGCTCTCGCGATTGGAGGAAGGAGCTTTGATTCATACATTGGTTATCGCCTACTTTCCCTTGAGTGCCCGACGTTCGATTCACGGACAGCCGCAGGCAGTCTAGTGGAAGGAAATGTTATGCGCCAATTCGCGTAGCACGTAAATAGCCATTAGTCATTTCCTCTGTCATCAATTCCAGCATCACGCGATTCTCGATCCAGAACTCGATAACATTGAATGAACCACGCGACAACTCGACGG
>QXGG01256907.1_pt1 | contig 10561 bp, 9 predicted proteins | sample 1982491 | NCBI WGS metagenome assembly QXGG01 (sample SAMN09924614, study PRJNA488089) | Wastewater metagenome, whole genome shotgun sequencing project. | isolation source: South African research farm wastewater | place: South Africa: Irene, Agricultural Research Council, Animal Production Institute... | reverse complement strand
CCATCGCCGCCAGCGTGCCATTCGCCACCGGTATGATGTTGATTTTTTACCGGAAGTCGCCTGAACATGAACACATTGCAACAGTTAGCTGACGCCCTGGCGTCGGGCAAGGTCTCTTCCCTTGAGCTGACCCAGCAGATGCTCAAGCGCGCCCAGGATCCCAAGGGGCAGGGCGCCAAGGTTTTCACCAAGCTGTTTGTGGAACAAGCCTTGCTCGCAGCGCAAGCCTCCGACATCCTGCGACAGGCTGGCTTGTCACGTTCGGTGCTGGAGGGCATCCCCGTTTCGGTCAAGGATCTGTTTGACGTCAAGGGACAGATCACGACGTCAGGCTCTGTGGTACTGAAAAACGCCCCTCCCGCAGAGGTGGACAGCACGGTGGTGCAGCGCCTGCGTGCAGCTGGTGCGGTGGTCATCGGCATGACCAACATGACCGAGTTTGCTTACTCAGGCTTGGGCATCAATCCTCACTACGGCACGCCACTGTCACCCTGGGATCGTGAGACAGGTCACATTCCGGGCGGATCATCGAGTGGGGCAGCAGTCAGTGTGGCCGATGGCATGGCAGCGGCCGGGATTGGGTCGGATACCGGTGGATCGGTACGCATACCCTCAGCGTTCTGTGGCTTGACAGGATTCAAGCCAACCGCTCGTCGGGTATCGATGGATGGTGTCTTTCCCTTGTCCCGGAATCTCGATTCGATCGGCCCCTTGGCGCCTTCGGTTACCTGTTGTGCGATATTGGATGCTGTCATGTCCGGACAGCCCATTCAGGTGCCTACCGCCTCCCAGGTCAAAGGGTTGCGGCTGGCTTATCCGATCCAGGTCGTTCGTGAGAACATGGACGAGTCGGTTTCCCATGCGTTTGATCGTGCGATTCAGGCCCTGACCCAAGCCGGTGCCTTGGTTCAGGATATCGACCTGCCTGAGCTCAATGATCTTGCCACGATCAATGCAGCAGGTGGGTTTACGGCTGCCGAAGCCTGGGCAGACCACGCCGCACGATTGGCTGAGCATGCTGCCAAGTATGACCGTAGGGTTGCCACCCGGATCCAGCGTGGGCAAAGCTTGACTGCTGCAGACTTGCTTGCACTGATGCAGGCCCGCTCCAGTTGGATCGCACGCGTGACGCGAAAGCTGGCAGACGTGGATGCACTGATCATGCCGACAGTGCCAATCGTGCCGCCCGCCATTGAGCCGCTCATCCAGGATGACCAGCATTATGGCAAAACCAATATTCTCGTATTGCGCAACTGTTCCGTCATCAACTTTCTGGATGGGTGTGCCTTGAGCTTGCCTTGCCACGCCCCGGGCGAGGCGCCGGTTGGATTCATGCTTGCATCGGTGGGTGGACAAGACCAGCGCGTCCTGTCCATGGGCTTGGCAATCGAGAGGGTGATTCAGCCGACTGGATGAGTGTCATTTAGCCTGCTGTTTCATGGCGTGTGTTGCCGCTGTTTCTATTTCAAGCTTGCCAGTCACTGGCGGGTGGCAATCTCTGGAAAGGGCCTGATCAACCCTTGGAGCGGCTGATTTTCTGAACCTGAGGGACATGCCGCAGTGACCTAAAGACCTGAGCCAAGTGCTTGCGGTTGTCCACCTGTACGGTCAGGTGGATCAGGACGCTTTCACCGGCGTCTTCGTTCATGGTCACATGGATGATGTTGGAATCGGCCTGGGCGATCTCGGCTGCAACCTTGGCAAAGACCCCTTTTTCATTGCGCGCGATGATATCGATGCGAGCTGCGAGATGTTTGGCAGTTTGTTCGTCCCAGGCTACATCAATCCAGCGCTCTGGTTCCCTGACGCGACTGCGGATGGCGCTGGTGCACTCACGCATGTGGACCACCAGGCCGTGTCCCTCACGGATAAAGGCCATGATATTGTCGCCTGGCAGGGGACCGCAACAGGGGGCTAGCTGAACGGACTGGCCTTCGTTACCCTGAATCAGAATGGTGGCTGTCTTGACTGCATTCATGTTGTCGACTGCAGCTGCAGTCTTTGCCAGAATAGGGTTATCAGGCATGAACCGGCGCGCCACCACAGCTGCCAATCGTTTGCCCAGACCGATGTCCGCCAGAATATCCTCACGTGACTTTGCGCCGCTCTCGCGCGCCAGCTTGGGCCATATCGGATCATCCATGCCCGGCATGGGAATACGAATTTCTTCGAGTGCCTGTGTCAGCAATTTTTCACCGAAGCTGACGGACTCTTCGAGCTTGACCGTGCGCAGGTAGTGACGAATCTCGGATCTGGCGCGTCCAGTCCTGGCAAAATTCAGCCATTGCGCTCGTGGACGGGAGGTGGGCGAGGTGATGATGTCCACCGTGTCGCCACTGGAAAGCTCGGTTTTCAGCGGGACAAATTCGCCATTGATCCTGCAGGAGACAGCCTGGTTACCCACATCGGTGTGAATGGAGTAAGCAAAGTCGACAGTCGTGGCACCACGGGGCAATGAGACAATCTTGCCCTTGGGCGTAAAGACATACACGGCATCCGGAAAGAGGTCGACCTTGACATGCTCGAGAAACTCGCCCGAGTCACCGGTCTGGCTCTGAATGTCCAGCAAGGACTGCAGCGACTGGTGAGTGCGTCGCTGCACGTCGTTGAAATTGGTGTCATCTGTTTTGTAGAGCCAATGCGCCGCCACGCCTTCTTCCGCAAACCGATGCATGTCGTGCGTGCGGAACTGAAATTCGATCGGCGTGCCGTACGGACCCACCAGGGTCGTGTGCAAGGACTGATAGCCATTGATTTTGGGGATGGCGATATAGTCCTTGAATTTGCCTGGAACTGGGCGATAAAGCTGGTGCAAAATGCCCATTGCCAGATAGCACTCGGGAAGGGTGTGGACAATCACCCGAATGCCGTAGATGTCCAGCACGTTCGAGAACGACTTTTTTTGCTGGACCATTTTGTTGTAGATGCCATAAAGCGTTTTCTCGCGACCCACAACCTCTGCCTCTATGCCGGCAGCGGGCAATGCGCTGCGGACGGAATCGAATATTTTGCTCAGAACCTCGCGCCGGTTGCCTCGTGCTGCCAGCACTGCCTTTTGCAGCACAGCGTAACGGTTCGGATGAATCGCGGCAAAGCAAAGGTCCTGCATCTCGCGAAACAGCGCATTCAAGCCAAGTCGATGCGCGATCGGCGCGTAGATCTCCAAGGTTTCGTTAGCGATCCGGCGACGTTTTTCTGGACTGACCGCATCCAGGGTGCGCATATTGTGCAGGCGATCAGCCAGCTTGATCAGGATGACACGCAGGTCTCGCGCCATGGCGAGCAACATTTTGCGAAAGCTCTCGGCCTGCTGCTGTGCCTTTGATTGAAATTCCAGCCTGTCGAGCTTGGACAGGCCATCTACCAGTTCAGCGATCTCTGGGTTGAATTTTTCCGCGAGCTCAAGCTTCGCAATGCCCTGATCCTCCATGACATCGTGAAGCAGGGCGGCGCTCAGCGCATCGGCATCCAGTTTCCAGCCTGCACAGATTTCCGTGACGGCAATCGGGTGGGTGATGTAAGGCGCCCCGCTGGATCGGAACTGTCCCAAATGCGCTTGATCAGCAAACTTGTAAGCCTCTCGCACCCGAGCAATATCCTTGGGCTCGAGGTAGGACTCGATCATTTCCTGGAGTTGGGCAATCGTGGCAATCCCGACTGGTAGGTCGGGCTCAGTGCTGACAATTGACGTGTTGGCTGAGGAAGAGGGGGAAGAGGAGGAGGGTGCTGGTGTCACTGTTGAGCCAGACTTTCGGCCCAGGCGAGATCCAGCCTTGAGGGCAGCGAGCAACCCGGATGATGCATGACGGATACCGGGAAAGCCCATGATGCTGCCCTGTCTCTGTCAGGTCGGTACCTTGCGCAACATCTCCAGGCCGGTCAAGCCGGAAGCGATTTCACGCAAAGCCGTAACGGTCGGCTTGTCCTTGCTGTCCAGGCGAGGAGCATGACCTTGGGCAAGCTCGCGCGCACGATAGGTAGCTGCCAACGTGAGCTTGAAGCGGTTGGGGATCTGGTCTAGGCAGTCTTCAACAGTAATGCGTGCCATGGTGTTCCTGGTCAGAAAGGGATAAAGGATCAGCCTGATGTCAGGCCAAACGTGGCAAACAAATCGGCATGCCGATGTGCTTGACTGGCATAGCGCAAACGAGCAGTATGAACGACTTGAACCAACTCGTGTAATGCCACGCTAAACTCTTGATTAATAATAACATATTCGAACTCAGGCGCGTGTGAGATTTCCTCGCTTGCGGCACGGACGCGACGCTCGATCACCTCTTGCGAGTCCTGACCACGAGCCTGCAGTCTCTCTTGCAGCGCACCGATTGACGGCGGGAGGATGAATATGCCAATGGCTTTCGGATAATGTTGTTTGACCTGACGTGCGCCTTGCCAGTCAATCTCAAGCAACACATCCTGGCCACGTGACGTGGCCTCGTCAATCCGGTCTCTGGGCGTACCGTAGTAGTTTCCATGAACCAGTGCCCACTCCAGCAACTGGTTGGAGCGTTGCATCTGCTCAAAGACCGGTACAGAGACAAAACGATAGTCGCGACCCTCCACCTCAGCAGGTCGGGGCGCGCGCGTGGTGCAGGAAATCGACAGGCAAATGCCAGGGTCTTTTGCAAGCAGAGCGTTGACCAGGCTGGACTTGCCGGCGCCGCTAGGCGCCGTCACCATAAAAACGTTTCCGGAAGACATGGAGATGGGTCACAATACGTCGTGGATCACAATCCATGAAGCATAGCAGAGCGGCACGCCAGCGCAGCGGGACCATTCGTCGTTGCCAGATGCCCAACCCTTGAAGGATAGCCATGTCACACGTCCCGATTTCCAGACCGATCATGCAGGCGACTGCACTGCACGAAGCCCTCAACCAGCCAGGCAATGACTTGCTGGTGTGTGACTGCCGCTCAGACCTGGTGGATGAGGATGCTGGCCTTCGCGCCTATCTTCAAGGCCATATCCCCGGTGCGATTCATGTGCACTTGGACCGTGACCTGAGTGCGCCCAAAACAGGCAAAAATGGTCGCCATCCTCTGCCTGACCCTGAAACGTTTGTGGCTCGCCTGGCGCAATGGGGCGTCAATGAACATACCCAAATTGTTGCCTACGACAGTCAGGGAGGGCTGTTTGCCGCCAGGCTTTGGTGGATGTGTCTCTGGGTCGGCCATGCCAAGGTCTGCTTGCTCGATGGTGGCCTGGAGGCATGGACGCGTGCGGGTTTTGGGCTTGTCGATGGTGCGACCGCAGTGCGAATGCCAGGCTCGATTGTCAGACGACCATCACTGGTGCCAAGTCTCGACATGGATCAGGTGAAACAGGTTTATCGCCGGCCAGATGTACTGGTACTGGATGCGCGGCCAGCTGACCGATTTGCCGGCCAAAACGAAACGCTGGATCCGATTGCCGGGCATATTCCAGGTGCGCGCAATCGACCATTTCGCGATAACTTGAATCCGGACAATACGTTCAAGGATCCCCAGACGCTGAGGTCCGAATTTGAAAACACCCTCAGAGGCATGACGCCAGACCAGGTGATTGCGCAGTGTGGCTCCGGGGCATCCGCCTGCCAGATGCTGGTTGCCATGGAGCTGGCCGGACTGCCTGGGGCGGCGCTTTATGCTGGATCGTGGAGCGAGTGGAGTGCTCAGCCGGATGCGCCGGTCGAGACGGGATCAACAACCTGATTGAATGGAGACTAGGAAATGTCTGTGTTGAAAGTGGCAGTCGTAACAGGTGGTGGCAGCGGCATCGGCCGTGCGGTGGGTTTGGCGCTGGCCAAAGCCGGATATGAAGTGGTCCTTGCCGGTCGCAGGGCCGACAAGCTCGAGGAGACAAAAGCCCTGGGTGGTGAGGCGCAATCCCGTTTGCATCCTGTCTCTACCGATGTGTCGGATCCCGCATCGGTTGATGCTCTCTATGCTGAGGTCACCAAAAGATTCGGCCGCCTGGATGTGTTGTTCAACAACGCCGGGCGTGGTGCGCCAGCCATGCCAATCGAGGACTTGCCGTTTGAAACCTGGAAGGCCGTGGTGGATGTCAATCTGACAGGGATGTTCTTGTGCGCTCAGGGTGCCATCCGCATCATGAAGTCACAGACACCACAGGGAGGGCGCATCATCAACAATGGCTCGATTTCGGCACATGCCCCACGTCCCTATTCGATCGCCTACACCTCCACCAAGCACGCAGTGACCGGGTTGACCAAGTCGATCTCGCTTGACACGCGCCAGTACGGCATCGCATGCGGCCAAATCGATATCGGTAACGCTGCCACCGACATGACGGACCGCATGGCAAAAGGCATTCTGCAGCCAAATGGCACCACCATGGTTGAACCTCGCATGGATGTCAATCATGTCGGCCAGGCCGTGCTGCAGATGGCTGAGCTGCCGCTTGAGACGAACGTTCAGTTCATGACCATCATGGCGACCAACATGCCGTTCGTGGGACGAGGTTGATTACTCGATATTCTGGGCTTGCTCGCGCATCTGCTCGATCAGCAGCTTGAGGTCGATCGCCGCGCGGGTCATATCCAGGCTGCCTGATTTCGAGCCCAGCGTGTTTGCCTCGCGGTTCATTTCCTGAAACAGAAAATCGAGCCGCTTGCCGGTGCTACCGCTTTCCTTGCTCCCTGTCTTGGCGCCTGGCCTGCCAGCAGAGCTTGACTTTCCCGCGAGCAGGTACTCGAGTTCGATGACGTGGGAGCGCAACCTTGCAAGCTCTTCGGCTACATCAATGCGAAGGGCAAAAAGGCTCGATTCGCTTGAGATGCGCTCAGACAGCTCTGCGCCAGTAATGTGCGCAAAACCGCCCGGAAAGGCGTTTTGTACGGTTTCCAGCAGTTTTTGTGCCAGCTTTTCCCGCTGCGTGCGCAGCAGATCAGGCAGGTGCGCCTGAACCTGGTCAACAATCTCCAGCATCGATTTGGACTGCTCCAGCATGGATTTCGCCAGTCTCGATCCCTCGCGTGTGCGACCGACCAGGAGTTCATCGATCGCTTGATCCATGGCGATCACGCAGGGCTCCACCCACATCTGGGGATCGGTCTGCTGAGAGGAGGATTCAGAGTCTGGCCATGCCAGGATGTCTGCAAGTGATGGTGGCGCGACATCGGGCAAGGCCTGCCGAACCGCCTGCAGTTGTGTTGCGATCCGGGATAGGTGCTCGATACCCAGTCGATCGTCCGACAGGGACCTGGGTCTGGAAAAATTCACTCTGACATCGATCTTGCCGCGTGTCAGACGCTGTGCAAGTTTTTCCCGCAAGGGGATCTCGGCGAGCCTCAATTCATCAGGCAAGCGGAACTGCAGGTCAAGGTAACGGCTGTTGACGCTGCGAAGTTCGATCGTCACGTGGCCAAGCTCAAATTCGTGTCGGCCACTGCCAAATGCGGTCATGCTGCTGATCATTGCTTTTTCATCACTCCAATGGATGCACCGTCGATGCGGCGCGGGTCACTCGCACCCCAGACCTGGCCATCACCATCGCGCGAGACGGTTTGGAGGCTCCCCATGGCAGGCAGGATGCGGATTTGATGTCCTTTGCTTTCCAGCAACTTTACCGTATCGGGACTGAATCCTTTTTCCAGGCGGATCTGATCGGGGAACCACTGGTGGTGCATGCGTGGCATGGACATGGCTTCGGCAATGTTCATCTCATGGTCGATGATATTGACGAGTTGCTGAAGAACCGTGGTGATGATGCGTGCACCGCCAGGCGTGCCGGTAGCGATCCATGGCTTGCCGTCCTTGAGTGCAATGACAGGCGTCATGGAGCTCAGCGGCCGTTTGTGTGGCTCGATCTGGTTGGCCTCGGATCCAATCAGTCCAAACGCATTGGGCACACCAGGCTTGGCAGAAAAATCATCCATCTCGTTGTTGAGCAAGATGCCTGTGCCAGCAGCGACCATGCCCATGCCGAAATTCAGGTTGAGCGTCGTGGTCAGGCTGACCATGTTGCCAGCTGGATCCACCACGGATAGATGCGTGGTCTGATCTCCCTCGGCAGGCAGTGGGTGGCCCTCGCGCACCGATTGACTGGATGTCGCGCGATCCAGGTTGATCTCTTTCGCACGTGAGGTCGCATAGTCCTTGGAAAGCAGGCCATTGAGCGGGACGCGGACAAAGTCGGTGTCACCCAGGAACGCCGCCCGGTCCGCATAGGCGAGCCTGGCCACCTCGGCGAGCAGGTGGATGCTGGCTGCGCTGCCGTATCCCGAGTCTTTGACAGGAAGACCCTCCAACATGTTGAGCATCTGAATCAGGTGCACGCCTCCCGAGCTGGGTGGGGGCATGGAGTGAATCTCCACGCCACGATATTGCCCCTTGACGACAGGCCGGATCACTGGCCGATAGGCCTTGAGGTCATCCAGGGTCATGGCACCGGGATCACGATCCAGTGCCTTGGCCAAACGTTGTCCAACCTCGCCATCATAAAAGGCGCTGGCACCGGATGCGGCGATTTGCCTCAGGCTCCAGGCCAGTTCGGACTGGATCAGACGCTCTCCCTCTTGCCAAGTCCTGAGCCGATCAAGTGGGCAGGACATCATCTCGCATGCTTCAGAGGCATCTATCTTGGTGAAAAAAATTGCACGGCTTGAAGGCCATCGACCGAGGTACGCATGATGCGACTCAAGCAGCCGGGCAAGGGTGTAGGTCACCTCAAAACCGGATTCGGCCAGCGTGATCGCTGGCTGCATGACCACGTCTCTTGGCAGTGAGCCGGCAAGTTCATGCGCGAGCATGAGACCAGCAACCGATCCAGGTGTGGCGACAGAGTAGGGGGTGAGGGTGTTTTTGCCCTTGACGACTTCACCGGTTGGGTCGAGAAACATGTCACGGGTGGCGCCCTTTGGTGCTGTCTCCCGAAAATCAATAGCCAGTGTCTCGGTGTCTGCGCTGCGGCGAATCAACATAAAGCCGCCACCTCCCAGATTGCCTGCGTTAGGTAGGACCACCGCGAGCGCCAAAGCCGTGGCGACAGCAGCATCTACCGCATTTCCGCCACGCTCAAGCATGTCGGCTCCGGCGCGCGATGCCAAGGCGTGTTCGCTGGACACGATGCCGCCAGTTGCATGAACAGGATGAAAAATCCGATCGGACAGATCGTAGAGACGGTTGGCTTGATGCGTCTGGGGTTGGGCCTGGACACCTGAGACCAGGAAGGCGATGCCCAATAGCGTCGAACAGACAGAACGATGCAAGGCGCGTGAGGGGAGCAAGTGCATCATCGGATTACACTGGCGGAAAGAACGAATGAATATCGACTTAACATAGCTTGCCTGCTCGGAGAATTGCGATCGTGACTACTCAGAATACACCGTCCACACGCCCATCGGGACGCTCCCACGATGCCCTGCGGACTGTTCGCATTCAGCGTCAATTTACCCGTCATGCCGAAGGCTCGGTGCTGATCAGCATGGGCGACACGCAGGTGTTGTGCACTGCCAGTGTTCTGGAAAAAGTGCCTCCCTTTTTAAAGGGCCAAGGTCAAGGATGGGTGACAGCCGAATATGGCATGTTGCCACGCTCCACACACACCCGTTCTGATCGCGAGGCGAGCAAGGGCAAGCAGTCTGGACGGACGCAGGAAATCCAGCGCCTGATCGGCCGAAGCTTGCGCTCGGTCATGGACATGCAGCTTCTCGGTGAGCGCACCATCCAGATTGATTGCGATGTCATCCAGGCTGATGGCGGTACACGCTGCGCGAGCATCACGGGCGCCTGGGTCGCCTTGTCCGATGCGGTGAACTGGATGATCCAGCAAGGAATAATCAGTACATCACCCATCAAGGACTCGGTCGCTGCCGTATCCGTCGGGATGGTGTCGGGCCGTGGCGTACTCGACCTGGATTATGAAGAGGATTCGGGGTGTGATGCCGACATGAATGTCGTCATGACAGGATCAGGACGCTTTGTGGAGGTGCAGGGCACCGCCGAGGGACATACGTTTGATCGTCAGGAGCTTGATGTGCTGCTGAATCTTGCAGAGTCAGGCATCCGCCAGCTCAAGACACATCAGGAACAGGCGTTGGCCAAATAAAAATACGTTTGCCAGAAAGAGTCTTCTGGCAAACGTCACTTCGCTAACCAAGCCTGTTAAACGGTTCGTCCACCGTCGACAGGCAGCTCCACACCCGTGATCATGCCTGACTCGTCCTGAGCCAGAAACAGCGCGGCGTTGGCGATGTCAGCCGGCACGCTCAAGCGTCCCATCGGGATGGTGGCGATGAACTTGGCACGGTTCTCAGGCGTATCCGGGATACCCATAAAGTCACCCAGCATGCCGGTATCACCCATCACCGGGCAGATCACATTGACGCGGATGTTGTCCGGCGCGAGCTCGACAGCCAGCGATTTGGACAACAGATTGGCGGCGCCTTTGGAGGAGTTATACCAAGTCAATCCGGGACGCGGGCGAATGCCAGCCGTCGATCCGACGTTGATCATACAGCCCGACTTGCGCGAGCGCATGTGCGGCACGACGGCCATCACCATGTGATAAATCGCTTTGACGTTGACGTCATAGCAGCGATCAAAGGTTGCTTCATCCACGT
>QXGG01033678.1_pt1 | contig 10566 bp, 8 predicted proteins | sample 1982491 | NCBI WGS metagenome assembly QXGG01 (sample SAMN09924614, study PRJNA488089) | Wastewater metagenome, whole genome shotgun sequencing project. | isolation source: South African research farm wastewater | place: South Africa: Irene, Agricultural Research Council, Animal Production Institute... | reverse complement strand
TCGAGAGAAGGCAAGAGCGATGAATGTCTCATCGAGATCCTCGAGAACAGGATCTGGGAGGAACGATGTACCACTCTTGGCGTCGACATCCACATCATCTGTGACGTCGACCCGGCCCGTTCGTCGCCACCCATCGTGACAGGCATTGCGCACCACCATCACCGCATAACTCTTGAACGAGGACTCGATTTGCAGTGTCCCCTCGGACGCCCGTTGAGCAATCTTTGCCAACGCGTCGCTCATGGCGTCACGAGCGTCGTCATCGCTGCGAGTCAAGGATCGAGCCGTGCTGTACAGGAGTCCAGCGTGCCGGTCCCACAGGATGGCAAGAGCTGATCCCCAGTCGGGGGAATTCAATCGAGAGCCGAGTTCGGCATCCGACGACGCCGATGACTGAGACATCTGTCCTCTGCGCCCGGCCATCAGTACTCTCCCTCATACCCGACGCTAGGGACACCTGTCCCTGTCGTGCCATCTGGGGAGGCAAACATCTGTACTGGAATGGCACACAGGGTGTGACACACCGTTTCTGTTGCATTCGTGACTTTCATGATCCGAATCCCCGGATCTCGAGGGCAGGTTCGATCGAACATTCGGTGATGCGATATGTCATCGATCGATCGGTTCTGGCGCTGACGACGTTGTCGAGAATCCAGGCGAAAATGCCCAGGCCTCCCATGACGAACGCGTACGCGAGGACACGACGCTGGGAAAGCGGTCGGGACGTATCGAGTCTCAGGCCGAAGAATCGCTGGGCAAGGGTTGCATCGGCCTCCTGCAGACTCCGAGAGTTGAGCGCAGCCCAGAGCAAAACCGCTGCCACCACAGACGTCCACAGGGCCATGCCTCCAATGAGGTGCATTGCGCACAGCAACCCAAGTTGGCCCGAGGTTTCGAGCATGAGAACTTCGACGGGGGCACTCGTTCGTCGACGAAGTGCCTCAGGCTGCTTGTGGGAGTAGTGGATCACCGCCATGTCGACCACGTCCCTGTCGCTCGTACGAGACGGGCGAGTTTCTCGAGGGATTTCGAGTCGAGAGGGAGATTCCCGGGTACGGGTGGTGCGCTGGTGGTGTCCCGACAAGGTGACTTCGGTGTTCGCCGGACCCGCATCTTGGCAACGCAGAGTCTCTGCATGTTTGAACCTCCTGACTGGGTCGGGCCGAATTGCCCGACAGGGAGGAGACGCACCAAAGTTCGGATCGTGACGCGGTCGGGAAAGTTTTTGTGTCGTCTGGGACGCCTGATTGGTCCGAGACGCGGCGAGTCCGGTCCCCGACGACCAGGGACCGGACTCGCTCACGGGGTGAGTCGATGCCGCCTCAGCGCGGGGTGAAGCGCCCCCAGGACCCGCGATTGGCCTCAGTTGTCCCGTTCGTGTTGATGGCTCTCACTTGCCAGTGATAGGTCCGACGAGGGGTGAGGTCCACTGCCGAATAGCTGAGGGAGGCCCCGACGGATATCCATACTGGGCAGCTCCCACTCTTCGTGCTGACGCACACTTCGTACCGATCTGCTCCAGGAGCCATTCCCCAGGACAGTGAGACCTGGCCTCGGGTTCCGTTGGCCGCCGTCTTCTTGGCAAAAGCCTGAGGTTTCGCAGCGGGAGCGACCTGGAGTTTCAGTGTCTTGGTGACCTTTGCGCCGTGGGCATCGGTGGCGACAAAAGTGACGTTGTACGAGCCTGCTTGGGTCGGGGTGCCCTGGATGTCACTGGCAGATATTTCACCGGACGTGCTGAACAGACCGGGAGTCAAACTGCCCGAATGGAAGCGGACCTCGACGTGTGGGACGCCACCGGAGGCTTGGACCTGAGCGGTGTACGGAACGCCGACCATTGCGGACGGAAGTGCACTCGTCGAAATCGTCAGCTTCGGAACAACTTTCAAAGTCATTGTCTTCGTCGACGTGCGACCCATCGGATCGGTGACCCTGACAGTGAACGTCGAAGTCGCCACAGAGCGTGGAGTGCCGCTGATGGCACCAGAGGCCGACAACTTCAGCGGGCTCGGCAGGCGTCCTGAGGCAATGGACCAGGTGTACGGCCCACCATGTCCAGATGCAGACAGGGTCGAGCGATATGCAGAGCCCGCAGCGGCGACCAGGTATGAATCGGTGGTAACACTCAACTCTTCTTCGATCGAAATCTGCAGTCGACGGTTCGTGGCGAATCCATCGGCATCTCGGATCCCCACGGTGATCTCGAAGGCGCCTGCTTGTTGCGCGGTTCCTGACAGCCGCCCAGTCTCGCTGAGGTTCAGGCCTGTGGGGAGCGATCCTTCGAGGATCGACCATGTGTGAGGCTCGAGTCCTCCTGCTGCGACCAGGTCGGCTTCATAGAGAACTCCGACCCGGCCCTTGGTCAATGATTCGGTGGAGATTTCCGCCCAGTCGCGAACGATCAATGACAGGGGCATCGTCGCGGTGTACCCCTCCGCATCGCGTACCTGCAGTGTCGCATCGAAGGAGCCGACCTGCGTCGGCGATCCCTTCACACGACCGGACGCTGATCCAAGATCCGCGATGGAGACTCCAGGGGGGAGACTGCCGTCCACCACGGACCAGGTGTACGGATGCACGCCCCCCTCGGCCATGACATCGAGTTGGAAGGGGAGATGGACGCGACTTGCGGGCAGAGTCAGCGGCTGGATCATCAATGGCGAGGTGACATCGATGGAGATCTCGACCTGCGAAGACTCCTCCAATTCATCCATGACGCGAACGACGAAGTGGCTCTTTCCGCCGTGTTGCGGAGTGCCGGATATCCGACCGGCCTCGTCCAGGACAAGACCCGATGGGAGGGATCCTGACATCAGGGTCCATATTCGGTTGCCGTAGCCATTCGTGGCTGTCACGCGCGCGTCGTACGACACACCTGTGCGAGCGTTGGGAAGTGATCGTGTGTCGATGCTCAGACCTGACTGGATCACAATGGCGAGACTCCCGGAGGAAGAAGTGCCGATGGCATCGCTCACCTCGACTGTGACTTCGAAGCGTCCGGCTTGAGAGGGGATGCCGGTGATGCGGCCACCCTCGTTCAACACCAGACCAGGGGCCAGTACACCGTCGAGAAGGGACCACGAATATGGCTCACTCCCACCCGCGGCATCGAGGGTCATGTCGAACATTTCCCCGAGCCGTCCGCGAGGACTCGAAGGTGGTACGACTTGGAGTCCTTCGCCCTCCCCGATGAACAGCAGTCGATTCGGAGAACCTTCACCCTGATCGGTGACGCTCCCCGGGGTGGCAGTGGAAGGGAGCAGGGTGATGATCTCGTGTGCAGTGCGACCTTGGGACGCAAGGATCGCTGCTGCTCCAGCAACATGAGGTGCAGCCATCGACGTGCCGGACAGCGTCTTACTGTCGCCATCGGATGTATTCGATGACGAGCGAATGAGATTCCCAGGTGCAAAGAGATCGAGGCATCGTCCCGTGTTGGAGTAGACAGCTCGGGTGTCCTCCGATGTCGTTGCCCCAACAGTGATGGCCGAAGGTGCAGCTGCTGGCGACGTCGAACATGCATCTCGATTCGAGTTGCCTGCGGCAGCAACGACCACGACTCCCGCAGCAGTGGCACGAGCAATCGCCTCGTCCAAGAGTTGATACTGCACGCCCCCAAGACTGAGATTCGCAATTGCCGTCTCTCCTTCGCGAAGGCTTGCGATCACGAATTCCAGTCCTTCGATCACACCGAACATCGATCCGACTCCGCCACAGTCGAGAACTCTGACGGGCACGATCGTGACCTCTGGTGCCACTCCAAATGACTGGCCACCGATCGTCCCAGCCACGTGGGTTCCATGTCCAGCCGAGTGGCAATCGTCTGTTCCACGACCGTCTGGGATGATCGATACGCCGTCGACGACTCGTCCGTTGAATTCGGAGTGGGTTGCTCGCACACCCGTATCGAGAACGAACACGCGCACTCCTCGACCAGTCCCCGATGGGGAATACGTCCCGGACAAAGGAAGGCGGCGTTGGTCGATGCGATCCAATCCCCATGATGCGGCGGTCGCGGGGAATGAGGATTCGCTCTGCACCTCATCGAAGATTCCGACAGGGAGGTCTTGGTGGATCGCCTCGATCGTGGGGTCTGCCCGAAGATCGTTCATTTCCGAGGTGGTGACGGTGATGACAGCACCGTCCAGGGCTTCGTCGAGAATTGCTTCGACGTCGATACCGCGCTCTTCGAGTTGGGCGGCGGATTCGCTTGGATCGAGATCAGGACCGAATGTGACAATGACCGACAGGGGCGTCTCCTCTGCCGAAGCTGGGGCATCCACGAGGAGACACGTGCCGAAAACAGCACACGTCGTGAGAACAGCTCGGTGAATGACACGTCTGTGTCGATTGGCTGGCGTCCGGAAACGCCCAGGTGCGTGATGCATGTTTCCTCCTTGGTGATGAGGGCGAGGTGCCCACTACTAAGGGGACGCCGAAGGTTCGATTTCGTGACAGAGAATCGACGAAGTTCTTGGCTCTTTTCCACTCTCCATGTCCGGTAGCGAAATGCCTGAGTGAGGGACCATGGCGACATCTTGGAACCCGTCACCTACGCTGACCCGGGTGAAATCAGCTCTGCGGTTCTTCCTCGTCCATGTCGTCGTCTGGACGAGCCTCGTCTACGTCGTGGCCGGCAATGACCGGGTCGACTACGACATGCTCGGCGATGGAACGACACCCTGGGTGCGCCAATTCGTGGTTGCACTCGTCGCAGTCCTGGTCCTGCAGATCCTGTTCATCTCGCGCCAACGCCTGTGGGCGGAAGTCGTGGTGGACAGACCCCGTCGATCGCGCAAGTGGATGTGGTTTCCACCATTTCTTCTGCTGTGTGCTGGTATCGGCGTCGTCGCCTCCGACGGTCTCAGCTCTGCGCCGGGGAGCTACTGGATCGGCATGACAGTCACGATGATTCTGGTCGGACTCACCGAGGAGTTGACCTTCCGGGGAATACTCGTGGCGACGTTGCGTCGCACCGGCTCGGGTGAACGGGGAGTCCTTCTGATCTCGTCGCTCCTGTTCGGACTGTTCCATCTCCCGAACTGGATCTTGGGCCAGGATTTCGTGACAACAGTGCGTCAAGTTGCCTTCACAGCTCTCTTCGGCATGATCTTCTACGCACTGCGGCGAGCGAGCGGAACGCTCATCGCGTGCGTCGTCTTGCATGCCCTCTACGACTGGATGATCGTTCAGGGAGCATTCGCCTGAGAAGTGCTGGCGATGTGCAACGGTCGTGCAGGCGGCTCGATCGTTCGCCCGCATGGCTCTGCGTGATCTCTGCGTAGGATCTCGCGATGAGCTCCGATCGCTACACGTATCGACATGGTGAGCGCTTGCCGGTGGAAGTCCTCGTCTTTTCGATGGATCCACGCGTGGTCGATGAGTTCCTGCGCGTCGATCACGAAGTATGGACGTTGGGTGAAGCGTTCCTCGAGGGCTTCGACCGTATTCCATTCGTGTCGAAAGAGGTTTGGCTCGATGACACACGACCGGGTGAGGTGACCATCGTCCTGGTCTGGGAATCGATCGACGCGTGGAAGCGAGTCGATGCTGTCGATATTCAGCGGCGACTACAGACTTCATTCGAGAGTCGTTTCTCATCCGTCGTCACACTTGTACGCGCACCTCATGAAGAGTCGAATTTCGGCATTCACCGGTGGAGTCGTTTCGAACGCACAGAGATGTAACTCTCGAATCGGGACGATACGTCGTCACACATTTGTCCTGATCTGAAGTCCATCGCGAAGGCTGCTGTGACACGAGATGTAGCGTGCGCCCGTGCGAGTCACGATCTGGCTGGCAACAGTGTCTGCACTCGGCGCCGTGTATCTCCTCGCCGATGTATCGATTCATCGATCACTCATCGTTCTGTGCCTGTGGTCGATCGCACTGTTGACCTCTACCGCGAGATCGGATCGGTCCACGGCCCGGTCTTCAGGGTGCTCGCAGCTGCTGTTTCTACTCTGTCGGGAACTGGTGAGCTCGCGGGTCGTCTCGCATGGCAGGGGGTATCCCTGGTCGCTGTCGCGGGAATACTCGTCGTCCTCCGTCGACGAGGTACTCCATGGCATCAGGTAGTTCTCATCGGGGGATCTCCGGCCGTTGTGTACCTGCTCATCCATCAGGCGCACAACGACGTTTTCGTTGGACTCTTGATCCTCGTCGGTGCGACATGCGCCCAATCAGGGCGCCATGTTCCCACTTCTCTCAGTTTTGCTGCTGCAGCTTTGGTCAAGGCTCCGTCCGGTATCGCGCTTGTGACATTCGTGGTGTGGCTTCTTGCTCGCAGGGAGCGTCGCGCTGCGGGATGGTGTGTCGCGAGCGCCGTCGTTCTGGGAGCCATAGTCGTGTCCCCGTTCGGTCTCAGTGCGGTGTTGGGTCCGCTGACCGAGCGAAGTGGAGAGACCAATGCCACGAGTCTGTGGAATGTCGTGCGCGGCGACGCTCTGTCGTTCGTGTGGCGACCGGAGCGTACGATCGATCCGTCAGCGGGAGCGCTCGTGTCCGTCGCAGGCATCGTCGTGCCGGTTTCGATAGCCGTCATTGCGGCGTGGCGCCTTCGTTCCCGACCAGTGCACGAGCCGCTCACGGTTGCAGTTCTGGCCTGGGTGGTGTTTTCTTTGTATCCGTCGGTGTGGTTGACGGGTTGGTTCGTAGCGCTTGCTGGTCTGTGGAGTGGTCGGGTGAGCCGGCTTCTCATCGGGTATTCGTCGCTGTCACTTCTCACATCGCAGTCGTGGCTCATGCCGGTTGCCGCCATCGTGGATCGAGGCACATATGGATGGGTCGAGAGACTTGCGGCAATGTTGCTCGGAGTGACCAGCGTTGTCGGAGTGGCTCTCATCGTCCATCTTGGAAGCGGCAAAGCGGACAGGGCAACATGGAACGAAGAAGGAGTCGCCAGACTCACGGGTGCTCCATGGGGCAAAGAGGTGCGCAATGACCGCAAAGGTACGTCTCAGTGAGGAAGAGCGTGAGGAGTTGCGTCGCAAGTATCGCGACGAGAGGGACAAGAGGCTGAGATCGGACGGTCCTGCTCAGTACATCGAGCCCACAGGCACGTTCGCCTACCTCACAGAGGATCCGTACACGCCACGTCAGGAGCGACCTCCCCTGACGGATCATGTCAAGTTGTTGTTCGTTGGCGGAGGTTTCGCCGGGGTGTGCATCGGTGCTCGTCTGCGCGAAGCGGGATTCGATGATTTTCGCATCATCGAGAGCGGGGGCGATTTCGGCGGTGTGTGGTACTGGAATCGATATCCGGGAGCAATGTGCGACACAGCAGCGATGGTGTATCTGCCGCTGCTCGAAGAAACTGGCTACATGCCGACCCAGAAGTATGTCTTCGCTCCCGAGATCTGGCATCACGCGCTGCGAATCGCTGAGCAGTACGAGATTCGTGAGCGTGCTGTGTTCTCCACGCAAGTGCGTTCCTTGACATGGGACGAGTCGGAGTCGGTTTGGATCGTCGAAACCGATCGGGGAGACCGGTTCACCGCTCAGTACGTCGCCACAGCAACAGGGCCCTTGAATCGACCCAAACTGCCAGGGATCCCGGGGATCGACGATTTTCGCGGACACTCCTTTCACACCGCTCGCTGGGACTACGAATACACCGGAGGTTCCTACGAAGGAGCACCGATGGCGAAGCTGGCCGACAAGAGAGTGGCTGTCATCGGCACAGGAGCAACTGCCGTGCAATGCATTCCGCCTCTGGGTCGAGATGCCCAGGAATTGTTCGTCTTTCAGCGAACACCGTCGGCCATCGATGAACGCAACAACCACCCCATTGATCCTGAGTGGTTCGCCTCTCTCGAACCCGGGTGGCAGAGCAGATGGTTGCGCAACTTCTTGGTGCTGCAGTCCGGAGGATTTGCCGAGGAGGATCTCGTCATGGATGGCTGGACGGATATTGCCAAGCGCATTCGCGATCGGATGGTGGATGCCATGGCGAAGGGTGCCGAGTTCACACCGGAGTCGTTCCGGCAGGCCTATGAGGAAAGTGACGACGAAAAGATGGAAGAGATCCGCCGCCGGGCGGATTCGATCGTCGGTGATCCGGAGACGGCGGCCGGCTTGAAAGCCTGGTATCGGCAGTTGTGCAAAAGGCCGTGTTTCCACGACGAGTATCTGCAGACTTTCAATCGATCGAATGTGCATTTGGTCGACACCGATGGCAAGGGTGTGGACCGAATCGATTCCACGGGCCTATGGGTAGGGGGACAGCACTACGAAGTTGACTGCATCGTCTTTGCCTCAGGATTCGAAGTGAACACCGAATACACCCGGCGGTCCGGATTCGAGATCACTGGTCGCAACAGACTGACCTTGTCCGAGAAATGGTCCGACGGGATGCAGACCTTGCATGGGATGCACACCCACGGCTTCCCGAATCTGTTCATCATCGGTTTTGCCCAGGCCTCGAATTTCGTCTCGAACGTCACGAGCAATTACCCAGACATCGGTCTGACCCTTGCGGCCATTCTCACCCGAGCGGAGCTTCTCGGTGCCCGACTCGTCGAGTGCACCGCCCAGGCCGAGCAGGACTGGGTGGCACAGATCGAAGGTGCTCCAGTGCGATTGATCGGAGGTTCGGAATGTACACCTGGCTATTACAACAACGAAGGTCTTCCCTTGGAGCGCCGACACAAGCTCAATGGCAGCGGGTACCCCTTGGGAGCTGCAGCCTGGTTCGAATACATCGCCGAGTGGCGTTCGTCCGGTGACTTCACCGGCCTCGATTTCCGCTGAGGGAATCGAGGTCCTCAGCGATTTCCTGCCCGTTGGTACAGCCGAGTGGCCAATGGAGCGAAGACGAGGATCAATCCGATGGTCCAGATCAACGTATAGACGATGCTGTGACGCATCGGCCAGGTGTCCGACGCCGGTGTTCCTGCGGGAATGTTGCCGAACAGTTCCCGAGTGGCCTGGGTGATCGCGGAAATGGGATTCCACTCTGCAAACGTCCGCAAACCGGAGGGAAGCGAATCCGACGGAACGAACGTGTTGGCAATGAACGTCATCGGAAACAGCACGATGAACGAAGCATTGTTCACGACTTCGGGTGTGGGTACGAGAAGTCCGATGCAGGCCATGACCCAGGAAAAGGCATACGCGAACAGCAAGAGCAAGACGAATGCTGTCACTGCATCGAGGATCGAGCCCCGAATGCGCCAACCCACGATGAGGCCGGCAATCGACATGACGATCAACGACAAGGCGTTGTAGATGACATCGCTCACGGTGCGACCGGCAACCACTGCCGAGCGCGCCATCGGCAACGATCGAAAACGGGCAATCAGGCCTTTCTGGATGTCTTCGGCAAGTCCAGCACCTGTGAAGGTCGCCCCGAACACAACTGTCTGAGCAAAGATTCCTGCGATCAGAAATTCTCGGTAATTGCCGCCTTCGATCTGGATCGAGCCCCCGAAGACGTAGGCGAAGAGAAGGACGAACATCAGAGGCTGGACGAGTACGAAAGCCATCACATCGGGGACGCGACGGATCCGGATGACATTGCGGCGGGCGATCACCGATGCATCGCGCAACGAATGCACAATGGAATTCATCATGATGCCTCGTGTCCGGTCAGAGTCATGAAAACGTCGTCGAGAGTCGGTCGCCGCAAACCGATGTCGACAATCTCGATACGGTTCGATTCGAAGGCGCGCAGCACTTCGCGCAGCGCATCGACACCGTTGTCGACGGGAGCGGACAGTTCGTTGGAGTCTTCCTGCAGACGAATCGGACCGATCGCAACCTTTTCGAGCAGTCCTCGTGCTGTGGTCAGATCGGCACCACTGCGGAGGTGGACATCGACGTGTTCACCGCCGACTTCCAACTTGAGTTCTTCAGCAGTACCGCGTGCAATGGCTTTGCCGTGGTCGATCACGACGATTTCATCGGCAAGTTGGTCCGCCTCTTCGAGATACTGCGTCGTGAGCAAGACGGTCGTCCCCCGCGCCACCCGCTCGCGAATGGTGTCCCACAATTCCGTTCGGCTCCGTGGATCGAGCCCGGTCGTCGGCTCATCGAGAAACAAGACCAAAGGCTCACCGATGAGTGCACCTGCCAAGTCGAGTCGACGACGCATCCCCCCGGAGAAGGTCTTGAGCGGTCGGTCGGCAGCTTCCTGGAGACGAAATTGCTCGAGAAGATCCGCGGTCCGTCGCCGAGCTTCGGTTCTCCCGAGGCCGTAGAGGCGGCCGATCATCTCGAGATTCTCCCGGGCTGTGAGGTGCTCGTCGACGGCTGCGTATTGGCCCGAGAGGCCGATACACCGACGCACGTCCCGAGCCTGGTGAACGACGTCGAGACCGGCAACGGTGGCAGATCCTGCGCTCGGGTCGAGAAGGGTCGTCAAGATCGAGACAGCCGTGGTCTTGCCCGCACCATTGGGTCCGAGAAGACCCAGAACGGTTCCACCCTCGACGTCGAGATCGAGACCGGCGAGGGCCGTCACGTTGCCGTAGGTTTTGACGAGTCCACGAGCCCGCACGGATGTATCGGTTGTCTGTGGACGATCCATGGGACTTCGCACGCTATCGCGATCTGCTCGACGACGTG
>QXGG01158188.1_pt1 | contig 10572 bp, 8 predicted proteins | sample 1982491 | NCBI WGS metagenome assembly QXGG01 (sample SAMN09924614, study PRJNA488089) | Wastewater metagenome, whole genome shotgun sequencing project. | isolation source: South African research farm wastewater | place: South Africa: Irene, Agricultural Research Council, Animal Production Institute... | reverse complement strand
TGGATCAACGAACGGGTCGGCCGTAGCGTGATGTGGCTGGTGCTGATCGCGGTCGTGATCAGCGCCGGCAACGCGCTCGTCCGCAAGCTGTTTAACACAAGTTCCAATGCCCTGCTCGAGATCCAGTGGTACCTGTTCGCGGCGATCTTCATGCTCGCCGCGGGCTACACCTTCCTGCGCAACGAGCACGTGCGCATCGACATCCTGACCAGCCGGCTGTCGCCGCGCGGGCAGAACATCGTCGACGTGATCGGCATCCTGTTCTTCCTGCTGCCGATGGCGGGGCTGATCCTGTGGTTGTCGTGGCCGATCGTGATGACCTCGGTGCAGTCGGGCGAGATGTCGCAGAACCCCGGCGGCCTGATCCGCTGGCCGGTGAAGATGCTGCTGCCGGCCGGACTGGCGCTGCTCGTGCTGCAGGCGATCTCCGAACTGATCAAGCGCATCGCCTTCCTGACCGGGCACGGACCCAACCCGCTGCGCAGGAAATCCGCCGGTGCCGGCACCGAAGACCTCGTCGCCGCGATCAAGGCGCAGAGCGACAAGGGAGGGGCGGTGAAATGACCGAGTTCATCATCGCCAACATGGCGCCGCTGATGTTCGCGTCCATGATCCTGTTCCTGCTGTTCGGCTTTCCGGTGGCGTTCGCGCTCGCGGCCAACGGCATCCTGTTCGGGCTCATCGGCATCGAGCTCGGCCTGCTGCACGGCGCGCTGTTCCAGGCGCTGCCCGAGCGCATCTTCGGCATCATGGCCAACGACACGCTGCTCGCGGTGCCCTTCTTCACCTTCATGGGCCTGGTCCTCGAGCGCAGCGGCATGGCCGAGGACCTGCTCGACACCATCGGCCAGCTCTTCGGGCCGATCCGCGGCGGCCTCGCGATCGCGGTGATCTTCGTCGGCGCACTGCTGGCCGCGACCACCGGCGTGGTGGCGGCGTCGGTGATCTCGATGGGCCTGATCTCGCTGCCGATCATGATGCGCTACGGCTACGACCATCGGCTCGCCACGGGCGTCATCGCCGCCTCCGGCACCCTGGCGCAGATCATCCCGCCCTCGCTGGTGCTGATCGTGATGGCCGACCAGCTCGGCCGCAGCGTCGGCGACATGTACCAGGGCGCCTTGCTGCCCGGCCTGGTGCTGACCTCGATGTACGTCGGCTATGTCGCACTGGTGGCGATCTTCCGCCCGAGCTTCGCACCGGCGATGCCGCTCGAGGCGCGCACGCTGCGCGAGGCCGATGGTTCGAGCGGCATGCGTTCGCTGACGGTGCTTGCCGGGGTGTCCGTGCTCGGGGCATGGTTGTTCGCGAGCCAGGTCTATCGTGCCGATGCGCCGCGCGACGAGCTTATCGTCGTGTCGTCCATGGTCGGCATCGGCATCGCCTTCGTGGCAGCGATGGCGAACCGTCTGTTCAGCGTCGGCCTGCTGTCGCGCATGGCCGAGCGCGTGACCTTCGTGCTCATCCCGCCGCTCGGGCTGATCTTCCTGGTGCTCGGCACCATCTTCATCGGTGTCGCCACGCCGACCGAAGGAGGTGCCATGGGGGCGCTCGGAGCGGTGCTGATGGCGGTGGCGCGCAAGCGGCTGTCGATGGGGCTGCTCAAGCAGGCGATGGACTCGACCACCAAGCTGTCGTGCTTCGTGCTCTTCATCCTCATCGGCTCGAGCGTGTTCGGCCTCACCTTCCGCGGCGTCAACGGCGACCTGTGGGTCGAGCACCTGATGACCTCGCTGCCCGGCGGCCAGACCGGCTTCCTGATCGCGGTGAACCTGCTGGTGTTCGTGCTCGCGTTCTTCCTCGACTACTTCGAGCTCGCGTTCATCATCGTGCCGCTGCTCGCGCCGGTGGCCGACAAGCTCGGCATCGACCTGATCTGGTTCGGTGTGCTGCTCGCGGTGAACATGCAGACCTCGTTCCTGCACCCGCCCTTCGGCTTCGCCCTGTTCTTCCTGCGCTCGGTGGCGTCCGAGAAGGTGAAGACGGCGTCCATCTACTGGGGGGCGGTGCCGTTCGTGATCATTCAGTTGATCATGGTCGGCCTGATCATCGCCTTCCCGGGGCTCGTCTCCTATGGCGACGCCGGGGCGAGGCCTGCGGAACAGCAGGAGCTCAACCTCGATGATCTGCTGCATGGCGGCAGCGGGGCGGCGCCTGCCACCGACAGCAACTCGGACCTGATGCGCCAGTTGCAGGGCAACTGAGCGCACGCGAGCAACAAAAAAGGCCGCGCAGATGCGCGGCCTTTTTTCGGCCCGGATTGCAGGCGCTCGGCGATGGTCCGGATCAGTAAAGAGCTCGCGGCTTGCGCCGCTCCTACACAAACCCGTAGCGCGCGGGCTTGCTGTAGGAGCGGCGCAAGCCGCGAGCCTTCGCTTACCTTGCCGTGACGCTCAGCGCACCGACTGCATGAAGCGGTCGAAGCCCGCTTCGGCGACGCTGAACCAGGCGTTCTGCGACTTGCGATACTTTTCGAACTCGGTGTAGATCTTGGCCCAGGCCGGGTTCTTGGCGGATTCCTCGGCGTACAGCTCGCGCGACACGTCGTAGGCCTTCTTCATGATCTCGGTGGAGAAGTTCTGCAGCTTCACGCCCTGCGCCAGCAGGCGGGCGAGCGCCTGCGGGTTCTTGTGGTCGTAGGTCGCGGTCATCAGGATGTGCGCCTCGCGTGCAGCGGCGCGGAACGCGGCCTGGTATTCCTTGGGCAGCTTCTCCCATTCGGCCTTGTTCACGTAGAAGTGCACCGCCGGACCCGGCTCCCACCAGCCCGGCGAGTAGTAGTGCGGCGCCACCTTGTAGAAGCCGAGCTTCTCGTCGTCGTAGGGGGCGACCCATTCGGCGGCATCGATCGTGCCCTTCTCGAGCGAGGGGTAGATGTCCGAGCCGGCGATCTGCTGCGGGATGGCGCCCATGCGCGACAGGATCTCGCCGCCCAGGCCGGCGATACGGATCTTCAGGCCCTTGACGTCTTCGAGCGTGTTGATCTGCTTGCGATACCAGCCGCCCATCTGCACGCCGGTGTTGCCACCGAGGAAGGAATACACGTTGTAGGCGCTGTAGAACTCGTCGAGCAGCTCCTGGCCGCCGCCGGCGATGACCCAGGCGTCCATCTGGCGCGCGTTGAGGCCGAAGGGCACCGCGGTGCCGAAGGCGAAGGTCTTGTCCTTGCCGACGTAGTAGTACGAGCACGAGTGGCACATTTCGACCGTGCCCTGCTGCACCGCGTCGAGCGCCTGCAGGCCCGGAACGATCTCGCCGGCGGGGAACACGCGGATATCGAACTTGCCGCCGGTGATCTCGCGCAGACGGTTGGTCAGCAGCTCGGCGCTGCCGAACAGCGTGTCGATGCTCTTCGGGAAGCTCGAGGTCATGCGCCACTTGATCTCGGGCAGACCGGTCTGCACGGCGGGGGCGGCGACCGCGGCGGTCGAGGCGACGCCTGCAGCGGCGCCAGCGGCCAGGCCGACGCCTGCTTTCTTGAGGAATGAACGACGTTCCACGATTTCTCCTTGCGGTTGCGTGTGAAATATAGGGGATCGATTATAGACCCCGCCTTGTCCAGGGTAAGAGGCTTGCCGCCCGTGATCCCGATGTGCGGAGACGGCTCAGCGCCCGGCGATCTTCATGCGCTCGATCAGCACCGACCCGCACAGCTTGGCGCTGCGCGGCAGGGCGTCGTTGCCCACCGCGACGATGTTGCGGAACATGTCGCGCAGGTTGCCGGCGATGGTGATCTCCTCGACGGCGTGCTTGATCCTGCCCTTCTCTACCCAGAAGCCTGCCGCACCGCGCGAGTAATCACCCGTGACGTAATTCACGCCGTGGCCGAGCAATTCGGTCACCAGCAGGCCCTTGTCCATTTTCCTGATGAGCGCGGCGAGGTTGTGCTCGCCCGGCTTGACGATGAGATTGTGCGAGCCGCCGGCGTTGCCGGTGGTCTGCATGCCGAGCTTGCGCGCCGAATAGGTCGACAGGAAGTAGCCGTTGAGCACGCCGTCGGTCACCACCTCGCGGTCGCGGGTGGCGACGCCGTCGCTGTCGAAGGGGCTCGAGCCGAAGGCCTTCTTCAGGTGCGGGCGCTCGGCGATGCTCACCACCGGCGAGAACACCTGCTGGCCGAGGCTGTCGAGCAGGAAGCTCGACTTGCGGTAGAGCGAGCCGCCGCTCACCGCCTGCACGAAATTGCCGACCAGCGCCACGGCGAGCGGGGCCTCGAAGATCACCGGCACCTCGCAGGTGCGGATCTTCTTCGCGCCCAGGCGCGCCAGGGCGCGCTCGCCGGCCAGCCGACCGACGTCCTCGGCCGCCATCAGCTCGGCGGGATCGCGGCGCGAGTCGTACCAGTACTCGCGCTGCATGGCGTCGCCCTCGCCGGCGATCACCGAGCACGACAGGCCGTGGCGGGTGGTGGCGTAGCCGCCGATGAAGCCGTGGCTGTTGGCGGACACGAAGTGCGACTGCTGGATCGAGGTGTTGGCGCCCTCGGAGTTGCTGATCTTGGGGCTCACCGCAAAGGCCGCGTCCTCGCAGCGGCGCGCGAGCGCGATCGCCCCGCCGACATCGATCTGCCACGGGTGGAAGAGGTCGAGCTCGGGCATGTCCTTGGCCTTCGCCATGAGCGCCGCGTCGGCCAGCCCGGCGCAAGGGTCGGGTGCGGTGAAGCGGGCGATCGACAGCGCCGCCTCCACCGTGGCCTTGAGCGCCTTCTTCGAGAAGTCCGAGGTGCTCGCGTAGCCGCGCTGCTGGCCGACATAGACGGTGACGCCCACGCCCTTGTCGCGGTTGTACTCGATGGTGTCGACCTCGCCCTTGCGCACCGCAACCGATTGGCCGAAGCCTTCGGAGACGTCGGTCTCGCAGGCGGAGGCGCCGTGCTTTTTCGCGTGCTTGAGGATGTCGGTGGCGATTTCGGCGAGATGCGCCTGCGAAAAGGAGAAGCCTGGGCTGGACATGGGCGGGCCGGATGCGTGCAAAGGCTATAATCTTAACCCGATCAAGCCAGACCCCCCGCACGCAATGCGCCCAGATTCGCGCCGTCACGGCCAATCCGCCCCCGAAGACGAGGACGACTTCCTCGAGCCGCCCAGCAAGAGCAGCCGCAAGCGCGACATGCACGCGCTGCAGGATCTCGGCGAGCAACTCGTCGCCCTGTCGCCCGAGCGCCTCAAGAAGGTGCCCTTGCCCGATGCGCTGTACGAGGCGATCCGCGCCGCGCAGGGCTTCAAGATGGAAGCCCGCCGCCGCCAGCTCCAGTACGTCGGCAAGCTGATGCGCAAGGTCGACCCCGAGCCCATCCAGGCCCAGCTCGAGATCTTTGCCGGCAACTCCGCCACCGAGATCGCGAAGATGCACCGCCTCGAGCGCCTGCGCGAGCAACTGCTCGAGGACGAGCAGACCATCGGCACCATCGCCGAGACCTGGCCCGAGGCCGACCTGCAATACCTGCGCACCCTGCGCCGCAACGCCTTGAAGGAGCGCGAGGCCGCCAGGCCGCCGAAGTCCTTCCGCGAGATCTTCCGCGTGCTGCGCGAGCTGCAGGAAGCCAGCGACGCCGCCGCCGAGGCTGAGGCTGAGGTGGAGCGCGCTGCCGATGAGGACGCAACCGAACAGGGACCGAACCCATGAGTGAACACATCCGCATCGGCCTGGTGTCGATCAGCGATCGAGCCTCCGACGGCACCTACGAAGACCAGGGCCTCCCCGCGCTGAAGGACTGGCTGGGCAGGGCGCTGACCTCGCCGTGGAGCGCCGAGACCCGGCTGATCCCCGACGAGCGCGCGCTGATCGAGCGCACCCTGGTCGACCTAGTCGATACCGCCGGCTGCAACCTGGTGCTCACCACCGGCGGCACCGGCCCGGCGGTGCGCGACGTGACCCCCGAGGCCACGCTCGCGATCGGTGACAAGGAAATGCCCGGCTTCGGCGAGGAGATGCGCCGCATCAGCCTCAACTTCGTGCCCACCGCCATCCTGTCGCGCCAGGTCGCGGTCATCCGCGGCAAGTGCCTGATCATCAACCTGCCGGGCCAGCCCAAGTCGATCCGCGAGACGCTCGAGGGCGTGCGCGACGCCGACGGCAGCGTGCGCCACCTCGGCATCTTCGCCGCCGTGCCGTACTGCATCGACCTCGTCGGCGGGCCTTATATCGAGACCGACGACGCGGTGATCAAGGTCTTCCGCCCCAAGCAGGCGATCCGGCCGAAGCAGGGCTGAATCCGGTGAGCGCATCCCCCGATCGCGTCGCTGGCGCGTCCCCGGATGGCGTCGCGAGCGCAGCCCTTGATGCCCTGGCCGCCGCCAAGCCTGCGACCGTGGCGAAGCCTCGCCCGCAGGCACCCGGCGAGCCCGCGCAGATCGTGTGGGAAGAGGCGGCGGGCGCCGAGGGCGCGGCGCGCACCTGCCAGGCGCGCTGGCGCTCCGAGAGCGGCCAGGCGTCACCGCGCCGCGTGGTGGTGGCCGACGACACCATGAAGGCGGACGCCGCCTGGCGCCTGGCCTGCGAGGGCACGGCGCTGCTGTGGCGCGGCGACTACCACAACGCCCGCCAGTTGCTGCAGGCGATGGCGCGCCGCGCCGATGGCCGCGCGCGCAAGCCGGGCAAGGCGGCCAGGCCGCCGGCCACCCCCGCCGAAGCCTTCCACCTCCACCGCATGGCGCAAGCGCAGCGCGCGCGCACGCTCGGCATGCTGCTGATTCCCTTCGAGGCCGGCGCGCAGATCCCGCTGCGCCGTGCCCCCGCGGTGGCCGAGGTGCTCGCCGAGGCGGTCGCCGCCACTCCGGACGCGGACCTGGCCGACGCCCCCTTCGTGATGTCGCTGCGCGAGCTGCTCGGCCTCATCGGCGCGCACGAGTGGCGGCGCAAGGGCGTGCTGGTGCCGGCGCTCGGCGAGCGAATCCATCCGTGGTACGGCGTGTATTCGCCGATCCGCGGCGAATTTCTCGACCTCGTCGCGCGCGTGCCGCTGCCCGCGCGCACGCTTGCCTTCGACATCGGCACCGGCACCGGCGTCATCGCCGCGCTGCTCGCGCGCCGCGGGGTGGGGCGCGTGGTGGCCACTGACCTGTCGCCGCGTGCGCTGGGCTGCGCGCAGGACAACCTCGCCCGCCTCGGGCTGCTGGCCGAGGCCGCGGAGCAGGGGGGCGCCGTTCGCGGAGCCGCACGCGCGAGCTCGGACGCCAGCTCAAGTGCGAAGTCGGGGTCGAACCCGGGCGCGAACCCGGGTGCGACCGCGTGCGCCCAGGAGCTTCCCGCCGGCCGTGTCGAGTTGCTCCAGTTCGACCTCTTCCCGCCTGGCCGTGCGCCGCTGGTGGTGTGCAATCCGCCCTGGGTGCCGGCCAAGCCAAGCTCGGCGATCGAGCATGCGGTGTACGACCCCGACAGCCGCATGCTGCGCGGTTTCCTCGCCGGGCTGGCGGCGCATCTGGAGGCGGGCGGCGAAGGCTGGCTGATCCTGTCCGACCTCGCCGAACACCTCGGCCTGCGTACCCGCGCCGAGCTGCTCGACTGGATTGCGGCGGCGGGACTGAAGGTGCTCGGGCGCGAGGACATCCGCCCGCGTCACCCGAAGGCGAGCGATACGGACGACCCGCTGCATGCGGCGCGGGCAGCGGAAGTGACCTCGCTCTGGCGCCTGGGTGTCGTTGCCAACTGATTTTGTGGTGGTGTCAACCCGCCGAGGACGCGCCGGGTATTGCTTCCGAGGCTGCGGAACTCGCCCTGCGGGCTCGGACAGTCCTCGCCTCTTCACCAATACCCGGCACATCCTCGGCTACCGCTTGCGCCACTGAGTCGCCATGGAAAACCCGCTCTGCGCCCGACGCCTTCGGCCTGGAGCCACCGCTGCGGTTCCCGGATGCGTGGGGTATTCCTGGAGAGGCGCTCTGCGCCCGACGCTTTCCGCGTCGAGCTACCCCTGCGGTTCCCGGATGCGTGCGGGGTATTCCTGGAGAGGCGAGGACTGTCCGAGCGAAGCGAGTTCCGCAGCCTCGGAAGGAATACCCCGTGCGCATCCTCCGCCGCGAGCGCTCCAGATGAGTTCGGTTCACAACCGGGCATTCAGGCAGGCGCACCTTCAGGCAGGTGAGCCGCCGCCAAGCACAAGGACCCTACTGCCGCGGCACGATCCTGATCACCGGCCGTTGCAGGTGCTTCGCCGGCGGCGGCACCGACAACTGCCTGCGGCGCTCGAGTTCGCGCCACCACGCGCGCACGCCCAGCAGCGCGGCGAGGATCAGCGCGTAGATCGCCGGCTCGAGCACGTCGGCCTTCACCAGCCACCAGAAATGCACCACCGCGATGATCGCGATCGCGTACACCGAGCGATGCAGCGACTGCCACTGGCGTCCGCCGAGGCGGCGGATCGCGAAGCTGTTCGAGGTTGCAGCGAGCGGGATCAGCAGCACGAAGGCGGCGAAGCCGACGGTGATGAAGGGGCGCTCGAGGATGTCGCGCGCGATCGCGCCCCAGTCGAAGAACTGGTCCAGCCACAGGTAGATTGCAAAGTGCGCAGTGGCGTAGGCGAAGGCATACAGCCCGAGCATGCGGCGCAGACGCAGCAGCCAGTGCAGCCCGGTGAGCCTGCGCAGCGGCGTCACTGCCAGCGTGATCAGCAGGAAGCGCAGCGTCCATTCGCCGCTGGCGCGGGTGATGGTCTCGATCGGGTTGGCGCCGAGCGCGTCGGCCTGCCAGCCGAGGGCGAGATTCACCGCCGGCAGCAGGCAGAGGAAGAAGACGATCGCCTTGATGACGGTGATCGCAGTGGCGGGCGGTGTTCGGAGGGAAAGGCTCATCGGCTGAAATGCGTTGTGTGCGGTACGTGGGGCGCGCCGTGCGCGATCTGCGCCTGCGGGCCCGGCTGGCGGTCGCGCCGCGGGTGCGGCCGGCCGCCCGGTTAGTAGAATTTCCTCAGGTCCATGCCCTGGTACAGGCTGGCGACCTGCTCGGCGTAGCCGTTGAAGGGCTGCGTCGGGCGCTTGCGCAGCTCACCGATGCGGCGTTCGGTGGCCTGGCTCCAGCGCGGGTGCGACACCGCCGGGTTCACGTTGGAGTAGAAGCCGTATTCCTGTGGCGCCGCCTTGTTCCAGGCGGTGGCGGGTTGCGTTTCGGTCAGGCGGATGGTGACGATCGACTTCGCGCTCTTGAAGCCGTACTTCCACGGCACCACCAGCCGCACTGGCGCGCCATTCTGGTTCGGCAGCACCTCGCCGTAAAGCCCGACGGCGAGGATCGTCAGCGGATGCAGGGCTTCGTCCAGGCGCAGGCCCTCCCCGTAGGGCCAGTCCAGTACCGGGCGGCGGCTCATGATCGCGGGGTCGTAGTGGGTCAGGAATTCCACGTACTTCGCGCTACCCAGGGGCTCGACCTGCTTGAGCAGGGCCGCGAGCGGGAAGCCCACCCACGGGATCACCATCGACCAGCCCTCCACGCAGCGCATGCGGTAGATGCGCTCTTCCAGCGGCGCGAGCTTCTGCAACTCGTCGATGTCGAAGCGGCGCGGCTTGGCCACCAGGCCCTCGACTGCAACCGTCCACGGCTGCACCACCATGCGGCCTGCGTTCTGCACCGGATCGCCCTTGTCGGTGCCGAACTCGTAGAAATTGTTGTAGGTGGTCACCGCCTTGTAGTCGGTGAGCGGCTCGGTAGTGCTCAGCGCCGAGGGGGAGGTCTGCAGCTTCGCGGCAGCGCGCGCGTCGGCGGGCAGGCCGTGCCACAGCGCGGCACCGGCGATCAGCCCGGCGCCGCTGCGGGTGAGGAATTCGCGCCGGCGTTCGAACAGGCTGCGCGGTGTGAGTTCGGAGGGGAGGATGTCGTGGGGTTTGTGGATCAGCATTTTTCGGAAGCTTGTATGAAGGGAGCGAACGCCGGGGTCGCGACCTGCGCAGGCTGTTTCAAGGTGGCGTCGGGAGTGTACGAAGAGACGCCTGAAACGCCGATCGGTTCAGTCCATGAGGCTCATAGCGCGCCCGATGCCCAGCCCCGGATGCCTTTCCGCTAGAATCGCGACTCCCCGCCAAGTATCGAGCAAGAGTCCAGTATGACCGCCTCAGTTAAAGTGCATATCGACGACGTCCGGATCGCGGAAATCAAGGAGCTGGTGCCGCCCGCGCACGTGCTGCGCGAGTTTCCGGCCACGCCCAGGGCGGCCGAAGTCTCCTACGAGGCGCGTCAGGCGATCCACCGCATACTTTATGGCGCCGACGACCGCCTGCTGGTGGTGATCGGGCCGTGCTCCATCCACGACACGGCCGCGGCCATGGAGTACGCGCATCGGCTCAAGGCCGAGGCGGACCGGGTCAAGAACGACCTGCTCATCGTCATGCGCGTCTATTTCGAGAAACCGCGCACCACGGTGGGCTGGAAGGGCCTGATCAACGACCCTGGGCTCGACAACAGCTTCCGCATCAACGACGGCGTGCGTCTGGCGCGCCAGGTGCTGTGGGAGATCAACGAGATCGGCCTGCCCGCCGGCACCGAATTCCTCGACATGATCACCCCGCAGTACATCGGCGACCTGATCGCCTGGGGCGCGATCGGCGCGCGCACCACCGAGAGCCAGGTGCACCGCGAGCTCGC
>QXGG01102376.1_pt1 | contig 10576 bp, 10 predicted proteins | sample 1982491 | NCBI WGS metagenome assembly QXGG01 (sample SAMN09924614, study PRJNA488089) | Wastewater metagenome, whole genome shotgun sequencing project. | isolation source: South African research farm wastewater | place: South Africa: Irene, Agricultural Research Council, Animal Production... | reverse complement strand
GTGGCGTCCAAATGAAAATGATCAGCACCAGGATCCACGCCTCGGCTGGAACCGCATCGGCAATCGCCGCCCAGCCCAAGGCAGGCGGCATGGCACCCGATAAGCCACCGATCACAATATTTTGGGGGGTGCGCGGCTTGAGGATCATGGTGTAGATCACTGCGTAACCCACAAAGGTCGCGAAGGTCAGCCACATCGTGAGTGGATTGACCCACCGATACAGCACTACCATGCCAAGCCCGCCCAACACACCTGAGAACACCATCACCTGGGCTGAGGAGATGGTGCCTCTGGCTGTGGCACGCCTGGCCGTGCGCAACATGCGTGCATCAATCTGCTGTTCGATCAGGCAGTTCACCGCAAAAGCGGCAGCGGCCAGCAGCCAGATGCCAATGGTGGCTGCCACCACCTTGCCCATGTCCGGCAAGCCTGGCGTAGCCAGAAACATGCCGATCACCGCGCAAAAGACGGCAAGCTGCGTGACACGCGGCTTGGTCAGCACCAGATACTGGCGCCATAAGCTGGGTTGATGAGCGGTGATGCTGGTCATGAGATCTGTTTAAGCAAACTGGACTGATTGTACTGGGGTCGGGCGATAGGAGACCGAATAGAGCCTCGCCAGGAGCGTCACGGTCGCGAGCACCAACCCTGCCGCCCCGCCATTGTGCAAGACGGCGATCAGCAATGGCCACTGGAAGAAAATGGTGGTCAGGCCAGTAAACAGCTGTGCGATCAACAACACACCGATCAATTTTGCGGGTCCAGCCAGTCCAGGTACCGAAACCGCACACCACGCCAGCCAGCCCATGAAGGCAAACACCACAAACGCCACATTACGATGCACCCAGTGAATCGCCGTGAGTGCCTGTTGTGAAATCATTTCACCGGATTTCATTTCGCCAAGTCCTCTGACGATCGAAAATCCGTTGGCAAAGTCCATCGGCGGCAACCAGCTGCCCTGACAGGTGGGAAAGTCCATGCAGGCCAGCGCAGCGTAGTTGGTGCTGACCCAGCCACCCAGTGCAATCTGAACAAACAGCAACAACAAGCCAAAGATGGCAAATGGACGCAGCACGTGGGATGACTCGGGAACAGGCAAGTGTGTTTTTTCCCGGGCAGCGAGCCAGGTCATCAAGCCCAGCAAGGTCATGCCACCCAAGAGATGCGCCGTCACGATCATCGGCATCAGCTTCATGGTGACCGTCCAGGCCCCGAATGCCCCTTGAATGCAGACCGCGACAAGCGTGACCCATGCCAAGGTCGGCGAATGCTGAAATTCCTTGCGCCAGCGCCACGCCATCCAGCTGATGCCGATGATTAAGAGACCCAACAGCGCGCCAACGTAGCGATGAACCATCTCGATCCATGCCTTGGGGACCGTCACAGGTCCATCCGGCATGACTTGCTCAGCCTGGCGAATTTCAGCCATTGCCCCAATCGGAGTCACGCTGCCATAACAGCCCGGCCAGTCCGGACAGCCGAGCCCCGAATCTGTGAGCCTCACAAAGGCCCCGAACATGATCAGGTCCAACGTCAAAAACCATGTCAGAAAAACGAGGCGGCGATAACGCTTTCTTGCAGGAGATTCTGCGATGGGTAATGTACGCTCTGTGTTCTGCATCGTAAAACTCAACCAATACGCGAGTTATAGATCAAGCGACTGAGGTCCTTGCGAAACCGCATGGGCTCAGCATCGACGGGATACTGCAAGATCAAGTTGCCCAAAGGATCCATGATCCACATCGGGTCTTGCAACGCGGGCTTGCCATCCGGACCATTGCCCAGTGTGGGCAGAAACTTGGCCAGCTGCTCAGGCTTTGCCCTGACCATGATGGTGCCTTTGTAGGCCTCCAGGACATTTTCTGGAACAGCTGCATCATCCGTGATGAACCAGATCCGGTTGACGCGATCCACATTTTTACCCTGGCTGGCGTGCGAGTTGCGCAAGATGAACAGCTTGCGCGCACAAGACTCCGGGCAGGCTGCGCCATCTGCGGCAGCCAGCAACCATTTGCCCTTGAGTGACTGCAGGTCAAATGGCTTGCCATCCAGTGTCTTGAGCTCGAGGTCCTGCGCGACAGGCATGGGCCTCTGGGGCTGGACAAGCGTTCCATAATTGACGCTGCCCGATGGCTGCCACTCGGGATTGAAATACACCAATAGCGCACCAATCACCGGCGCCAGGCTCAAGAGCAACACCATCACCAGCGGTGTCAGTGAACGAGGCTTGGGAGGTGTTGCGTTCTGCTGCTGGCTGACGTGTTGTGACGTGTTTGGCTGAGCGGAGTTGGTGGATCTCATGTTGCAGCTTTTTCCTTGTAGCGGCGCCAGGTTCGCCAGATGATTCCCAGCCACGCAATCATGGCAATGCCAGCAAAGCTGAACCACTGCAGTGCATAGCCCCTGTTTTTATCAAAATCCACTGATGGTCCAGGCCATTGCCTCGTCAAGCCATCCTTGGCGTCATTGGTTTGCATCAGGACAATCGGCATCATGTTCAGGCGGGTCAGGTCGGCGAACGACGCCAACTCAAGATTTTGCACTCTGGGAATGGCAATGGTGGCATTGTGCTTGGCGTAAGTAGGGGAATCCGGCCAGCCAGGTGGAAATCCGGTTGTCACAGCTGAGCTGGCTTCCCCTCGAACAGACTTCAATTCATACAGACGCGGTACATGTGTGAGAAGTTCCCCTTGAATCTGAACCGGTTCCTTGGGGGTAGACACCACTGGCTCCGGATCAGCACCAATCGGTCTTGCAATCCATCCTCTCAGCACCAGGAGTGTTTTTCCCCCCTCCAGCATCAGGGGGGTGGCAAGCCACAAGCCAGCCCGCCCCTCCAGGTTACGGTTATCCAACCAGACGCTCAAATGGCTGAGCCATACACCACTGACCTTGGCAGGCCTCCAGGGCAACAGGTCATGCGTCGGGGTGTTGACTGACAGATCGAGGGGGGGCTGTGTTCGGCCCCAATCGATCTGCTCCGCCAACACCTGCCTTTCCTCTGCCCGACCGAGCTGCCACTGTCCAAGCGAAACGAAGACCGCTGCCGCAGCTGCCAACAGCGCCAAGGCAATGACCGTCATCACACCGAATGGGCTTTTTTCCACCTCTGCCATGTCTGCGATAATTCTCTCTTTTGGAGGCCTTATGCGTATCGTTGTCGTACTGGCTTTTCTCGTCATCCTGGGCAGCTTGGGCTCAGCGCTTTTCTACCTGATGAAAGACAAGGGCACAACTAACAGGACCGTCAATGCACTGACTGTTCGGATTGGTCTGTCCGTGGCGGTCTTCGTCATGCTGTTGTTGGCCCACTGGATGGGTTGGATCCAGAGCACTGGATTCCAGCAATGACAAGGGCCGGCTGATCACCGGCCCTGCTTCATGTTGGCGGCCGCAGCCGCCATATTTCAATCAGAACCAATACACGAACAGATACAGACCAAGCCACACCACGTCCACAAAGTGCCAGTACCAGGCAGCACCTTCAAAACCAAAGTGATTGTCCGCAGTAAAGTGGCCACGCAACATGCGGATCAGGATGACCGTCAGCATGGTGGCACCCATGATGACGTGAAAGCCGTGGAATCCCGTCAGCATGAAAAACAAGGAGCCATAGGCACCCGAGTCAAACCTGAGGTTCAACCCAGTATAGGCGTAATAGTATTCGTAAGCCTGGCAGGCTACGAAGATGAAGCCGAGCACAATGGTGGCAAACAACCAGAACATGGCCTTGCCACGATGGTTTTCACGCAAGGCATGGTGAGAAATCGTCAGTGTCACACCTGAGGCCAACAACAGTGCTGTGTTGATAGTAGGCAACCAGAACGGCCCCATCGTTTGGAATGACTCGACGATGCCAGCAGGCCCCAGGTTGGGCCAAGTTGGTGAAAAATCAGGCCACAGCAACAATCTGTGATCCAGGTCACCCAGCCATGGTGTCGTGATGGTACGGGTGTACCAGAGGGCACCAAAAAATGCGGCAAAAAACATGACCTCGGAGAAGATGAACCAGCTCATGCTCCAGCGATAGGACACATCAATCCGCTTGCTGTTCAGGCCAATCTGTTCTTCGTGGATCGCATCGCCAAACCAGTAGTAGAGGACCACGATGAGACCCAGCAATCCCAGCAGGACTGCCCACTTGCCACCTTCGACACCATTGACCCATGCAGACGCGCCAAGCATCACAATCAGCAGACTGAGGCTGGCGCGCACCGGATGTGGCGAATCAGGTGGCACGTAGTAGTAAGGTGCCTCTTTGCCATGAATCGAGTGGCCTGCACTCATGTTGTTCTCCCTGGTACAGATTGTTAAATGCTTGATTTAGATGGAACTTGTTACAACCCACTTCGCGATGAAAACCAGTCCCACCACAAAAATGATGCCCGCCAAGAGACCGGCAATCACCAAATGCACAGGATTCAGCTTTGCGATGTCCTCATGGTATCCAGAAGACTTCCTCACGCCGAACAACGCCCAGAGTACTGCCTTGAGTGTCTGGAAGAAGTTCAGTTTGCGCTGTGCCAATTCCTTGATGTCCTGACTCACGATGCTTCCTGTCTGTCAGGGAAAGTATATTTCTAAGATCTTTTTGCCGACAGTCCAAGCAAACAGCGCCACCACGATGATGAGAAAACCAATCCCAACACGTTTGTTTTTGCGGCGCTGCTCAGGTGTCATCAACAAATCGCCTTACTTGACCACGGGGGGCGTTTCGAAGGTGTGGAAAGGAGCAGGTGAGGGCACCGTCCACTCCAGACCTTCGGCAGCTTCCCATGGCTTGGCGGGAGCGGGCTCGCCCTTGCCAGAGTAGGACTTGACGATCACCCAGACGAAAATCAGCTGGGACAAACCAAACCAGAAGGCACCCACCGTGGCAATTGCATGGAAATCCGTGAACTGGGCGGCATAGTCTGCGTAACGGCGCGGCATGCCAGCCAAGCCCAGGAAGTGCATCGGAAAGAAGGTCACGTTGAACGAGATCATGCTCATCCAGAAGTGCCACTTGCCCAGGCGCTCGTCATACATGCGGCCAGTCCACTTGGGCATCCAGTAGTAGGCACCAGCAAATAGGGCAAACAGGGAGCCAGCCACCAGCACATAGTGGAAGTGCGCCACCACGTAATAAGTGTCATGCACCTGGATGTCGATTGGTGCCACAGACAGGATGAGGCCCGTGAAACCGCCAATCGTGAACACAAAAATAAAGCCAACCGAGAACAGCATGGGGGTTTCGAACGTCATCGAACCACGCCACATGGTTGCCACCCAGTTGAACACCTTTACCCCGGTGGGGATGGAGATGAGCATCGTGGCATACATGAAGTAGAGCTGCCCCGTGACCGGCATGCCAGTCGTGAACATATGGTGTGCCCACACAATGAAGGACAGAATGGCGATCGAGGCGGTGGCGTAAACCATGGAAGCATAGCCAAACAGCTGCTTGCGTGAAAACGCCGGGACAATTGCAGAGATGATGCCGAACGCCGGCAAGATCATGATGTAAACCTCGGGGTGACCGAAGAACCAGAAAATGTGCTGGTACAAAACAGGGTCACCACCCGCGGCAGCGTTGAAAAATCCCGTGCCGAAGTGGCGGTCGGTCAGCACCATGGTGATGGCAGCAGCCAGAACCGGCATCACCGCAATCAACAGGTAGGCAGTGATGAGCCAGGTCCAGCAGAACATGGGCATCTTCATGAGCGTCATGCCAGGGGCGCGCATGTTGAGGATGGTCACCACAATGTTGATGGCGCCCATGATGGACGATGCACCCATGATATGGATGGCAAAAATGGCCAAATCCATGCCAGGACCCATCTGCAAGGTGAGAGGCGCGTAAAGCGTCCAACCTGCTGCAGTTGCTCCACCCGGGACAAAAAACGAGGCCGTCAACAGGATGGCGGCAACTGGGAGCAACCAGAAGCTGAAGTTGTTCATCCGGGCAAACGCCATGTCGGATGCACCGATCTGCAGCGGAATCATCCAGTTGGCGAAACCCACAAAAGCAGGCATCACGGCACCAAACACCATGATGAGACCATGCATGGTCGTGAACTGGTTGAAGAGCTCAGGCTGAAAGAACTGGAGACCGGGCTCAAACAGCTCCGTACGCAGCAAAAGCGCCAGCGCTCCGCCCTCGAACAGCATCACCAATGAAAAAATCAGGTACATCGTACCGATGTCTTTGTGGTTGGTGGCAAACAACCAACGACGCCAGCCATGTGGCATTGCATGCTCATGGTCATGGCTATGATCATGGGCCTTGCCCGGAATGTGATCGACTGTGACGCTGCTCATGAAGGACTCCTATCCTGCTTGACCAGGCCCCCTAGGATAAGGGGGCATGACTGATATCTTAACGAATTCTAAGGTTGAACCGAATAAAGCTGTGCAATATCAACGAGCTGCCTTGAAGCTGGCCGGCAGAATGACGGGATCCTGGCCCTTGCCACCGTTGCCCCAGGCGTTGCGGGTGTAGGTTGACACCGCAGCAAGCTCAACGTCGCTCAACTGCTTGAAAGACTGCATGGCAGTGCCTTCCTTGCCCTTGAGCAGGATGGCGATTTGCTCAGCCTGTGGGCCTAACACCAGCTTGCTGCCATCGAGTGGCGGGAAGGCAGGCGCAACACCCTTGCCATTTGCCTGGTGGCATGCGGCGCACTGGGCAGCATAGACACTTTCCCCACGGGCAATGAGCTCTTCCTTGGTCCACTGCTTGTTGGGATCATCTGCCAGAGCGGCAAGCTTTTTCTGCTGTTCGGCAGTCCACTTGGCCCAGTCTTCTTCGGACACCACCTTCACGACGATCGGCATGAAAGCATGATCCTTGCCGCAAAGCTCGGCGCACTGACCGCGGTACTCACCCACTTTTTCAGCGCGGAACCAGGTGTTGCGCAAGAAGCCCGGGATCGCGTCCTGCTTGACACCCAAGTCAGGCACCATCCAGGAGTGAATCACGTCGTTTGCGGTGGTCACTATGCGGATCTTTTTCCCAACGGGGACAACCAGGGGGTTGTCGACCTCCATCAGATAAAACTGACCCTTGGGCTCCTTGTTTTCAATCTGGGCACGCGGCGTGGACAGATTGGAGAGGAACTTCACGCCGGCAGCAGGACCGTCGACGTACTCATAGCCCCACTTCCACTGGTAGCCGACCGCCTTGATGGTCATGTCAGAGCTGCTGGTGTCCTTCATCGCCACGACGGTGCGGGTGGCCGGCAGGGCCATCGCAATCACGATCAGGAAGGGGATCACCGTCCAGGCGATTTCGACACCAACGCTCTCATGGAACGTTGCGGGCTTGGCACCGCGGGACTTGCGGTGGGCCCAGATGGAGTAGAACATCACCCCGAATACGCCGATAAAGATGACCAGGCAGATGATGAGCATCATCCAGTGGAGCCAGACCACGTCACGCGCGATCTGTGTCACGCCCTCAGTCAAATTGAGCTGATTGACGCGGGGACCACCCGGCATATCCTGAACTTGTGCACCAGCTACGCCACTCAGTAGCATGGCACAGGAGCCCAGTAACCCTCTCAACTTCTTCATGCTGACCTCTAAAACACGGCACGAAAAGCTTGGGTGCATAGGGCTCGAAGCCTATACCGCCCAACGCCTCTCGAACATTCAATTATTGGATGCAGCTCGCCGGCCAATAACCAATGGCCCCGACTCACCGCTTTGTCGTCAAGAAACCGTCGGATTATAGCGGAGTCCTACTATTGTGTGCTGCACTACAATCCAGGTCTTGTCACCACCTGGGTTTGCGCTATGTCAGACAGCATGGAATTTTTATCCAAATCCAAGCTCGACAGCTTGCTGGAGACTTTCATTTCTCGCGCAACCCAGCGAGCCCACGCTGGCTCTCCGAGGCTATGGATAGGCGGGTTCCCTTGCGGCTGGGTTTTTCCGGCTGCTGTCCAGACCCTTGCCGATTCACATGACGTGTTGCTGAATGACGCAGGCCTTCACCTCGGCCCAGACCTGCCTTCGGGTGAGAGGCTGAACGCCTTGCTTGCAACCGTTGCGCAAAAGCTACGGCTGGCTGGCCAAGCCCCAGGATGGCGCAATGAGTTGCTCGACGTCTGGAGCGACCACAAGCGCATCGGGGCAATTGAGCGGGGTGTCATGCGTCCGCTCGGCCTATTGACCCAAGCCGTCCATTTGAACGCCTGGAATGAACGCGGCCAGCTTTGGGTCGCCAGGAGGGCGCTGACCAAGGCAACCGACCCTGGGATGTGGGACACATTGGTTGGCGGACTGGTGGGCCATGCCGAGCCAGCGGACCTGGCTCTGGTCAGAGAGTCCGAGGAGGAAGCTGGCCTGGCCGAACACCAAATCACGCAGCGCACGCCATTGCGCAAGATTGCGCAGATGCAAAGACAGCTTCGTGAGGGATATCAGATGGAGGACGTGCTGACGTCGGAGTGCGTGCTGCCTGAGGACGTGATTCCACAAAACCAGGATGGCGAGGTGATGGAAATTACCAGCCTGTCACCCGCCACGCTGGTCGGGATGATCACGGACGGCCAATTCACGCACGAGGCCAGCATCGTGATTCTTGAAGACCTGCGCAACCGGGCCACCTACTGAAGTGACCCTGCCTGCTCTTGACATCACTTGACCGTTTCGCCTCCAGGCTGGCGCTGCTCACGGCGCCACATGTCGAAGGCAGCAAGACGGTGCTGACCCACTCTCTCGATTTCCTCGCTGAGGGCCTTGTCCTTGAGTGCCAAAGAGCGAAAATCTTTGGCCGCCAGCACCAGCAGCTTGCTGTAGCCCAGGCTGCGCACCTCAAACTCAGGTTTTTCACTGGACATCAAGTACATCTCTCCAAAAAATTCGCCTGAACCCAGCTCCACGCTGGTTCCATCGGGCAGGTCCAAGCTCACCGCGCCAGACGCCACAAAATACAGCGCAACATTGGGACTGCCAGGACCCATGACCAGATCACCAGGCAAAAACAGCTTGGGCTTGAGTAGTCGTGTCACCGCCTTGAGCGATTCGGGTTTCAGCCCCTGGAGCAACGGCACCCGCATGACCAGGTCTGAAGCAGTCAACTCCGTATCCAGTGGAGGCTCTTTTGACAGAAACGCCCATCTGGCATCCGACTCGGCGATGACATCGTCAAACACCTCGCCCGTGATCAGCGAATGATCATGCAGGTCTTTGTAACGCTGCATCTCGAGATTCCGCGCAATCAATCCAAGGTAGTGTTCTTCCAGCCAGACGGCATAGCCTGGGTATTGGAGCTTGAGCGCCTGAAGCGCATCCTCGATGTCCTGATATCGCTCCTGGACAACATCCTGTATCTGCTGGGTGATGGCATCCCCGAGCAAAGGGGTCAACTGTTCCTTGGCAAACACATCCATCTTGCGGCAGACGCTTCTCATGCAGACGAGGAGCGCAAACCGATTGCCAAGCGCTCGGGACAAAAACCGTCCAACACCCAAGTGAGCATAGGCCCACATCGCCAAACGGAAAGACATCTGATAGGACAAAGCAGTCCGCGCGACCTTGCGATAGCCCATCACTCCCCTGACGCGCGCCGCATCATCCAGGCGCTCGCCATTTTCAATCAAAATCTCAGTCAACCCCTGATCCACCACGCGATCCTTGAGCGCCTTGAAATGAATTTCCACCTCTCGCTTGGCCAGGATGGACAGGCCAAGACTGACTCTTTGCTCCTCGGTGAATCGGCTTAACAACGAATCATCCAGTCTTGTCAGGCTCTCTGAAAACACATCCCTGATTCTGCCCCTGACCTCGACGGAAACTTGCTCGCGCACACCAATCGCGTCTGCCTCATCCTGAATGTTGGCCGTCGTGACGAGAACCGCCTGGTCACGCAACGCTCTCTCGCGCGGGGTGAGTTGGTTCAAGCCCAGCAAGTTGATCAAGGGCCTGAGCGTCAGTCCGTTGATGAACAGCGTCATCAACACAAATCCCGTGACCGCGACTGCAATGAACTCACGGGTGTCCTGAGAAATATGCGTTTTTTCCGTCACCGCCAGGGCGAGCGCAATCGATACCGCACCGCGCAAGCCTCCCCACCAAATCACCGTCTTGTAGGGTGTGCTGACCGGATTGGTCTTGACCAAGCGGGTGAGCAACGGGATGAGCCCAAAGACGGTGAGCGCACGGGCAAGCAAGGCACCTAGAAACATCAGCAAAATCAGCCTGCCATCATCCCAGTCGATCGTTGCCATCAGCTTGGGAATCAGCATGGCAGCAAAGAGAAAAATCAGGGAATTGGCCCAGAACCCAAATTGCGACCACGAACTTTCAAGGATCTCGAACGTGGACGCAGACATGCGGGTGCGTCCAGTTGATCCGACCACCAGACCTGCCACAACGGTTGCCACCACACCGGAGACACCAAAGAAATGCTCGGAGACAAAATAGGACAGGTAAGCTGTTGACAGCGTGAGCGTGACCTCTGCCGCTTTCCAGCCTCTTGTCCAGGAAAAGGCCATGCAGGTGAGCCTGCCGATCAGGTATCCCGCCACGCCACCACCGATGAACAAGTAGATGAAACTTTGGATCACCAGTCCGCCTGTCCACACCAGCT
>QXGG01243833.1_pt1 | contig 10577 bp, 9 predicted proteins | sample 1982491 | NCBI WGS metagenome assembly QXGG01 (sample SAMN09924614, study PRJNA488089) | Wastewater metagenome, whole genome shotgun sequencing project. | isolation source: South African research farm wastewater | place: South Africa: Irene, Agricultural Research Council, Animal Production Institute... | reverse complement strand
GGTCGTGCCGACGTGTGGGAGCCGGACGACACGTACTGGGGAAGTGAGAAGACGTGGCTTGCCGACGAGCGCTACAAGGGTGACCGCGAACTCGACAATCCCCTCGCCGCTGTGCAGATGGGTCTCATCTACGTGAACCCAGAAGGCCCCAATGGCAACCCCGATCCGCTGTTGTCCGCCCGAGACATCCGTGAGACGTTTGCCCGCATGGCGATGAACGACGAAGAAACCGTCGCTCTCACTGCTGGCGGTCACACCTTCGGTAAGGCTCACGGTGCAGGGGACCCGAGCAAGTTCGTCGGTCCTGAGCCCGAGGGCGCACCGATCCAAGAGATGGGTCTTGGTTGGAAGAACTCGATGGGCACGGGGCACGGTGTTGCCACCATCACCTCCGGCATCGAAGGTGCTTGGACCACCAACCCGACACAGTGGGACAACGACTACTTCAAGATCCTTCTGGAGAACGACTGGGAACTCACCAAGAGCCCAGCAGGGGCCCAGCAGTGGGTCCCCAAGGGCGGCGCAATGGCCAACACGGTCCCTGACGCCCATGATCCGACCAAGCGACATGCACCGATGATGACCACGGCTGACTTGGCCCTCAAGTACGACCCGGAATACGCAAAGATTTCGCGTCGCTTCTACGAGAACCCAGATCAGTTCGCGGATGCCTTCGCCCGCGCATGGTTCAAGCTCACCCACCGCGACATGGGTCCCCGTTCGCGGTACCTGGGCAAGATGGTTCCCAAAGAAGTCCTCATTTGGCAGGACCCGGTTCCGGCCGTGGATCACAAACTGATCGACGCCAAGGACATCGCCAAGCTGAAGGACGCGATCCTCAAGTCCGGTCTCACCGTGTCACAACTCGTGGCCACGGCCTGGGCTTCGGCTGCCACCTTCCGTGGCACCGACAAGCGGGGCGGCGCCAACGGTGCACGTCTCCGTTTGGCTCCGCAGAAGGACTGGGAGGCCAACAATCCAGCCGACCTGAACAAGGTCCTCGCAGCGTTGGAAAAGATCCAGAAGGATTTCAACGCTTCGGCGAAGAAGGGCAAGAAGGTGTCCATGGCCGACCTCATCGTCCTCGGCGGATGCGCCGCGGTCGAAAAGGCTGCCAAGGATGCCGGTGTCAAGGTCACAGTGCCGTTCACGCCGGGTCGCACCGATGCGACTCAGGCACAGACGGACACCGAGTCCTTCGCCGTCCTCGAGCCCACCTTTGATGGCTTCCGGAACTTCTTGAAGCCGGGACACATCGTCACCACGGAACAACTGCTCATCGAGCGGGCGAACCTCCTGACGCTGTCGGCACCTGAGATGACTGTGCTCGTTGGTGGCATGCGGGCGTTGAACGCCAACCACAAGCAGTCGGATCTCGGTGTGCTCACGTCCCGACCGGGAGTCCTGACCAATGACTTCTTCGTCAACTTGACCGATCCATCCACACAGTGGACTCCGACGGACAAGTCCGAGGAGACCTTCGAAGGACGGGACCACAAGTCCGGAGCAGTCAAGTGGAAGGCCAGCCGCGCCGACCTGATCTTTGGCTCCAACTCGCAGCTGCGTGCCCTCGCTGAGGTCTACGCGTGCAGCGATGCCAAGGAGAAGTTCGTTCGCGACTTCGTCGCCGCCTGGGACAAGGTCATGAACCTGGACCGCTTCGAACTCGCCTGAGTCCGACCGTTACTGAAAAGGCCACCTCGGCTGTGCCGGGGTGGCCTTTTCGCGTCCCGATTCGGCCGTGACCAATCGACGACTCAGTAGTTGAGAAAGTACTCGTCATCCATCCGCTGATAGAGGTGGACGGGTTCGACGGCCCGCTTGGATTTCTTGTGGGCGCCGATGTTGAGCAATTCGACGAAGACAGAAAAGGCCATCGCCGCATAGACATACCCCTTGGGGATCTTCTCGCCCATTCCTTCGGCAATCAGCGTCAGTCCGATCAACAACAGGAAGGCCAGGGCAAGCATCTTGACCGATGGATGCCGATTCACGAATTGATAGATCGCCTTCGAGGCGACCAGCATCACAGCGACAGCACCAAGAACAGCGATCACCATCACCGGCACATACGTGGTCATGCCGACTGCTGTGATCACTGAATCGATGGAAAAGATGAAGTCCAACAACAGGACCTGCCCGATGACTGCAGCAAAGGTCGGAGCGGCCTTTCCATGGCCGCCCTCTCCTTCACCTTCGAGTTTGTGATGGATCTCACGAGTCGCTTTGAAGATCAAGAAGAGACCACCTGCCAACAAGATGAGTTCTTTGCCGCTGAAGCCCAGATCACCGAGCGTGAAGAGATCCTTCTTCAGTGTCACGATCCACCCGACAGCCAGAAGCAGCAACACTCTGATCCCGGCAGCGGCCAAGATGCCCACCCGTCGCGCCTTGTCCTGAACGTCGACAGGGAGTTTCGAAGCAAGAATCGAAATGAAGATCACATTGTCGACGCCGAGCACGATTTCGAGAGCCAAGAGTGCCGCTAGTGCACTCCAGGCATTGGGGTCGGAAATCCAGTCCATGCGTGCGATCCTAGGTGTCGCTTCGTTTCCATCTGTGTGATGCCCTTCGCGTCGACCCAATGGGGAGAAACGGACCAAAGAGCCTGTGATCCCAGTTCGAGCTGCCACTACAGTGCCGACATGTCCAGCAATTCCACGAACCTTGTTCAGTTGACAGGTCTCAGGTCTTGTACCAGTTGAGGACCAGGACATGATCGACTCGTTCGGCAACATCCCATCGCATCCTTTGCTCGTTCACATTCCTGTGGTCCTCGTGCCTTTGTCGATGCTGGCAACTGTTGCAATGGTCGTGGTGCCCAGTCTGCGCCGACGTTTTGGTGGCATCGCCCTCACGATGCTGACCGTGGCATTTGCCGGCACCTTGCTGGCAGCGCGAAGCGGGCGATCACTCGAACGGCGCTATACAAATGCCGGACAATCCATACCAGACCTGCTGCGCGACCACGCTGACATGGGTACCCGTCTGCAATTCTTCGTTGCGGCCTATTTGATCTCGAGCGTCGTGTGGGTCGTACGATCACGTCGGTTCAGCCCGGTCTATGGAGAAGATGGATCTCCCATCCGACGACACCAAGTGATCTCGGTCCTCGTCGTTGTCGTCGTGCTCGCAACTGGAGCATTCAGCACTCTGTCGACACTGCGCACCGGACATTCCGGTGCCCGCAGTGTGTGGGAGCAAGTGTCGATCGACTGAAACGTCAGTTGGAATCCGACAGGAATGACGCGAGAAACGGTCCCCAGTCTCGACTCCACGTCTCGAGATCGACATCTTCGACAATGGCCAGTCCCAATGTGATGTGGCGTGACGCCACGAATCGTCGAAAGACATTCGCCGTACCGCGATCGTCAGAGCTCAAATTACCGATCATCAAGTCTGCAACGCTGTTCTCGAGGGCATTCTTGTAGGCAGAAGCAAGAATCGGCGAAAAAGCTGCGGCGAGGACGGACTCCACGAGTGCTCGACGACGAATTCGAAGACTTGGCTCGAGCCACACCTTCAGCCGCATCGCTGCATACCTTGGGTCGTTCATGATCTCTGTCATCCGTGGATACGCAAACAGCGTCGAGAAGACCACGTGCACATACTGAGCCAGCAAGTACTCCTGTCGCCCGAACCTTTCGTACATCTCAGCCGATGGATACCCCGCTGCACGTGCGATTCGCAACAATGTCGCCCTGCCCACTCCCCCCTGAGCGACGATCCGCGTACACGCCACGAGGATGTCGGGTTCGATGGTCCCGACACCATCGAATGTCAGGGCAAGAGCTGGAGAGTGATCACGTTGGACGACAGCACTGTGGCGATTCCAGCAGCCGTCATACCAACCAATACTTGGAAGAAGTTCGAGGGTGTCGAGCGATGGATCGAACGGATCGATGGCCGATCCACACAGCCAGCCCACCACGGCTCGAAGCACCGTGTGATCAGAAGCGCTCCCCAAATCACGGTCGTATTCACTGAAGATTCCCTGCACATCTGCGGGCACGATTTCGCGGAGTTCATCGAACCGATGGGCCACGATCAGAACATGGACTGCAGCACGTCTGATCGATGGTGATTCGACGTCACGCCCCAACGACGAGAACTGTCCGGTCATGATGGTGCGGGCCTGGGCAACAAGTGCAGCGAACTCGTCCCGGAGGCGACTCTGCCAGGCCGTGTACAACAGCTCACCTGAATGCCCGAAGATCTCCTCCACGTCTCCAAGAGGGAGACCGAGTGCCTGAGCCACGCTCGACAAATGGACAGCGTCTGGTCCTGCGTCGGCCAAGATTTTCATGACCGACGGCACGACCTCTGGTGCGATGGATGGATCGGTTCTCGTCAAATCGCTGAGTAGACGATCATCAGTCACCTCGTGAACCCTAATGCATCTTCATTCTTCACCCATTGGAGTCACCGGACTCGAACACAAGACGTCAGAGACGTCGCATTCATCAGGGGTTCAGATCTGCTGACGTATCTCTCCACGCAAACGTCCTCCCAGTCGGGAAAGGCCCGCTGCTGCCCCGATGAGGACGAGTCCGGAGACGATGATCATCAAAGGAACACGACCCTCTCCCGGAAAGAAGTGACTGATGCCCCATGGAATGAACACCACGAGTCCGATCAGCCCGAACACTGACATCAGCGCCCGTCCCGGACGCGTACCGAGCGCAATCAAGGCAAAGGAAATGGCCAGCCCGAACGGTGTCGCAAAGCCGACGGATTGCGCTCCCGTCACGGCTGATCCGCCCACGATCAAGCCTCCTGCCACCAGAGCACAGATGAAGTCGGAGCGAGCGAAACCCTTGTCCACGACGAGAAGCACGCCAACGCCGATGAACCAGACGATCAGACCTGTGACGAGTCCTGCTTCAGCGGCAAAGTGAACGACACAAGCTGGACCACCCTGAAGGAGTGCCAGAAGTCCCACGATGCCCATGAACCAAGAGTTCGAAGTCGGAAGATCGATGCGCCGAATCGACACAGGGCCGATCAGGCCCACTGCGGACATCAGGACGAAGACGAGCCCAGGACCCGTCCAGTCGACAACAGTGAGATACGCACCCACAACGAGTGCCAGGGACCCGGTCAGAACGTTCACCGACGCCGAAACGCCGGACCTGCGCATCGACAGCGCAACCAGGACCAACCCCACAATCCACACCGCGATGCCGCTGATTCCCGTCGAGCCGAACTCCCCGACAGCCGTGCCGACCGCAGTCGTGAACCCGGCAATTCCAACGAATTGCTGCACCGGTCTGGTCCGACCGGCCCACAAGGCGAAACCGACGATGGCAACACCGAGTGCTGCTACGAGCCATTGCCGGCGAATGCTCTCGACATCGATGACGGTGTCGGTGAGGACCCAGGCAGCGATGCCCACGGTCGCCGTTCCCAACAACCACAGAACTGTTCGCAGACGAAGCATTGCAATACTCCGACCTTCGGGGACGATTGCACCCGCAACCACGAACCCGATCGCCCCTACAAGAGGAACACCCAGGCGCACCGCGTCGGAGAAGTCGTTCCAGAACTCGACCAACAGAATGACGATGCCGATGAGACCCAGCGTGCCGCCCACGTATCCAATTGCCTCGGCAATGGCGGGCATACGCGACGACCTTCCATGGCGAGGCTCTTCCACATCGATGGAACGTCTCTCGAACATTCGGATCGCGTCGGCCTGCTCTTCGGACACCACATGCGCATTCGTCCACCGCGACAACAGAGCTTCGACATACGGCGGAATCTCTCCTGTCCGTGAGGGAGCAACTGTCTCACCGACCGACGGAGGAACTGATCGCGAGCGTTTTCGTGACACGTAGATCCCGACAGCAATTGCACCCAGAAGAAGAAGGACAATCAGTATCACACGGCCTCCTCAGTCAGCGTCCTTTGCACGCTAACCCGACTCTCCGGCCGTACCCACTTCAAACGGGGTAGGACACACCTGTGAGCATCTCACTCATTTCCCACAGCCGTCGCGCATCATCATTGCTCCGCGCCCGCTTGCTGGGTGTTTCGAGAACTGGTGCTCCGAGAATCCATAGACGGGGACCGAAGTACTCTCCCCCACGAACGTGTTCATCGACTGCAGCTCTGACCTGCGACCGGGCACCGTGAACTCCATCGCGTACGAGAACGGGCATGAATCGACGAACGACCCGATTGATTGTCGATGAACCCGATTTACCGATTTCGGTCCGCGCAGTGCCTGGATGGGCCGCCACAACGAGGGTTGAATGATGAGTATCGCTCAGCCGACGATGCAGTTCGCGCGTGAACAACAGATTCGCCAGCTTGCTCTGGAAATACGCTCCCCATCTGCTGTATCGGCGATGTTCGTACATCGGATCATCGAGATCGAGACGTCCGGGTCGGTGACCAAGACTCGACACGTTGATGATCCTGCTCCCCGGCACCTCGAGCATCGATGGGAGCAGTCGTCCCGTCAACGCGAAATGGCCCAGATGATTGACCCCGAAATGGGTCTCGAAACCATCCGCCGTACATCCCTTGTCGAGAGCGAACACACCAGCATTGTTCATCAACCCATGTATCACTTCTTTGTCGTGGTAGATGCTGTCAGCAAAGTTCTTGATGGAGACGGAATCGGCCAGATCGAGAGATCGAACGACGACGTCACCATGTGGAGTGGACGCACGGATGTCGTCTCTCGCACGACGCGCTCTTTCCTCGTTGCGACACGCAAGAATGACCCGTGCATCTCCCCCAGCCAGGTAGCGGGCTGCCTCGAGACCGATACCGGAGTTCGCTCCAGTCACGATGAAGGTCTTCCCCGACAGACGGGGAATGGCCGCGTGCGACCATCGGCGAGGGGAGAACCGTTGGGAACGTGACATGTTTCAAGCTTTCGGACTGCTCGAGAAACCGGCCCGACAGCCATGCCGGACCTCCCGCCATGTTTCCACGTCGGTCTGCCCGGCGCCGATTCCCGCGTCAGGGGTAGTCTGAACGGACCGGACTCGTACCTCCACGACCTGAGAAGACCACGATGACCACACCTCACCATCGCAACCTCCTGATGTCGGCCGTCGGTCTGATTGCAGCTGGTTGCCTGGTTGCAGCGTTGTTGACCGGAGGGTCTCGGTCATCCGGAAGCCCGTCGACGGTTTCGATAGGTCCCTCAGCCGAGAGCGTCCCCGACCAGGACCCTGATCTGGAACTCGTCCAGACCGGAGTGAGCGACATCGACGAATCAGCTCTCGAGGACACCGAGCCGTGCCAAATGAGACCGAGTCCCCTCGGCCAAGGCGCCAACGGCAATAGCGTCACCTGTCTCCAAGAAGCATTGGTCGCCGCGGGGTACCTCTCGGGACCGATCACGGGCACCTATGACGTACGCACGGCAGAAGCGGTCAAGAAATTGCAGGTGGATCGCGAGCTGTACGTGGACGGCGTCGCAGGACGAGAAACAGGAGTTTCCCTCGGCATCTGGCCCGAGCAGCCTCTCAACGTGGTGCGCACTCCCCCTCCCGCCCCGGGTGCAGTCGACGCAATGGGATTCCCTCTCTCGTCTGTTGCCTCGACGGGGGCCGACGCTCCGCCACTTCCAGCCAACTCCGGTTCGGGTCGTCGGCTCGTCTACGAGCGTTTGGGTCAGCGGGTCTGGGCAGTGGACGAAAACGAACAGATCATCCGTTCGTGGCTCGTCTCAGGCAGCAAGTACGGCAACGAAACACCTGGCACCCACGAGGTGTACAGCAGATCTGACGTGTCCACGGCGTGGAATGGCAAGGCATTTCTGTACAAGATGGTCCGCTGGCTGAAGACGGATATCGGTGCCATCGGCTTTCATGCTCTGCCCATACGCGTCGACGACGGAAGCCTCTACCAGACCGAAGAGGAACTTGGGCAGAGGCTGTCGGGTGGATGCCAGCGACAAGCGAATCTCGATGCCGACTTCGTGTGGGAGTTCGCGCAAGTCGGCACCCCCGTCGTCGTTCTCTGACCAGTTAGCACTCCGAGTCGAGAAGTGCGCCGAGGGCCTTTTCCGCCAAGCCGAGATCCTGTCGTTCCTGATGGGCCAGCGACGACAGATAACTGACACTCACCCACCCGGTCTCGACGAGACCGCCGTCGGTGGCTTCCGGCAACAGGACCGGCTCTCCCCACGACATCTTCACCGCATAGGTTCCCTCGTACCCTTCGCGCGGCTCGAGAGTTGCCGTACTCATCCGACGTGGGGGCTCTTGTCCCACGGCTCCGAATCTCCACCCGACAATGTCGGCGAGATCGACATTGGGAACATTGAGATTGACGACAACAGGATCCTCGGGCGGATCGGCCATGAATCCCTCGACGAAGGCCGACGCCACCTCTGCAGCCGTGTCCCATTTCTGGCCAACCAGCATGTCGTCCCATGCTTGACCTTCGACACCGAACCCGGTCACAGCCTGACTGACTGCGATACCCGATACTCGCCCGTTTCTCGCAGTGAGAGCGGCACCTACCGTTCCTGAGTGATACACCGACCGACCCACATTGGCTCCAGGATTGATTCCGGACACGATCAAGTCGAAAGGTGCGCCGAAGGCTCCCAACCGCGCGAACATCACGCACAATGCCGGGGGTCCGGTCACGGCCCAGGACTCGTCGATACCGTCCACGTGTGCCCGTTGAACCTCAGGTTGGATGAGGTGCAGAGCACCGAGTGCAGCACTCGCTCCGGAGAATTCCCGGTCCGGGGCCACGATCACGACGTCTCCGAACCGACGCATGGCCCGAGCCAGAACATGCAGCCCGATCGAATCAATTCCGTCATCGTTGGTCAGGAGAATTCGCATGACCGTATGCCTAGCGGGTGAAAGTGACGAACGTCTGTCTTTCCCGTCACATACCGCTCAACGACCGGTGAAATGTGCCTGACGTCGCTCCAGGAATGCCGCAACGCCCTCCTTGTGGTCGTCGCTACGAAAACATGCAGACATCGCTGCGGTGTGACGCCCCATATGGTCGGAGACGGAAGAGGTCAGTCCCCTGTAGGTCAACTCCTTGATGAGTCGCTGACTGTGCGGAGAGCCCTCAGCAATCCTGTGGGCGAGCCGCTGCGCTGTGTCCATCATCTGATCTGGTTCGACGACTTCGAGGAGGTAGCCGAGACGAAGCGCCCCGTCGGCGTCGATCACATCCCCCGTCAGCGTCAATCGAAGCGCATTCTGCAGACCGATGAGGCGAGGCAAGAGCCATGTGCCAGCACCCGTATCGGGAACGAGTCCCCGATGGACGAAATTCCAGCCGAATCTGGCACGAGTCGAAGCAATCCTCACATCACATTGCGATGTGAATTCCGCCCCCATCCCGATCGCTGGGCCATCGATCGCACAGATCGTCGGCTTGGCGCACTGCACAAGTGGCCACCATTTGTCCGTCTCCTCAGCCGTGCCCCGCAGACCGCGCTCATCACCGGGAATGGACGACAGATCCGACAAATCGGTTCCCGCACAGAAGGATCCCGGCACCCCCGTCACGATGAGGACCGAGATCGCCGGGTCCGCACCAGCCTCTCCGACCATCTCTGTGAAATCGGCCAACATCGCAAACGTCATCGCGTTCTTCTTCTCCGGACGATCGATGGTGATCGTCCCGATTCGTCCCTGCCGCTCATACACGATGTGATCGCTCATAGTGCTTATGCTAGGCACAGTGATCACCATCACTTTTCACCACACGTCGTTCAAAACGGAGAGTTCATGACCGAGATTCGAACATCCGCTGTGCAGAAACTCCGCACACTCAATGTCATCTTTGGAGTGCTGTTCGTCGTCCAAGCGGTGGTCCTCCTGCTGGTCGCCGAGGCCGCCAAGTTGCCGATTCGAGGCTCGTTCTTGACCGATGCTCCCGGAAGCGGCCAATACGGATCACGAGACATCTTCGACCTACGCGTCGATTGGGTCGTTGCCGTCTTCTTGTTGCTCGCCGCCGTCGATCATCTCGGAGTCGCCTCCATCTTTCGTCGGCGATACGAACAGGGCATCGTCCAGGGGATCAATCCGTATCGCTGGTGGGAGTATTCGATCAGTGCCTCGTTGATGGTCGTGCTCATTGCCATGCTCGCAGGAGTGTCCGAACTGACAGCTCTCGTGATGATGTTCGGAGCAAATGCCGGAATGATCTTTTTCGGTCTCGTGATGGAAAAGGTCAATCTCGGGGTTCACCCTGTTCGCTGGTCTCCCTTCGTGTACGGGTGCATCGTTGGCCTCGTCCCATGGATTGGAATCGTCATCCAATTCTGGCTCTCTTCCGGCGAAGGAGACGGAGTCCCGACCTTCGTCTACGTGATCTTCGTGACGCTGTTCCTTCTCTTCAACGGTTTCGCCATCAACATGTGGCTGGCATACCGGGGCAAAGGCAAGTTCTCCGATCCGCTCTTTGCCGAAAAGGCGTATCTGATCTTGTCGATCGTCGCCAAGTCTGCGTTGGCGTGGCAGGTGTACGGAGGTTCTCTCGCTGGCGCTTGAGGGAGGGACGAAACGTCACACGCCAGCGGTCGAGATGTCGGGAGGAGGACCTTCCGGTGCGATGTCGTCGCCATACACCCAGAT
>QXGG01121556.1_pt1 | contig 10578 bp, 8 predicted proteins | sample 1982491 | NCBI WGS metagenome assembly QXGG01 (sample SAMN09924614, study PRJNA488089) | Wastewater metagenome, whole genome shotgun sequencing project. | isolation source: South African research farm wastewater | place: South Africa: Irene, Agricultural Research Council, Animal Production Institute... | reverse complement strand
TTTGGATTGGCAGCGTGCCCGTTATGAGCATGCGATTGCTGTGCTGGAGGGTAGCACGCCCAATGCCGTGCAAGTTGCCAGCGTTGAGACTTTACCTCAGTTACCTGCGTTACCCATGGATGTGCCTTCAGCGCTGCTGGAGCGCCGGCCTGATATTGCCGCAGCCGAACGGCAAGTGATGGCCGCCAATGCGCAGATTGGAGTGGCTGAGACCGCCTATTTCCCTGATTTAACTTTGAGTGCAAGCGGCGGCTATCGCGGCAGTAATTTGGCCGACTGGATTAGCATGCCTAACCGCTTTTGGTCGATCGGTCCAGAGTTTGCCATGACTTTGTTTGATGCGGGTTTGCGTCGCTCGAAAGTGGAGCAAGCAGAAGCGCGTTATGACCAGCAGGTGGCGCGTTATCGCCAAACCACTTTGCAAGCCATTGGTGAAGTGGAAGATGCCTTGGTGCAACTGAATGTTTTAGCCGAAGAAATTGTCATACAGCGGGAAGCCTTAGTAGCGGCGCTGGACAGCTTGCGCCTAACTGAGAATCAGTATGCGGCAGGTATGGTGGACTTCTTGGCGGTCACTAGTGCACAGACGACGGCGCTAAATAGCGAGCGCACGCTGCTCAATCTGCTGGGTACGCAACTGACTGCTAGCGTGCAACTGATTAGCGCGCTGGGTGGCGGCTGGCAGGAGGGTGATGAGGTTACTGATTAAGCTTCGGTAATCTCCTGTAAACACTACAGTTGCGCAGTGAATGCTTCAGGGTTGCTGTGACGAGTGCAGCATGGACGGCATAGCACCGGGCCAGCAGTAATCCTGAAGAGCAGCATTCACGCATGATCGAGTCACGCGTGCACACCATATAGGGTTGTTAACTAGAAACTACTAGCCGAGTAGGCGTGTTATTTTGTATGCTGACGTTAACGTAAAGCATGCCTTGTGGTGTGGCTTCTAAAAATAAGGATAAAAATAATGGAAGAAGGGTTTTGGCAGACACGTTGGCAGCGTGATCAGATCGGTTTTCATCTCAACGTGGTTAATCCTGGCCTAGAAACCTATTGGTCGCGTTTAGCTGTTCCCAAAGGCAGCAATGTTTTTGTACCGCTGTGCGGTAAAAGTGTTGATCTGTGTTGGTTGGCGGATCAAGGCTATAAGGTGCTGGGTGTTGAACTGATTGAAAAAGCAGTGATTGACTTTTTTGTGGAGCAAAAACTGACCCCAGTGATTACGATACGCGGACCTTTTACAGCTTATACGGCGGGCTCTATCACTATTTTGCATGGTGATTTTTTTAATTTAACAGCGGATGATTTAATCGGTTTTCCGGCCTTTTATGATCGCGCTGCTTTAATTGCCTTACCGGATGATATACGCCAAAAATATGCCGCTCACCTCAGCAAAATTATGCCGCAGGGTTGTAAGGGTTTACTGTTAACCATGAATTATCCGCAGCAGCAAATGAAAGGCCCACCTTTTGCGGTGCCGCCCGAGCAGGTTGAGAAGCTACTGGGCGCTGCCTTTATTGTTGAATGCACTGAAGAGCGGGATATTCTTGAGCAGGAGTGGCGATTTAAAGCAGTGGGTATCACGCGCATGTTTGACTATGTGTATTGCGTTCGCTGTCGCAGCTTGGAAAGTGGGTCTTGAGTGATGCTTTATGACTGTACGTTTAAGCGCGCTGAGGTGTCACTGCCAAGCTGATTAACGGGTTTCTTCTGCGATAGTGTGCCTATGTTGCTTAAAATGAGGCAAATTAAGGCATTAGTGAATTTATCAGTTGCTGTAGGGTCATAGCTGCAACGGTTAGTAAACCCACTGATGTACAGTCTAGGTACAGCCGCTCGCCAGAGCAGCCACCTATACTGTTATTGAGTGTGACGAATACGATGAATTCTCGGAGGCGCATGATGCCGCAGCATGATAAAGAACTCGAAAAAAACGCACAGACGGATAACACAGACACTGAAATGGATATGCCATGTCAGCAGCGCCGTCGCTTGCTTGGCATACTTGGAATAGGTATTGCCGCCGCTTATGTAGCCCCGACCTTGTTCAGTGTGGGGCAAGCTGAAGCGCGTTATCGTTACAATAAGCGCGGCAGTTACTCACGCCCCAGTTACTCCAGACCCAGTTATTCAAAGTACAGCGGTTATGAGTACCGTGGTCGTGAACGCAGCCGCTTACGTGAATATCAAAAAGACCCGGTGCTGATTATAGAGGATGTCATTCTAGGACCGCCGCGCCGCTGATGCCCGCTTCTATTGTTGACCTCAGCCTACAACACCTTGAGCGCTGTTTACGTGTAGACAATGCGCCTGATGTTGTTGCAGCGCTACAGCAGGCCATGCCGTATTGGCCAATGTTGATCCAAGCAGCGCAAGGTGCAAGTCCTGCGACCTATATTTACCGCGACTCAGAAGGCTTATGGCAAGGATCGCTCAATCAGCCTGATGAATTTACCTTGCCGTCGTCTGCTTCGGCAGCCTGCCAGTGCGTTACAGTGCGCGCCGGCTGATATTGTTACGCCTGCAGCATCGGTGTTGAGCGACATCTGGATGCCTGCTGCACAGGTGAGTGTGTACCCCGTCGGTGATGAGCTATTTTTAATTCAAACGCAAACAGGCGCTATCCATCGGCTCAACACCAGTGGCGCGCTCGCTTGGCAGTTATTGCAGCACGAACCCCTCTCTGCTGAGGCAATCAGCGAGGTGCTAGCGATGCATTTTTCAATGCCCAAAGCCACGCTCAAGGCCGATATCCAGCAACTGCTGGCCGCGTTAATGCACGCTGAATTAATTGTAAAAGCCACATTGCCATAAATACACCATGATTAACCATTAATCACTCAATACTATATCTATCTGTATATAACAGCCGCTGCGAGCAGCCTTTTATGCTAGCGTAGGCTTAAGTTTTTGATTGGAGAAGAGGATGTCTAAGACAATTAACGTCGATGTTGCCATCATTGGTGCCGGCACTGCAGGTTTATATGCGCTACGTGAAGTACGTCGCGCGAAAAAAAGCTTTGTCTTAATTGATAGTGGCCCGCTGGGGACAACCTGTGCGCGTGTCGGTTGTATGCCCTCTAAAGTGGCTCTGCATATGGCTGAATTATGGTCTGGCCAAAAAGATTTCCAGCGTTCAGGTATCAGCGGTGCTGAGTATTTACAGCTGGATACGCAGCAGACCTGGAGTGAATTGCGCCGCCAGCGCGATCGGTTTTCCGGTGGTGCAGCAGAAGGTGCGAAGCGCGCCGCCGGTGAACACTTAATGATGGGCCGCGCGAGTTTTGTCACGCCAACCTTATTGACCGTTGAACAGGCTGATGGCATTCAACAGGTGCAGGCTCAATCAGTGATTATCGCGACGGGTTCACGTCCTGTTATGCCAGGCTTTTTACAACCTTTCGCCGAGCATTGCCTCACGACAGATGAGTTTTTTGAGTTAGCGCAGCTGCCTAAATCCATTGGTATTTTAGGCTTAGGTGCTATTGGGTTAGAGATGGGCCTTGCTTTGGCGCGCTTAGGCGTTGAAGTGCATGGCGCGGATATGGCCAGCAGTGTGGGCGGTATCAGTGATCCTGAGGTGAATACCCATGCGCTGGCTGAGTTTGCCCAAGAAATGCACTTGTACTTAGGTGCTCCAGCCGAGTTAGCCGCATCAGCTCAAGGCGTACTGCTTAAAGCTGAAGGTAAAGAGATTCCCGTGGAAAAAGTTCTAGTTGCACTGGGGCGTCGACCGAACGTTGATCAACTGAATCTACAGGCGGCAGGTTTTGAGTTGGACGAGCGTGGTCAGCCGCTGTTTAATCCCCACACCATGCAAGTCGGCGAGCATCCGGTATTTATTGTCGGTGACGCCAATGGTCAGCGGGCTTTGATGCATGAAGCCGCCGATGAAGGGGCGATGGCGGGTTATAATGCGGTGCAATCCACACCGGTAGCCTTTAAACGCAAAACAGCGGTGGGTATCGCCTTTACCAACCCAGATATCGTCAGTGTCGGTGCGCGTTTTGATCAGTTGAATGCTGAAGATATTTTAATTGGCACCGCAAAAACGCAGAGCAATGGCCGCAGCCAAGTGTTATCAGAGCATCAGGGAATCTTGCGTGTGTATGCTGACAAAACCAGCGGTCAATTACTCGGCGCGAGCATGTTTGGTATGCGTGGCGAGCATGTGGCGCAGTTTTTAGCGATGGCTATTGAACGCAAAGAAACCGCGCGCAGTCTGCTGCACATTCCTTTTTACCATCCGGTAGTTGAGGAGTTAATCCAAGATGCTGTGCAGGGGATTGCTAAGCACATAGCTGACGCAGAAGGTTTACCTTTTGGTTTGCAGCGAGCTGACAGCTAAGCGCTAAAACTGTATATTTACCCAGCCCGTTACCGGCACAGTGTTGAGCAGGTTGCTTGAGCAGCCATTGCACTGCGTCGTTGGCGGGTTTTTTTATGATCATCAGCCGCAAAAGGACGCAAACGCATGCGCATTTTACACACCTCAGATTGGCATCTAGGCCAGCACTTTATGGGCCGTACACGGCAAGCAGAACACCGCGCTTGGTGTGACTGGCTGGTGCAGACGGTGATTGAGCAGCAAGCGGATGCGTTGATTATTGCCGGTGATATTTTTGATACGGGTACACCGCCCAGTTATGCACGTGAGCAATACAATCGCTTTGTCGTGCAGATGCAGGACAGCGGCTGTCAGCTAGTGATTCTGGCGGGCAATCATGACTCAGTGGCGATGCTCAATGAAAGTAAAGACTTGCTGGCGCAGCTCAATACCCATGTGATTTCCAGTGTTGCTGCTGATCTTAACCAGCAAGTGCTGCAACTTAAGCAGCGTAATGGCGAAATTGGGGCGATTGTCTGTGCCATTCCTTATATTCGCCCAAGGGATGTGCAGCGCAGTCAAGCGGGGCAAAGTGCAGAAGAAAAGCAAAGCGATTTGCAGCAAGCGATTGCCGAGCACTATGCGCAGCTGTTTGCTAAAGCTGAAGCGTTACGCGATAGCTTAAACCTCAGCGTGCCCATTATTGGTACCGGGCATTTAACGACAGTGGGCGTGAGCTTAACCGAGTCGGTGCGAGAGATTTATGTCGGCAGCTTAACCGCTTTTCCCACCGATGCTTTTCCAGCGTTTGATTATCTGGCGCTGGGACATATTCACCGCCCACAAAAGGTGGCGGGCCTTGAGCATATTCGTTACAGCGGCTCGCCCATTGCCTTGAGTTTTGATGAAGGTCGACAACAAAAACAACTGTTGTGTGTTGATTTAGATAGCAACGGCTTGCAAAGCGTTGAAGTCTTGCCTATTCCTTGTTTTCAACGCTTGTTGTCTTTATCAGGCAGCTTAGCTGAGCTTGAGCAGCAGTTTGCTGAGTTGGCGCATGAGCTGGATCAGAACGCAGTGACTTGGCTGGAAATTCAGGTGCGAGCTGATGAGTATTACAGTGATTTAGAGGAGCGTGTCAGCGAGTTGTGCGCGCAATTGCCGGTTGAAGTGTTACGCGTGCGCCGTGTACGCGGCACCACAGTGGCGGGATTAAGTGCGCAGAGTGGTGAAGTCTTGTCTGAGTTAACGCCCAGTGAAGTCTTTGCGAAGCGTTTGCACAGTGAAGAGCTGAGTGCTGAGCAGGTGGCGGTCTTGCAAGGATTACATGCGCAAGTGTTAGCGCAGTTGCAGGAGGGCGAGCAATGAAGATTCTCAGTATTCGTCTAAAAAACATCAACGCCTTAAAGGGCGAGTGGAAGATTGATTTCACCCAAGAACCCTTTAATGGCAGCAGTTTATTTGCCATTACCGGGCCAACAGGTGCCGGTAAAACCACCTTGCTCGATGCCATTTGTTTAGCTTTGTACAGCCGCACACCGCGTATCAGCACGATCTCGCAAAGCAGTAATGAGTTGATGACGCGCCACACCAGCGATTGCTTGGTTGAAGTTGAGTTTGCCGTAAAAGATAAGGGCTACCGTGCCTTTTGGAGTCAGCGCCGTGCCCGTGATAAAGCCGATGGTGCCTTGCAGCAAGCAAAAGCTGAACTGGCGCAGCTCGATGGCACCATTCTCACCGATAAGCTCAGTGAAAAAGCCAAAGCAGTCGAAGAGTTAACCGGGCTGGATTTTCAGCGCTTTACCCAGTCGATGTTGCTGGCGCAAGGTGGTTTTGCGGCGTTTTTAGAAGCCAATGCCAATGATCGCGCTGGGCTGTTAGAGCAATTAACCGGCACAGAAATTTACGGTGATATTTCACAGCGCGTGTTTGAGAGTCAGCGTGAGCAACGCCACCTTGTGGATAATTTGCGCAGCCGTGCCGAAGGTTTGCAATTGCTTGATGCCGACGAACTCAGTTGCGCGCAAGAGCAACTGCAAACACTGCAAGACGAGGTGAAGCAGCTTACACAGCAGCAAGAACAGCTGTATATGCAGCAACAATGGCGCAGTAATCTAGATCAGGCTGAGGCGGATCAGCAGCAGGCGCGAGCACAGTTGCAGCAGGTGCAGGCGCAGCGCGTGCAAGAGGCCGAGGCATTGCAGCGTTTAGCGCAGCATCAGCCCGCGGCGTTAATTGCTCCACAGTATAAAGCTGTGCAAGCAGCGCAGCAGTTGCTTGAGCGCAGTGAGCACAGTTTACGCAGCGCAGAAGAAAAAACAGAGCAGTGCGCGCAGCAGGTCAAGCAGATCGCTTGGCAGCACTATCAGTATGCGCAGCAGTCAGTTGAGTACGTTGATGCACAGTTGCTGGCGCAGACTCAGCGCCAGCAGAGCTTGCAGAAGCAACGTGAAGCGCATCCTGAGCATGCGTATTTAGCTGAGCATCTTAGTGCTTGGCGTCATCAGTTTGCCAGCTTCGCTAAACAGCAGCAGGACATTGCACAGCATCAACAGCAGCAGACTACTCTAGCCGCCGCAGTCCAGCAGGCCAGCGCTGAGCTGGATCAGCACAAAGCAGGGTTAGCGCAGCAACAGCAAGCGCTGCAGCCATTGCACAGTGCACAGCAGGCGCAACAGCAGGCGTTGGAGCAGTTGCTGGAGCAACGCAGCGTCAGTGATTGGCACGCGCAGCTCAATACCTTGCATGAGCACAGCGCGCATTATCAATGGTTATCGCAGTGCTATAGCGCAGAAAAAAACCAGCAGGCTGCCATGCAAGAGCGGCAGTTGCGTTTAGCTGAATTAGCCACGCAAATCAAACAACAACAGCAGCGCCGACAAGAATTGCGTGAGCAGTATAAAAACCTGCAAGAGCAGGTTAAAGATAAACAGCATTTACTGCGTCAAGAACAGCGCATTACCGACCTTGAACAGCAGCGTGCGCAGCTTCAAGAGGGTGCAGCTTGTCCTTTATGCGGCTCACATGAACACCCCGCTATTGCAAGCTATCAAGCATTGGATATTTCGCAGGCGGAACAGGCGCTGAGCGCTAAGCAGGCTGAATGTGAAGCGGTGAAAGAGCAGGGCATGGACTGTGCCGCAGCGCTGCTTAAACTTGAAGCCAGCCAAGACAGCTTGCTGCAGCAACAAGATGAATCTCAGCAAGCGCTGCAGAAATTAGCCACGGATAAAGCCACGAGTTTAGCCGCACTGCAACTCAGTCAAACATTGAGTGAGGATGCCTTTAACGCAGCGTTGCAATTGTATAAGCAGCAGCTGCAAGAAGGTCAGCAGCGAGTGCAAGAGATCAGTCGCGCGCAAGAGCGTCTCAAGGACAGTGAGCGCCAGTATGGGCAGGCTGAGCTTGCGCTACGCGAATTGCAGCAGAACATTGACAGTCAGCAGCATGCGCTTGAGCGTGATACTCAGCAGCAGGCTGAATTGGCTCAGCGTATTTATACGCAGCAACAGGACCTTGCACAGCAGCAAGCGCAGTTGCAGCAAGAGTTAGAGGCACTCGGTTACCCATTGCCGCAAGAGCCACAGGCTTGGCTCGCTGAGCGTCAACAACAGGCGCAGCAATGGCAGGCTGGTGCGACGCAGTTGGCGCAGTTGAGTGTGCAGATTGCTGAGCTGAATCATCAGCATAAAAATGCCCTGCAGTTGTGTCACGCGGCCAAAGCGCAGTGGCAAGCGCTGGCTGTGCCTGAGGGTGCGCCTTGTCCTGCAGAGGCTGATCCAGCGCAGCGTGTGCAGGCGTTGCAAGCACAATTACACAACGCGCACAGCCAATATGCTCAGCTGCAAGGGCAGGTCGACAGTTTAGCTGAGCACTTAGTTGAGGCCAAAGCAGCCCATGCGCAGCAGTGTACTGAATGGCAGACGTGTTTAGCCTCCAGCCCCTTTGACGATCAAGCCGCATTTGAGCAGGCTTTATTACCCAGCGAGCAAGCGCAACACTTACAGGCGTTAAAAGACAGCATCGATCACGCTCAGCAGCAAGCGGATACGCTCTTGGCTGCTGCAATAAAGCGCTTGAACACATTAAATGAGCAGGCGCAGAGCACTTTGAGCAGTGTTGAACTGGGTGAGCAGCGTAATGCATTAGATATGCAGTTAAGCGAACGCAATCGTCAGTTGGGCAGCGAACAGCATAAACTGCACACGGATGCGACTCATCGCCAGACCCAGCAAAGCTTACTGAATGATATTGAGCAGCACAGCCAGTTGTATGACCAGTGGGCGCAGTTGAGCGGTCTGATTGGTTCTGCCGATGGCAGTAAATACCGTAAATTTGTGCAGGGCTTGACCTTGGATCACTTAGTGATTCTTGCCAATCAACAGCTGGCAACCTTACACAATCGCTACCAGCTCAGTCGTTGTCAGCAAGGCGAGTTGCATATTCAGGTGGTTGATACCTGGCAGGCTGATATTCAGCGTGACACGCGAACATTATCAGGCGGTGAAAGCTTTTTAGTCAGTTTGGCATTGGCGCTGGCTTTGTCTGAACTGGTCAGTCATAAAACTCGTATTGATTCACTGTTTTTAGATGAAGGATTTGGCACCTTAGACAGTGAGACCCTAGAAATGGCCCTGAATGCATTGGATAACCTCAATGCTGAAGGTAAAACCATTGGCATTATCAGTCACGTGGAAGCCTTAAAGGAGCGTATTCCTGTGCAAATTAAAGTGCGCAAAAGTGCCGGCATGGGCTACAGCAGCTTGGATGAGTGTTACCGGGTGAACTAAGCCGTGCGCTGCAGTCTAAGCAGGCACTGGTCTACCTTGCTGCTTGAGCCTGTTACAATAGCGCCCGAAAATCAGCAGTGTGGTCAATCGACTCTGCTGCTGGTGTCTAGATAAGCCTTAGTCTTTTTGAGCCTGCACGCTGATGGCGTTAGGTTTTGATCCTGTTCTTATATTTCAATAACTAAGAGATACAATGAATTCTATATCGATACAGTCGTATATATGTGTGCTTTTCGCCTGCGCTATCCCCACTATGGCCTTGGCTGAGCAGGAGGCTACCTTTGAGAGTTCCAATCATGAATCGAACAAGACACTCTCCACTTATGCCTATGATTTAATTAAGCCTGTGCCAGCGCAGCCTTATTGGACTGTGCAAGCCAGTGTCTACACCAAACACTTTAGGCCCGACTCGAAGCACAATAATAATCAAGACTTGATCGGTTTAGAGCGTCATACAGAAAACAGTTACCTGCTGGGCGGAGCAACCTTTCGCAACTCTTATTCACAGCGTTCCTATTACGGTTATGTGGGCAAGCGTTATGCATTTTCCGGTACGCCTTTTTATAGCAAGCTGACAGCGGGGCTCTTGTACGGATACAAAGATGAATACCGCGATAAAATTCCGCTCAACCGTTTTGAAATTGCGCCAGCCATTATTCCATCCTTAGGCGTTAAGTACCGCCGGGTGGGGGCAGAGGTTTTGTTGTTGGGTACTGCAGCGACCATGATTAATATTAATTTTGAACTCTAATCAGCGCTGATCAGTATTGCAGTGAGTCGTCAACGCTGAATGCCGACTCCAATAAGCTTAAAGACTGAACTCATTTTACCCCGTCACCTGCAATGGGCGACGGGGTTTTTTTATGCTATAGCCCGCCACAAACACTCGCGTAAAACACCTGCATAGCCAAGGATTAGTCTCTGCAGTTGAGCCTGACAAACCCGCTGAGCGTGCGAGTTTAATTGTGAATCCTTGGTCACAATTAGAAATATGTATTTACTTGAAATTATTTTAAAAATTTTTGATTTTAGTTTTTTCGGTTAAATTCACCGAAAAATAGCTAAATAAGCTAAAAAAAGCGCAAAAAATCATTAAATTCGAGTTTATAAGAGCGCCTACAAATGGCGAATAGACTAAAGCAGGGGGTTATCTTGCGCTGCTCTAGCTTGTTAAATTTGCACTGACACACCGCATTTCTAACCTCAAATAAAAACAATGGTGAGCACTATGCAAGATGACAAAACAAATGCTGCTGCCTACTGGTCGGCTAACCTTCGCTTAATCGCAGGCTCTATGTTTGTGTGGGCTTTGGTTTCATACGGCTTTGGCATTCTACGCAGACCTCTACTGTCCGGCATATCGGTGGGTGGAACTGATTTAGGTTTCTGGTTCGCCCAGCAAGGTGCGCTACTGACTTTTATCGTGTTGATCTTCAACTATGCTTGGAGAATGAACAAACT
>QXGG01216195.1_pt1 | contig 10584 bp, 11 predicted proteins | sample 1982491 | NCBI WGS metagenome assembly QXGG01 (sample SAMN09924614, study PRJNA488089) | Wastewater metagenome, whole genome shotgun sequencing project. | isolation source: South African research farm wastewater | place: South Africa: Irene, Agricultural Research Council, Animal Production... | reverse complement strand
ACGGGCGCATCGCCCTCGCCGGCCGCCACCATCACGTTTCCAGGCTTGAGGTCGCGGTGGATGATTCCCTTGGAGTGTGCGTGCTGCACCGCCTCGCATACTTGCAGGAAGAGCTCGAGGCGCTCTCGGGTCTGGAGCGACCTCTCGTCGCATGCCTCATTGATGGGCTTGCCGGCGACGAACTCCATCGCGAAGTACGGGCGGCCGGTGGGCGAGAGCCCGCCGTCGAGCACCTTCGCGACGTTGGGGTGGTTCATCACCGCGAGGGCCTGGCGCTCCTGCTCGAAGCGGGCGACCACCGCCTTCGAGTCCATGCCCTGCTTGATGATCTTGAGCGCCACCTGCTGGAGGAACGGCTTTGTGCGCTCGGCCATCCAGACGGACCCGAAGCCGCCCTCGCCGAGCATGCGCACGAGCGTGTATGCGCCGATCGCGTCGCCGGGCCGCTCGCCCGCGGCCACCGAAGGCGCAGCGCTCGCGCTTGTCCCGATGATGGTCTCATCAGAGGCCATCAGGTGAGGATAGGGGTGCAGGGTTGCTTCTCCGCGGGAACGTAGCGCCTAGCTGCGCTGTTTGCAGCATTGGATCGTCGGATACGCCCTCCAAAACGAAAGCGACCCCGACATAGTCGGGGTCGCAATTGCTAGCGATGGAGAAGCGAGCTCAGGGTGCCGCCCGCCAAAGCAGCCAAGCGAAGGTCAGGGCGACACCACTGCGTTCGTGGTCGTCGCGGTACCGAGCGAGGTGACCAATTCGGTATTCTTCTCGCCAATCTTGTTACGCAGCGTTGAGTACCCAGCCACCGCGCCACCTGCGACCACGACGGTCGTCACGGCCATCTCGGTGCTCTCGGCGCCGCGCTCGTCGCGGATGAAATTCATGATCCAGTTCTTCATGGGGTGATCCAGTCTGTCCTTGAGTGGGGCGTACAGGCGACGGACACTCCATCGCGCGGTAGAAGTCTACCACAGTCCGATAGGGCGGCAAGTGCCGCTGCAGGCTTCTGCGAAGACGCTCACTCGCGCCGGAGCCGCGCGCGACTTCACGAGCCCGCCGAGGATGCCTGCGCCGCCTGCTTCGAATCTTCGGGCGGCGCTGCAAAGTTGCCACGCGCCTTTCGCGCAAGCTCAATGTTCTGGAAAACCTCGTATGGACCGAGGATTCTTCCCCACAGCGCACGTGCCTCGTCCTCTTGCCCAGCGAGCGCCCGCGCGAGCGCGAGATTGCCCACGTAGTCCGCATCGCCAGGATCGGCTGCGTAGCACGCCTCAAAGTCGCGCGTCGCGGCGGGCAGGTTCGCCGACAGCACGTAGCAGGTGCCGCGGTCGTTCAGAAGTATCGGGTGGTTGGGGAATCGCTCGAGCCCACGGTCGATCCACTTGATCGCCTCTGCAACGCGCCCCTCGATGAGGAGCACCTCGGCGCCCTCGGTGTAGGTGCCCAGGTGATCCGGATATTCGACGAGCAGCCGGTTCATTAGGAAGCCCGCCTGGGCGGTGCTTCCCTTCGCGGCAAGCATCCGAGCGGTGAGCTGCAGCGTCTCCGGAGATGCGGGCTGCATCGGTCCGCCATCGAACCAGTCCTTGGAGTCATCCGGCACCGAGGCGCAGCCAGTGCCGGGCATAAGAACGCTCGCGCACGTCAAGGCGATCACGCACGCGGCGTAGCTCATGCGCCGAACCGCAGCCATCGTGCACCTGAGTTCAGTCGCTGCACGCGTCATGGCGTCCCCGTCGATCCGGAGTTGCCTCCGTAGGGCGAGAGCACCTGCCCATCGGACAGCGGCTGCATCGGCGCTTCGGCGATGCGCGCTCGGATCACCATCGCCTGCGCCGTGGAGACTCCGCTGCCGCCGGGCGGCCTGTCATCGAGCGTGATGCGGTTGTCAGAGATGCCCAGGCCCACAAGCATCCGTCGCACCGTGTCGAGCCGCTTCTCGTAGAGCGCATCGCTCGCGGATCCGCGCCGCACCGAGATGCGCCCACCATCCTGCTTGAGCGCATCAGCCAGCACAGTGAGGTCGCGCTCGCCCCGTGACGTGAGCGTCGCCGAGTCTGGCTTGAAGTGGCTCTCGAACAGCGCGCCCTGACGGATGATCGCTGCGCGGGCCTGGTCCGCGAAGGGCTCCTTTACGAACTCGCGGTCTGCGGCCTGCTCCATGTCATCGGGAACCTTGACCTTCCCGGCCTCGCTCGCGGGCGGCGTGGAGCACCCGCCGAGCATCGTGCTGGCCATGAGCACCCCGCCTGCCATGGCGACGGTGATGAGTGGGATGCGTGGCGGTGAACTGTGCATGGTGTCCCTGAGGTGCGTGAAAGTACGGGGAAATGGCCGTCTAGTCGATCGTCACGTCGGCAAGCTGCTCGAACAGGAGGATCAGCATGGGGGCGACGACCAGCATCAGCGTGGCGGGCAGCATCAGCGCGCCAAGGGGGAAGAGCATGCGGATCGACGCATGGTGGGCGCGTTCCTCGAGCGCCTGCATCTCCTCGTGGCGGAGCGAGTCGGACAGCACGCGCATCGTCGACGACAGGTCGCTTCCGAAGCGCTCGGACTGCTGGAGCAGCGAACCGAGCGAGCGGAACTCGCGGACCCCGGTGCGTGTGGAGGTCTCGTCGAGCGCTGCCGTCCATCCGCGCCCGAATCCCACCTCGATCTCCACGCGACGCATCTCCTGCGCGAGCGCCTCGCTTGCGCCGCCAAGTCCCTGCGCCACCGCCGCCCACGCCGCGGGCAGGCCCATGCCTCCCTGAAGCGAGATCTGCAGCAGGTCGAGCATCACGGGGAACTCCGATGCGATCTCGGTGCGCCTGCGCGAGCGGCGGGCGTCGAGCCAGGAGCCCGGCATCATCCAGCCCGCGACGGCGCCGAGCGCAGCCAGCATGAGGCTCGCCTGCGTGGATGACTCAAGGTTCCTCGCGAGCAGCAGTCCGGCCACCGCGCCTGCAGCACCGCAGATGGGCTGCAGCAGCGATACCCACCGCGGCTCGCCCGGCGCCGTGGCGGCAGCGGCCGGCGCAGCTCGCCGCATGCGAGCAGCGAGAGAATCAAGCCTGCCGGGGCGAAGCAGCGTGACGGTGGCCGCAAACGCGACTGCCGCCGCAAAGAGTGGCGCGAGCGTCATGCCGCCCTCCACTCGCCCACCGGGTCAAGCCGGCCGAGCCGCTGGATGAGCACGATGCCCGTCACGATCATCAGCGATGCGATCGCGAGCACGATGTTGCCGCCGCGGCTCTCGAGCAGCGCATCGGAGTATCCCTCGAGCAGCCAGCTCATCAGGGGGATCGCGATCAGCGGCAGCACCGCGATCACGTTCGCTGCGGTACGGCTGTAGGTCACGATCGTGCGCGCCCGGCGTCGCATGCGCATCCGCTCGACGAGGCTCTGCGCGAGCCGGTCGGTGATGTCGGCGAGGTTCCCCCCTGCGCGCAGCTGCAGCACAAGTGCCAGCCCAAATGCCCTCAGCGCGTGCACCGGCGACCGCATGAGCACGGTGCGCACCGCGGCGCCAAGCTCCTCACCGAGCTCGTCGCGCGCGAGTATCTCACGGAAGGCGATGCGCGCAGTGCCCTGGCTTTCGTCGGCAAGGATCCTGAGCACGCCTGAGATCGGGATGCCCGCGCGCAGCGCGCGGTCGGCGGTGCGGATCGACTCGATCGCGTAGGACTCCTCCTGTCGCGCGCGTTCCGTGCGGCGACGCGCTCGAAGCAACACGAATGCACCGAGCGAGATCACGAGCGCGGCCATCGGCGCCCCGCTGCCTTGCGACATGAAGGCCATGACAAGCGCGACCGCGACCCCGCCGATGATGATGGGGTAGCCGCCAGGATCAGGTGCCCGGTACCTCTCGAGCGAGGGGGAGGTTGCCCGTGGAGTCTCCGTGCCGCGCGCCGCCGGACGCATCACGATCCACCACCATGCGACGCCGACAGCCACGGCCGCAAGCGCGGGCAGGATGATGGCCGATGCGCCCCCCATCAGCGCGAGGCGCTCCCTGGCGCAATCGGACCCGCGGCGAACATGGAATCGTCAAGCGAGATGCCGCGGGCCGCAAGCCGCGGAAGGAACGCAGGCCGCACGCCGGTGGCGCGGAACTGCCCGTCGACGTTGCCACCGCTGATGCCGCTGATCTCGAAGACGTGAATCGGCTGGAGGTCGGCGCCCGAGTCGCCGGTGCCGCGAAGTTCGGCGACTTCGCTCACGACGCGTCGCCCGTCGGGAAGTCGCGAGAGGTGGACGACAAGATCGATTGCCGACGCCACGTAGTCGCGGAGCACACGCACGGGCACATCGAACCCGCCCATCGCCAGCAGCGACTCAAGGCGGATCACGGTGTCGCGCGCACTGTTGGCGTGCAGCGTGGTCATCGACCCCTCGTGGCCCGTGTTCATCGCCTGCATCATGTCGTATGTCTCGGCGGCTCGGCACTCGCCGACGATGATGCGGTCCGGCCTCATGCGCAGCGCATTCCGCAGCAAGTCGCGCGCGTGCACAGCGCCGACGCCCTCGACATTCGCGGCGCGCGTCTCGAGCCGCACGACGTGGCGCCCGCCGAGGCGAAGCTCCGCGGCGTCCTCGATCGTGATCACGCGCTCCTCGGGGCCGATGCATGCCGACATCGCGTTGAGCAGCGTGGTCTTGCCGGCGCCCGCGCCTCCCGAGAGCACGATGTTGAGGCGGCCTGCGACAGCGGCACGCAGCAGGTCGGCAGTCGCCGGCGCAAGCGTCCCGAGCGCGATGAGGTCCTCGAGCTGCAGCGCGCGCGCAGGGAACTTGCGGATGCTCAGCTGCGGCCCATCCACCGCAAGGGGCGGGATGATGGCGTTGACGCGCGAGCCGTCGGGAAGGCGCGCATCGACCATCGGGCTGCGCTCGTCGATGCGCCGGCCGGCGTTGCGCACGAGTCGCTGGATCACATGCATCAGGTGCTGTGAATCCCGGAAGCGCGCATCGGTTTCCATCAGGCGGCCGCTTCGCTCGATGAACACGCGGTCTGGAGCAAGCACCAGCACGTCGGCGATGGCCGGATCTGCAAGCAGCGGCTCGAGGGGGCCGAGACCAAACGCATCGTCGAGCACTCCCTGGATCAGCGCGTCGCGCTCGGCGTCGGACATCCGCCGGTCGAGCTGCCTGACCAGCGACTGCAGCAGTGTCCGGCACTCGGCGGCGAGCTGGCCCTGGTCAAGCTGCTCCGCGCGCGCGAAGTCGATCTGGGCGACGAGCTGCGCGTGGAGCGTGACCCTCAGCTCGGCGCTCCCCGGATCGGTGGCTGCACGATCAGTAGCAGGGGAGCCTGCGCGGCTCTCCCCGTGCCCTTTGCCGCGTGACACGGCACTCACGGTGCGCCTGCGGAGTCAGCCGCCGGCCTGGGCTCTGCGGCGCCGGTGGCATCGGGTTGAGGATCCTGTGCGCGGGCGGCGGTCGCACCAGGCATCGCGTCGGCCGCGATGACGCGCGGCTCATCCGGACGGCGCCATGCGCCAGGACCCTTGAGCCCCTCGAGGCCGAGCGACTTCAGCCGTGCCATCGGGTTGCCCATGTTGACGGCTCCCGAGAGGTCGCCGTCGGCGAAGAGCTCCCAGTCATTGGGCACCTCGTGGAGCTCGCCGGGAACCGGACGGTCCATGCCGTCATCGAGCGGCTCGACAAGCTCCGCGGTCACAAGCACGACGAGCTCGGTCTGGTCCTGCTCGTACCGCACGCTGCGGAACAGCGCGCCGAGGATCGGCATGTCGCCGAGCACAGGCACGCGCGACGCACGTGCCTGGTCCTTGGTGCGAAGCAGTCCCGCGAGCGCGAACGACTGGCCGCTGCCAAGCTCCACGGTCGTGCTCGAGCGTCGCACGACGACGCTGGGAATCGTGAACCCGTTCTGGCGCAGCGCGCCGATCTCACTGAGCTCGCTGACCTCAGGCGACACCTCAAGCCGGATCCGGTCCTCGCCGAGCACCTCCGGCCTGAAGTTGAGGCGGACGCCGAACTCCTTGTACTCGATGGTGACGGTGCTTCCGCCGCCCACCACGGAGCCTTGCACGATCGGGATCGGGAACTCGCCTCCGACCAGGAACGTTGCCTGCTGCCCGCTCACGGCCACCAGGTTCGGTTCCGCAAGGAGTCGCACGTAGCGGTTCTCCGAAAGCGCCTGCAGGTAGATCTCAAGGTTTGCGCCGGGGATTCCGCCGAATAGCGTGGTCGCGCTCTGCACGATGCCGCTGCTGGTGTTGACGAAGTTCTGGCTGTCGACTCCGGAGAGTGGGGCCGGTCCCATTGAGACAGGCTGGAATGGGCTGCCGCCCGGAGCCTGAATTCCGCCGAATGCAGTCTGCCCTCCCACCGAGGCGCCGAACGCCAGCTCGCGCAGCGCAACGCGGCTTGCCTCGGCGATGCGCACGCGCAGCTGCACCTGCTGCACACCTGCGATGCGCGTGAGGTCCACCCACTTCATGCCCGACTTCTCCATGAAGTTGGTGAGCAGCGCACCGGTCTGCACATCGGGCACGCTACCCCTCAGCGTGATCGTGCCCCCCACGTCCTCTGCGTCGAGCTCGAGGCCGAAGATGCGGCGCAGCCGCGACTCGAGTTCGATGTCATCCACGCCCACCCGAAGCCGGCGCACCACCGACGCGCCCGACTCAAGGCGGAAGATGACGTCAGTGGTGCCCATCTCGCGTCCCACGAGCACGACCTCGCGCGGCGACACCGGCTGCGCATCGGCGACCGTGGGATGCGCGAGCACGACAGTCTGCACGCGGCCCGGCAGATTGACGATGGTCGATGCGCCGACCACGATCTCGATCGGGGCGTCAGCAGTGGCCTGCGCACTCGCCGGCATCGACGGTGCGGTCCGCGTGCCCACCGCAGCTTGCGTTGCTGACGGGGTGCCAGGCGCTGCTTGCGTTCCCGAGGTTCCTGTCGCGATCGCAGCGGTCCGCGCAGACCCCGACTGCATCGCCCACCCGCTCGCGGCGCAGAGCGCCACCAGAAGGGTCGCGGCATACGCTCGTTTCGTGTGCGGGCTCATGTGGGGCTTACGGGATGTGCCGCAGTTCAGGGTGCGGCTGGTGCGGGGAAGTCATGACGCGTCGTGGAGTCCCCGCGGATGACGGTGACCGACCACATCCATGGTGACCCCGGATCCGCGGCGGCGGAAGCGGTGGACTGATCACCGGCAACTGCCGCGGGTGACGTGTCAGGTGAACCGGGCATCAGGCTGCGCGCGGTGGCGGCTGCGAGCCGGCCACGCTCCGACTCGGCGTCCTGATCCGGACGGAGCGACACGCCGATCGCACCACGCGCGCTCGCGAACTCGACTTCAGCGGCTTGCTTGGGCGTCACCGCGAGCGTGACCGTGAATCGGTTGCCGCTTCGGCGTGCATCAGCGCTGGAGCCGAGCACCGAGTCCGACGTCTCCTGGTTCACGGCCAGCACACGCACGGCCTCAAGGAATGTCACCGTCATCGTCTCGCGCTGATTGCCGCTGCGGCCAGTGCCCTCAATGGTGGCCAGCAGGTCGACGAGCGCACCCGGATAGAGGAACGCTCCAGAACCCGCATCGCGAAGTCCCACCGTAATGGCGCGGTATCCGGCTGGCAGCTTGCTCGCCATCGCGGCTCCAGGTGCGCCGCGGCGTGCGCCGTTCGGCTGCCGCGATCCTGATCCGTTGCCGCCCGAACCGCCCCCGAACATCGACTGCAGTCCATATGTCAGCACCGCGGCGACTGCCGCCATGCAGAGACCAAGCAGCATGAGCCGTCTAGGAGTCATCTTTCGTCGCCCACGATGGGGGACGGAGCATACCCCGCTGCGCTCCACGCAAGGAGCCCCGCGTGCGGGTCGCTATGACTCAGGTTCCTTCACCATGCCCGCGCGACCGGTGAGATCTTCGGGCATCGGAACGAGCCGATCGAGGCCCAGCAGCCGAAGCTCCGCGTAGGCGGCCGTGACCTCAACCGTGATCGGCGTGCCCGCCGCCGCGCTGCCTGGGTCCATCGGGGTGATTGTGACGGTGACGGCAGAGGCATTGATTCCCGCACGCGCGAGTGCATCGTCGACCGCGGACTCCACCGACCCCGTCGTCGCACCCCACATCGCCGCCTCGCGCGCACCCTGTCTCGCCGCATGGTCAAGCTGGAGCGACTTGAGCACCGCCCATCCGTACTCGAAGCCGGAGAAAATCACGAGCAGCACAATCGGAAGCGTCACGGCAAGCTCCACAGTCTCCGCGCCGCGCGACGAGCGCACGGCACCCGCCGCACGCGCGCGTGCGGGCATCAACTGGGTTGCGGGGACCGTCACGCTCACAAGATGGCTCCAAAGCGCTCCCAGTACCACCAGGCGCAGAGAGTTCCGACGAAGATTGCGGGAGCGTACGGGAACCACTGCTTGGGCCGGCCGCGGCGTGCAGGCTGCGGCGCCGCGTCCGCCGGTGCCGCCTTCGCGCGGTCGCCGAGCATGGCGGACAGGAGGCGCATCGCCCCGAACCGTACGGACACGAGCCCGTGCAGCATCACCATTGGCACCGTGCGGATCCCGTCCCGGTAGGCGGTGACTGCCATGCCCCACACGAATCCGGCGACCGTGACTGCAAGCACGAGCACCACAGCCGGCTCGAGTCCAATCCACGAACCGAGCGCGAGCATGAGCTTTGCGTCACCTGCGCCTCCACCGGCCATCGCGTACGCGGCCACGAAGATGGCGCCTGCCGCCGTGGCACCTGCAAGCGATGCGCCAACGCCGCTGAGGCCTGCCTGCAGCGCTCCGTAGGCGATCCCGCCCGCCAGCAGCGGCAGTGTCAGCCAGTTGGGGATCCGCATCTCGCGAAGGTCGGTGACCGATGCAACGAGCCCCGCAAGCGCAAGGAGCGCCCACACCCACAGCGCCACCTTCGGAGCCTGGCTCTGTCCGAGTACGAGGAGCGCTGAGGTGGACATGCGGGTGGAGCGCATCAGCCGCGAGCGAAGCTCGGGTTCATGCGCATGCGACGATACCATCGCGCGCTGCGTGACACGGCTTTCCGCTGCGAATGTGCGATGCGCGGGCCGGACCAGCGTGCGGCGGGGCGTGTCCACAGTCAAGTTCGCGGTGGCGCTTCCGTCCATCATCATGATGACGTGGCTCGGCGCCGAAGTGGGCCTGGTCCTGCGCGCGCACAGCATCGCGAGGTCCGCAGCGGATGCGATTGCGCTCGCCGCCGCAGCGCGTCACCGTGACGGCCATGTCGCTGCCGGAATCGACGCGACAGCGGCAGCAGGCGAGTGGCGCGGCCCGAACGGTCCCATCGTGCTCTCGATCGCCCCCGGTCCGGCAGGTGGCGGCGATGTCGAGTTCGGGCACTGGGATTCCGACGCGAGGGCCTTCGGGCATCATGAAGACGGTGGACCAGCGGTGCGCGTGCGGGTCCGCTTCGCGTCGGATCATCCCAACGGCGCGCCCGGGCTCGTGCTTTCGGGCCTCTTCGGTGCCGTGCCGATCGCCATAGAGGCGACCAGCGTCGCGGAGCATGTGCCGCCGCAGCACATCACGTCGCTCGCGCTGATGTCTCCGGGCGAGGGCGCGCTCGAACTCTCGGGTTCGGGATCACTGAGGGCCGACGGGGGAGTCTCGGTGGCATCTGATGACGCGCTCGCGGTGGAGGCGCTCGACTCGTCACTCCTGCAGGCATCAGTGCTTCGGATTGCCGGCGACGTTGGCGTTGGGGCCGATGCGGAGATCGACGGCCGAGTCATTACGGGGGAGACGCCGGTGGACGACCCCTTCGCGCAAGTAGCGCTGCCCGCCATCACCGCTGGCGCGGAGCCTCCGATTGACCACGACAACGGATCGACAACGCTCGTGCCGCCCGGCGTGCATGCGGGGCTCGCGGCAAGCGGAGGCAGGGTGGTGCTCCAGGCCGGACTTCACCAGTTCACGCAGCCGATCACGCTGTCAGGTTCCGCGATCCTCGAGCTCGATGGAGCGACGGTCCAGCTCGATACCGGCGCCGCGCTTGTGATGACCGACAGTGCGGCGATCGTCGGCGAGGGGGACGGCGCACCGGGTGACTGGAGCGGGTTCTGGGTGCTGAGCCGAGGCGGTGCGCAGGCGTGGTCGGTCGCGGGCACATCCGCGATCGAGGTGCGGGGGATCGGCTACGCGCCCGACGTCTCGCTTGCTGTGGGCGGCGATGCGGCGGTTGTGCTCGATGCGGCGGTGCTCGGTTCGGTGCAGGTCTCGGGCAGTTCGAGCGTCAGCTGCAGGGGCGAGATCGACGATCTCGCGCGCGCAGTCATCCGCGGCCGCGCGCGGCTGGTGCGGTGAGGGCGCGCGCAGGTTGGCGGGTTGCGCGCGCCTGCGTGCAGGGTCGCGCGCCGCGAAGCGCAGCCGCGCTCACGCCATCGCCGGATCGAAGATCCAGGGGTCGTGGCAGTCGATGTCGTTGTCCGGCACAAGCGCGCGTCGCACGGCGAGCGCGAGGGCGTCGAGGCCGGTGCGGTTGTGCGCGCTGACGGGAATGGGATCGACGGCCGCGCGTGACTCGGCAATCGTGCCGCGCATTGGCGCGCTCGCGGCCAGCCCGTTGCTGCTTCCGTCCACGTCGCTCTTCGT
>QXGG01287288.1_pt1 | contig 10586 bp, 9 predicted proteins | sample 1982491 | NCBI WGS metagenome assembly QXGG01 (sample SAMN09924614, study PRJNA488089) | Wastewater metagenome, whole genome shotgun sequencing project. | isolation source: South African research farm wastewater | place: South Africa: Irene, Agricultural Research Council, Animal Production Institute... | reverse complement strand
CTACTGCAGCGATACGGCTCCTTTTCCGGAGCTCAGCACCTGGGTGAAGGGCGTGGACCTGCTCTATCACGAGGCGACCTACACCAGGGATATGGAGGACAAGGCAGCCGAGCGCTTCCACTCCACCGCTGCCCAGGCGGCCCTCTGTGCAAAGGAAGCCGGTGCAGGACAGCTGCTCCTGGGCCACTATTCTTCCAAATACCGGGATTTATCCGTACTTTTGGAGGAGGCGAAGGAGATTTTCCCGGCCACGTGCCTGGGTAAGGATCTGGATGTCATAGACATACCATTAAAGAAACTCTTATGAGAAAGACAGTTGCGCTTCTGATATCCTTTCTGTGCTGCTTCTCCCTTGCAGCTCAGGACCTGTATGAGCAATATATAGCCACATATTCGGATGCTGCCGTGGCGGAAATGTACCGCAGCGGCGTTCCGGCCAGCATCACCCTTGCCCAGGGCCTGCTCGAGTCGGGAATGGGCCGTTCCACCCTTGCCGTGCAGGCGAACAACCATTTCGGAATCAAATGCCACGGCTGGACGGGAATGAAGGTCTATCACGACGATGATGCGAAGGACGAATGTTTCAGGAAATACGAGAGCGTCGAGGACTCCTACAAAGACCACTCCGACTTTCTCCGCTACAAGGACCGCTACAAGTTCCTTTTCGACCTTGAACCGACGGACTACAAGGGCTGGTGCTATGGCCTGAAGAGTGCGGGATATGCCACCGACCCTTCCTACGCCAACAAGCTTATCAATATAATAGAGAAATACAGACTCTACGAGTTCGACCGTCCCCAGACGGCCGCAAGCCGCAACCAGACGGCCACCCGCAAGCAGACAGCCACCCGCAACCAGGCCGCAAGCCGCCACCAGGAGCGCAAGCCAAGGGAGAGCGCCAGCGTGCGCCGTGAGATTCCCGAATCTCCGAGCTCCATGGAAAAGCTGCGCAAGGCGGACGGCTTTTCCTTCTCCCTCTCCAGAGAGGTTTACGAGCGCAATTCAGTGCCTTGCGTGCTGGCCTTCGGAGGCGAGAGCTACAGCAGCATAGCCGCCGAATATGAACTCTTCCTAAAGGAGATACTGCGCTTCAACGAGGAGGACGCCGACAGGGAACTCAAGCCTGGCGAACTGGTCTATATACGCCCCAAGAAAAACTGCAGCCGCAAGGGTCTGGACAAGCATATCTGTGACGCCGACGGAGAGAATCTCAGGGACATCTCCCAGCGCTATGGCGTGAAACTCAAGTCCATACTCAAAATGAACGGACTGGAGGCGGACAGCCCGCTCCGTGAAGGCGATGTCATCAAACTCCGCAAGAAATAGATGAAAACCAGGAAAATTCTTCTCGCGGCAGTTCCCGTGCTACTGCTCCTTGCCGCAGTTGCCGCATATTTCGCAGGCAGTTGGTACATAGACAGATACCGTCCAAATTTCACCAGAGACTATGTGCTCTATGTCTATCCGGACTCCAGTCCCGAAAGCGTGCGCGACTCCATAGTCAGAGGTGCCGCACCCCGCAGCCTGCGCAGCCTCGACCGTATGCTGCGCAAGGAATGCAGCCAGCCCAAGCCGGGACGCTATGTGATAGACAGGAAGGTTCCCAGCGTTTACGTTGCCCGTATGCTGCGCCTTGGCTGGCAGACTCCCCAGACCCTGGCCCTTTCAGGAACCATACGCAGCAGGGAAAGGGTGGTGAAGCTCATCTCCAGACAGATGATGGTGGATTCCGCCACTGTTGACAATGCCTTGAGGGACAATGACTTCCTTGCGAAATACGGAGTTGACAGCACCGACTTCTTCACCATAATACTCCCGGACAACTATCAGCTCTGGTGGACCGCTTCCATAGACGAAATATTTGCCCGTCTGCGTAGCGAATACGATGCCTTCTGGACTGAGGAGCGCGTGGAGAAGGCCCGTCTGCAGGGACTTACTCCATACGAGGTCTCCATACTCGCCTCCATAGTGCAGGGCGAGACCCGCCGTGAGGAGGAATATCCCGTAATCGCGGCCGTCTATCTGAACCGTCTGCACCGCGGAATGAAGCTGCAGGCCGACCCGACTATCTGCTATATCTACGGATATACGCTCAACCGCGTTCTGCGCAAGCATCTGGAGGCGGAATCGCCTTACAATACATATAAATATGCCGGTCTGCCGCCGACTCCTATCAATGCGCCTTCCAAGGCCTGCCTGGAGGCGGTGCTGAACCCCGACAGCCACGACTACATCTTCTTTTGCGCCTCGCCGGCCTTCGACGGCAGCCACCGTTTCGCCGTCAGCTACTCCGAGCACATGAAAAACGCGCGTGAGTTCCAGAGGGCCCTCAACGCGCGCAATCGCAGGTAATTTTCAGAACTTATTTCTCAGGGACAGCCTTGAGCACTTCCTTGAGGTACTCCCAGCTGCGCTCCACGGACGGAATGAAAAGCTTCTCGTCAGGGGAGTGAGGGTACATTATGGTAGGTCCGAAGGACACCATATCCCAATGAGGGTACTTCGAGCCGAGTATGCCGCACTCGAGGCCGCCGTGTGTGGCCACGATCTTTGCGTCCTTGCCGTAGATTTTCCTGTAGGTCTCCTTCATCACCTTGAGAATGATGCTGTTGTTGTCAGGAGCCCAGCCGGAATAGCCACCGGTGAAGCGCACCTTGCAGCCGGCGAGCACGAAGGCGCTTTCGATGCGGCGTGCGAGGGCCTCCTTGGCGCAGTCCAGAGAGCTGCGGAGCAGGGTGAGGACGGTGAATTTTCCATTCGCGATGGAAACGCGGGCGAGGTTGTTGGAGGTCTCGGTGAGCCCAGGCAGGCTGTCGCTCATCCTCTCTACACCGTTAGGGCAGGCGAGGATGGCCCTGATCAGGCGCTCTGCAGCTGCCTCCTCGGCATAGCTGAGGGCTTTGCCCTGAGGGCAGGCCTCGAAGCTGATCTCTATGTCCGGATCGGCGAGGGCGAACTCGGCCTTGATGCTTGCGGCTTCCTTTGCGGCAATCCTCTTGGCCTTGGCCACGGAGTCGGCAGCCAGGAGCACATAGGACACGTTCTCGCGAGGGATTGCGTTGCGCAGGGTACCTCCGTCAGAACTTACGAGCTTCGCTCCGCCCTTAGTCAGCAGAGGCAGGAGTATGCGTGCTGCGAGTATGTTGGCATTGGCCCTGTAGAGGCTGATATCCATTCCCGAATGTCCTCCGCGCAGGCCCTTTACGAGCAGTCTGTAGAGCACGAGGCCCTTGGTGGCCCTGATGCACTTGTAGTTGGCGCTGACATTGGTGTCCAGACCGCCGGCGCAACCTACGCAGAGCTCTCCTTCTGCCTCGCTGTCGCAGTTGATGAGCAGGTCTCCCTTGAGCAGCTTGGAACTCAGGGCATTGGCTCCTGTCATTCCGGTCTCCTCATCTATGGTCACGAGCAGCTCCACAGGTCCGTGCTCCAAGTCCTTGGACTCGAGCACTGACATTCCGAGAGCCACGCCTATGCCGTTGTCCGCACCCAGGGTGGTTCCCGTGGCCTTTACCCATTCTCCATCTATGCGGGTGACGATAGGGTCCTTCTCGAAGTCGTGCTCCACGTCGGAGTTCTTCTGGGGTACCATATCCATGTGGCCCTGGAGTATCACTCCCATTCTGTTCTCGTAGCCCGGGGTGGCCTCCTTGCGTATGATGATATTGCCCACTTCGTCACGTATGGTCTCCAGCCCGAGGGACTTGCCATAATTGTAGAGGAATTCGGAAACCTTCTCCTCGTGCTTTGACGGACGTGGAATCTGTGTCAGCGAGTGGAAATTCTTCCACACAAGCTGAGGGTTGAGATCGGTAATCTTCATATTTATGTCTTATTTGGTTTTTACGGGGAATGTTGATTCGGTGCCGAGCTGATAGACCGGAACCCTGCTCTGGAGCAGTACTTCCGTGCCCTTGTAGAGCTTGACCTTGCAGATCGCAGGGATGCGGTAGTGGATGAACGGACCCTTTGCAGGCTTTCCGGCAGCAGGGACTTCGCAGATCTCTTCAGGAATGAGCTCAAGCAGGGCAGGAGTGCCAGCGAGGTCGTCCGCCGCCACGAGTCCGTTCTGGTCGGAAACCCTGAATGCCACGTACTTCTGGCTTTCGAGTCCCTTTTCCGGCACCAGTTCGAAGCGCATGCGTATATCCTTGAACTCTGAATAACCTATGAACAGGGACATATATTCGCGCTCCAGGCGGCTGATTTCTTCGATTGCGGCTCCCATGGCCTCGCCGCTGTAGGTGGCGTCGGTGTCGCCGGTAACTATCTGCACCCTCTTCTTTCTCAGCTCGAATATGAGCTCAGCTGTCTCGGCGGCCCTCTTTTCAGGGGACTTCTCGACTATCATATTCTGCTGCACACCCACCTTGGAGTAGTTGTTCCCATCCTTGTTGTTGCGGTAGAGCGTGGTCTCCTCGGCCTGCAGGTTGGAGCTGATGCCCTTGTCCGAAAAGTCGGCACGGCTGCCGGAAGGGAAGCGCCACACCCCGGATTCGCCGAGATTGCCGTTGGAGAAGGCAATCAGGCCCTGGGCGGAGAGCTTGAGCAGGCCGGATGAGGCTGCACCTGCCGCGTCTATGACATAACGCTGCTTCTGGTCCGCTTCGATATATGGGGTGAGGGTCACCTTGGTGATATGGCAGCTGCAGCGGTCCTGCTCGCCCACCTCTATCCCAAGGTATTTGAAAGCGTATTTGGCATACGGGCCTGCATAGAAGTTCTCCTGTACGGCCTCCACGTCAAAGTTCAGTGTGGTTGACGGCAGCGAATAGACTATGCTGCCCTGCGGGTCCTGCGCGAATGCCGGAACGAGCATCAGCGCGGAAGCGATAGTAGCCAGTGTCTTTTTCATATTCATTTGATATTTTTCCATCTCTTGTGGCTCCAGAGCCAGTTGTGAGGGGTTTCCTTTATATCTTTTTCAAGCAGGTCGTAGTACCTGCGGGTAATCTCTTCCGGAGTCATCAGGGACGCGTCGTCGCAGATGCGCTCGAACCTGATGCTGTAGTGGCCTCTGCGGTCGTTCACCATACCCATATACAGCACGCTCAGCTTCAGCCTGGAGGCAAGCGTCGCCGCTCCCACGAAACCTGTGGTCGGCTGGTTGAGGAAGGTTCCCACCTCGCAGGACGACTCCCTCGGAAACTGGTCGTTGTTTACAAGGTATATATATTTCTCCCTGCGGTGGCCGGCTATGAAACGCAGCATTCCGGAAGCCTCGATCTGGCCTTCCGTGTCCGGAGTCGGGCAGCGCCGGTTCTCGTAGAAGACCTTGTCCCAGGTCTTGTTCTTCAGGGCCTTGTACACAACGTGGAGCACCCCCGGCTTTATGGGGCATTCGCAGTCCTTGAAATTGTAGAAGAACAGGCCTCCGAGCAGTTCCCAGTTGCCGCAGTGGGTGTCGAGCACCATCACGGAAGGGGAGTTTTCATAGGCCTCCTGGATCAGTTCCGGGTTGACCAGCTCCACGATGCGGGCCTTGCGGAGCCTCTCCGGATTGCGGCAGCCGCTGAACCATATCGCCTCCACTATCATTTCGGCCAGATGCCTGTAGAAGTCCCCGGCCGTCTTCCTTATCCATGCGTAGGACTTGTCCGGGAAGGACTTTGCCAGATTGGTGTAAATCACGTCCTGACGGTAATGGAGCACCGCCCTCAGCAGCCAGGCAATGAAGCCGGCGAAAAAGTAATGCCACCTGAGGGGCATCTTCGCGAAGGGATACATCAGGGCTCTGACGATGCCTGCGCCTATATTGTGCTTTCCTTCTTTCTTTGCCATAACTTTACAAATATACTACTTTTATTATTATATTTGTCGAACTGCAAACACCCTTTGCTTAATCTTAAAACAACAATATTCTATGTTCAAAGGTCAACCGAAAGGACTGTATGCCCTGGCCCTCGCCAACACCGGCGAGCGCTTCGGCTACTACACCATGCTCGCCATTCTCGCCCTGCTGATGCAGGCGCGTTTCGGCTGGAGCGAAGCAGCAGCCGGCCAGGTCTATGCCATTTTCCTCGCCGGAGTTTATTTCATGCCTCTGGTAGGAGGCATAATCGCTGACAAGATCGGCTACGGCAAATGCGTGGTCATAGGCATTACCGTGATGTTCCTGGGTTATCTCTCCCTGGCCCTTCCTACGGGCAACGGCACAGCCGCCAAGCTCGTTATGTTCGCCGGTCTGGCCCTCGTGGCCGTGGGCACGGGTCTCTTCAAGGGTAACCTCCAGGTTCTCGTCGGCAATCTCTACGACGACCCGCGTTACAGCGCAAAGCGCGACTCGGCCTTCAGTCTCTTCTATATGGCAATCAACATAGGTGCGATGTTCGCACCTGCAATGGCCAGGAAAATCACCGAAACCATGCTCGGAAGGCAGGGTTTCGTATATGACGCTGCCTGCCAGGATCCGGCCTATCTGGACGCCCTTTCCGGCGCCTACGGCCTCTGCTTCGGCGTCGCCTGCGTGTCCCTCATACTCTCCGTGGCCATATACTTCGCCTGCCGCAGCTGGTTCAAACACGCCGATGTGACTGCAAAACAGGCCAAGGCGGCTGCCGCCCCGGTAGAGGAACTCACCCCTAAGCAGACCAAGGACCGTCTCGTGGCCCTCTTCCTCGTCTTCGCCGTCGTGATTTTCTTCTGGATGGCCTTCCACCAGAACGGTTCGGCCCTCACCTTCTTCGCAAAGAACTACACCGACCTCTGCGTGACCGGTCCTATGAGACTCGGCTTCAATATCTGGATACTTGCGCTCATAGCCCTTTCCGTTTACACCCTCTTCTCGACCTTCCAGTCCGAGACCAAAAAGGGCAAGATACTTTCCGGAATCGTCACGCTTCTGATCTGGAGCGCTGCAGCCTTGATTTTCTTCTTCGTGACCCCTGATCCGGTCAATGCACAGCCTTCCGACTTCCAGCAGTTCAATCCTTTCTTCGTGGTTGCGCTGACTCCGGTTTCGATGGCCATATTCGCAGCTCTCGCCAAGAAAGGCAAGGAGCCTTCAGCTCCTAAGAAGATAGCCCTCGGCATGCTCGTGGCCGCACTCGGCTTCGTGATCATCACCCTCGCTTCCTTCGGCCTCACTTCTCCGAAGGACCTGAACGGCACCACTCAGAGCATACTCAGCCCGGGCTGGCTCATCTCCACCTACCTTACCCTCACCTTCGCTGAGCTTCTGCTCTCCCCGATGGGAATCTCCTTCGTTTCGAAGGTCGCCCCTCCTAAGTACAAGGGTATGATGATGGGCTGCTGGTTCGCCGCAACCGCCATAGGAAACTATCTCAGTTCCATCCCGTCCATGCTCTGGAACAGGATTCCGCTTATGGCCAACTGGGGCATACTCATCGCCCTCTGCCTCATTGCAGCCGTCATTATGTTTGCCCTGATGAAGAAGATAGAGGCAGCTACCAACTGATAAGAGTACTATGTACGATATAGACAAAGAAACCCGCGTCGCAAAGGCGCGGGCTTTTTTCAGGGAGGGCTGGAACTGCTGCCAGTCCGTGGCCATGGCATACGCCGATGTCCTGGGTCTCCCTGAGAAAAGCGTGGCAAAACTGGCCTCCGGCTTCGGCGGTGGCTTCGGACGCCTGCGCGAGGTCTGCGGCTGCGTCAGCGGCATGACCCTGGTTGCCGGGGCCATAGTTTCCGCAGACGACCCTTCCGACAGGGAGGCTCGCACTGCCAACTACGCCCTGGTCCAGGAATTCGCGGACGCATACAGGAAGGAGAACGGCTCGATAATATGCCGTGAGCTGCTTGGCCTGAACGGAGGCCTGCGCGAAGCTCCGCAACCTTCCGAGAGAACAGCGGAATATTACAGAAAACGCCCCTGCGAGGAACTGGTGGGCATGGCGGCCGGCATCCTGGCCGACAAACTCATATCACTTGACATACAGAAATGAGCCTGCTGCTTAAAAACGTCCTCCACGGGGGGACACGCAAGGATATATCGATAGAAAAGGGACGCTTCGTCTCGATAAAGGACAGTGACGGCGGCTGCGACAGCCCTGTAGCGGAGCGCTGCATCGACGCTTCCGGCCTCGCCATATTCCCGGCCTTCTTCAATGCCCACACCCACGCTGCTATGACGCTGCTGCGCGGCTATGCGGACGATATGCCTCTGCAGCAGTGGCTGCAGGACTATATATGGCCTTACGAAGACAAGCTGAGCGACGCGGACATCGCCGCCGGAAGCCGTCTTGCCGTTGAGGAAATGATTTCAGGCGGCAGCTGCTTCTTCAACGATATGTACTTTGGCATAGAGCAGACCATCAAGGCCGTGTGCGACGCCGGAATGAGGGCCTGCATAGGCATTACCGTTATGGAATGCCATTCCCAGGCGGTTGAGGACGTGAAACGCGAGTTCGTCGAGCAGTTCCGCGACCCGAGCGGGGGACTCATACAGCTGGCCATAGCCCCTCACGCCATATATACGGTTGGAAAGGAAAAACTTCGCCGCAGCGCCGAATGGGCCCGCAAGTACGGCCTGCGCCTGCATATACATCTCTCGGAGACCGACAGGGAGGTGCAGGACTGCCTGCGCGAGCACGCTATGACTCCGGTGCGCTACCTCGACTCCATAGGCTTCCTCGGCCCGGACGTGGTGGCGGCCCACTGCGTGCACGTGGATGAGGAGGAATGGGACATACTCGCCGAGAGGGGAGTGACGGCTGTGCATTGCCCTTGCTCGAACATGAAGCTGGGAAGCGGCCGTTTCCCTTACGAGCTGGCCCTGAAAAGCGGGGCGAAGGTCGCTCTGGGAACGGACGGCGCCTCTTCCAACAACAATCTGGATATGAGGGAGGAAATGAAGTTCGCGGCCCTGCTGGCAAAGTGCGTCAGCGCACCTTCTGCGGAAGCCCTGGTGAACGAGGGTGTCCCGACCCTGCTTCCGGCCTCTGTCGTGCTGGAATGGGCCACACGCAACGGAGCGCAGGCATTCGGCCTGGATTCGGGCGAGATAGCCGAGGGAAAGCTGGCGGACTGCGTGCTGGTGGACCTCGCTTCGCCGCGTATGCGTCCCGGACACAATGCCCTTTCGGACTGGGTCTATTCCGCCTCTGCGCAGGACGTGGCCTTCACTCTGTGCAACGGCCGCGTGATCTATGCCCGTCCGGACTATTCCGGCGCTTCCATCTGATCCTCTATCGGAGGAACAGCAGCTGCGCGAGCACATAGACAGGCAGCAGCACTATCAGAGAGAACTTGAGCATATAGCCGAAGAAGCTTGGCATCTTTATGCCGCTTCTTTCGGCTATTGATTTTACCATAAAGTTAGGCCCGTTGCCTATGTAGGTAAGGGAACCGAAGAATACGGCACCCATCGATATGGCCTTGAGCAGAACCTCCGGTATTCCGGCTACGAACTCCGCTCCGCTGAAATAGCCGTCGGAAACAAGGCCCTGGGCCACGGTGTAGAAGGATACGGCGGTAGGGGCATTGTCCAGGAAGGAGCTCAGGAAACCGGTAGAATAGTAGAACTGCCAGGGCTGCGAGAAGCCCAGCGAGGCGGCGTGGGAGTTCAGGAAGAGCAGGGCCGGCGTCATCGTGGTGAATATTCCGACGAAGAGTATCGCGACTTCCTGTATAGGCTCCCAGCTGAAATGGTTGGCCTTGCGGGTATTCCTTTTTGTAGTCGCCAGACTCAGTATGATTATGGCTATGAGGGCGTATTCACGCAGGAAACGCATAGCTCCGTTTTCCATTGCGGGGATATGGCTACTGTTCAGGAAGATGACCGAGAGTATCACCAGCGCCAGGTAGATGATGTTGATACGTCCCTTGATACGTATAGGCGATTTGTCGCTGATGTCCTTCCTTATGGCCGAACGCGGCTCTTTCTTGAAGGCGACGGTGTCCCATATATAATAGACAAAGAGCAGGGTGGCCCCTATGAAAATCCAGGCAGGCATCAGCTTGAGGAACCAGCCGAAGTCGGCTCCGCGCAGATAGAGCAGGAAAAGAGGCGGGTCTCCGAGAGGGGTGAGTATGCCTCCGCAGTTGGCCACCATGGCTATGAAGAAGAGCACGGTGTGCACCTTGTGGGTCCTCTGCTTGTTGATTTCCAGAAGGGGCCGTATCATAAGCATAGCCGCTCCGGTGGTGCCCATCAGGGAAGCCAGCAGGTAGCCTATGGTGAGTATCCCGCAGTTGGTCATTGGGGTTGCGGTCACGTCACCCTTGATCATCAGGCCTCCGGTGACCACGTAGAGGGCCAGGAGCAGGGTGATGAATGGGAAGTAGTCGAAGACCAGCTGCTCGAGGAGAGCATGGCCCAGTCCGCAGCATATAAGGATGATGGCTGTGGGAACGGCGATTGCCGCCGTTATAAGAAGCTTTTCACGGTTGCTTTCCCAGTGCTTCCCCGCAATGAGAGGGGCACAGGCTATGGTGAGCAGCATCAGAATGAAGGGAATGAGCAACCAAGCGGATATCTCTGTAATTTCTTCCATTATTACGTTTTCTTGACTTGCGCCCGCGAAGTTACTCAAATTTTTCGGACATTGGGGAGGACTATCGCAAATTTTGACTACCTTCGCAGGCGGAATTGAGGTATGGTGTAATGGTAGCACTACAGATTT
>QXGG01370607.1_pt1 | contig 10589 bp, 6 predicted proteins | sample 1982491 | NCBI WGS metagenome assembly QXGG01 (sample SAMN09924614, study PRJNA488089) | Wastewater metagenome, whole genome shotgun sequencing project. | isolation source: South African research farm wastewater | place: South Africa: Irene, Agricultural Research Council, Animal Production Institute... | reverse complement strand
CGACGAGGAGTTTGACGTCGATTCGCCTGAGGATGTCGCCGGCGCCATCAAGAACTTGCGCACCTTTATTGGTGAGTTACGGTTTCGGAATGCCGACATTCCCATTTATCTTTATGGCGAGACGCGCACCTCCGCGCATATCCCCAATGACATCCTGCGCGAGCTGCATGGCTTTATCCATATGTTTGAGGATACGCCGGAGTTTGTGGCACGACACATCATCCGCGAGGCACGCAGCTATGTCGACAGCCTGCCACCGCCTTTTTTCCGTGAGCTGGTGAAGTATGCCCAGGACGGATCCTACTCCTGGCACTGCCCTGGACACTCCGGCGGGGTGGCGTTTCTCAAAAGTCCGGTCGGCCAGATGTTCCACCAGTTTTTTGGCGAGAACATGTTGCGCGCTGACGTCTGCAACGCGGTGGATGAGCTGGGGCAGTTGCTTGACCACACTGGACCGATCGCCGAGTCCGAGCTCAATGCCGCCCGCATCTTCAATGCAGATCATTGCTTTTTCGTGACCAATGGCACGTCCACGTCTAACAAGGTGGTCTGGCATGCCAACGTGGCAGCCGGCGATATCGTGGTGGTCGACCGCAACTGTCACAAATCCATCCTTCACGCCATCACGATGACGGGAGCCATCCCCGTGTTTTTGCGCCCGACGCGCAACCACATGGGCATCATTGGCCCGATTCCTCTCTCAGAGTTCGAGCCAGAGAATATCCAGAAAAAAATCGATGCCAATCCCTTCGCCAAGCAAGTTGCTGATCGCAAGCCCCGCATCCTGACACTGACCCAAAGCACCTATGACGGCGTGATCTATAACGTCGAGATGATCAAGGACAAGCTGGGCAGTATGATCGATACGCTGCACTTTGACGAGGCTTGGCTGCCGCACGCTGCGTTCCACTCTTTTTATCAGGACATGCACGCGATTGGCGCGAACCGCCCACGCAGCCACAAGGCGATCGTGTACGCCACGCACTCGACTCACAAGCTGCTTGCCGGTATTTCTCAGGCATCCCAAATCATTGTTCAGGAATCGGAGACGCTCAAGCTCGATCGCAACCTGTTCAATGAAGCGTATCTGATGCATACCTCCACCTCACCACAGTACGCCATCATTGCGTCCTGCGATGTGGCTGCCGCCATGATGGAGCCACCCGGTGGAACGGCGCTGGTTGAGGAAAGCATCCGCGAGGCGCTGGATTTTCGTCGTGCCATGCGCAAGGTCGAGTCCGAGTACGGCGACACCGACTGGTGGTTCAAGGTCTGGGGTCCGGACTATCTTGCTCCCGATGGAATTGGTCATCAGCAGGACTGGATCCTCAAGAGCAACGACCCATGGCATGGCTTTGGCGACTTGGCCGATGGGTTCAATATGCTGGATCCCATCAAGGCAACCATCCTGACGCCCGGACTGGACATGACGGGTGGGTTTGCCGAGACGGGAATCCCTGCTGCGCTGGTCTCCAAGTACCTGACAGAGCATGGCGTGGTGGTGGAAAAAACAGGTCTCTACTCGTTTTTCATCCTGTTTACGATCGGTATCACCAAGGGGCGTTGGAATACCTTGTTGACGGCGTTGCAGCAGTTCAAGGACGACTACGACCGCAATCAACCGATGTGGCGGATCTTGCCTGATTTTTGCAAAGGGCACCGCCAGTACGAGCGGATGGGGTTGCGCGACTTGTGTCAGCGCATTCATGAGGCTTACCGCAGCCATGATGTCGCCAGGCTCACGACCGAGGTGTATCTCAGCGACATGGTACCAGCGCTCAAGCCCTCCGATGCGTTTGCCAAGATGGCGCATCGCCAGGTGGAGCGGGTATCCATCGATCAGCTGGAGGGGCGAGTGACCGGTGTCTTGTTGACCCCCTATCCTCCAGGCATTCCGCTGCTGATCCCAGGCGAACGTTTCAACCGCATGATCGTTCAATACCTTCAGTTTGCCACTTCGTTCAATGCCAAGTACCCAGGCTTTGAAACCTATATTCACGGATTGGCCGAGGAACCCATGCCGGATGGGTCCAAGCGCTTCTATGTCGATTGCCTGATCGAGGAGTGACATGGACGCCAGGCCCACGGGCGTTGACGTCTGCGTCATTGGGGCAGGCGCGGCAGGGATGATGTGTGCCGCGGTGGCGGGCCAGAGAGGACTGAGTGTGGTTCTGGTGGATCATGCTCAGCGCCTGGCCGAAAAGATTCGGATCTCTGGCGGCGGTCGCTGCAATTTCACCAATTTGCAGGTTGGCCCAGAAAACTTTTTGTCTGAAAACCCCCATTTCAGCCGTTCCGCCCTTTCCGCTTATGGTCCCTCAGACTTCATTGCCCTGGTGCGCCAGTACGGCATTGCGTTTCATGAAAAGCACAAAGGCCAACTCTTTTGCGACCAGAGCAGCCAGCAGATCATTGACATGCTCAAGGCCGAATGTGACAAGGGCGGGGTGCAATGGCGCATGCCATGGTCGGTCGAAACGGTCGATAAAGCCGAGGACGGTTTTGAGCTGAGTGGCCCCAGTGGCTTGATCCGATGCCGGTCTCTTGTGATTGCCACAGGCGGACTCGCGCTTCCCCAGGTGGGTGCATCCGACTTCGGGCTCAAGATCGCCCGACAGTTTGGCCACAAGGTGGTGGAGCCCCGGCCTGCTTTGGTTCCGCTGACCTTTGATGCCGCTTCTTGGGAGCGTTTCATTGGTCTGGCTGGCGTCTCAATAGAGGCGCAGGTTGCGACTGGTGAAGGGCGTAAAAAACAGACCTTTCTCGAGGATATGCTGTTCACGCACCGTGGCTTGTCTGGCCCTGGCATTCTGCAGATATCCTCATATTGGAGGCCGGGTACTGCCATTCAGATTGACCTGGCACCAGGTGAGGATCTGGGGCAGGCGTTAGTCAATGCCAAGCCTGGCAACAAGCAGCAGCTCTCCACTGCCCTTGGCGCGTTGTGGCCTCGAAGGCTGGTTGATTGCTGGCTGGGTGAGCTGGGCCTGACCCGGGTGGCGGACCTCTCGGACAAAGTGCTGCGCCAAGTGGGACAAGACATACACGCTTGGACGCTGATCCCCAAAGGGACAGAAGGGTATAAAAAAGCTGAAGTGATGAGCGGTGGCGTCGATACGAAGGGACTGAATCAGCGCAGCATGGAGTCAACACTTGTCCCTGGCCTGTATTTCATAGGCGAAACGGTCGATGTGACAGGATGGCTGGGTGGCTACAACTTTCAGTGGGCCTGGTCCTCTGGCGTGGCATGCGGGAAATCCCTGATGCCTGCTTGATGGGGCAGGGGCTTTCAGAGTATGCTTTGCAAGTTGTGAAAGTTTGTTGCGGGAGAGTGCTGTACTGGATGTGCAGCCGCCGAAGGCGCAATTCGCCCGGAATCGCTCAGGCTCCCCATACCGCAATTTACCCAGCGCTGCGTCTTTACGTGACGGGCGATGGCACAACACTCTGGAGAGACTTGCCGGCCTTTGAGGTTTGCGCAGGCGCCGAAGGTGCACACCCATCCCTGGATGGGACAACTCTCAGGCAAAAGGACAGAGGGGCGAACGACTCAGGCCGGCGCTTGCCGGCTCGTTCATCGACCCTCTCTGGAGCCGCACCATGTCTTCCCCACTCAAGCGCACGCCCCTTGCCGACACCCATCTTGCCGCTGGCGCCCGGATGGTGGACTTTGGCGGATGGGACATGCCCGTACATTATGGCTCCCAAATTGAGGAGCACCATCACGTTAGGCGTGCTGCCGGCATGTTTGATGTGTCGCACATGCTCAACGTGGACGTCAGCGGCCCAGATGCCAAGGCCTTCTTGCAGAGACTGCTGGCCAACGATGTGTCACGCCTGACACAGCCAGGCAAGGCACTGTATTCCTGCATGTTGAATCCTCAGGGCGGCATCATCGACGACTTGATTGTGTATTTCTTTTCCCCCGTGCAGTGGCGCCTGGTCGTCAACGCGGGAACGGCTGTCAAGGACTTGGCCTGGATGCAGCGCGTGGCCCATGCCAGCCAGCTTGACGTGCAGATCGAGCCCCGGCGAGATTTGGCGATGATTGCCATCCAGGGGCCTGACGCAAGGGCAAAGCTATGGTCCGCCAGGCCTGCCTGGCAATCCGCAACTGAAAGCCTTTCGCCCTTCCATGCCGCCATGTTGTCTGACGCGATGGTTGCGCGCACGGGCTATACGGGCGAGGATGGGTTCGAAGTGGTTGTACCAGCTGACGCGGTGGTGTCACTTTGGCATGATCTGGTGGCGCAGGGGGTGCGTCCATGCGGCCTGGGTGCACGCGATACGCTGCGCCTGGAGGCGGGCATGAACCTTTACGGCCAGGACATGGACGATCTGGTCACGCCAGACCAGGCAGGGCTCACCTGGACGGTCAGCCTGAAAGACAACACCAGGGATTTTGTTGGCAGGCAGGCACTGGAGCAAGTGTCAAAGCCGATGGGCTTCATGGGGATTAAACTGCTGGAGCGCGGTGTCATGCGCTCACACATGCGCGTGCGTACCAGCAAGGGCATGGGTGAGGTCACCAGTGGCACGATGTCACCTACGCTTGGCTTTTCAATCGGGTTTGCCCGCCTGCCCAGTGGTGTGCTCCCCGGTGAACATGTCGAAGTGGACATTCGCGGCAAATGGGTGCCGGCACAGCTGTGCAAGCTTCCATTTGTCAGGAACGGCCAGCCCGTTGTTCATGGTTGAGCGCATGGCACCTCGCAAACAATCCATTGATCCATCCCATCAGCACGCTATCGATTCTTCGATCAACCTCAGGAGCACTTATGATTCCCAACGACCGCAAATACGCCAGTTCACACGAGTGGATCAAGTCAGACGGTGACGTCATGCTTGTCGGCATCACAGACAACGCACAGGACCAGCTAGGCGACCTGGTGTTCGTCGGTGATGTCAGGGTCGGTGCCAAGCTGGCTGCCGGTGCGACCGCTGGCGTGGTGGAGTCAGTCAAGGCGGCTTCTGACATCTATGCGCCTGTTGCAGGTGAAATCGTGGCGTTCAACGAGGCGCTCAACGATCAGCCTGACCTGATCAACAGCGATCCTTACGGAACGTGGATTTTCAAAATCAAGGCCACGAATGCGGCCGATGTCAACAATTTGCTGGACGCTGCCGGTTATCAGGCAGTTGCCGACGCGAGCTGAGGTAAACATGAGCAGTCATCTGGATCCATCAAAAGCATTTATTCCCAGGCATATCGGGCCAGGGGAGCGGGATGTAGAGTCCATGCTGTCGGTTGTTGGAGCCTCATCGCTCGATGGGTTGATCGAAGAGGTGGTTCCTGAGTCGATCCGGGTGACTCGCCTGCTGGACCTTCCTGATCCACAGGGCGAGACGGAGGTCCTTGCCGCACTGAAAGACCTCGCCACCGAAAACAAGGTGAGGCGCAGCTACATTGGGCAGGGCTATTACGGCACGCATACGCCTCACGTCGTGTTGCGCAACATCCTGGAAAACCCAGCCTGGTACACCGCATACACGCCTTATCAGCCTGAAATCTCTCAGGGGCGCCTTGAGGCGATCCTGAACTTTCAAACGATGGTGGCAGACCTCACTGGGCTGGACATCGCCAATGCCTCTTTGTTGGATGAGGCGACGGCAGCGGCTGAGGCCATGACCCTGGCCAGGCGTGCCTCGCGCGCTGAAAGCTCGGTCTTTTTTGTCTCTTCGCATTGTCATCCACAAACGATCGAAGTCATCCGCACCCGCTCGGATGGCTTGGGCATCGAGGTAGTGGTGGGAGATGAGTCCAATGGCGTCCCCAGCTGTTTTGGCGCGCTCTTGCAGTACCCTCACTCGTTAGGCAAGGTGGAGGACTACCGTGCCTTGGCTGTCTCGCTTCACCAGCAGGGAGCCGTGGTGGCGTGTGCCACAGACCTGCTTGCACTGGCCTTGCTGGTTCCCCCTGGCCAGTGGGGCGCTGACATTGCGATTGGATCCGCCCAGCGATTTGGTGTGCCCTTTGGATTTGGCGGCCCGCACGCAGGCTTCATGTCCTGCCGCGACGAGTTCAAGCGAAACATGCCTGGCCGACTGGTCGGGGTGTCCAAGGATGTTCATGGCAATCATGCGCTGCGACTCGCCTTGCAGACGCGCGAGCAGCATATCCGTCGCGAAAAGGCGACGTCCAACATCTGCACGGCCCAGGTGTTGCTGGCCGTGATGTCCAGCATGTATGCCTTATGGCATGGGCCCGTCGGCATCCGCAACATTGCCCTGCGTGTTCATCAGCAGACAGCCACGCTGCGCTCAGCCTTGGCCGCGATGGGCCTGCCCAGCATCAACCAGACATTTTTCGATACGCTGTTGATTCATACGGGCGCCAACACTTCCCACGTCATTCAGTGTGCGTTGGATGCAGGCATCAATCTGCGCAAGGTCGATGCCTCGCACGTGTCGGTGTCTCTGGATGAGACTGTCCGTGCAGACGATATCGCCCAGCTTGTTGGCGTATTTGCCAGCGCGCTGAAGGTCTCTGCGCCCAGCCTGTCCTGGCCCAAGGAGGGAGAGTTGCCTGGTGTGCCCGATAGCCTGGTTCGCCAAGGCCCAATCCTGACCCACCCGGTTTTTTCAAGCATTCAGTCCGAGACCGACATGCTGCGCTACTTGCGCAAGCTGGCTGACAAGGACTTGGCGCTCGATCGCACCATGATCCCGCTTGGCTCTTGCACGATGAAGCTCAACGCCACGGTGGAAATGATTCCGGTGACATGGCCTGAGTTTGCCCTGATTCACCCCTTTGCGCCTCAAGATCAGACCCGTGGCTATCAGCAATTGATTGATCGCCTTTCGCGCGACTTGTGCGAAATCACCGGCTATGACGCTGTCAGCCTGCAGCCCAACTCTGGTGCGCAGGGTGAGTATGCCGGGCTACTTGCCATCCGCGCCTATCACCGTGCCAACGGTCAGCATCAGCGCGATGTTTGCCTGATTCCCTCATCGGCACACGGAACCAATCCTGCCTCGGCCAATATGGTGGGCATGGAGGTGGTGGTGGTCAGCTCTGATGGGATGGGCAACGTCGATCTGGAGGACCTGAAAGCCAAGATCGCCCAAGTGGGTGATCGCCTTGCTGCGTTGATGGTGACGTATCCCTCGACTCACGGCGTGTTTGAGGAGTCGATCACCCAGATCTGTGCCATGATCCACGAGGCGGGTGGACAGGTTTACATGGATGGTGCCAACATGAACGCCATGGTGGGCGTTGCCCAGCCAGGCAAGTTTGGCTCGGATGTGTCGCACCTGAACTTGCACAAGACCTTTTGTATCCCTCATGGCGGTGGTGGCCCAGGTGTGGGCCCTGTTGCAGTCAAGTCTCACCTCGCACCATTTTTGCCTGGTGTCGTGGGGGAACATGGAAGCTTGGCCTCTCATGAAGCGGTCGGTCCGGTCAGTGCGGCTCCCTTTGGTTCAGCCAGCATTCTGCCGATTTCCTACGTCTATATTGCCCTGATGGGTGCCGAAGGCCTGCGCCGTGCAACCGAGGTGGCGATTCTGAGTGCCAACTACATTGCACGCAGGCTGGAGCCTTATTATCCGGTGCTCTACACCGGACGCAATGGCAGGGTGGCGCATGAGTGCATCCTCGATATTCGTGGTATCAAGGACAAGACCGGTATCTCGGCCGAGGATATCGCCAAGCGGCTGATGGACTACGGATTTCATGCCCCAACCATGAGCTTTCCCGTTGCTGGCACGCTGATGGTTGAGCCGACAGAGTCAGAAAGCCTGGCTGAGTTGGATCGCTTTATTGATGCCATGGTGGCGATCCGGGCTGAAATCGACCAGGTTGATCAAGGTGAGCGTGACAAGGACGACAATGTTCTCAAAAACGCACCTCATACGGCATGGATGTTGATGTCTGACGATTGGCAGCATGACTACACCCGTCAGGAGGCTGCCTATCCGGTTGCCACCTTGCGCGATAACAAGTACTGGCCTGCTGTTGGGCGCGTGGACAATGCTTGGGGAGATCGCAACCTGGTGTGTTCCTGCCTGCCGATTGAGGCATACGCATCAAGCTGATCTGCTGTTCTGTGAACGACCGCAGAGCGCGTCTGTGTTTCGCAGGCGCGCTCAGTTTTTTTGGCTGTTGATTGAGCCGGATGGAGAACTGTTGCTGTTGTTTGCGCTTGGGTCTTTATCCAGCGATTGATCGAAGTCCTTCACGATGTCAAAAAAGGTATAAATCATCGATTCAAGCGCGGCACGACCGATGCCACCATAGGCGTTGATGTCCATTTCGATGGTGGCAAGTCCCTTGTCATTGACAAAGGCCCGTCCCCAGCGGTTTTTGGCGTTCCAGTCGTTCATGACCTTCAGGGCAACGGGTTTTTTGGGAGAAAACGTGGCCTTGAGCAGAATGTCTTGGCAGGTCGTGTCCTTCCCGCATCCGTAGAAAATGATGTCCACGGTGGCAGCCTCTGCCCCGTCACCTGTTTTGACTCTCAGAAAGGGATCACCTCTTTCGTCTTGCAGCTGTTCAAAGACAAACCCTGCAGAGGTCAGAATGATCGCGATGTCAGATGGATTCAGGTGGGCGATGGGTGCAGGCTCCTGCGGCTTGGCTTGCGAAGCAGCTTGAAGGCTGAGCCAGTAGGCTGGTGCAGTTTTTTTGTAAAACGCTATGACAGCTTCGGTGGGCACGTTCAACCCATTGAATTTGAGCTGTCCCTTTTCGAGCAGCAGGGAGCTGATGATTTTGTCACCCTCGATTTTCACCAGCTTCAGTCGGGCAGCCAATCCGACAATCGACTGAATCTCTTTCATGGCCCGCTCGCGAGCCTTCAGGTGCGGAAGTCCTTCGTTCTCGAACCCATAGGCTACCAGTCCGGAAATCATCGACCTCGAAACAGACAGCGTGGATTGCAGGGCAAGAAACGGATTGCCATCCAGTCCGACACCACCTGGCTTGAGTGCTGTCTGCGTCAGGCGAGCGGACAGGTTGAACATGCTCTCGCCGTCAGGGGTAGTCCAGCGCAGCGGTTGGATGCGGAGATCAGGATTGTTTTTGAGCAGGGCATGAAGGGATAGCCAGAATTGGCGGATGTCTGTGTTCTGGACCAAGGACTCGTCAGGGGAATCGATTGAGCGGGACAGGATCCGGTTGTAGAGGTCGATCAGAGACTTGGTCGCATCGCCGTTGAGTTTGTCGAGATAGGCTGCAAAAGAAATCTCACCCCAGTCCTTGTCGTTGACCTTGAGCTGTTGGATATCGTAGTGAATTTCGCCGTTGATGAGGGGGCCGGACTCATCCACCATAAAACGGGATGCGAGCTTGTTGATCTCGATGCTCGGCGCCTCAGGACGCGTCACTTTCAGGCGCAGAATGCTTGCACCGGACTCCCCGATGTTCAGGCCGAAGGACCCAACTCGGGTATTTGCATGGATTCGGCTCGAGTCGATTTCAATGCGTACGCTGCCATCATCCAGTACCAGGGAGGGGACATCAAGCTCTCCATCTACCCATGACAGGGCAGGCCCGGCTTTGCCAGTCAATGTCGCACCGGCAAACACAGATCGAATCCCCTCGTGCGTCAAATCCAGGGGGAGCATGTTCCAGTCGACATGGGCCACACCATCAAACGTGATGCGTGTCTGTCCATCCAGAGCGGATTTGCCTTGTGTCAGTTGAAACAAGTGATCAGTAAAAGGTGTCTTGATGAGTGTGCTGTGTATGTGCGCCAGCAGGGGCTTCCAATGCCCGCTCAATAGCGCTGACAGGTCAAGCGGCCCATGATCAATCTGGTTGGCAATCAGAATGGTGCTGTTTTTCTCGTCATTCGATGGCAGCGTCAATGCATACTGGGCCCGACTTTGATAAACACCCGCCTGGTATGACTGCAACTGGATCTGCACCTGGCTGGACCAGGTTTTGGCAAGATGAGCGTTTAAAGATTGAACCGCATGACTGGATTCTTCTTGAATGCGCTGGCCCACATACCAGCTTGTCGCGGTATAGACTGCTACAGCCGCCACCACAGCGGATCCGGCAAGGGTGATCAAGCGTTTTTTCATGTGCAACCGTTGGTCATCCTAGGCTGGCGTCTTGCGCCGATATTCGACCAGATCGTAACTCAGACCGTTTTCTTCTGGCTGATGATTTCGTGAGGTCTCTTGCCAGATGTTTGAGTCAAGCTCGGGGAAAAAAGCGTCTCCTTGGACATGGGCGTGCACCTCGGTGGCAACGACCCTGCTGGCAACGCTGAGGGATTGCGCATAAATCTGTGCGCCGCCAATCACAAACACCTCGGCGCTGTCACGGGTCCTTTCCAGGGCCTGGTCAAGGCTTGTCACAGTTTCTGCTCCTGTAGCCTGATAGCCCGTTTGCCTGGTGATCACAATGTTGCGTCGCCCTGGCAGGGGTCTCCCAAGTGACTCCCATGTCTTGCGTCCCATGATCACCGGGCATCCCATGGTGGTCCGCTTGAAGTGAGCCAAATCACCGGGAAGCTTCCAGGGCCGGGCGTTATCCTGGCCGATGGTGCGGTTGGTGGAGTAGGCCACAATCAGTGAGACAGTCATCGCGAGCTCTCAGACGGCAACGGGTGCCTTGATGTGGGGGTGAAACTGATAGT
>QXGG01222395.1_pt1 | contig 10599 bp, 13 predicted proteins | sample 1982491 | NCBI WGS metagenome assembly QXGG01 (sample SAMN09924614, study PRJNA488089) | Wastewater metagenome, whole genome shotgun sequencing project. | isolation source: South African research farm wastewater | place: South Africa: Irene, Agricultural Research Council, Animal Production... | reverse complement strand
CTCAGCTGTTGCTGTTCAGCTTGTACGTTGGTTAATAGCTCACGACCTTGTTGCAATTGGTCGGCGGATGGCATTTGCGCCAAGGTGCGGCTGAGTTGCTGTTCACGCTCAGTCAGGTCTGTAGTTTGTGCACGCATACTCGATAGCTGTTGTTGCAGCTGCGCAGATTGATCACCTGAGGCTTGGATTTGCATCACGCTCCAAACACCTGCGCCGAGGCCACCTAAACCAAAGAGTAGTGCCAGTACCGCGATACCTTTACCTGATGAAGACGATTTTGCAGCAGGCTTATTGAGCGGTGCTTTCTCTTTTACAGGATCTTTGCTTGGCTCTTTTGCTGCAGATGACTTATTCACTGACGGCTCAGGCTTGGCTGAGTTATCTGGTTTTTGTGCGTTATCTGCTGCTGTATTCGTTTTGGCGTCTGGCTTATCAGATGATTGGGTCATGACTAAATCCTTATGCTGTTGGTGCGGCATGTATGGCCAAGGCGTTTAATAAAGCCTGATTATTGGCCCCGCGGCAATCAATAACCTGCTGCGCACCCAGTTCTTCAGCGATTTTAGCAACGCGAGGGCTGGGTACAAATAACGCTAAAGAGGCAATGGTCGGCCATTGCTCTCCAGCTAGCTCTATTAGATGCCGTAATCCTTGTTCGCTACTAACGACGAGGCCGTTCAGTTGTTCTTGTTGGACGCGAGTCACTAATGTACCGCTAGGATAAACCGGTAAGCTGCGGCGATAAAGCGGTAAAAAATCCACTTGAACACCGCGCTGTTGTAACTGTTCAGAAAGAAAGTTACGACCGACATCAGCGCGCATCACTAAAACTCGCGGATTAAGGGTGTTCAGTGTTTCTAAAAACTTAGGTAGCGCTAACAGTGCCTCACTGTCATCGCCATCTTCTGGCCAGCTGACAGATAAGCCGTAGTCCGCCAAAATGCGGCCTGTGCCTGCACCGACACTAAACCAGTGTTGTTCAGCAAGCGGCTGTGGCCAATATTGATCAACGCGCTGTAAACCTAAAATTGCAGCAGGTTTACTGACCACAATAACAGCGCAGTATTGATCAAGGTTCATTATCTGTGAGCGCTGGGCAGGTGTTTCAGGCAGTGCTTCAATCTCTAGGAGCGGCAAGCTACTGCTATAAATACCATGTTCAGCCAACAACGCAGAGAGCACTTCGCTATCCGCTGTTGGCCGAGTGATTAGTACGCGCCACTGTTTCACGTTAAGGGGGTCTCTTCAATATATAGAGCTGCGAGAATCTCACCCGCGCCTTGCGCTAAGAGGTCTTCAGCAACAGCAATACCTAAGGCTTCAGCATCATCTCTGTGTGCGCGTTTTTCGGCGTAGAGAAGAACAGATGCATCGGGCTGGCCGACAAAGCCACGTAACCAGAGTTGTTCATCTTCTAGCATGGCATAACACGCGATAGGTACTTGGCAGCCACCATTTAGATGTCTGTTTAGCGCGCGCTCAGCTGTTACGCGAGAAGCTGTATCAGCGTGATGTAACGGCTCGAGTAACTTATGAATGGCAGCGTCTGCACTACGGCACTCAATACCTACAGCGCCTTGGCCACCGGAAGGTAAACTGGTGCTCACATCAAGGCTGCTGCGAATACGATCAGCAAAACCTAAGCGTAATAAACCTGCCGCTGCAAGAATAATTGCATCGTACTCACCTGCATCTAACTTGGCTAAACGGGTGTTGACGTTACCGCGTAAGAAATTAACCACTAAGTCTGGACGTTGCGCCAAGATTTGCGCTTGACGGCGCAGGCTTGAGGTACCAACAATGCTGCCCTGTGGCAAATCTTCTAAACTGGCGAAGTTATTTGAGACAAAGGCATCGCGTGGATCTTCACGCTCACAAACGCAATACAAGCCTAAACCTTCAGGGAACGCCATTGGCACGTCTTTCATTGAGTGCACAGCAATATCAGCTTCTTTCGACATCAAAGCTGTTTGCAATTCTTTAACGAATAAACCTTTGCCACCAATTTTAGCTAATGGTGAGTCGAGCAGCTGATCACCACGACTAACCATTGGTACTAAAGTCACAGTTAGGTGCGGGTGTGCTGCCTCAAGCTCGGCTTTAACAAACTCTGCCTGCCATAATGCTAAAGCACTCTTACGGGTGGCAATGCGGATTTCTGTTACAGGTTCTTCACTCAAAGACATAGTTATTATCCAAAGTTATCGATGTTTAATACAGGGATGATAACAGGCGCAGCCTATGCTTGCCTCATGCCGTACATCAAGTTTTCTGTAGATGCTTAGAGATGGTTAACCAGTTTGCGTACTGCTGCAACGTGACGACGGCTAACACTCAATGGTTCTGTTGTGTTTCGTAGATGTAATACGTAATGGCCGCTGGATGTACGTTGCAGGCGTTCAATAGAGTTACGACTAACCAACGCATTACGATGAATACGTACAAATTGCTCAGGAAACTCATCATGCAATGCTTTGAGCGACTCATCGAGCAAGGTCTCTCCGTGCTGATGGCCCACAGTGACGTACTTGTTATCGGCAATACAATAAGTGATCTGCTCTACAGCAATGAGCTCGATCCCTTTGTGGGTGCGTGCATAGAGGTGCGTGCGTGGCTGGTTAAGCGCTATGGGCGCGCGTGATAACGCCACCAGCTGGGCAGAAGTGATGCGCTGGGGTTGCGCAAGTACGCGTACAAGATGCTCTTTAGTGACTGGCTTAGACAAGTAGGTCATGTTGCTGACCTGGAGTGCGGGTAAGATCACATCATGCTGCGCGGCACAGAAAATAATTGCTGGCGCTTGGTTTTGCTCACATAGTTTTGCGGCAACTTGTAAACCATCTAAGTCAGATAGGCTGATAGCAAGTAGCAACACATCAGGCTGTAACTCTTCTACTTGTTGCAGTGTTTCTTGCACCGTCTCTGCGCTAGGTTGCAATACGCTGCAGTCAGGCAGTTGTTGCAGCAGTTGTGCTAGGTGTTTACGAGACTGCAATTGAGCGTCAGCAATTAAAATCTTCACGTATATACACACCTCTGTTGAGGGAGCAAACAGGTATCGCTGGTAGCAATCTGATGGATGTATCAGTCGATATGAGTTAGCAGTGTTACCTGTTGTTCTTTTATAGGGCAAGCGCTGCTAAATAGAAAGTACTAAAGAGTGAGTTGTTTTGCTATCCACTACAGAGCGCGGCCTCAGTTATATTTTCACTGTCCGGTTCTGTGCGTAAACGTCCTTGACGATTGATAACCAGTTGCCAGCTGACTTTGCCTTTATAGCAACTATAAAAGCGGCCATTGCCTATAGGACTAGTACCAGTGCCGTGAAATTGAATTGTTTGGTTGAAACCTTTCCATTGCAAACGCTGGCGATCGCTATTGAGCAGCGTCACTGCAATAGTAGATGTCTGATTAAGCTCGCGCAACAGCCAGCCGTGCGACCAGTCACTATTGCACGACAGGCCATCGTTGCTGGCGCACAACTCTACTGATACTCGATGTGTGACAGCATAGGAGCGAGCATGCTGTAGGGCTCTGCTGATTTGCTGGTAGAGCATTTGCTGTTGATTACGCTCTAAAAAGTCCTGCAGAGCCGGTATCGCGATATTGCCGGTAATAGCCACTAAAGCGAGCACAATCAGTAGTTCAACTAAAGTAAAAGCATGCTGAGTACGCATAAATACACTCACCTCCGTGTTGTGAGTCATTTAATCCACGAATGCTTAAAGTTGTAGTCGAAGAAATATAAACTGGCAAATGCCTAGCGCAGAAGGCCGAGCTATACAGTTGGTAATTAGGTAAAGTATTGATATGTTGAATCAAGAGGGTATGAAAATGACTGAGTCAATTGTTGTTCCTTGCGCGCATTGCGCCACTTTAAATCGTATTCCGAATGAGAAGCGTGCGCAGCAGCCACAATGCGGTACCTGTAAAAAGCCGATTTTCGTTGATACAGCGTTTGATTTAGATGCAGCAACCTTTAGCAAGCAACGTAAAGGTGATGTGCCGTTGCTGGTTGATGTTTGGGCCAGTTGGTGTGGACCATGCCGTCAGTTTGCACCGATCTTTAGTCAAGCAGCAGCACAACTGAGTACTCAGTGTCGTTTCGGTAAGCTCGATAGCGAAGCGCATCCTGCTTTATCTGGCGAGTTAGGCGTACGCTCGATTCCAAGTTTGATCTTGTTTCGCGATGGCAAAGAAGTTGATCGCCAAAGTGGTGCCTTGCCTTTAGTGCGCTTACTGGGTTGGCTAAAGCATCACGGTATAGATAATTAAACACAGGGCGGCATAAGCCTGCGTCATCCTGTTATTATATGTGCATCTTTTATTGTTGAGCTGGGCAGATTTTAATGAGCAACGAGAAAACCAATCAGTCGTGGGGCGGCCGTTTCAGTGAGCCGGTGGATGCATTTGTTGCGCGTTTTACCGCGTCAGTGGATTTTGACCAGCGCCTCTATCGTCACGACATTATGGGCTCGATTGCCCACGCCACTATGTTGGCGAAAGTGGGTGTGTTAACCAACGATGAACGCGATACCGTGATTGCTGGTTTGCAGTCGATCGAAAAAGAAATCGAAAACGGTCAGTTCGTTTGGAGCACCGAGCTTGAAGATGTGCATATGAACATCGAAGCGCGTCTGACTGAACAGGTCGGTATTGTCGGTAAAAAGCTGCATACCGGTCGCAGTCGTAATGACCAAGTTGCTACTGATATACGTCTGTGGTTACGTGACGAAACTGATGTAATTTTGGCTGAGCTGACGCGTTTGCAGCAAGGCCTATTAGGCTTGGCTGAAAATTACGCCGACACCATTATGCGGGGTTTTACTCATCTGCAAACTGCACAGCCGGTGACTTTTGGTCACCATATGCTGGCATGGTTTGAAATGCTCTCGCGTGACTACGAGCGTTTAGTCGATTGCCGTAAGCGTACCAACCGTATGCCACTGGGTAGTGCTGCCTTAGCCGGTACCACTTATCCGATTGATCGCGAGCTGACCTGTGAGTTATTAGGTTTTGAAGCGATTTCTGGCAACTCGCTGGATGGCGTTTCTGACCGTGACTTTGCTATTGAGTTTTGTGCAGCGGCCAGCATCGCCATGATGCACCTCTCGCGTTTCTCGGAAGAGTTGGTGTTATGGACTTCGGCGCAGTTTCAGTTTATTGATCTGCCCGATCGTTTCTGCACCGGCAGCTCGATTATGCCGCAAAAGAAAAACCCTGATGTGCCAGAGCTGGTGCGTGGAAAAAGTGGTCGCGTGTTTGGTGCACTGATGGGGCTGTTAACTTTGATGAAAGGCCAGCCATTGGCGTACAACAAAGATAACCAAGAAGATAAAGAACCATTGTTTGATGCCGCAGACACTCTGCGTGATAGCTTGCGTGCCTTTGCCGATATGGTGCCAGCGATTGTGCCGAAAAAAGAGATGATGCGCGAAGCTGCGCTGCGTGGTTTTTCTACCGCAACTGACCTAGCTGACTATTTAGTAGGTAAGGGTTTACCTTTCCGTGATTGCCATGAAATTGTTGGGCATGCGGTGGGTTACGGTGTGAAAACCGGAAAAGATTTAGCGCAAATGAGTTTGGCTGAGTTGCAGCAGTTCAGTACTGAAATCGGTGACGATGTGTTTGACGTGCTGACCTTAGAAGGCTCAGTTAATGCGCGTAACCATATTGGTGGTACGGCACCTGCGCAAGTGCGTGCAGCAGTTCAGCGTGGTCGTGATTTATTAGCGAGTCGTTAAGCATAGAGTGCTTGCGACTGCGAAAGATCAAAAGATTTGGAGGTTAGCGTGACGGATAAACCGAGAGATTTACGTTATCAAGTATCGGCGGATCGCTCTTCAGCCACTCGCAAGGTACGTTATGTGGAAACCAATCAAGGTGATGCAGATGATTGTATGCTGTGTCAGCTTGATGAGGGTGGTGTGCCTGTTGGTGAGTGTGATGAAGCCACTGCCGCGGTAGCGCAACCTGAGGTTGCTGTTGAGCAGCCTGTAGCAGAGCCATCTGCAGAGATGGATGATGACACTGAAGATGAGCTGGTTGAAAGTCAGTTGCTTGAGGCGATTGAGAATCAACTGCAAGAGCAACAGCCTCCTTTTGTGCAATCAGTAATGAATAAGCTGACTTTGGTTGGACATACACGTGATGAAATTGTCCACATGATGGCGCAAGTTTTGGCGTGGCAAATTAGTGATATGTTAGAGGCCGATCACGCCTTTGATTTGCTGGCTTACGAGCGAGCGTTACGAGCATTACCGCAATTACCTGATGCGCCTTAAGGTGCAGGGTCGTTGTTACGCAAGTCCTTTATTACCTAATAAATAGGCGGAATATATTATGTCTTGGAATCCTGAGATCGTCGCGGAACTTGAAGTTTTATGCTTATACAACTTAGACAGCACGCAAGAGGGCATTAAAGTACACAGCAGTGCTGGTGCTGAGCGCGTTGCAGCTGCACAGCGATTGTTTGCAAAGGGCTTAATTAGCCAAGATGACGGTGGTTACTTAACCAGCTTAGGTCTTGAGACAGCGGCACATGCGCAGGCGGTATTAACTGTTTTAGCAGCTGAATAAGCGATCGTTAAAAACGATTTTTTATAGCGTTGTGTTATAGATTAAAAAGGGGCTCAGTGATTAACTGTCAGCCCCTTTTTAATGAATTTTACAGGCTGCTTAAATCAAAATCTTCTTGAGTGTGCGCCAGTAAAATTGTGTTCAGCATTTGTGCAAGTGTTTCTTGTGTGCCAGCACAGAACCAGGTTGCCTGCTCGCTATCGTAATCAAAATGAAAACCACCGGTGCGATCTGCCAGCCATAACTGTTTAAGCGGTTCTTGGCGGCTGAGGATTAGTTGGTGTTGGTTTTCAAAGGTCAGGGTCAAAATGCCTGCACTGTTTTCGATATCAATATCAGCATCGCCATTATCAATAATGTCTTCAAGGTTTCTTTGTGTGGAATCAACAAGGTCATGAAACTGGCTATTACTTAGGCTCATTGAGAGCTCCTTTATGTTTTTTAACGGCTAAATCAGGTGTGCAAATAAAGCTGGCTGCAGGAGATAGACAATAATACGTCTTTTTCACGACTATCCTAGTGCCACAGTCCATTCTGCGCATAGGCAAGATTATTAGGGGTCGGTATACTCAATGCATTCATAGTTTTGACTAAGGGTTTATTATGAAGCGCATTATGCTTCCATTTATTATGTTGTCTGTTTTACTGCTGGGTCTAACTGCCTGCGGCCAAAAAGGTCCGCTATATCATCCTGATGATGAGAAAGCTGCCCATGAGCATCGTAAAGATCGTTACGAACTTTAATGGGGGTGAGTATGCAAGCGTTTACATATCAACAGGGTGAGTTGCACGCAGAAAATGTTGCGTTGACGGCGATTGCTAAGCAGTTTGGCACACCCACTTATGTTTATTCCCGTGCTCATATTGAAGCACAATACCGTAGCTATGCTGATGCCTTGCAGGGCGTTGAGCATTTAGTGTGTTTTGCGGTTAAAGCCAACTCTAATATTGCTGTATTAAATATTCTTGCGCGTTTAGGCGCTGGTTTTGACATTGTTTCGATGGGCGAGCTTGAGCGTGTTTTGGCTGCCGGCGGTTTACCTGAGCGTGTGGTATTTTCTGGTGTGGGTAAAACTCGCGAAGAAATGCAGCGCGCACTCGAAGTCGGCGTGCATTGCTTTAACGTTGAGTCGGTCGATGAGTTAGATCGTCTACAAGATGTAGCTGCGCAAATGGGTGTTATCGCTCCTGTATCGTTGCGCGTGAATCCGGATGTGGATGCTGGTACTCACCCTTACATCTCTACGGGTTTAAAAGATAATAAGTTTGGTATTGATATCAATATCGCTGAGTCGGTGTATCAGCATGCGGCCACTTTGAGCCATATTGAAATCAAAGGTGTGGATTGCCATATTGGCTCACAACTGACCACGCTTGAGCCGTTTTTAGATGCTCTAGATCGCGTGTTAGTGCTGGTTGATCGTCTAGCCGAGCACGGCATCACTATTCGCCACTTGGATTTAGGTGGTGGTTTAGGTGTGCGCTATCAAGATGAACAGCCACCCTGTGCCGGTGAGTATATGGCTGCTGTGCGTAAGCGTGTAGAAGGTCGTGATTTAGCCCTAGTCTTTGAGCCAGGTCGCTATATTGTCGCCAATGCGGGTGTGTTGCTCACTCAAGTTGAGTACCTTAAGCACACCGAACATAAAGATTTTGCCATTGTCGATGCGGCCATGAATGACATGTTGCGTCCGGCGCTGTATCAAGCGTGGATGGATGTGCAGGCTGTGCAGCCGCGTAGCGGTGCGACCCATTGTTACGATATCGTTGGACCCGTGTGTGAGACCGGCGACTTCTTGGCTAAAGAGCGTGACTTGGCTTTAGCTGAAGGTGATTTGCTGGCGCTCTGCTCAGCCGGTGCATACGGTTTTGTGATGAGCTCCAATTACAACAGTCGTGGTCGCGCTGCTGAAGTAGTTGTGGATGGTGAGCAGGCGTACTTAGTGCGTCGTCGTGAAACTATAGAAGAACTCTACGCTCACGAAAGCTTACTGCCGGAGTCTTAGTATGCTTTTGCGTTTTACCAAAATGCATGGCTTGGGCAATGACTTAATGGTGCTCGACCTAATCAGCCAGTATGCCTATATTCAACCGCAACAGATGCGGGCGTGGAGTGATCGACGCACTGGTGTTGGGTTTCGGCGTCTGGCCTTGATTGAGGTGCCGCAGCAGCCGGATGTCGACTTTAGTTGTCGTATCTTTGATGACAATGGTGCGGAGGTGGATTGGCTTGCCAGTGATTTATGTTGCGTAGCGCGTTTAGTTGCCGATCGGCGTCTGATTTCTAAAGCGCAGATGCGTGTTGAGTTACGTCATGCGGTGATTGATGTTGAAGTGCACACCGATGGGGCGGTATCTGTCCCGCTGGAGTTGCCAGAAACTTTAGTCGACCGTGTTGTTTTGCCTGATGGCTTGCTGCACACACCGGCACACGCCTCATGGTTGCTTGATAGCAGCTTTGCTATGTTATCTATCAATGGTTTGCATGCAGTATTGCAAGTGTCTGATGTAGCTCAGGTGCCGATTGCTGAATTGGCTACACAGCTTGAGCAGCATACACGTTTGCCGCGCGGCACTACGATCAGCGTGGTGCAAGTGCAAGACCGCAATAATTTAACTGTGTTGAACTGGCAGTTGGGGCTGGGCATGATCGATAGCTTTCATTCTTGCCTGTCGGCGGTTGCGATTGCTGCTATGGAGCAAGGTTGGGTTAATCGACAGGTGCATATTGAGTTGGCCAGTAGCAAAACTAGGGCTTGGTTGCAATGGCCTGAAAGTGAGCCGTTGATATATTTTACCGGATCGGCAACCCGTGTGTATGAAGGGCAAATTCGCTTATGAGACGCTCAAGAAAACAAAAGACAGCTATAACTGCAGAGCAGGTCGTGACGTATTTACAGGAGCATCCAGACTTTTTTGTTGATCAAAATGAGTTGCTAGCACAAATACATATTCCGCATATTCGTGGCAGTGCGATTTCGCTCGTTGAGCACCAAATTGCGGTGTTGCGCGAGCGCAATACAGGTGCTGATAATCGCTTTACCCACTTGATGGATGTTGCGCGTGATAATGACCGTTTATTTGATAAGGTTCGACGTCTTATTTTAGAAATGCTCGATGCCCAAACTTTAGATGAGTTGGTCGGTGTGGTGGATGACAGTCTGCGTCACTCGTTTAAAATTCCTTTTGTTGGTCTCACATTATTTAGTGATCAACAGATCAGCGTGGGTCGTAGCACGACGTTTAAATTAGCTCAGCAACAGATTTCAGGGCTATTGGTTGGCGGTAAAGCTTTTTGTGGTGTATTGCGTGCTAAAGAGCTGGGTTTTTTGTTTGGCCAAGAGCAGGCAGAGCAGATTAAGTCAGTAGCTGTGGTTGTACTAGAGCATCAAGGAGTACATGGTGTGTTGGCGGTCGGCAGCGATGATCAGCAGCGCTATAGTAATTCTCTGGATACGTTGTTTTTAACTTATCTGGCCGATGTTCTTGCACGTTTGTTACCGCCGCTGTTGGTATCTTTACGTGCAGTTAAGTAAGCGTCTGTCTTAAGAGGTGTGCATGCAGGTTAAGTTAGCAGCCTTTATGGATTATCTACAGGTGGAGCGCCAAGTCTCTGCGCACACCTACAGTGCCTATCGTAGTGATTTAGCAAAAGTTGTCGAGTTTGCTGATCAGCAAAAAATTGCTAGCTGGGGTGATTTACAAGTAGCACATGTGCGTCAGTTAGTAGCTGAGCTGCATCATGGTGGTTTAGCCGGTCGAAGTATTGCGCGTTTATTATCTGCAGTGCGCGGTTTATATGCTTATTTAGTACGTGAAGGTGTGTGCAAACACGATCCTGCTGCAGGTATTCGTCCACCCAAGGGGCCGCGTAAGCTGCCTAAGGTGTTGGATGTCGATCGTGCGCAACAGTTGCTGGATAGTCCGGTCGCTGACGATTTTGCTGCTTGCCGTGATCACGCTATTTTAGAGTTACTCTATTCCTCAGGTTTACGTTTATCCGAATTGGTGGGGTTAAAT
>QXGG01126202.1_pt1 | contig 10601 bp, 9 predicted proteins | sample 1982491 | NCBI WGS metagenome assembly QXGG01 (sample SAMN09924614, study PRJNA488089) | Wastewater metagenome, whole genome shotgun sequencing project. | isolation source: South African research farm wastewater | place: South Africa: Irene, Agricultural Research Council, Animal Production Institute... | reverse complement strand
CTGGGTCTTCGACTTCGTCCGGGCTGAGCATAGCAGTAAATACCGGCTGATTATCAGCGAGAATAATGCCGTTACGGTCGTAAATATAACCGCGACTGGGCGGCGCAGAGATGAGCTTGATGCGATTGTTATCGGCTTGGGTAGTGTACTTATCATGAGCATACACTTGCAGATAACCGTACCGCGCGATCAAACCCAACAAGCCCACAAACATAAACAGTCCAAGGATAATAATGCGGCTGGTAAAAATACGATTGACCTGTTCAGTATCGGACGCGAGCGGTTTGTTCATATAAAGTCAGTACCCAGACGATCAGTAAAATGGTCGTTGATAAAGTGATGATTGATTAAGCACAGATAAATAAAGCAAAGAGAGATAAAGCCGTTTGCTCGTTTATCTAAAGCGGGGTGAGCATAAAGGATAAGACAAAGTATTTCAATAACATAGCGGGGTTATTTATCGATAAAAGGTCAAAAAATTTACTTACCATCGCCAGCTAGCCAGTAGCATTAAGCAACCGTAAATTATAACAGAACAAACACTTTCGCGCAGTAGGCAGTCGTCTATTTTGTGAGGATCGTTATTGCCATGATCGTCATTGTTCTTTAGGTATTTTTAACATCATTAAATGATAGTAAAGGTTTAGGGTGGTGAGTAGGGCGCAAAACGTGTCATCGCTAGTCACAACTTGCCAAGGCTTGATATGTGCTAATAAATAACAAGTATGCTAAAATCAGGCGATTTATTTTAGCCACTTATCGCATCTATAGCGTTATTTAATTCAGTGGTTATTGAGGACAGAGCGTTTTTATTGAGCGTTCTTAATCGACTAAGGATATTTGCTTAACAACGACCATCATCACCTCAAGGATAATTAGAGTCATGGATGCAAATTCATTGTGGCAGACGATAGCGGAACACCCCGAGTTTTTTGCTATGTTGACCATTCCACCAGTGACTGCATTTGTCACTTGGATACACGTGTGGATGGCACTCAAGATGCTATTTTATCCGATTAAATTTTGGGGTATTCGGATTCCAAACTTTCCATTCTTTGGTTTGCCGGGATTGGGTTGGCAAGGGATCGTGCCACGTAAAGCAGGCAAGATATCGGGCGTGATTGTTGATCAGACGCTCTCAAAGCTGGGTTCGCTCGATGAGTTTTTTCAGGCGATGGAGCCAGAACAGATGGCGGTATTTATCACCGATACGGTCGATGAAAACCTTGAGAGTTTGATTGATGAGATTATGCTTGACCATTCGCCAGCGCTGTGGGGCAATCTGCCTTATGCGTTAAAGCGCCGCGTCTATGCCCAAGCGCATCAAGAGTTGCCAAATATCATGCAATCCTTGGTGACCGATTTGACCTATCACGTCGAAGATTTGGTCGATATGCGCAAAATGATTGTCAATAAAATGGAAAGTGACCGGCGTTTGATGGTCAATATGTTTTTAAAAGTTGGGCAAAAAGAGATTGATTTTATCTGGCATATCAGTGCTTTGATTGGCCTTGTATTCGGTATTATCCAAATGTTTATATTTTTGGTGGTACCGCAGCATTGGACGGTACCGTTTTTTGCCGCTATTTGGGGGTTCTTGACCAACTGGATTGCGATTTGGATGGTGTTTAACCCAGTTGAGCCACGTTTTATTCCGTATGTGAAGTTTTTTGCGCTACAAAACCGTTTCCCATTTATTAAGCCGCAACTACCGCATATCGCGCAGTACCGTTTCCAAGGCGGTTTTATGAAGCGCCAAGAGGAAGTGTCTGAGGTTTTTGCTGAGATTGTGGTCAAAGATTTGGTCACTTTAGAAAACATCATGAATGAGATGATGTATGGTGACCGCGCCGCCGAAACGCGTGAGTTGATGAAATCGCATTTGTATAAAGTGTTAGAATCGCCGGTCATTAGTACCACATTGCGGGTTGGATTGGGTCGCCGCGAGTTTGGGCAATTGAAAAATACCATTATCGACAAATCCATCGTCGCGACTATGGTGCCACTGCGAGACCCTGAACTTAATGAAAGCCGTGCCAGTAAAATATTTGGGCTGTTTCGCGATCGTATTCGCGCGCTATCCCCTGATGAGTTTCAAAACCTATTGCGTCCCGCTTTTCGCGAAGATGAGATGACGCTAATTATCCTTGGTGGTTTGACAGGTTTCTTGGCAGGTTGGTTGCATTTGGTCTTGGTGTTTTTCCCTGCCATGCAGTGAGAAAGGGTTTTTATGTTCTTTACACACATTGCCTACAGAGTGGATACAGAAACGTGACAAGTTAACGCTAATGTACCATGCTGTAAGTCTTCTAAGCTGCAATAGCTGATGGGTACAAAGTGGAATGTAATAGCATGACAATGACAGCTAGAAGTAACGACAGTAGCATCTACTGACTATTATCAACTATCTTAAAAACACTGCTTTCTAAAATAAACAATGACCGTATTAAGGTAAACAAGGTTAGACCGTATGTTAATCACAGAATTGGGTTATTTTGCCTTGCTGGCCGCCTTTGTATTGGCGATTTTGCAGGTGGTATTACCAACCATGGGTGTCATGAACGACCACGTTGCCTGGCAGCGCCTTGCTCCGAGTTTAGCGTGGGCGCAGTTTGCGGCCATGATTGTCTCGTTTGGGTCATTGATGGCAGGCTTTTATTTTAATGATTTTAGCTTGGTTTATGTCACCCAGCACTCTAATACCTTGTTGCCTTGGTATTATAAATTGTCGGCGACGTGGGGCGGGCATGAAGGTTCGCTGCTACTATGGATGACCATTATGGCCACTTGGTGTGCCTTGGTCTCTTACTTTAGCCGTGGCTTGCCATTGACCATGCGCGCCCGCGTACTGGTGATATTGGCTGGCGTGCAGGTGATGATGCTGGCGATGTTAATCTTTACCTCATCACCGTTTGATCGCACTTTACCAAATTTACCCGTCGATGGCGCCGATTTAAACCCTCTGCTACAGGATTTTGGTTTGGTTGTCCACCCACCAATGCTGTATATGGGCTATGTGGGTATGGCCGTGCCATTTGCGTTTTGTATGGCGGCATTATGGGAAGGACGTTTGGACGCTGTCTGGACCCGCTGGTCGCGTCCATGGGCACTGGCGGCGTGGGGCTTTTTGACTGTTGGTATCGCCCTTGGTTCTTGGTGGGCTTATTATGAGCTTGGCTGGGGCGGTTGGTGGTTTTGGGATCCAGTAGAGAACGCCTCACTGATGCCTTGGCTTGCAGGCTTAGCTTTGCTGCATTCATTGGCTGTAACCGAAAAGCGCGGAGTCTTTAAAGCGTGGACCATTATGCTGGCCATTTTTGCTTTTGCCTTGAGTCTTTTGGGCACCTTCCTTGTGCGCTCAGGCGTCATTACTTCGGTGCATTCGTTCGCTGCCGACCCAACGCGCGGTCTGGTTATTTTAGTCATTCTGGGTATTATCGTCGGTGGCGGACTGTTGATGTTTGCTGTGCGCGGTTGGCGTCTGACGGTTGAAAGTCAGTATCAGCTGATATCGCGTGAATCATTTTTAGTTATTAATAACGTGATTATTTTAATCTCAACCTTAGTCGTACTGCTTGGTACGCTATATCCTATCATGGCTGACTCCTTTAATTTAGGTCAGGTCTCTGTTGGTCCTCCGTACTTTAATGCGCTCTTTGTACCTTTAGCATGGCTACTGTTAGTAGCAATGGGCATGGGTTCTAACATTCGATGGAAAAAAGACAGCCGTCCGCTCTTAGGCGCCGGTATGGTCATTGCGGTCAGCAGTTTATTATTAGCAGCGATTATTGCCTACTTTGTTAGCCCGTCTGATGTGTTAAATATTGGCGTGACGCTGGCGGTTAGCTTTTGGGTTTTACTTTGGATGGCAGTCGATTTTAAAGACAAAACCAAAAACGCCCCAAGTTTCTTTAAAGGACTACGTCAGCTACGTTTGAGCTACTGGGGGCAGCAAACTGCTCATATTGGCGTAATCGTCGCCGTCATCGGGGTGGCGTTTACCAGCACCTTGAGTGTCGAGCGCGATGTGGCATTGGGTGAAAATGAAACTGTGCACGTACAAGGCTACGACTTTGAGGTCAAAGATTTCCATGAAGTCAGGGGCAGTAACTTTGATGGTATGCAAGCACAGGTTGAGGTGACCAAAGAGGGTCGCGCGGTGACAACTTTGTATCCGGAAAAACGTACTTATATTATTAGTGGTATGCCAATGACCGAGGCGGCAATTGATGCCAGTCTCATGCGTGATGTCTATGTAGCGCTGGGCGAGCCTATCGCAGAAGACAGTAATAAGTGGGCGGTACGTATTTATGTCAAGCCGCTGGTGCGCTGGATATGGCTTGGGGCGATTATCATGGCCTTAGGCGGTCTGCTAAGTATGCTTGATAGCCGTTATCGTTTTAAAAAGGCTAAGGCATCAACGCAAACGGCAGCCAACAAAGCAGGATTTATTACCGAAGCTCACGTAGGGGAGAAGTAACATGAGTCAGTCAAATAATTCTTCCCAAAAAGCGCCTGCAGATAAAAAGACTAAAACTATGAAAAAAAGCCAAATAAAGATATGGTTTTTGATTCCGCTGATTGTGTTTGTTGGTTTTATTATTATGCTGTACCTGCGTTTGGGTCAGCCGACGGATATCGTCACCAATACTGCGCTTGAGCGGCCGGTACCGTCATTTGAGTTGCCATTATTGTCCGATACTAGCCGTATGATGACCAATGACAATTTGCCCGAACAACCATTTTTGATGAATATTTGGGGCTCATGGTGTCCAACTTGTATCATTGAACATCCTTTTTTAATGCAATTAGAGGAGCGCGGGGTCAATTTGGTTGGTGTTAATTACAAAGATGACATCGGTGATGCGCTAGGATATTTAAATCGTGGCGGCGATCCATTCTCCATGTCTATTCAGGATTTATCTGGGCAGTTTGCTTTAGATTTAGGCTTAACTGGCGCGCCTGAAACCTTTGTGGTTGATGGGCAAGGTATTATTCGTCAGCATATTGTTGGTGAGATTAATGAAAGCAACTGGCAAAGCCGCATCATGCCCTGTCTGATGGTGCTCAATGAAGCGGATAAGAAAAATGTCAGTCCCGATCCTAGTCAGGTTCAGGAGGTGTGTAAATGAACGCCATACCTTTAACAGTGATGTCATCAAAAAGCCTGTCAGCACAAAGCATAAAACCAGCAAATTTTATAATAAAGTTAGCCAGCTTAATGCTTGCGTGCTTGCTGAGTTTTATCCTCAGTTTTAGTGCGCATGCTGCCATTGACGTTTATGACTTCGATTCGCCGCAGCAAGAAGCGCAGTATCGCGGACTTATCGAGGAGCTGCGTTGCCCCAAATGCCAAAACCAAAATTTGGCAGGTTCTGATGCGCCCATCGCACAAGATTTAAAGCAAAAAACGTACGACATGATCAAAGAGGGTCGTAGTGATGCTGAGATACGCGCTTATATGCAAGAGCGTTATGGCGACTTTATTACTTACAAGCCGCCTGTGCGCCCATCGACTTGGATACTGTGGTTTTTTCCGCCATTATTATTGATTGTGCTAATCATTGGCTGGTTTTGGCAAAGTAAACGTAGCCAGCGCGTGGCGCGCGGTGAAAGTGCGATTAATATAGACAGCGCCGCAGCGTTATCGGCGGCAGAAAAAGCGGAGCTTGATCGTTTATTGTCGCGTAGCAATAGCAATAGCAATGCTAAAAGCGAAGCTGTTATCACCAGTACAGAGGACAAAAAATGACCCTATTTTCTACTTTTGGCTTATTTATTGCCCTAAGCTTGTTTATTGCGCTGCTACTGGCTGTTATCGCTATCATGCCATGGCTACGCGCCTCACGCTTGCGCGACAAGCCTGTTGACAACCAACTGCTAGACATCAACGTTGCCGTATTCCGTGAGCGTCTAACAGAGCTGCAAACCGATAAAGACAGCGGCACCATTGATGACGTCCATTACCGCAATCAAAAGCTCGAGCTTGAGCGCCAATTACTGGACGCGCAGCGCACAGTCACACCCATGGTAGCGCCAAGTTACAAAAGTCGTTTGATTATCATGATATGGGTGCCGGTATTGGCAGGATTGGCCTATTTCTTAATCAGTGACCGTACGTCAGTATTTGACTTATGGGTAGCTGAAGATAAAGTCGGACAAGTGGCAGATGACTTATTGACTGGTAAAATCGATCAGCCGCCTGCTTGGGCGATTGAAGATGGTACGCAGCTAATCAGTGCGATGCAGACCAACGTCTATCGTCATGCTGATGACCCTGATCGCTGGATGCGTCTGTCTGAGCTGTTTTTATCATTAGAAGCAACCGACTCAGCGCTTGAAGCCTTATCGCGTGCTTATCGTTTGTCGCCAGGCAATGAAGAGATTGCCACCACTTATGCGCAAATCAGCTTTTTTGCCAATAAAGGCCAGCTCGATGCCAATAGCCGCCGCGTCTTACAAGACGTACTAGCAAAAAATCCAAAGCACGAAGGCGCTCAAATGCTGATGGCAATGGGCGAGGCGCGTGGCAATAACTTTGAGCAGGCACAAGGCTGGATTAAGCGTTTGCGCGCCAGTATTGCCGCCAAACCGGGCGACCATAGCCAGGCGCTGGCAAGCCTTGATGAATTGAGTGCCAATGTCAGCGCGCAGCAGCAGCAGGCATCTGAGGGCGTTGAAGTCACGGTCTCTATTAATGCAAGTTTGCTACCGTTAGTAAAAGCAGACGATGTGTTGTTTGTCGCTATTCGTGATGTCAAAGGTGGGCCACCGTTCGCTGCCAAACGTTTACCGATTAGCGTCATTAAGCAGGGTGAGGCGACTATTAGTCTAAGTGATTTAGACGCCATGATGCCTGAACGTACGCTTGCGTCTGCTCGAGGCGATAAAGTCCAGCTTGCTGTCATTGCGCGTATTAGCCATAGCGGCACCGCCGATGCTGAATCCGGTGATTTAACCGGTAATCCTGTGGTGATTAGTGCCGACCAAAATCAGGTCAATGTGGCGATTAATCAACAAGTTCCTTGATAGATATATTGTAAAAATTGAATACTTAGTAAATGTGCGCCGTCATATTTTTGACGGCGCACAATCCGCACAATCTTATCTCATGAACAGATAAGTCATCGTAACTTGCCGCATCAAGACTAAAAATACTTGAGCTTTTGAAAGCCACAAGGTAAGGTAAGCTCTGCAACCCACCAATCCCTAAGTTTTATTAGTCCCAAAATCCTATCTATTAAGGAGAGTCGTATAATGATGCGTATTATTTTGCTAGGTCCACCAGGCGCCGGTAAAGGTACCCAAGCCCAGTTCATCTCTAAAGAGTATGATATCCCGCAAATCTCAACAGGTGATATGCTACGTGCCGCCATCAAAGAAGGTACTGAACTTGGCAAACAAGCAAAAGATGTGATGAACGCTGGTGGTTTGGTTTCTGATGATCTTATCATTAACCTCGTGCAAGAACGCATCGCCAAGCCTGATTGTGTCAACGGCTGTATTTTAGATGGTTTTCCGCGTACCATTCCACAAGCCCAAGCGCTTGCTGATGCCAACGTAGCGATTGACCATGTGATTGAAATCAGCGTGCCTGATGATGAAATCGTTAAGCGCCTATCAGGCCGTCGTCAGCATGCTGGTTCTGGGCGTGTTTATCATATCGACCACAATCCACCTAAGGTCGAAGGTATCGACGATGTGACGGGCGAGCCGTTGATTCAGCGTGAAGACGATAAAGAAGCGACCATTCGTGATCGTTTAGCGACCTATCAACAGCAGACCTCTGCTTTGGTTGGTTACTATCAAGAAAAAGCAGCTGAGGGCGGCGATGCTCCTAAATATGACAAATTCGATGGCACCCAAGGCATTGATGATGTTAAACAGCAAATCTTATCGGCACTAAAAGGCTAAAACTTTTTAAACGTCGCCGATAGACGTGTTGATTAACCGTTATATTCAAAACCCTGCCGCTTGTTATTAATAGCAGCAGGGTTTTTTAGTGCGTAAAAGCAAATACTAAAAAACGTCCATAAAAAAGCCGCTTACTTAAATTCAGTAAACGGCTTTTAGATACTATTGTTTAAATGCAGCTTAGCTCATACTTTAGCAGATTAAAACTTACGCGTTACCTTGGGCATCAACTTGCGCTTGCTGCTGGCTTTGCGCGTATGCTTGGTCAAAGTTGACTGGTGCAAGCAATAACTGCGGGAAGCTACCACGCGTAACGATGTCGCTAATCACTTCGCGTGCATATGGGAACAATACATTCGGGCAATAAGCACCCAAGATTTGACCGATTTGGTCTTCTGGAATGTCTTTTAATAAGAAAATGCCCGCTTGATGCACTTCGGCGATAAATGCCGCTTCTTCAGCGTTTTTGGCGTTGACACTGACTGTCAATACCACTTGATAATGATCGTCATCAAGCTTTTCAGCGTTGCTTGATAGATTGATATCAAGCTCAGGGTTCCATTCTTTAGTAAATACAGCGGCGCCTGGGACTTCAAGTGACATGTCTTTTACATAAATGCGTTCTAGTGCCAATTGTGGTTGTGCTTGTTCTTCAGCCATGGTCATTCCTCTAAAAGTTAATCAAATAATGGGGCAGATTGTCATTGTAACAACATATCATTGTAATATAAATGCAGACTAAGGTTTGAGATTTATCTCAAGGTCTTTTACGCAGTTTTTTTAAATGTTTTTTATCACAAAGCTTTATTCTTAACGCTGTCTATTTTTACACCAATAAAAATAGACAGAAAAGGACAATAGCAGATTAACCGGCTAATAGCTCGTCAAGCTTGCCTTGTTGGTTCATTTGGTTAAGCTCGTCAAAACCACCGACAAAGGTATCACCGATGAAAATTTGCGGCACAGTGCGATAGTTATTGGTCTTTTGCATCAAAGCTTGGCGCTCTTCGCGGCTGATGTCATGCATGCCGATTTCTTCGTAATCAACGCCTTTAGATTGTAATAATTGCTTAGCGTTTGAGCAGTATGGGCACATTGGAGTGGTATAAACTTGCACAGAAACAGTCATGGTCATTCCTTATTTATAAATTTATGGGGGAGCAATTTTGTTATAAGTAATAGGATAAATAGTAAGATAAAAAAATTATAGAGTAGTCATTAATACAATCCGTTATCAATACGTAAATAACCCCTATATTTGCTGCTGCTCCGTATAAAGTGGGGATGGCTATGGCAAATTCAAGCAGTGTTGGTTAAAAAGTGCTGACGGTAGCATAGTTAGCGTATAAAAAAAGACACCTGATAAAGAGGTGTCTTTTTAATTGGTACTGCTGGTCAATAAGACCAGCTATTAATATTGTCTTACTTATGCAAACTTGGCTTGGCTTTGCCTTTGTTTTTAGACTTAGTATCTTTTAACCCAACCAATGGCATACCAGCGCCTTGCCAGCCGCCGATACCGCCCTCTAGGCGATAGACATTGTCTTTGCCAATCATTTGGACAGCAGCACCTGCTTGGATACCCATATCACAGACGATGATGACTGGCTGCTCAATCGCACGAATTTCCTCAATGCGGTCTTTGAGTTCAGTAAAAGGTATGTTGCGGCTGCCTTGGATATAACCAGTTTCAAATTTCTTTTTGGCGCGAATATCGATCAGCTGCGCATTTTGCGAGTTGACCATCATACCCAAAGTGTTGGGCGATATTTTTCTGCCACTACGTTTGTTTTCAATAGCAAAAAACAGCACGGCAAGCACGGCTAATATACCAAATAAAAACGGGTGGTTGCCCACAAATTCCAGCGCACGATCCAAACCATACCTCCAAAAATATAAGTGTTCGGTCAAACTGAGATAACAGCCCAACGATGGTGAACAAGGCGCTATTATACCGATAAGGTCATCTATAGTAAACGGGCGATGACTTGGTCGTTACTTTATCTCGTCGTTCCTTTATCAGTAACCTTTAGACATATCTGCTAATAAGGCTTAGTATCCGCCTCTTCTGTTAACGTCACAAGGTTTTCAACACGGCGCTGCAACACTTCGCCGTCCGCAACCGCTTGCCATAAGGCGCAGCCTTTACTGTTATGGGTATGGCGACAATCGCGGAACTGGCAATCACCTGCCAGTGGCGCAAGCTCGATAAAGCCTGAGATAATATCATCAGGCGTTAAATGCCAAATACCGTACTCACGAATACCAGGGGTGTCGACAATGCCGCCTTGGGTTAAGTCATCTGGATTAAATGGTAATAAGCGACTGGTGGTGGTGGTATGTTGACCGAGCTTTGAGTTTTCAGAGATAATATTGACGCTTTGTGCTGATTCAGGTAATAAGGCATTAATTAAGCTGCTTTTACCGACGCCTGACTGACCAGCAAAAATAACCAGTTTTTTATCGATATAGCGCTTTAGCTCATCAAGCCCTTTTTGCTCGTCACTATCAGCGATGTTTTCAGGGCATGCGACCGAGGTCAGCACGCTTTCGTAACCAAGCGCCGCGTATTGTGCCAATAATTCACTGGTATCGACGCCGTTTTCTTGCGCCAGTAGATCAGCTTTATTAAGTACCAATAGTGGCTTTACGCCCGCATGATGACAAACGACCAAATAGCGATCAAT
>QXGG01170497.1_pt1 | contig 10602 bp, 9 predicted proteins | sample 1982491 | NCBI WGS metagenome assembly QXGG01 (sample SAMN09924614, study PRJNA488089) | Wastewater metagenome, whole genome shotgun sequencing project. | isolation source: South African research farm wastewater | place: South Africa: Irene, Agricultural Research Council, Animal Production Institute... | reverse complement strand
GCGTTGGGCGCGGCCGGGCGACAGCGCTGGTTCGCTTCCGGCAGCCGCCTGCAGGCCGGCTTCGCTTGCGCGCATCAGCGTGCCGTCGAGCCAGACCAGGGCTTCGCCGTCCGGGCGCAGCAGGATGCCTTCGATGCGCCGTGGCGGGGGCGCGGGAGGCGGAGGAGTGGTGGGCAGCGGCAGTTCGGGCGCGGGGCAGGGGGGCGGCGGCGCGGGGTCAGGGGGGCTCGGTTCGGTGGGCGCCAGGGCGGTGGCGGTGACGGGCGCCTCCGCGATCTCGGGTGCGGGCGGCGGCGGGGCGGGCGGGACGGCTTCGACGGCGAGCTGCTGGCGGGCGGCGCGGGCAGCCGCTTCTGCAGCGACCGCCTCGTGCTCGACATACCAGACGCCGCCTCCCAGCACCGCGCACGCGGCCATGCCGGCGAGCGCCAGCGTGCGCGGACCGAGTGGTAGCTGTCCGCTGCGCATCGTCGCCGGCTGCCAGCCGAGGTCGGCGGGGGCCCGCAACAAGGCCCGCATGAGCAGCTTGTCGAGGGCGGGTTGTGCGGGCTGCATGTCGCCCTCGGGAGCCGGGACGGCGTGGATCACGGACGGCAGGAAGCTCGGTGTGCTGCTCACCCCGCCCGCAGCGCCGGCATCCGATTCCGACGGCAGATGCACCGACTCCGCCGCTTCGAGCACGCGGACCGGTACCGACGCATCCCCCGGCAGACGGTGCTGGGCGAGCAGGTAGTCTCGCGTGCGCTCGATCTCCTGCAGCCATGCCGGCGATTGCGCCGCGTCGGCCAGCGTGCACCGTCCGACCAGGCGCGAGAAGTGCACGCGGCCTTCAGCGACCAGGGTGATGCGCAAGCCGGCACGGCCGAAGCCGGCGACGAGCTGCGGTCCCGCGCTCGCGCCCGGGCTGCCCGGGGCGGCGGCGAGCACGGCCGGGATCAGGTTCGCCGCCGGGATCAGGTGGGTGATGCGGGTGCCGCTCGCGTGCACCGCATCCAGCCATGGGCGCAGTTCGTCGGCTCGTTCCAGGCCGGCGAACAGGATGCGCTCGAGTCCCTTGCGGCCGTCCGGCGCGGGACCGAGCGAGGATGCGCGCGCGAACGCCGGATGCGCAAACCACGCTGCCGTGCGGCGGGCGACCAGCGCCTTGCGGTCGGCGCCGCGCACGTGCGGCAAGTCTTCGACTTCATAGGCCTCGTCGGCCAGGTTGACCACGATCCGGCACGACGCGCGCTGCGCGCGTCCGGCCAGCCAGGTTTGCAGCGCGCTCGCCTCGCCGGGGGCGAAGCCGGCGACTCGGATGAGCGTGCGGTCATGCATTTGCCATGCTTCGAGGCCGAGCGCGTCGAGCGCCAGCAGGAGCGGTTTGCGCAGCATGGTCCTATACCGGCAGGCGGGTGATGAGGTCGTAGATCGGGCCGAGCACCGCGCTCGCGATCCACAGCAGCAGGCCGCCCATCAGCACGGTCAGCGCCGGTTCGGCCGCCGCCTGCAGGCGGGCGATGCCGTCGGCCACGTCGCGTTGGTACAGGCTCGCCACCTTGTTGAGGGCGCCGTCCAGGGCGCCGGTGTGTTCGCCGAGGCGGAGCATGCGGGTGACAAGCGGCGGGAACACCTGCGCCGCCTCGAAGGCCGCGGACATCGGCCGGCCCTGCTCGATCCCGAGGCGGGCGGCACGCAGTCCCTCGCGCAAGGCCAGGTTGCCGACCGCGTCTTCGCTCGCGCGCAGCGCGTCGATGATGTTGATGCCTGCGGCGTAGAGCGTTGCGAACAGGGCCGCAAAGCGTGCCAGTGCGAGCTTGCGCAGGATCTCGCCGACCAGCGGCAGGCGCAGGCGCAGTGCATGGGCGCGGATGCGCAGCGGCTCGGAACGCGCCAGCGCGTGTGCGCCGATTGTCAGTCCGGCACCGAGCGCCAGCAACAGCGCCCAGCCCCAGTCGCGCACCGCCTGCGACAGGCCGACCAGCAGGCGGGTCTGCAGCGGCAGCGACTGGCCGGTACTGCGCAGCAGTTTCTCCACTTCCGGCACCACCTGGGTCAGTGCGACCACGATCGCCAGCAGCAGGATGGCGGCGACGATTGCCGGATAGATGCTGATGCGGCGGGCGTGGGTGGCGAGTGCTTCCTCCTGCGCCAGGGTGGCGCCGATGTCGCGCACGGCCATCGGCAGACGGCCGGCTGTTTCGCCGGCGCGCAGCAGGCTCACCGCCACCGCCGAGAACGCCTGCGGCTGGCGCGCGGCGGCGTCGGACAGCGGGCGGCCGCGCTCGATGTCGGCGAGCAGCGCGGCGATCGTGCGTTGCAGGCGCGGCTCGGTGATTGCGTCGCGCAGGGCGGTGAGGCTCTCGAACGGTGGCACGCCGGCTTCGAGCAGTTGCTCGAGATGGAAGCAGAAGGTGATCAGCTCGCGGCGCGGGATGTGCGGTGCGCGCAGCAAGCCCCGACGGCGCGGTCGCCCGGTGATCAGCAGCAGGCCCTGCGCGCGCAGGCGCTGCTCGAGTTCGACCAGGTCGGCGGCGTCGAGCTCGCCGCGCACGCGGCGGCCGTCCTCGGCGAGCGCGCGGTAGCGGAACGTGATCATGCGCAGGCGCTCGCCATGCGGGTGGGCGCGGACAGCGGCGAAAGATCGATCACGCGCGCGAGCTCGCGCAGGCTGGTGCTGCCATCGAGGACCCGGCGCACGCCGTCCTCGGCGAGACTGCGAAAGCCCTTGCGCTGCGCCGCCGCGCGCAGCTCGGCGGTGTGTGCCCGGCGTGCGATGAGTTCGTCGAGTTCGGTGTCGATGGGGAGAATCTCGGTGATCGCCAGCCGGCCCCGATAGCCGCGGAAATCGCAGGCCGGGCAGCCGACGGCCTGGTAAAGCGCGGGGGGTGTGGCGCCGGCCGGCAGGCCGAGGCGGGCGAGCTCGTCCGCGGTGGCGGGGCCGGGGGCCCGGCAGCTCGGGCACAGCCGGCGCACCAGGCGCTGCGACAGGACGCCGGTGAGGTTGCCGGCGAGGAGTTCGGGGGCGAGGCCGATCTCGACCAGGCGCGGCAGCGCGCCGAACACCGAGTTGGCGTGGAGGGTGGCGAACACCTGATGGCCGGTGAGCGCGGCGCGCAGCGCCATGGTGGCGGTGTCGGCGTCGCGGATCTCGCCGATCAGGATCACGTCGGGGTCCTGGCGCAGCAGCGCACGCACACCGTCGGCGAAGTCGAGCCGCGAGGCCTCGCCGACCTGGGTCTGGCGGATCATGGCCAGCGGGTATTCGACCGGGTCCTCCAGCGTCATCACGTTCACCGCCTCGGTGCTGAGGTGGTTGAGGATCGAGTACAGCGTGGTGGTCTTGCCGCTGCCGGTGGGGCCGACCACCAGCACCAGGCCTTCGGGGCGGGCGAGGATGCGTGCGAGCTCATCCGCCTGCGTGGGCGTGAGGCCGAGCGCTGCCAGCGGGACGATGCCCTTGTCGCGGTCGAGGATGCGCAACACGACGTTCTCGCCGTGCAGCGTGGGCTGGGTGGCGACACGGAAGTCGACCGGTCGGCCGCCGATCGCGACGCTGATGCGCCCGTCCTGCGGGCTGCGCGATTCGGCGATGTCCATGCCGGCGAGCACCTTGAGGCGCACGGCGAGTTCCGGCCAGCACGCTCGATGCAGCGCGCGCACCTGGCGCAGCGCGCCGTCGATGCGATGACGGATGCGCAGGAAGCCGGCCTCGGGCTCGAAGTGCAGGTCGGAGGCGCCGCGCGAGGCGGCATCGGCGAGCAGTGCGTCGACCAGGCGCATCACCAGCTGCGGGTCGCGCGCTGGCGCAGCGCTGCCGCCGTTGCGCTGTTCGAGTGCGCGCACCAGTTCCTCGATCGAGCTCGCCTGGCCGTAGTGCTGGTCGATCGCGCGCCCGAGCTCGCCCTCGCCGGCCAGCCGCAGCTCGATGTGGACATCGGGGCCGAGCTCGGCGCGCAGGCGGTCGAGGGCGACGATGTCGTGGGCGTCGGCCATGGCCACGATCAGGCGGTGGCGGGCCGCGTCGTACTGCAGCGGCAGCAGGCGGTGGCGGCGCGCCAGGGCGTGCGGCACGCGGGCGATCGCGTCCGGGTCGGCGAGCGCGGCGGCCAGGTCCACACAGGGCAGGCCGCTGCGCGCGGCGAGCACTTCGCGCAGCGCGGCCTCGCTGACGAAGCCGAGCTGGACCAGCACATGGCCGAGCGGCTGGCGGCGGTCATGCTGTTCGTGGAGGGCGATGCGCAACTGGTCTTCGCCGATGAGGCCGGCGGCGAGCAGGGTCTGGCCGATGGGCAGGGGCGCGTTCATGGCTGGCGCTCAGTCGAGGTGGAGGCGGGGTCGGGCCTTGCGCCGGCGGGCAACAGCAGCGGGCGCAGCGGCATGTGCGGAAAGTTGCGCTGCCCGGGCGAGGGGGCGCTGGTGAGGAAGTCGTCGTCGGGCAGGTGTGCGGCGTAGCTCGCGTAGCCGGCCTGCAGGGTGGGCTCGTCGATCAGCAGCGGGCGCAGGAAGATCAGCAGCTCGGTGCGCCGCACCGCGTTGTCGCGCCGGGTGAACAGTTCGCCCACCACCGGCAGGTCGCCGAGCAGCGGGATGCGGCCGGTGTCGTGGTCGACGCGGTCTTCCATCAGCCCGCCGAGCACGGCGATCTCGCCGCTGCGCAGGCGCAGCATGGATTCGATTTCGCGCGTGCGGATCTGCGGCACGCGGTTGGGGATGTTGCCGAGCGAGGGGTTGGGGTCGTCCTTGAAGCCGGAGATGCCGGAGATCGTCGGTCGCACGTTGAGCGTGATCTCGCCCTCGGCGGAAATCTGTGGCGTGACCGACATCACCATGCCGACCGACACCGACTGCGGCGTGGTGGTCGCGCTGATGCGCGCCTGCTTGCGGTCGTCGTACTCGGTGGTGGTGCTGTCGACCAGGAAGTACACGACCTCCTCGACGACCTTGAGCATCGCGGTCTGGTTGTTGAGCACCGACAGGCGCGGGCTGGACAGCACCTTCACGGTGCCGAAGGTCTCGAGCAGCTCGAGCCGCACGTCGTTGTTCGCCGACAGGTAGGACACGGTGGGCTGGCCGGGCATCGCGTCGCCGCTGCCGCGCGGGCGGATGTTCCAGCCTGGCACGCCGATGCGCGTCCAGTCGATGCCCTGGCGGTAGCCGTCGGCCAGGGTGACCTCGACGATGGTGGCCTCGATCATCACCTGGCGGCGCGCGGCCTGCTGCACGCTGCCGAGGAAGGCGCGCAGGTTGTCGTGCTGGCGGGCGGTGGCGCGCACCATCAGCACCCCGCTCTCGCGGTTGATCATGACGTCGGGGCTGTGGCAGGCGCGCGCCGCGGCATCGCCGCCGCAGCCGCGGGTGCCCGATTCGGCCAGGATGTTGACCAGGTTGGCTTCGAGCGCGGCCCAGAAATCGTTGCTGGCGCGGGTCTCGATCTGCGTCACCGAGGTGTTGCCGCTGCCGTTGCTGCCGTTCTGCCCGGCGGTGCCGGTGGTGGCGATCTGCGTGCTGGTGGCGACGGTGCCGCGCATGTCGCGGCTGATATTGACGTAGTCGAGCGCATAGCTGCGGATCATCGGGGTGTCGGGGCGGACGACGAGATGGCGGCCGCGGAGCTCGTAGCGGATGTCGGCCTGGCGGGCGATGCGCGCCAGCAGCTCGTGCAGCGGCTGGTCCTGTGCGCGCAGGGTGATGCGGCCGTCGATGCCGGCGTGGAGGTCGAGCTCCAGGCCGGCATCGCGACCGATGGCGAGCAGCAGTTCGGCGACCGGGATGTCGCGCACGTCGAGCGAGTAACCGCGCGCGGGGCGGTGGGGAGCGGGGTCCGCAGGGCGCAGGTTCCGCGCCTCGGCGGCCGCGCGGGCATGGGCATGGGCATGGGCGGGGGCTTCCATGTCGAGCGGGTGTGCTTGTGGGGCGCGGGGCTCGTCATGTTGCGGGGCGACCGGTGCCGGTCGCGACCCGGAGGCAGCGCGCACATCGAGGTGGCCGAGCGGTCCCTGCGCGGGCTCGAGGGATGAGCAAGCGCCTGCGAGAAGGGCTGCTGCGATGAGGGCAGAAAATCTTTCGATGCGGCGCATGTGCGCATGCTAAATGGATTTAAATGTATTGTGAATATCCTTATTGAATTATCTGGAGGGCCTTCCCGGTTGTGGCGCAAGGGCTGCAAGTATCTGGAACAGAACGCATCTCACAGGAAGCGGTCAGTTCGGCAGTCCTTGTTGCATTGCAGCAACGTCGGGTGGTTGCGGTTTCTCTCTGCTATAGTTCAGGGTTTTTCCGAGCACTCAATCCCCGTGTCCACGTCTGCCGATCAGACTTCTCCGCTGGTTTCCCTGCGCGACGTGCGCTTCGCCTACGGCGAGCGCGAGATCCTGCGCGGCATCGACCTGAGCGTGCATCGCGGCCAGGTCGTCGCCATCATGGGCGGCAGCGGCTGCGGCAAGACCACGCTGCTGCGCCTGATTGGCGGCCAGTTGCGCGCGTCGGGCGGCACGGTCGAGGTCGAGGGGCGCAACGTCGCGCGCCTGACGGGCAAGGAGCTTTACGCCCTGCGTCGGCGCATGGGCATGCTGTTCCAGTTCGGGGCGCTGTTCACCGACATGAGCGTGCATGACAACGTCGCCTTTCCGCTGCGCGAGCACACCGCATTGCCGGCCGACATGATCCACGACCTGGTGCTGATGAAGCTGCAGGCGGTGGGCCTGCGCGGGGCGGCGAAGCTGAATCCGGGCGAGCTCTCGGGCGGCATGGCGCGGCGCGTGGCGCTGGCGCGCGCGGTGGCGCTCGATCCGATGCTGATCCTGTACGACGAGCCCTTCGCCGGCCTCGACCCGATCTCGCTCGGCATCATCGGGCAGTTGATCCGGCGCCTGAACGACGCGCTCGGTGCGAGCACCGTCATGGTCACCCACGACGTGCATGAGTCGCTGGAGATCGTGGACTACATCTACTTCGTTTCCGACGGACGCATCGTCGCGCAGGGCACGCCGGACGAGATCCGTGCCTCGACCGATCCCTTCGTGCATCAGTTCGTCAATGCCGAGGCCGATGGGCCGGTGCCCTTCCACTATCCGGCGCCGCCGATCGACAGCCTGCTGAACGAGGAGGGCGCATGAACGCGATCGCATCGGCGCTGCGCCGCATCGGCGCGCTGACCATCGACGGCGTCTGGCGGCTGGGCTTCATCACCCGCTTCCTGTTCGCGGTGCTGATGCACTCCGGGCAGTCGCTGCGCCGCATTCACCTGACCATCCGCGAGCTCTATTTCAGCGGCGTGCTGTCGCTGCTGATCATCGTGGTGTCGGGACTGTTCGTCGGCCTGGTGCTCGGCCTGCAGGGCTACGACATCCTGCAGCGCTACGGCTCGGCCGATGCGGTGGGGGTGATGGTGGCGCTGTCGCTGCTGCGCGAACTCGGGCCGGTGATCGCGGCGCTCTTGTTCGCCAGCCGCGCCGGCTCGGCGATCACCGCCGAGATCGGCCTGATGAAGGCCACCGAGCAGTTGAAGGCGATGGACATGATGGCCGTCAACCCGATCGCGCGCGTGGTCGCGCCGCGCTTCTGGGGCGGCGTGCTGTCGATGCCGCTGCTGGCCGCGCTGTTCTCGGCGATGGGCATCTTCGGCGGCTGGCTGATCACCGTGGCGGTGATCGGCGTCGATGACGGCGCCTTCTGGTCGCAGATGCAGGCTGCGGTCGAATTCGAATACGACGTGATGAACGGCGTGATCAAGTCCGCGGTCTTCGGTACGGTGGTGTCGCTGATCGCCGTGTTCGAAGGCTACGATTGCCAGCCGACCGCCGAAGGCGTGTCGCGCGCGATCACCCGCACCGTCGTGACCTCGGCGCTGGCCATCCTGGCGCTGGATTTCGTGCTTACCTCTTTCATGTTCCGGGGTTGATGATGAGTCGTACCGCGCTCGACCTGTGGGTCGGCATTTTTGTTGCGATCGGTTTCGCCGCGCTGGTGTTCCTGGCGATGAAGGTCGGCAATTTCTCGGGTATCAACGGCAGCGAGACCTATCGCGTCGAGGCCCCGTTCGACAACATCGGCGGCCTCAAGGTGCGCGCGCCGGTCAAGAGCTCGGGCGTGCTGGTCGGCCGTGTCGCCGCGATCCGCTTCGACACCGAGATCTACCGCGCGGTGGTCGAGCTCGAGATCGACAAGCGCTACGCTTTTCCGGCCGACAGCACGGCGTCGATCCTGACCTCGGGCCTGCTCGGCGAGCAGTACGTCGGGGTTGAGGCCGGTGCCGACGTCGAGATGCTGAAGAGCGGTGACCGTGTGCTGATCACGCAGTCGGCGGTGGTGCTCGAGAAGCTGATCGGCCAGTTCATGTTCGATCGCGCCGCTGACGCGCCGCCGGCGCAGTAAGGCGCAGGATTTCCGGAGAAAACAACAATGCCAAACGTCTTCCGTTCCTCCCGTGCCGGCGTTGCGGTGGTCGCGCTCTCGGCCGCGCTGCTCGGCGGCTGTGCCACCACCGGCAACCCGAACGATCCGCTGGAGGGCTACAACCGGGCCATGTTCAGCTTCAACGATCAGGTCGACAAGATCGCCATCAAGCCGGCCGCGCAGGTGTACGAGGCCGTGCTGCCGAGCCCGGTGCGAACCGGCGTCGGCAACGTGCTCGGCAACCTCGGCGATCCGTGGATCGCGCTCAACAACATGCTGCAGGGCAAGTTCGCCGAGGGCATGAGCGACCTCATGCGCTTCGCGCTCAACTCCACCTGGGGTCTGCTCGGCCTGCTCGACATCGCCAGCGAGGCGGGCCTGCCCAAGCACGACGAGGACCTCGGCCAGACGCTCGGGCGCTGGGGCGTGGGCGAGGGCGCCTACATCGTGCTGCCCTTCTTCGGGCCGCGCACGGTGCGCGACGCGGTGGCCCTGCCCGCCGACATGATGGGTAACGAGCCTTTCAGCATCGATCACGTGCCGACGCGCAACACGCTGCTGGGCACGCGGGTCGTGCATGGCCGCTCGGTGCTGCTTGGCACTGACCGCACGCTGGAAGAGGCCGCGCTCGACCGCTACGCCTTCGTGCGCGACTTCTACCTCGAACAACGCCGTTACAAGGTCAGCGATGGCCAGCAGGCGCGTGAGTACGAAGATTTCGACGACCAGTCCGCGGCGCCGCTCGGCGACGAAGTGGACACCGCCGCGGCCGCCGCGGTCGAACGCCTGGAACTCGTCGCGATCGGCGAACCGGCCTTCGATCACGCGACGGCATCGTCAAACCACAGGAACTAAGGGCAAGACATGAAAAAAATGCTGAACCGTTTCTTCCTTCCGCTGCTTGGCCTGCTCTTTGCCGGCACGCTGTCGGTGGCCGCCGCGAGCGACGTCAAGGCGCCCGATGCGCTCGTCAAGGACGTCACCAACGAAGTGCTCGAGATCGTGCGTGCCGACAAGGCGATCCAGGCCGGCGACACCAAGCGCGTGATCGAGCTCGTCGATGCCAAGGTGCTGCCGCATTTCGACTTCCGCCGCATGACCATGCTCGCCGTCGGCCGCGACTGGCGCCAGGCCTCGCCCGAGCAGCAGGGCAAGCTCACCGATGCCTTCCGCACCCTGCTCGTGCGCACCTACTCGAACGCGCTGACGCAATATCGCGACCAGCGCATCGTGTTCCCGCTCTCGCGTTTCGCCGCGGCCGACACCCGGGTGCAGATCCGCTCCGAGGTCATCCAGGCCGGCGCGCAGCCGGTGGGCATCGACTACATGCTGGAGAAGAGCGAGCAGGGCTGGAAAGTGTTCGACGTCATCGTCGCCGGCGTGAGCCTGGTCACCAACTACCGCAGCAGCTTCGGGCAGGAGATCAGCCGTGGCGGCATCGACGGCCTGATCAAGTCGCTTGAGGATCGCAACCGCAGCCTCGCAGAGCAGCACGGCCTGCAGCAGGGCGAAGGCGGTCGCGGCGCATGAGCGCACAGGGCGGCGCGGTGACGGTATTCGCGCCGGCGGGCGAGCTGACCATGGTGTCGGCGCCTGCCGTGCTCGAGGACGGCAGGCGGCTGGCGCGCGCGGGCGACATGGTGGTCGACTTCGCGGGTGTCACCGTCGCGGATTCGGCGGCGCTCGCCTTGCTGCTCGACTGGATGCGTTGCGCGCGCGCGGCCGGCAATCGCCTGGCGGTGCGCGGCCTGCCTGCCGCCATGGCGAGCCTGGCCGCGCTCTACGACATCGATGCCTTGTTGCCGCTGGAGTCCGCGCAATGACGGTGCCGGCGATCCGCATTCACGGTGTCGTCAAGCACTACGGGACGCTGAAGGCGCTCGGCGGCGTGGACCTGGAGGTCGCGCAGGGCGAGTTCTTCGGCTTGCTCGGGCCCAATGGCGCGGGCAAGACCACGCTGATCTCGGCGCTGTCGGGGCTGGTGCGGCCGGACGGCGGCTCGATCGCGGTCATGGGGCACGATGTCGTCGGCGACTACCGCAACGCGCGCCGCAATCTTGGCGTGGTGCCGCAGGAGCTGGTGTTCGATCCCTTCTTCTCGGTGCGCGAGCTGCTGCGCATCCAGTCGGGCTACTTCGGCATCCGCAGCAACGACGACTGGATCGACGAGATCCTCGCCAGCCTCGACCTCACCCACAAGGCCAACGCCAACATGCGCGCGCTGTC
>QXGG01295820.1_pt1 | contig 10603 bp, 9 predicted proteins | sample 1982491 | NCBI WGS metagenome assembly QXGG01 (sample SAMN09924614, study PRJNA488089) | Wastewater metagenome, whole genome shotgun sequencing project. | isolation source: South African research farm wastewater | place: South Africa: Irene, Agricultural Research Council, Animal Production Institute... | reverse complement strand
TTGATGCATTTCTCCTAAATTTGAAATTGAAATTATCAGTTTTACTAATTACAGACTGATTATATTGAAAGTCTAAATTAAATTGTCTTTCTAAGATTTTAATGACCTCATAAATCGTTTTATTGTTAATCACTATTTGTCCATCGATCCAGGCAGTAACAATTTCTGTCTTGACCTTGTCGACAACTCCTTTATGGCTGTCTCGGTTATACGTGAATTGTTCTTCAGGCTTAATTATTGTCTGACTTGCTTCTTTTAAATTATCTATAGCAATGCTTCCTGATAGTAGAGTTGCTGAAATATAATTTTCCTCAGGATAAGCCTCAACGTTAAATTCTGTGCCTAGTGCTGTTATTGTGATATCTGAAGTTTTAACAATGAAAGGTTTTTTTTCTTTTTTAACTTTAAATGTTGCTTCCCCAATCAGGTATACACTTCGCGTCTTGCCTGTAAATTCAGATGGATAGAGTAAAGTTGTTTTTGCGTTTTTGTATACTAAACTTCCATCTGGTAAATAGATTGAATCGATTAGTGCAATTGGTGTATAATCTTCTATTAGGCTTTGGTCATTTCTACCATAATTATTAATTGTTAAAAAGCCAAGTATTGTTGTACTAATTATCAAAATACCAGCCACTGACCTCCAGATATTTAGTTCAAAGCTTCTTTTCTTTGGTTTCTCAATTTTCTTGAGTAGCTTTTTATATGATGTATTTATTTTTTGTGTTGGTTTAGAGTCTGTCTTAACCCATAAATCATTAAGTCCTTTCTCCTTAGAGTCACTATGTTCTTCATCTACTAGCCACTCATAAAACTCTTTTTGAGTTTCATTTGAGTAGTTGTTTGATGAGAATTTTTCTATTATTTCTTTTATGTGTGCGTTCACTATAAGTTCCGTTTATATGTATAACAGTTTGAAAATCTCAACTACTCAATATATTTATGAAAAAAAGTATAATTAGTAAAAGTTCCTTTAATTCCGTTAATGCTAAATAGATATGTCTCTCTACTGTTCGTATAGATAATTTAAGTTCATCAGCTATTTGTTGGTTAGACATTTTTTTTAGTCTGCTCATCTTAAAAACTTTTTTTCTTTGTGTTGGCATTTCTTCAATTTTCATGAAGAAAAGGAGTTTCAATTCTTTACTATCCAACTCTTTTTCGAATGAAGTGTCCAAGCTGATGTGTTTGTCTTCTGCAAGGCAGTTATTTACGTACTTGTCCTCGAGCAGCCTCCTTTTCAGTAAATTAAATATATGGTTTTTAGTCATCGTAAAGATGTAAGAGTCACTATAGTCTTCAGTCTGCCAAATTTCGGGTTGATTCCATATTTTGATAAATATATCTTGCGTAACATCTTCAGCATCCTCTTCATTTTTTAGGATTGAAAGAGCGAATCTTTTCACTTTACCATATTTGTTAAAGAAATAAGCTTCAAACTGCTGTTTCCTTTTTTGATTCATGTATTATATCTGTATTCTAGAAGGTTATTCTATATTAAAAAAATGTTGAATCCATTGAAATGTGTGATTTCTATGTAGTGATATTAATACAAATATTTGTAATATTTCATTCTTATTGCACATTTATTTATACCTATATATCGTGTAGTTTTGTTTTATTAAGTTATTGGTACGTTGAATAAGCTCTGTTCTAGTTGTTTATATATTATACTATACTAGAGCTTAACATGTTTTATAATAAGATAGTTTTGGATAAAGAGTTAAATTAGAGCTTGCTGCCATCTTATTTAACTTAGTTTTTGAATTAGTGGTTTTATAAGCTTTGGTTATTTCTAATAATAAAAAAGGCGAGTCTTCAACCGAAGACTCGCCTTATAAGGGTAGTTTATGATTAAATGATTATGCCAGTTTATTTAGGGCATTTTTGACACGCTTCATTGCTTCTTTTATGTTGTCGTCTGAAGTTGCATATGAGAATCGGATATTATTGGGTGCTCCAAATGCAGCCCCACCGACAGCTGCTACATGAGCCTCTTCGAGTAGATACATGGCTAGGTCACCAGAATCATTTATAGTTCCTCCCTCATAACTTTTGCCAAAATAGTGACTGCAGTCTGGGAATAAGTAGAAAGCACCTTCGGGTTTGTGAAGTTTAAACCCTTCGATATCCGATGCAAGCTCTACGATTAAATCGCGACGGCGTTCGAAGTTTTCTCGCATCTCATATACTGTTTCTAGGCCTCCATTATAGGCTGCTTCAGCTGCCTTTTGAGCAATCGATGAGCAACCAGAAGTATATTGTCCTTGAAGTTTAGTTGCAGCTTTTGCAATCCACAGTGGTGCGGCCATCCAACCCAAACGCCAGCCTGTCATTGCATAGGCTTTAGATACACCGTTAACAATGACTGTTCTGTCTTTCATTTCGTCAAACTGTGCTATACTTTCGTGATGTCCTGCATAATTAATATGCTCATAAATTTCATCAGAAATTACAATCACTTGCGGATGATTTTTTAAAACCTCAACGAGGCCAGCCAATTCTTCTTTGCTATAAATGCTCCCTGTTGGGTTAGAAGGTGAGCAGAACAACATCGCTTTAGTCTTTGGAGTGATTGCTTCTTCTAATTGCTTAGGAGTAATTTTATAGTCATTTTCAATTCCAGCTTTAATCTCCACTGAAATGCCATTGGCTAGCTTTACCATTTCAAAGTAGCTAACCCAGCAAGGGGTTGGTATTATAACCTCATCGTCTACATCAACAACAGCTAGAAGTGCATTAGATACGGCTTGTTTTGCTCCATTTGAGCATACAATCTGACTTGGAACATAATCCAAGTTATTTTCTTGTTTTAATTTTTTGCAAATAGCTTCTCTAAGTGAGAGATATCCTGGTACAGGAGTATAAAATGAGTAATTATTATCTATTGCTTTTTTCGCTGCTTCTTTAATATGGGTTGGAGTGTTAAAATCAGGTTCACCCAAACTCAAACTAATCACATCAACTCCGCTAGCTTTTAAGTCAGCGCTTTTTTGAGCCATTGCTAGAGTCTCAGATACTGAAAGACGCGCAATTAGGGCTGATACTTTTTCCATGTTTTAATGTGTTTTTTAAATTTTATGGACTGAATATAATGCTTAGTTTCCGATTTAGCTTGTTTTACCCCATGATTTTAATTATTCGTTACTCTTACGCAAGAGTAATTCACAATCTTTTATTTTCGCTGTAGGCATAATTATGCCTGGATAATTATTAAAAAATTAATCATTATTGTGGGTTTATTTTATGGCTAAATGTATTTTTTTCAAGTTTATCGTCTTATCATAAGCTTTGAGAATGAATATTTCCTTGTAATAATATATTATTAAGTATTTTATACTCAAAATTGATTAAAATTTATTGACTATTATATAGTGTTTATATGATGGGTTTAATTAATCTTGTTTATATGTATATATTTTTCATATCTAATAACAGTGTGTATTGTTTCTATTATGGTGTTATATAGTGTCAAGATTCTAATTTGTTTAAGCATAATAACCAGGTTTTAGGTGATAGTCACATCCTAACTTACAGTATAGTTCTATATAAATCAAGTAAATAGAACGTGTATTTCTATATTTATGCTCTTTTTATTTTATGGTCTTCCTACGATAAATATTGAGTGTTTTAAGTTTTGTAGCTTCTAAAAGCTGATTTGTGGAATTATTATTTCATAGCATCAGTTATTATAATCAAAATGATTATAAACTATCTATTTGGCTTTCTAATAGCTAAACTTGATTCATTAATTATTGTTTACATAATTAAAACTTAATACCTTTGACTCTTTAAGACTAACTCAATAAAAGATATTTAATCATGATAAATACTGAAGAAAATTATAAGGTGTATGCTGATGAAGTTTTTGAGGTTTTTAGAAACGGAAACTGTGAGCAGGGGCAAGGCTATACCCTTTGGAAGGTACGTGCCGACTTGGCCAAAGAGGTCGATGAATCTCGCCTTCACAAACTATACCTTACGTTGAAAAACCTTATGGACAGTGGTTACTTTGGCTCATCGAGTTTCGACCCTACTTTAGTGGTTCTTACCTCTAAGGGAGTTGATTATATATCGGGGAAAAGCCCTTTGGTACTCGAGATGTCTCTCAATAAATATATCGATATAGAGAACGTTAGCGTAGACGAAGCTTTTGTTCGCTTATGGGATGTAATTGGTAATGATCAGTCGGCACTCTTCCCTCTTGATGAAACTTCATTTTATAGTGTTATGCGTAACCTCAATACGAATCTACCAGCAACTTACGCTGACTATATAGCACAAGAAGGTTTGAATACAACCTCGATTGCTGATGTGTATAAGGCACTTTTAATGACGATTGATTCGAGTTTAAAAGAAGAGGTTTTAGATAAGATGTCAGCTGTTATTTGTCAAAAGTATAGTATATCTCAACTTGACAATCAATACATTCCTTTAGCTGAGGATTGTGCTTGTACAAGAGGCTAAGCTTTAGTAATACTAGGAGTAAGTGGGAGTAGCAGAGCGAGTAAGTCGTTTACACCAAACCACTAGGTGATAATATAAAAGCAAACGGTCAGGATGATTCTTCATTCTGACCGTTTCTTTTTTCTATTTGGTTTTCTTTCGTCCTCGACGCTTTACTACAAAAAGAATATAGTAACCAGTTAATGGTAAACTTGCACCAAAGAGTGCTGCAAAGAATATTAAGACTTCACCTACTGGCTCCCAGATTCGACCAATATGCAGGTCGTAGTTTTGCCTTCTCAACTTTTCGCCGAAACTTTTATCTTCATATTTCCCTGTATTGTACCCTTGGGCTTCGATTAGATCTAAGCTGTCGTAGTTATAATTGTAGGTATCGTAATTATAAAGTACACTTCGATCGTTATTTACTCGCACCTCAAACGGAGTAGTGTCGGCTTGCGAGATACTGATGCTAAAACTCTCCATTTGTGGGTTGTTTTCTATGGTTTGATAAAAAAGGATATCCAATTTGTCTGCCTGCGAAGCTGTAGCAATTATTGCATTGGGGTCGGGTGTTGATTTAATAGCTCCCCATGGAGGTAAACTTTTACCTGTTGTTACCTTATAGGTTGCTTCCGACCACCAGCTCAATCCCCAAACCATTCCTGTTGCACAGATAATAATCAGTAGAAAACTGGCATAAAATCCCAATACCAAGTGCAGGTCATAAAATTTGCGTTTTGCTTTGGTTGTTTTTGTCCAATTGAGTGTTAATCTGTTTTTAAGACCTTTTCTTGATTTTGGTACCCAAAGGATTAGCCCAGAAATCAGAACTATCAAAAACAGTAGGGTACCATAATTTACTATCATTCGCCCCGTGTCCCAAGGCAGCCATAGTGCACGATGTCCCCAGCGCATATAATCCCAAAAACTCATTTCGTATTCGCTGCTGTTATAGTCTTTAAGTTCGGTTACATCAGCTGTGTAGGGGTTAACCTTGAGCATTAAGCTTGTTGAATCGTTATATACACGGATTGTACTCTCTTCGTTTGGAGTGTAAGATATCGAATTTGGACTCTCAATATGATGACTATTTTTGAGCTGTTCGAGAATAACAGAGGGAGCTAAAAATGATTTACCTTCAGCCTCTATCTTTGTGGGTTGCTCATTAGTACCTAGCCAGTTATGTATACCTATAGCCCAAATAGCACCTGTGATACAAACAACAAAAACCACTATCCCCGATATACCTCCTAGCCATAAATGAGCTTGAAAAGCGAATTTCTTAAATCTTTTATTCATTATAAAATCTTAATCAGTTTAGTAGTTGAATCTTGAAAGTACGGGAATGTATTTACCCCCACGTATTATGAGCGCCAGCTCTTGCCACACCTGTAGTCAAATCAATCTCGTAGATGCGTGTAGCATCACCAGTAAAGAAGCTTTTATAGGCTTTTCCATCTTCAGCATAAAGACTGGCATAGCCGTAGAAGTTATCACCATTTACACCCGGTAAATTGGTTACCTCAATAATCTCTTGAGTCGGTAGGTTTATAATTGCTACCTTAAATATAGTCTTATCACTTGTAAATGCCCAGTTGTTCTTCTCAGTGTCTAGCTCAGTGGGGATATATAACATGACTGCTGAATCTCCTCCTGCGTGGTAGGCAGATAAAACTTTACCTTTGATGCTGCTTGACTCTAGATCTAAAAAGTAATCTGGATCGAACTCGGTACTTCTGAATGCTCCACCAACTACACGATTCATCGTTGAGCCTTGTTGGATCTCATCGTGGTTACCCGTTAAAGTCATACCTACTAATAGGTAATCGGCAAAAGACTTGTCTTTAACTCCTGCTTCAAGAATAAGAGTTCCCGATTTATACCCATCGTGGAAACGTTTGTGCTTTCTTGGAGGCAAGAACTTTCCAGTACCAGTTTTATCGATAGACTCGACATTGACTTTGTAATCGTTCTTAGCATAGTTCCCAAAGGCATTAATATTGAGTAAGTAGCCATTTTTATTGGCGAAACGCCCACTGAAAGAGGCCTTATGTGTGTTGAAAGAGCCGATGCTGTATGATGCATCGATATACTTTCTCATGTTTTGTTTCGTTACGATATTTACTGCTCCACCCAGAGCATCACCTCCAAGTGAAATTGGAACCACTCCCTTGTATACCTCAATACGCTCGGCCATATTTACGGGTATATTATTGAGTGTGAATGACGATCCGTAATTATCAATAGGAATACCGTCAAGGAAAAATTTGACTTGTTTCCCTGAGAAGCCATTTAGTGAGAACGAAAAGTCTGAACCTGTTCCTCCACTTTCGCGTACACGAACCCCTGTGGTACGATTAAGCACTTGATTTAGGTCGGTAGAGATGTTGTGAAGTTTATTGGCAGCTATTGCTGTAACATTGAATGGCGTTTCTCTAATTTGTTGTACGGGGCTTTTCCCTTCGATAGCAACTTCGCTGAGCATAATACTGTTTTCTTTTAAAACGATATTAAGTTTACCCGATTCGAGTAGCTCTGAGGTGAGTTTAATTTCCTTACTATCATATCCCATGTAGTAGGCAATAAGAGTTTGATTGCCTGAGGGTATGCTTATTTCGTAATTACCATCACTGTCGGAGCTAATGCCTTGAGTTGTTCCTTTGATTGAAATACTAGCAGAAATAAGTGGTTCATGCTGAGCATCTGTGATTCGACCTTTTAGTAGTCTTTGAGCTTGTACCTGCCAACTAACCGCTGTTAATAGCAGCACGAGTAAGCTAACTTTACGAATGATTTGCATACGTTGTTTTATGTTTATTTTGTTGCACAAAATTAGCTACAGAATGGCTTGATAAACAATACCTACTTTTGGTTATAAATAGGTGCTCTTGTACCTAGTTTAAGTTTTACAAAGACTTTATGTGTTTGCTGAGTTTAATTTGTATAATAAATGAATAGTTTTCATAAAAAGTAGGGCAGCCCCGATGGCTATTGTGTTAAAAAGGAGGTATTCATGTAGAGTTTCTATTGGATAATTGAAAATATACATATATTTGTAGCAACCATATTAAATAATTGATGATGAAAAAAAGACTACTTTACGGTATTGCATCTTTCTCCCTTATACTTCTCTTGGGGGCTTGTGGAGGAAACAAAAAAGATACAAAGGGTTTTGATCCAAATTTTAGTGGGTATTATATAGGTCAGCTACCTTGTGCTGACTGCGTGGGAATAAAGACAAAGGCTAGTTTCTTTGGAGATAATAAAGTTGCCATAACCTCACAATACATTGACACGGATAGTACCTCAACTACTGAGTGGGGAACTTGGGAATTAGACGGTAAATTGCTCAAGGCATTAATGCCCAATCAAGAAACTTATTATTACCAACAACTATCAGATTCTGTAATTCAAATGACTGATTCGTTAGGTGAGTCTTCTGATCAGTTGGCTGAGTTTTATAAATTAAAGAAACAAGTTCCATTAAATGCCCAAAACTTTTTAGGCTCGTACGCTATGGACTTTGGCAATGAACCAGGTGCATATCAGCAATATCTTCTTGTTGAACCAATAGATGGCCTGACTGATGCCGTGCAAGTGAGCTTTAGCAGCGAAGGAGCAGGTAAAGGTTGTGAATTTACGGGTAAAGGGAGGATTATTAACGACCAAATTGAGGTGTCGCTAAATGATCAGCACGATAAAATGAAATCAACCATGGTTATCCGATTTGTAGATAAAGAGAAAACTCTCTTCGTGTTTACTTCCAACTTTGACGATAGATACGATTTAATGTATTTCTGTGGTGGGGGCGGTAGTTTAGCTGGTAACTACGTTAAGAAATAAGAAGCTTTTGCTGCTTACATAAAAGCAGTTATGATATTAAATAAAGGTTGGTTCATCATGAGCCAACCTTTATTGTTTTTACTTTCTGAGTATTCCTTCGTCAACAGACTTTTGGAGAAGCTCTTTGGTGTACTCCCAAAGAGGAGTAGAAATCTCTTTCATTATTAGCTTGCTATCCAAAACATCTTGATAGCTTACATCATATTCCATCCAAGTACCACCTTTGTTCGATCTGTTTTGTAGCATAGGCTCTAAGCGGTCGATGGCTTTGGCAAACTTTGCATCGTTGGTTTTACACTCTTCAAACTCGATCCAAAGTGATTCTAGTTCTTGTGCCTGATCTTGCGGTAGAAGTCCGAATATACGTTTTGCGGCAGCATATTCTTCGGGGCGGTTGTCGTGACTCTGTGTTTTATCAAAAAAGAAGACATCTCCAGCATCAATCTCTACCACATCGTGGATTAGTAACATCTTCATGACCTTGAGTAGGTCAACGGGGTAGTTTGCATGCTCACTTAGCACCAAAGCGATCATAGCAAGGTGCCAACTGTGCTCAACATCATTTTCTGGTCTGTCGCTATTAAATAGTTTGGTCTTTCTTAAGATATACTTAAGCTTATCTATCTCGTGTATAAACTCAAGTTGTTTGTGTAGTCTGTTTAATTCTTCTTTCATTAGATATTGTTTTATGCAAAGATATAATAACTAGGTTATAAAATAAATAAAGGCTAGCTCTACTTATTATAGTAGTGCTAGCCTTTGAGTATTTATTTGAAAATATCAAATCATTTTAAAGTTTGATTTTAGCAAGTATTGGGCAGTGGTCGGATATAAACTGTTTTTCCCACTGCATGGGTAACACCTCATATTCGAGCACTTGAGCTGCACTACTAACAAAAATGTAATCAATAACTTGACGTTCGTCTAAAGGAACTTTATCGTAGCCGTGGAAAGTCCAATTTACGCCTTTCTTATTAATTGCAGCTGTATGGCTACTAACTAAAGTCAATGGATTATTGGGGTTGAGTACGTTTTGAATTACATCTGATTCGGGTTCTGCATTGAAGTCTCCAGTGATTATTACTGGTGCACCCTTTGCTAGTTCCTTAGCTTGGCTTAATAATAAATTTACGCCCTCATGTCGTGCTATTACACCCACATGATCAAGATGTGTATTAATAAAGAAAACAGTTCTCTTACTAGCCTTGTCGGTAAGTAGAGCCCAACTAGCAACTCGTTCACAAGCACCATCCCAGCCTTTAGAACCAAGCTCATGAGGTGTTTCACTGAGCCAAAATGTACCAGAGTCTTTTAAATCGAATCTATCTTTCTTGAAGAGTATGGCACTATATTCACCTTTAAGAAACCCATCTTCTCGACCTACCCCTCTGTATAGTCGGGAAGTCCAGCTGAAATATCTAATAACTGGTGATGCAGGACCTCTTGCGTCCCCAATAAATCAACGTCTTCAAACTTAAGTAGTGAAAGTACTTGGTCTTTACGGTTATCCCATGAGTTTGTTCCATCGTTGGGTTCATCATATCTAATGTTGAAAGACATTACTTCTAGTTCTAACTCTTTAGTGTTACTGCAAGCAGCAAGTAGACTAGCTCCACAAGCCAGGAGCAATAAATGTTTATACCACTTCATAATCAAATTGTTTGTTTGACGGGTAAATTTATAATTATTATTCTAAATGCCCCCATATACCTTTGAATATTATTAATATGCTTATCTCTCCCTTACTTAAACCTGTAGTATGGGTATATATCAACAGTTTTTTATTTGAAGTCGTAGATGTTATCATATCTAAGTAATAGTGTAAAGTTTGCTTAACGGCTTCGTCATATTCTAACGATAGTTTTGTGTTGAAATTTAAAAGACAAACTATGTTTAAGAAACGACATTTACACTTTTCCTTGTTTTTACTATTCTTTGGCTTGTCATCTGTTTTACAGGCTACTGTAATCAAAGGTGTTGTAACAGATAAAACAACAAAAGAGCCATTGATTGGAGCAACGGTGCAACTTGTATCGACTTCGCAAGCTACTTTAACCAATATTGATGGAGAGTTTGAACTTAAAACTCCTCAAAAAGGCACTTATACTATTGAAGTTCGCTATCTAGGGTACTTACCCGAAGTTCAAGAAGTAGAGCTAGCAAACCGTTCGCTAGCTTTGGATATTAAATTGTCGCCCGACAATCAACTACTCGAGGAAGTTACCGTTACAGGTCGTCAACTTCGCTATTCTGATGCAGGAATACTTTCGGCGCAGAAAAATAGTCTAGTGGTACAAACAGGTGTTTCGGC
>QXGG01009238.1_pt1 | contig 10611 bp, 10 predicted proteins | sample 1982491 | NCBI WGS metagenome assembly QXGG01 (sample SAMN09924614, study PRJNA488089) | Wastewater metagenome, whole genome shotgun sequencing project. | isolation source: South African research farm wastewater | place: South Africa: Irene, Agricultural Research Council, Animal Production... | reverse complement strand
GAGCGCTGCTGATGGGTCTCAGGGGAGCCCAGAGCCGTGAAATTCAGCTTGTGTCCCTGTCTGAACGTCTTGTCGAGGGTGACGAGATAGGAGCCCGAGCTGATACGGCTGCAGTCCACGAAAGTATGGCCCCAGTTGTACGCAGCCATCAGGGAAAGGTTCCAGCCCCGTGGAAGGGCGCCGCTAGAGACGTTTATGAAGGCGTTGTTCGCACCGGCTCCTGTGTGATACCAGCCCGCCTCGGCACGGAAAGCATCCGAAGGATGGGTGGTGAGGATGTTCACCGTGCCGCCGACGGAGTTGTCCGAGAGCATTGAATTGCCCACTCCTTTCTGGACCTGAATCGCGGCGGTGGCATCGGACAGGCCCATCCAGTTGTTCCAGTACATACTCCCGGAGGTCAGTCCGGAAATGGGGATGCCGTTCAGCAGCACAGATATGTTTTCCTGCTTGAAGCCGCGGATGTTTATCTTCGCGTCTCCGAAACTGCCCGTCTCGGAAGTGGAATAGACACCGGGAACATTCCTGATCATTTCAGGGAAAGTCCTTCCCGGCGCGTTTTCCCTGAGTTTTTCCTGATTGATGTCCGTAAGACGGAGCGAGGAGATTGCGGCGTTTGCAATGCTTGCGGATATGCTCGATCCGTCAAGGACAATGCTTGCTGTCGTGTCGGTCTGCGCTTCCTCCTGATGGGAGGCGACCAATGCCGCTGCAAAGAGTGACAATGATTTCAACATAGTCAGTTTGTGAGTTAAAAGTTAAACATTAAACTACAAATCTGACAGGGTATGTACACTCCTCCCATTGCTGGGAAAGAGCATTCATCTTCTTCCATCCGGACTGAGCGATCTGAAATGGCAGATCACATTACCGTCGGTGCCGTAGTTTCAACGGCTCAGCCACAGGCATAATGCTGTCGGACATTGTGTCTATGGGTCGCGGACTATACCGCCGGTTGGGACTTTCACCCGACCCTGAAGATTCAGGGCGCAAAGATATCAAGGAGGAAGAAGAATTCAAAAAAAATCCCGCTGTAAAGCGGGAAATATCACATCTGGGACTGAAGGGCGAGGCGCAGGCGCTTCAGGGCTATGTTTATCTGGTTCTCGACTGTACTCAGGGAAATGCCGAGGCGCTCGCTGATTTCCTTGCCGGAGAGCTTCTCGATGTAGCTGAGGCGGAAGATCTCGGCGCAGCGCGGAGGCAGCTGGCCGATGGCCTCCTCGAGACTGCGTCCGAGCTCATTGTTGTAGAACCTGGCCATCACGGGATTGGCGTCAGGAGCCAGGTGCCGGGCAAGAAGGGAATCGATGCGCTCGCGGTACCAGTTCTCGAAGCTGCGGCGGCATTTGCGGCGCTCGAGTATATTCACGCAGCGGTTATGGACACAGGAAATCAGCCAAGGCTGGACGTCGGCGCCCTCGCGCAGTCCCTCCCTTTTCTGCCACAGGGCGAAGAGCACATCCTGGACCACATCCTCCGCGGAAGTGACGTCCAGGAAGATACGGGCGTATGAGATCAGGGAGGCGTAACGCTCACGGCACAGCCTGTCGAAGGCCTCCCTGTCACCCTTGCGTATCCTGTCGCTCAATTCGTCCATCACTGTCTTTTCCTGATTTAGCCTGGCCCGGTTTATACTCCTCCCGAAAGAGACCCTGAACTAGATATTCGCCTTGGCCGTAGCCTCGAGGTCGAGGGCCTCGGCGAGGATGGACACAGGATTCTTCACCGCATAGCCGCTGGACATCTCTATCTGCCACTTGCAGGTCTCACATTCGCAAGCCACGAAATCTGGATTGACAGCAGCGATATTGTCGAACAGAGGCTTGCCCACCTTCTGGGAGACCTCGTAGTTCTCCTTCTTGAAGCCGTAGGTACCGGCGATTCCGCAGCAGTGGCTGTCGAGAACCGTGAGTTCCATTCCCGGAATCATACGAAGCAGCTCTATGGTGAAATTGGCCCAGCCGAGCTTCTCCTGATGGCAAGGCGCGTGATAGGCGGCCCTGGCCTTGTAGCCCTCCTTCCATACCAGCTTGATCCTGCCGGAAGAAAGCTGCTGGTAGAGGAACTTCTCGACCAGCTGTATGTTGTCCCTCACTTCAGAGTTATCGACTCCGAGCAGGTGAGGATACTCATCCCTTATGGTCAGGGTGCAGGAAGTGGACACAGTCAGGACCTTATTGCCCTTGGCCACGGCCTTGGAAAATACCCCGATGTTGTGCGCGGCGTTCTTGCGGGCCTGCTTGAGCATTCCTGCGGAAATCATAGCCACTCCACAGCACTTCTCGCCTTCCAGCAGTTCCACCCCGTAACCCAGGGCGTTCATTACCGAGACGAAGTCCTTGCCCAGCTGAGGGTAGTTGTAGTTGGCATAGCAGCCGTGGAAATAGCTGACCTTGTGCCTGAAGCCCTCCTGGGCGGCAGCGGCATTCTTGCGGAACCACTTCTCGAAGGTTACGTGGGAATATTTCGGAAGGGTACGGCCCTTGTGCACTCCTATCACCGCATCCATCACCGCCTTCACCGGCTTGAGGGCGAGGGTGGCGTTCACAAGAGGTGCAATAGGAGTAGCCACGCTGCCCATAAGGTCGGTGCTGGCGAGCATGGTGTCGCGGAGCACGTGATGGCGCTTGCCCATTTCCAGCTTTGCAGACTGGATGATGTCGCCTATCTCCACTCCCGAAGGGCAGGCCACCTCGCAGCGCTTGCAGTTGAGGCAGTACTTGAGAGTATCCTGATAAAAAATCGGGTTCTTCAGACGGTAGCGCTCACCGTCTGGTCCGGCCTGCTTCGGTCCGGGATAGAGCTCGTTATTAGCCAGTATGGGACAAACCGTGGTGCAGATTGCACACTTCTGGCACTGTTCGAAATTATGTGCGCTTATGTTTTTCTCCTGCATACCTATCTGATATTGGCCGCAGCCTCGGCTGCTGATTTTCTGATTCTGTCGTCTGCGTCTTCTTCAATGCCGCTTATATCCGAAAGCAGCTCTCCCGCTGCGAAAAGGTTCTTGAGCATCACGCCATCCAGCGCCACGCGGCCCCCTCCATAGTTCTTCACTCCGAAGTGAAGGAAGAGCTGGTCGGCGCAGAAATCAGTTGAGAACCACTTTGCGCGGTCCTGGTCCGCTTCCAGGTCCAGGCCGAATATAGGTTCATATATGCGGTCCATATCGACAAGCAGCCCCTTGCTGAAGAACTTGCCGGTCGCGAGTATGTAATTGTCCGCCTCCAGCGGCTCATCCTCGAGCCTGAGGGTGTGAAGAGCCAGCACCCTGCCGTCCTCCACGTCTGCGGAGAGCACCCTGTCACCCACGAAAAGGGAGCAAGGGAGGGACCTCAGCGGGACGTCCTTGAGGGAAAGGCCCTCGGTTATCACGGCACAACGGAGACCCCTCTCGATGAGGGTCTTTGCGGCGGTGTATCCGGCCAGACCACCACCTATGATCACAGTATCGAATTTCATAGCCTATCTGTTGAATGATGTCGGCTTGCCGACCTTGTAAACCTTCTGCATAAACTCCATTTCGCGGAGGGTGTCACCCCAGCCCACGGCACTCATTCCCTTCCAGCGCTCGCTGAGATATTCCTCGGCCAGCTGCTGTTCCATCTCCGGCTTGCCAAGCGCCTCTGCAAGCACCTTGGCTGCCTTGTAAATGCAATAGGTGCCTTGGCAGGTGCCCATGCCCACCCTGGTGCGGCGCCTGAGGTCCAGCAGGGAAGTCACGCCCAGTTCCTTCACTGCATAGCGTATCTCGCCGACGGTCACCTGCTCGCATTCGCAGATGAGCTCTCGGTTTTCTTCGCTGTTGTAGTCTATCTTCTCGGTCATGGAGCCCTGGCGTCCAACGGAGGCCTTCATTCCGAGATTGGCTCCGGCAAACTGAGGGAGCTTAACCTCCTTGTACTGGTCCTCCGGCTCCGAACCCGGGAGCGGCTTGTCTGCGGTGGTGCAGGCAGCCGTCACTGCGAGCTTGCGGCATACCGCGTCAGTGGCCCACTCGGCCATAAGACGGTAGGTCATCAGCTTGCCTCCAGTGATGGTTATGAAGCCCTTGAGTCCGTCGCGCGTCTCGTGGTCGAGGCAGACTATGCCTCTGGATATGCTGCGGCCGGTAGGGTCGTTGTCGGCAGCCACCAGCGGACGCACTCCGGCGTATGCCCTGAGGATGCGGGTCTGGGCCAGACTTGGACAGAGAGCGCAGCCCTCGCGCAGCAGGAGCTCGACCTCCTCGCGTGTAACGCTCATATTGTCGCACTCCTCGAACGGCACCTTCGTGGAAGTGGTACCTATGACGGTAACGGTGTCGCCCGGAACGAGTATGTCTCCGTCGGCAGACTTGCGGCAGCGGTTGATAACCACATTGTTGACCCTGTGTCCGAAAACCAGCAGGGCACCCTTTGCCGGGTACATCCCGACGTGCACGCCAGCCAGTTCAGCCACATTGTGGCCCCAGATTCCGGCGGCGTTCACGCAGACACGGGCGCGGCACTCGAGCGTTTCCCCGCTCTTCTTGTCCAGCAGCCTCACTCCGACTATGGAGTCCCCTTCCCTGATGAAGGATTTCAGCTCGGTGTAGGTCATGATCTCGGCGCCGTGGAGCTTTGCGTCAAGTATGTTGGCGGAGCACAGGCGGAAAGGATCCACAGAGCCGTCCGGAACCTGCACAGCCCCTATGAGACGCGGGTTCACCGACGGTTCCATGCGCAGGGCCTCCTTCGGGTCCAGGACCCTGGCATTGATGCCGGACGCGTGGCAGGCCTCGATGAACTGCTTCTGATAGTCCAGACCATAGCCGCTGTCCGCATCCTCCGGCAGGGTTATGAATATGCCCTGGGTGTCATCAACGCAGTTGCGGGCAATACGTCGGAGTATCATATTCTCCTTGATACACTCGGCTGCGGATTCGCTGTCCTTCACGGCATACCTCGCACCGCTGTGCAGCAGGCCGTGGTTGCGGCCGGTCGCGCCGTCCGCAATGTCATTCCTTTCGACCAGCAGGACCTTCAGGCCCCTGAGTGCGCAGTCACGGGCCGTTCCGGCTCCGGTGATGCCTCCTCCGATCACAATGACGTCAAACTCTCTTCCAATGTTTTTCATATATTTTAATAGAATATTTCTATTTCTGCAGGCAGCGTTTCCGCAGCGCCTGCGAATTCGGCAGCTGATAGCAACGGTCGGCATAGTCCAGCCAGGCTATGGCCATTTCATATTCCTTGACAAGGTAGCAGCAGAGCGCAAGATCGTAGGCCGCACTGGCGCGACGGTCTGCCGAGCCGCGTCCGACGAGTTCAAGATATCCGTCCATCGCCCCCTTGAAATCGCAGTTCACGAGTTTTTCCGACGCCTGCACCCACGCATAATCGGAATAGTAGTAAAAGGTGCAGTTAAGCTTCTCCCACTCCGGAGCGAAGCGTCCGGCCATACTGGCTCCGCCGCTCTGTGCCATGGATGCCGCCGCGACATGGGCCAGATCCTCAAGCTCCTCCCTGCTCTCGTTTCCATTCGCCCAGAAAGCCACAGGATACTGGCTTATGCCCCTGAAGACTCTCACGGTATCCGCCTTGTCCATCGCGTCCATTACATAGAGGTTCACATAGAAAGGCACCGTGGCATTGGTCACCAGGGAATTGGAGGTCTGGGGCCCGTCCGAGACAGGCTTATCGGCGAAAACCGACTCCTTGAAGACGGGACGGTCCAGAAGCAGGACCACATCCGACTCCAAGTCCATTATCAGGTTCACCAGAGTGTCCTTGGCGGAATAATCCGAATCGGGCACATAGGGCAGGGTGTAGAGGGGAATGACGGTCTCGGAGTTGAAATAATCCTTCTCCAGGCCGCTTGCAAGGCCCTCTGCCATGGCCGCGATGAAAGTCGAATCACTCTGTTTTCCGTCCACCAGATAGGCAATGGCCATAGACTTTCCGGAGAAATCGTATCCGGTAGCCGAAGGCCTGCGCACATCGACGGACATAGTGTAGCTTGACGGTCCGCATGAAACGGCCGACAGGACTGCAAGGACTGCCAGTATTACAGGTCTTCTCATATCTTCAAAATTCAAACGGAGACAGGCTCCGCAATCAGGTCATATTCATCCGCTCCGGTGATGCGCACTTCTATGAAATCGCCCACCAGCGAATACGGTTCGGCCCCGCCGAAGGCGTCGGGCTCGTATCTGACGAGTATCTCTCCGTCCACTTCGGGACTTTCGTAGCGGCTGCGGCACACAAGCACCCCGTCGCTGAAGGAATCGACTATCACCTTTTCGACGCTGCCGACCCTGGAGCGGTTGAATTCCAGGGATATGCCGCTCTGGAGCTCCATCAGGCGCTCCAGGCGGGAACGCTTGGTCTTCGGAGTCACGCTGTCACGCAGGTTGGCGGCTCCCCAGGTGCCCTCCTCTTCGCTGTAGCAGAAGGCCCCCAGCCTTTCGAAGCGGGCCTCGCGCACGAAGTCGAGCAGTTCCCCGAACTCCTTGCGGCCCTCGCCGGGATGCCCCACTATCATAGTGGTCCTGAGCACGACTCCTGGCACCTTTTCCCTCATACGTCGTATGAGTTTCCTCGTCCACTCGCCGTTGACGTGGCGGTGCATATTGTCGAGCACCTTGTCGGATATGTGCTGCAGCGGGATGTCCATATAAGGGCAGACCTTGGGATTGTGAGCCATCTGCTCGAGCACGTCATCCGGGAAATCGGCCGGATAGGAGTAATGTATCCTTATCCATTCTATGCCGTCTATGGCCGAGAGTTTCTCCAGCAGCTCCGCAAGGGCGCGGCGGCGGTAGAGGTCCAGGCCGTAATAGGTGGTGTCCTGGGCTATGACTATGAGTTCCCTTACTCCCTTGAGGGCGAGCATCTCCGCCTCGTGGACCAGATCCTCCATAGGCACGGAGCGATGGGCTCCGCGTATGTGAGGTATGGCGCAGTAGGAGCAACGCCTGTCGCAGCCTTCGGAGACTTTCAGGAAGGCATAGTGGGACGGGGTGGTCAGCACGCGGGAAGACTTGCACGGAGCTTTCGGATCGACTCCGAGAGTCTCGAGTATCTCATCGAAGCCCCTTGCCCCGAACCAGCCGTCCACCTCCGGTATCAGCCCGGGCATATCCTCCAGGTAACGCTGCGAAAGGCAGCCGAAGACATATATCTTCCCTGCCTTTCCCGCCTTCTTGAGCTCGACGGCTTCGAGTATGGCCTGAATGGACTCCTCCTTTGCGTCACCTATGAAGCCGCAGGTGTTCAGAAGAAGAAAATCCACCGGCGAAGTCTCCCCTTCCGGAGAGATTTCGTAGATGGATTCAAGCCGCGAGAGCAGGTGCTCACTGTCAACCCTGTTCTTGGAGCAGCCGAGTGTCTGTATGCGAAGCGTCTGCATTATTTCTCCTCTGCTTCCTTCTCCCTGTCCTCGTCGGTGACGAAATCAAGGCTTGCGTGCTCCCTGAGGCAGTTGTACCAATCGACAACCTTCTTCATGTGGGAGAGGTGAAAGCGGTCGGCATCGTAGTCGGGAACGGCCTCGTCGAAGAGGGCCTTTATCTGCTGAGGGTCGGACTTCGATGAAGGAGCCGCCTCTCCGCCGAGTTTCTCGCGAAGTTTTCCGAATACCTCGGAAAGCTTGAGCTCGCCGTCGCCGGCGTATATGGATATGTCTTCGAGGGTGCTGATACGCGCGCTCATTCCGAAGAGGCTGCGCTTGCCGTCCGTCAGGGACTCGGCTATCACACCGTTTCTTGCCTGATTTACATAGAGATAAAGTCCGCTATATCCGGATACTGAAAGTACTTTTGCGAGATCTGTTTTCATAGTTGGGAATATTTATGTCAATTATAGGGAATTTTGTCGGATTATCAAAGCTTTTCCGAAGCAATTTGCCTCAGGACCCCGTCCAGCGCCGCCTCCAGCGCATTGAAATCGCCGCTGTTGTCCAGCACAAAGTCAACTGCAGGATGTTCCGGTCCGGCCTTCTGGCTCTGCATTCTGCGTCTTACGCTTTCGGCCGCCGACCCGTCCCGCTCCATCGCACGGCGCAGGCGCAGCTCTTCCGGAGCATCCACATATATCACATAGTCGGCGAAGCCTTCCGGCAGTCCCCTGTCCAGCAATATGGCCGATTCGAAAGCGACCAGGGCGCAGTCGGGACGTTCCGCCTTCCAGGCCTCGAAATCGCGGAATACGGCAGGATGCACCAGCGCCTCGAGGGCCCTGCGCTTCTCCTCATCCGCGAATATGAGCTCCGCCAGCGCGCGTCTGTCCACATCCCCGTCGCGGAACACCCGCTCCCCGAAAAGCCGGCGCAGCGAGTCCCGCAGAGACGCGTCCCGGTCGTAGAGAGACTTGGCCATATCGTCTGAAAAATAGACAGGGACGCCCCTTTCGATGAGCATACGGCTCACCGCGGACTTCCCTGCACCTATGCCTCCGGTGACCAGCAGTACCTTCGCGCTCATCTGTCCATTACCAGGCATTCCACCATAGCCGGCTCAGTCCTCCAGTCCAGAAGCTTTCCCTCGTAGCCGCTCATCCTGACCAGACAGCGGCCCTCCCTCGAAACGAGGAAGTCGTTGTAATCGACATAGAGAGTGGCCGACTCCAGGGGTATTGATTCGGGCGGATACGGACAGAGGAAAAAGGCCTCCACCTCGGAAGGCACAAGGACTGCATCCTTGTCCGCCGGCAGATTGATTATCTTCAGGCGGAAACGGGAACTGAGTTCGGTGTATCTGACCACGGGAGCCAGATAGCTGACGCTTTCCTTGGAGAAATCGACATCCTTGACCCTGCGCAGCTTCACCTCCCCCTTTACGTCCCTGTCCAGATCCGTCCTGACAAGCTTCTCGGTATAGACGGCGTCTATGCTCTCAAGCTGGGATGGCTCCCCATAGACCGTCACCGAGTCCGGTTCCAGTCTCACGGGGCCGTCGAGTATGTACTGCTCCCTGCAGGAGATGTCCCCCATCAGCACGACGGGCACCCTGCGGCAGATTCTCGGCGGGAAGCTGAAGAAGAGCGTGTCGGTAAAGATGTACTCCACCTTGGCGGTCTCTCCGAATATCTGGGGATTGTACTCCTGGAGCTCCCTGGCGGTGATGTAGAACCTGTCCCCGGAAGCGTGATGGAGATTTGCGGCGTCCAGCTGGAGCCGGCATTCGCGACGGCCGTACTGCCAGCGCAGACGCAGGAGGTTGTAGCCCGTGGTGCGGCAGCTGGCGTGGACGCCGGCCGGATTGGCGGAAACGGAAACGCGGCCATCGATGTTGCTCTGGGCCCGTACGTTCACGTCCACGAAATCGGAATAGGAGAGGGAGAGGTTGTGGATTATCCAAATACTGAAAGCCAACAAGAGAGAGAGAAAGAAAACCTTCCAGTCCCTCCTGTCGGTACTTCTGAGCCTTTCCAAGAAGGCTCCCCCTTTATTCCAAGCCTTCACGGGTGAATTCTGTGCGTCCGCCTAGTTCTTCTTGGCTGACGGGTCCCTCTGAACGGAGTTCTTGCTCACGCGGATCTTGACATCCTTATCGACCTCGATGAGCAGGGTGTTCTCCTTGACCTCGACAACCACTCCGTAGATTCCGCCGGCTGTGATGACCCTGGTGCCGTTCTCGATGGAATTGAGGAATTTCTCCTGTTCCTTCTGGGCCTTGCGCTGCGGACGGATCATAAAGAGCCACATTATCACGAAGAGACCTATGAGCATCACCCAGGTCATCCAGCCGTTGTTCGGCGTCTTCTGGGCGGCGTCTGCGGTTGCGGCTGCAGCGTCTGCACCCTGGGTGAGCGCCTGTGCGGCCTCTGAGTTGGAAACTATCTCCTGTGCCTGGAGAAGAAGGTAGTAAAGATTCATATCGCTTTGTGTTTAATAAGATTATCGGATTGAGGAATATGCTAAAGGGTCTTGGTGCTTCCGCTCTCCGAAAGGAGCTTGCGCACCGCCCTGTCGAGCAGACCGTTCACGAAGACGCTGCTCTTAGGGGTGCCGTAGAACTTGGATATCTCCACATATTCGTTGATGGAGACCCTGGCCGGAATGCTGTCGAAGTTCATCACCTCGGCCAGACAGCAGACCATCAGGCATACGTCCGTGGAAACCAGCCTGTCCTTTTCGAAGGAGGAAACCAGAGAGGAGAGCAGGTCCGAATACTTGCCGTAGGCCGCATAGGAGCAGCGCAGCAGCTTGAGACTGAAGTCCCTGTCGCTTTCCACCTTGCGTCCCTCGAGGGAGAGCGTGTCGCTCTGGTAGAGAGGCGGGAGGGTCCAGCGTCCGCCCCTGGAGATGAGTTCCAGACTGCGGCAGCAGCAGCTCAGCGCATAGGCGAGGTCGTCGTTCCAGAGCAGGGACATATCCTCCAGTATGGCTGCGATGTCGTCGTTATCGACGAATTCCTCTTCGAAGATATGTATGAAGAGGCGCACGTCCCCGGCGAGGGAGCGGTCCGGCGATTCCATATACTCGCGATACCAGTCCTTGAGGGCTATGTCGTTGAGCATGGACTTGAATATGAGGTCGTACTGGCCCCAGTCGAATTTCGGGAAGCGCTTCTTGAAAAGCTTGCCGAAAACTTCATCCTCCCTGAAGAGGGTGGCTAGGGCGTTGTCGGCGAACTTGGTGTTGGGG